>ERZ1292625.1046-Hain-H41-01um-R1-1046-length-36364-cov-22_pt1 | contig 28916 bp, 28 predicted proteins | sample MGYA00564400_ERZ1292625 | MGnify/ENA primary metagenome ERZ1292625 (study PRJEB36523, sample SAMEA6512639) | groundwater metagenome | collected 2019-01-08 | study: AquaDiva: Metagenomics assemblies of 32 groundwater samples | reverse complement strand
TCGATCTTACCGCCGAAATACTGGGATGCCCGGGCAAAGAGAAAATCAGCGATGAGCGTTCTGAACTCCAGCGAAAGCAGTTTCATGACAGTGGGAGGCAATATCAATCCCCTCGCCTGTATGTTCTTCGCCGGGATTCGAGCTTTGTCGATGCTCGGAAAGATCAGGAGATACCCCGTAATAAACAGAAGCAGAATGACGACGGGAATGGAAATCTTTTTCATGGAAATTCTCTCCGCCCCATGATAACAGCCCCGGCGGTAACCATGATTCCCATATACAGCAGCCAATAGAGCGTAAACCAGAGAAGGTAGCCGGGCTCAAGAGGAATGCCGTGCACTGCCTGGACCTTCAAGTCAAATGCGGACAGGTTGGGGAAGATATAATACACGACTTTTATGATTGCCGCCGTAAGGGGGGTTATTTCCACTCCTTCCATTTTCACGTCCAACAACCCTTTGGCTACCTCATTGGTCGATCCGATGATATAGGTGGCTATGGTTAAGATCATGGAGATGAACGCGGTAGATGTAATGGACGAAAAAAATATGATCACAGAGGCGATGAGCATAAGCTTCATGGCAACAAAGAGGATCGCCGTGAAGTAGATGCCCCAGCTGAACATCGATTGCGGGTTTTGATAACTGAGGCCGGCAAAATACACCGGCAGGGATGATATGATGCCCAGGAACAGGACCGACGCGCCTACGAGGAAGCACAGTCCTAAAAATTTCCCGATGATATACTCCGCTCGCGAAATGGGCCGCGAAATCACCATATAAATAGTCCTCTTGTCAATATCCTTGGACAGCAGGTTTGTTCCGATGAAGATCACCATCAGGAGTCCGGAAAAGGAAATCGTGGAAAGGCTTAAACTTGCCGCAACTCTGACGATGTCTCTCATGAACAGGTTCGTCAGCGTTACGGTCAGGGAAAAAGCGAGCAGCGCCATGATAAAAATGCCGAAGAGCGCTCTGTTACGGATCCCCTCTTTAAATGTTATATATGCAAGACTCAAGATGCCGCTCATTCTCTCAACCCTCCTGATTTAGCAACTTCTTCAAAAAACAGATCCTCAAGGGTCTTTCCCGGCGGCAGGTCCTCTTTTACCTTGATCATTCTCATTAAACTGCCGTTTATCAGAATCGCCGCCCGATCGCAGAGTCGTTCGATATCATGGAGAATATGGGAGCTAAAGAAAACTGTCTTACCTTCTTGTTTTAATCGAAAAATGAGATCGAAGACCTTTTTCCGGCCCATGGGATCGAGCCCGCTCATTGGCTCGTCAAGTATTAAAATCTTCGGATCGTGTATAAGTGCCAGGGCGAGGCCTGCACGCTGGACCATGCCCTTGGAATACGACCTGAGGGGCCTTTTCATGGCATCTGTCAGGTCAAGCTCTTCCAAGAGGGTTGTCGTGCGCTGTCGGATGGCCGCATCATCCATATTGCAGCTCTTGCCACCAAACCAGAGAAGCTCCCTGGCTGAAAGATGGTCATAGAAGTAGGGATTTTCAGGCAGGTACCCGATAAAACGCCTGACGCTTTTATCTGATACGCTTCTCCCGTCGATGGAAAGACTTCCCGATGATGGACGGATCAGATTAAGAAGGAGTTTGATTGCTGTACTCTTGCCGGCCCCGTTCGGGCCGAGAAAGCCGAAAACCTCGCCTTCCTGTATACCAAGCGAAAGTGATCGCAGGGCGTGTACTTCTTTTTTTGTAAATTCTTTTTTAAAGACCTTACTTACGGAGTCCATTTCAATGAGAGACATGGCTTCACCTTTCCAGAAGCTCTATCGCTTTTTCATAAACTTCATCGACTGTTATCTGACTCATGCACTCAGCGCCCTTGTTACATCTTGGAGTATAGCCGAATTTTGTACAGGGACTGCAGGGCAGATACTTATTGATAACGGCAACGTTCTCTCCCTTCGGCGCCCATTTTTTTTCTATTCCGGGGCCAAAGAGCGACACGGTAGGAGTTCCCAAACCATAAGCGATGTGCATTATACCAGAATCACCGGTAATCAACAAGGCGGATTCTTTTAATATCGCTGTTGTCTCAACAAGAGAAGTTTTTCCGCAAAAATTTACCGCATTGTCAAGCCCGGACACTATCTCTCCAGCGTCTGAAATATCCTCTTTTCCGCCCATTACAACAACACTGTATCCCTTTGCCGATAAACGCGTCGCTGTTTCCCTAAACTTATGTGATCCCCACTTCCTCTCCCGAATACTGGCGCCTGGAAATAACGCAACTACTTTTGTGCTGAGTAAAGGATTCAACAGCAGACGAACACTTTCCAATGTTTCTGATGGTATTGATAGGAACGGAACTTTAACCTCATCATCCGTCTTGCCCATTAACGGTATCAGCAAACGAAAAAAGCTATTCATCTCATAATCATCATGCGAGTATGTTATTGGATGTGTAAAAAGCCTCTTACGTTCGTTCGTGGAATAGCCGATGGTCATCGGCGCTCGCGTCAGCCTCGCAATTACTGCGGAAAGACGGTGCCACTGCTCAGTATCTATGACTACATCATATTTTTTACGAAGGATCGACAGGAGTTGTGTTGGGCTATCGTAGAGAATGACACGGTTTATTTCTGGACAGAGTGAGAAAATGGCGCAATTTCGTGTTTCCGCTAAGATATCTATTTCGGCTCCAGGAATGAAATGTTTCAGAGTAACAATGGAAGGTAGTAAAAGTACTGCATCTCCAATGCCTCCTGGGCGGATGTAAAGGATCTTTGCAAAGCGCGTTGGAACGTATCGAGTAGCAGGCTTTGGCGATAAAATCTTGCAAAGCAGCTTGCCCAGAATCGCATCAATAAACTTTAGAAAATTTTTTTTTTTCATGAGCCCGGTTGAAATGCCATTTCAGTCGGTTTCTTAGGATAACAGTTCACGGAGCACTATTACTTAACGATAATCTATTTTTTTTATATTTCAACAGTATGGGCGATGCACTTCGCTCGACTAAAGATTCGGGAACTATGCGATGATCAGTTCGTTTTAGTCAGTTCCTGAATGATATCGTGAACTTTCGCCTCTATCATTACCCTGATGGTTTCCAGTGAACACTGATCGTTCGCTTCGAAGCGCATTACCAATACCGGTTGGGTATTCGAGGCGCGGATGAGCCCCCACCCATGGTCAAAGACGACACGGAGGCCGTCGATGGTAATGACTTCTCTCGGCTTTAAGGGAAGACCGTGTCCGTTCTTCACGATCTCTCGTATCCTATCAACAATTTTGAACTTGATCGCGTCAGGACAATCAACGCGTATTTCAGGGGTGTTATACGTTGTCGGCATATCTGTGAGCAGGGCGCTCAGAGTCGCGAGTCCCGATGTTTGAAAGGAAAAATTTGCCTTGAATTTCTTCAGTAGTTCCACGAGTCTGCAGGCAGCATAGATAGCGTCATCATAGCCGAAGTAACGGTCGGCAAAGAACAGGTGTCCACTCATCTCCGCTGCCATGACGGCCCCGGTCTCTTTCATTTTCGCCTTGATAAGCGAATGTCCTGTTTTCCACATAACGGCATTTCCACCATGGGCGCGAATGTCGTCGTACATGGCCTGTGAGCACTTGACCTCGGATATGAATGTCGCTCCAGGCCGCTCAAGCAAAATATCACGGGAGAAGAGAATCATAAGCTGGTCTCCCCAGATCATTTGTCCCTTGTCATCCACGATTCCTATTCGGTCAGAATCCCCGTCGAAGGCGATTCCCATATCGGCCCTGTTTTCTATCACCGTTTTGATCAAGGCAGTCAGATTCTGCGGAACCGTTGGATCGGGATGATGATTCGGAAAGGTGCCATCCGGTTCGGAGTAGAGTTCAATCACTTTACAGCCCATCGCTCGGATAACCTCAGGAGCCGCTAGACCTGCCGTGGCATTTCCTGCATCGAGAACCACCGTAAGCGGTATCTCCTGGCACACCGGGAATGCCTTCTGAAGATAGCTTATATAATCCGGCATTATGGACTTGTGTAAAATGGCTCCGGGTGAGGTTTTGGAGGATGATCGCTTTGCTGCTGCTATTTTCTCGGAAATTCGCCTGATCTTCTGAATTTCGTCGCCATATATCGTATCCGTGCCCACGCAGAGCTTAAACCCGTTGAACTCAGGCGGATTATGGCTCGCTGTTATCATCACACCGGCATCAGGCTTAAGCTGAAAAAGAGAAAAATAGAGGGCCGGCGTGGGACAGAGGCCGATATCCATCACCTGTATGCCGGACTTTGTAATGCCGCGGATAAAGGCATCACGAATCCGCAGCGAACTGAGACGCATGTCATAGCCGAGCGTTACCCGAGTAGCGCTCTTCGGCTGGAGATACTCACCAAATGCCGTCCCGAGCGTTTCAACGACTGGATCGGTAAGGTCCCGTTCCGCAACACCGCGGATATCGTATTCTCTGAAAACTTCCGGGTTAATCATCGTCCGCTATTTCACTTCCGGCAAAGGCTTTCTGGTTTTATTCTTATGCCGCTCGTAGTCATCATCAAATCGGACGATATCGTCCTCTTCCAGATACTCGCCGTTCTGAACCTCGATAATCTGGAGCGGCACCTTGCCGGGGTTCTCAAGCCGGTGCTTGGTGGATATGGGGATATAGGTGCTCTCATTTGGGTGCACGTCGTAAACCTTATCCCCGTTTGTGACCTTCGCAGTCCCCGCCACAACGACCCAGTGTTCACTCCGGTGGTGATGCAGCTGGTGAGAGAGCTTTGCCCCCGGGTTGATCATGATCCTCTTGATTTTGTATCGGTCGCCCATTTCAAGAACCGTATAGGATCCCCACTGCCGGTGAACGGTGCGGTGGATGAGGCGCTCTTCCGCATTGCGTTTTTTGAGTTCATCGACGATCCTTCTGACATCCTGCGCCCTCTCTTTGGGGCAGACGAGAGTAGCGTCAGGAGTGTCCACTACGACAGTATCTTCAAGGCCGATGGTGGCAACAAGACGTTTTTCCGCATAGACAATGGAGTTTTGGCTGTCGATATCGATCACGTTTCCTAGTATAATGTTGCCCGATGCGTCTCTGTCAGACACATCGTCCAAGGCGGTCCAGCTCCCCATGTCAGACCAGCCGATATCTGCGGGAATAACGGCGGCCCGGTCAGTCTTCTCCATTACGGCATAATCTATGGAAATGGAATCGAGTCTTTTGAACACGTCTCTGACGACATCAGATTCATTTCCCGTGCCGATGTTTTTCCGGATCTCCACAAGCCCCCCGTAAAGCGCTGGGACGTGTTTTTCAATTTCAGACAGGAGCGTCCTCGCCTTCCAGATGAAAATTCCGCTGTTCCAGTAATAGTTCCCGCTCGCAAGGTAGTTCTTTGCTGTTTCGAGGTCCGGCTTTTCCACGAATGCCTCCACTTTGTAAACGTCTGCATCATATGCCCCATCTGTTATAGATCGAGAACATCTGCATTTTTCTCCTCGCTTAATGTAACCGTAGCCAGTTTCAGGACGGTTCGGCTTGATTCCAAGGGTGACCAGGTAGTTATCGTGGGCGGCTTGACCCGCTACCCGAAGCAAATTTAAGAATTCAGCATCCTTGTGAATTGCATGGTCTGCCGACAAAACGACCATAATACTCTCCGGATCGATTTTCTCCAGGTGCAGCGCCGAGAGCCCCAAAGCAGGAGCCGTATTTTTCGCTTCGGGCTCGATGATGAAATTTTCATCCCATGAAACGTTGAATTTGGCGGAAAGTTGGATGCCGATTTCCTCAGCCAGGGACTGGTTCGTGACAATGAATATGTTCTCTCTTTGGATAAGCGGCAGGATGCGGCTCACAGTCTGCTGGATGAGCGTATCATCACCGCCTATCTTCAGCAGTTGCTTCGGCATCTTTTCGCGCGACAGTGGCCAGAACCGCGTCCCTGAACCACCAGCCATGATCACAGCAAACATAATCTCAATCCTTATTCGAAAAGTAAATTGATGAACATAGCTTTCTAATCTGCAGCAATAACCCGGACACAAGAGCATGCTGCCTGACAGACTCCTTACTCCTGTGCTGCTCGTATCATGTCTGCATCCACCATCTTGGTAATCAATTCTTCGAGGCTTGTTCTTGGCATCCAGCCCAATTTGGCTTTCGCCTTCGCTGGATTGCCCAAAAGCACATCCACCTCGGCGGGCCTATAAAATTTGGGATCGATTATTACATAATCCTCGTAGTTCAGCCCCACATGAGCGAACGCAATCTTACACATATCTCTAACAGTCGTTGTTTTTCCGGTGGCAATCACGTAGTCGTCAGGTTCGTCCTGCTGCAACATCAGCCACATTGCTTCTACATAATCACCGGCATAACCCCAGTCACGTTTTGCATCAATATTGCCGAGTCTCAATTCCTTCTGTTTTCCCTGTTTGATTCGGGCAGCTGCATCAGAAACCTTTCGAGTCACAAACTCCAAGCCGCGCAATGGAGATTCGTGATTGAATAGTATGCCATTAGAGGCGAACATGTTGTAACTTTCACGGTAGTTTACGGTTATCCAATAACCATACAACTTTGCGACGCCATAGGGACTGCGTGGATGAAAAGGAGTTCCTTCTCCCTGTACTGGCTGCCTTATTTTACCGAACATCTCGCTTGTAGAAGCCTGATAGAAGCGGATATTGGTGTCAGTCATGCGAATGGCCTCCAAACAGTGCAGCACACCTATCCCTGTTACGTGGGCGGTAAGAATTGGCTGCTTGAATGAGGTATGAACAAAGCTCTGAGCTGCAAGGTTATAAAATTCATTGGGTTGCGCGATTTCAACAGCACGCATAATAGATGACATATCAGTGAGATCGCCATCTATCATTTCTACCTGCTGATCGATGGCAAGATAGTGTAATCTTTCAGTGGACACGGTACTGGTGCGTCGAGCTAATCCATAAACCTTGTAGCCTTTATCCAGAAGAAACTTAGCGAGATATGCCCCGTCTTGACCCGTAATACCAGTAATCAGCGCATTTTTTTTACTCACGAAATTTTTTTCCTCCAGTCATCTAAGATATCATGCAGGGTCTGCTCGATGGGAATGGCTGGCCGCCATCCGGTATCCCTGCGTAGTTTTTCAAATGAGCCGAAAACACGACGCTGTTCCGAGGGTCGCAAGCGATCCCGGTCCTGCTCGATCTTGGCATCCACACCGGCAATGTTCATCAACTGCAAAAGAAGCGAACGAACTGACCTCTCTTTACCAGAACATACATTATACGCCTCCCCGTTTTTGCCATGTTTCAACAGCAGAACGTAGGCCCTTACGACGTCTCTCACATCAGTGAAGTCACGTGTGACATCAATATCTCCTACATGAAGTGTAGAATTATGCAGTCCTAGTTTGATCTCGACAATTTGTTTGGCAAAGTCAGATAGTGCAAAGCGCTCACTCTGTCCCGGACCGATGTGATTAAACGGTCGCGCTATAACAATTTCAAAACCAGACGTCAGACTCCATTGATAACATAAAGCCTCAGATGCGACCTTGCTAACGGCATACGGATTTTTCGGCCGTAAAAACCTTTCCTCGATAACCGGCAATTCATCGTCTTTCAGGTAACCGTATACATCTCCCGACCCTACATAGAGCATCCGTCCGTGAAAATCGGTAGCGCGAAGTGCCATTAATACATTCAGGGTACCTGTAAAATTTATGGAATAAGTCTCATATTGATTTTTGAATGACTCCGGCACTGAGCTCATTGCCGCCAAATGAACTACCGCATCAGGCCTTTCTCGGGAGATCATATTCTTTATCTGTTCAGCATCCCTGATATCGATCGACTCGTCATGGACATTGTAGAAAATATTTCTATCTTGTAAATAGCGCTGCAAGTGGCCGCCGACAAATCCTGTTCCACCTATTAAAAGCACTTTCATATTACTCTTATTCCTCATATATAAAAAGACCTTTTAACGCTACTATATACTATACACATGCATAGCTATCAAACCAAAAGAACATTTTAGCTATATAACAAGAGGCGGCTAAAACGCACCATAGTGAATGAGTGCTTATCGCTTTATTATTTCAATAGTCGGCAAGGGGAATATCATTCCAACACCCCGATGAAGCGCTTCACTTTCTCTCTCTAAAAATTCTTTTTTGAAATGCCACGGCAAAACCAGATAATAATCCGGCTTCATCGCCCTGGATTCCCTTTCGTCGATGATGGGGATATCCGTGCCGAGGGTACGAGCCCCGTACTTATCGGGGTTTCTATCGGCGGCATAATCGATGATGAACCGGTCGATTCCGCACCACTGGAGGATCGTATTCCCCTTGGTCGAAGCCCCGTAGATATGAATCTTTTTCCCTTCTGTCTTTATTTTTCTCAGCAAGGATATTAGTTCTTCTTTATGTACATTGATCCGCTCCTGGAAGTTTCTGTATGGTATATCGGTATCAAGCTCCAGATCAAACTCCTCCTGACGTAAACTCTCCAGTGAGCGGGAAAAATCCTTTTTGGTAAATTTGAAATTGTCGCCGTGAGCAGCATAACAGCGAATACTCCCGCCGTTGATATCGTTCATGCCCACCCGGACCACTTTCATACCGGCACGTTTCAGGATATCCTCAATGACGGCTAGGCTGTAATACTCCAGGTGTTCATGACAAATAGTGTCATAAGAATTCATTTTCAGCATGGTGGGCATGTAGGACATCTCGAAGATCCAGACGCCTTCCGCAGCAAGCGAATTCTTGATATTCCTTACAAAAGCCACGGGGTCTTCAAGGTCGTAGAACATTGCAATCGAAGTGATAATATCAAACTTCTTGCCGCCGGTTTCTTTGTCCATCTGTAGAGAAGGGAACGTATCCTGGACAACCTTGATATCGCCCTTGATTTCCTGGGCTATATCAGAGGGGTCTATCCCGAATTTGACGAACCCCTTTGGATAATAATTCAACAGGGTGCCGTCATTGCAACCGATATCCAGAACGCGCGCGCTTTTTTTGTCCATCATGGCAGCGGCTTCATCGGAAATCCCCTTAAGGTGATCGCGCATGGTCTGATTGGTCCCCGACCGGTACCAGTAGGCCGAATACAGTATTTTGGGCGGGACGGAATGCGCCATTTGCAGCAAGCCGCACGCCCGCTCATCCCTCGTGGGGTCGCAGCGGACCAAGACCGTCGGAATTTTTCTCATCGGCGGCAATTCCTTGCCAGGCTTGACAAAGGACCCCTGGAGATGCTGTTCCCCGAGATCGATGACCTTGGTCAGTGCGGACGAACCGCAGACTCTGCAAGTGTTCCTGTGTGTCAGATGCATGTTTCCTCCCTGAGATGCTTGACAGTGGTGCCCTGTGCGGCGTTATGGAGAAAAACGAGCGAAGCATTACATCCTGCAATCGCATTCGTGAGGCTTATGATACTGGACAAGTCGTCCAAGGTCAACAATCATCTTCAACGGTTACCTGCGATGCGGCGCCGTGCGTGATGCAATCCGGAAGACTTTTGCAAGCAACTGCGCTTTTTGCGCTTTGATCCTTTTGCGGGTCGTCCAAAGGAATCGCGCTGCCATCATGAAATAGTCAAGCGAGCCAAGCGACCGTACGATGATCAATCCGACCCAGGAATAGCCATATTCCCGCAGCTTTTCTTCGAGATCATTCCACTGGGCAATGCTCCCAATCTTGCTTTTCAGTTCCGCAAACTCATACCAGCTGTGCTCACGCCGCATGACGGACAGAAAGGCCCGTCTGACGTCAACATCGGAGAAAAGGGTGTTTGCCAGAAGCAGATAGCCGTCAAAGTCGATCAGATATCGCCGCACCACGCCCGAGACGGAAAAACTGTCATTGTCGCCCCTCCAAAGAACGAGCGGCTCGCGGATATATTTCAGCGCGCATCCCTGCTGCAAAAGAGAGAACAGCCTGGCTGTATGGGCGTAGTTGCTGCCTTCCATCTTCCCATCGTAGGGGATCGCATTCCACTTCTCACGCTTTACGACAATGGAGCTCATATAGCTGAAGAGAGCTCCGATGGACCGCGCGCTGTTGAAATAATCGACGAAGTCATGGCCTGTTGAAAAGGTAAAGATCTTATCCGGAACATCCTTTGCAAGCCAGGGATGGTCTCTCAAGGGAGTCAGCGTGACGTCACACTCGGTCCTGTTGCATAGATAGATATCATGTCCGGATTCGATCTCCCTAATCATCCGCCGGATCGCTCCGGTCTTTATGACGTCATCGCTGGACATCAACCAGCAGTAATCCCCGCGAGCCAAGTCAATCGTCGTTGCCAGATCTTTGTCAATACCGCCCTTTTCCGGCAGGTGAAGGTAAGTAATATTGGGGTAATGCTTCTGGAATTTCCGCACAACGTCCGCGGTGTTGTCCGTGGATGCGCCATCGACAATAATGAGTTCAACGCCCGCATCAGCCTGGTCAATGATGCTCTTCAGGGTTTCTCCGATAAAGCTGCCGAAATTATACGTTGGAATACATATGGACAGCCGAATGTTGCTCATCATGCCCTCAGGAACCGTGATTTGATGCAGACGTACAAAGGCTTCGCGATCCTGAGGAGCGGGACCGGAGCGTGTCGATACACGAAAAGCATGAAACGGTTCGAAAGGAGAGGATAGCCGTACTGCGTCCGGGCAAGCTGATCAAGGGTCGCCAGATCTGCATCCAATCCACGCTCATGACAGAGCAGCTTCGCGTCCAGAAGGGCCTTCAGGTTGTGCTCCGCCTTCATGGCACAGCGGATGTGAAAATCCTCGGGACTCCCCGGGGCGAAGAACATGCGGGAAAGCCGGTCGAACCCCTCGATGGTGATCCGGTAGCGGTTGACCAGCCCCTGGTCGAGGAACGAGTCGTTCTCGCCCCGCTTCGAAAGGTGCGGCACAGACAGATACTTGACCCGGAGGCCGTGCGGGATCATCCGGAAGAACCGCGCCACATGGTCCCAGTGCGAGCCCACGAACTGGTCGTCCACCGGAACGGCGTCCCAACGCGCTTTCTTGAAGACGAGAGAGCTGCAGAAGCTGAAGAACGCAGCCGTGTTCCTGGCCCGGCTGAAGTAGTCCGCCCGGACAGCGGGATATCCCAGCTCAAAGACCTGCTCATGGTTGGCAGCGAGAAGATTATGTTTCCCGATGGGCGTCATGTCGGAGCGGCAGAGGACCGATTCGCAGAGATAGAGATCCTGCCCCTCTTGTATCTGTTTCAGGATGTCCGCCATGGCGCCCCGTAACATGATGTCGTCGCCGCCGAAGAGCCAGCAGTACTCGCCCTGCGCCAGTTTCACGCACCTCGCCATGTCGCGGTCGATGCCGCCTTTCTTTTCAAGGCGGTGATAACGCAACCGTGGGAATGTCCGCTGGACGGACGCGATCACCTCGGCGGTGTTGTCGGTCGAAGCCCCATCGACGACCACGATCTCGACCTCATCCGTCGCCTGAGGGATGATGCTCGCGAGCGTTTCGCCGATGAAGGCGCCGAAGTTATAGACCGGGATACATATAGAAAGCCTTATATTTTTCATTTTCTTTTTGTGAGAAAGCTTCGCCAGAGATCTATAGTCAGCTTGATCATTTTCAGGATGAAAAATGGTGTATATCGGTAAGCAAGTAAATTAACCCGGCTGGTAAACACGCGGTCAGAATAGAGCTTCAGCGCAAGACGGTCTAGAATCATCCGTTGTTCATGTTGTCCCGCGCTCTCAACCGTAATTCTCATCCTAAAAAAAGCCCCCAATGGCCATTCATTCCTTAATGCCCTTCGGATATGAAACGCCTCGCTGCTGTCGTGGCCGAAGTACGTATCGGCAATTTTGGTATAACCGTTGATGGCAATTCCGCAACGATGAACAATGCCCTTGTCCATAAATGAATCATTCTCCCCTCTTTTTTTCAGGAGAGGGTCTGGAAGATATTTAACGGTAAGGCCGTTTTGTTGCATACCGAAAATTCTCGCAGCATGTGCCCAGCATGTGCCATAGAACGTATCATCAACACAAACACACTCCCATCTCGACTTCCTGAAAATAATGGCACTGCAAAAACTGAAGAATGCGGCAGAGTTTCGGGCGCGACGAAAATATTCTTTGCGGTCTTTGTTGTACCTTAAGTCGAACGTTCTCTCCGTAGTTAGATTGAGCATTCTATGCTTTGCGATTGGGGTCATCTCTTTCCGACAAAGAATCGATTCAGAAAGGTACACATCATGTTTATGGTTGATTTCATCAAGTACTTTTTTGATGGCGCCCCTGTTCATGATATCGTCACCACCGAAGAGCCAGCAGTACTCTCCCGTCGCTATTTCAACGGATTTCGCCATATCTCTATCAATGCCACCCCGTTTTTCAAGACGATGGTAGCGTAACCGGTGAAATGTCTGTTGATAGCTTTGCACGACCTCGGCGGTATTGTCGGTTGACGCGCCGTCTACGACCACAATCTCGACCTCGCCTGTGGCTTGTGGAATAATGCTTGCAAGCGTTTCCCCGATGAATGAGCCAAAGTTATACACGGGAATACAGACAGAAAGTAGTATGGCGTTCATAGCATCCTGAGCCTATCCTTGCAGTAATGTTTGATACAACCGAAGGTGTTCCGCGGCAATAGAGTCCCAGTCCGCGAAACGTTTTATATTCTCATCAGTATTTCTTCTTCCCGCATAGGCGCTCAATGACTCACGCATATCCTCTATGTCGTCCGGCCGGGCGTAGTAGATATTCTCAAAAGCATTGTAGCCGTGACGCTCACGGGAAGTTGATAAGATAAACGTTCCCTGTATTGCCGCTCCATGGAGCGAGGTGTTCCATATCCCACCGCCGTCGCGAAAGGGCAGGACTACAGCGTCCGCAGCAGCGAAAATCCGGGCAACCTCGTCGGATGGAAGAAAACCAGTTACCGTAACCTTGCCCGCCCACGGATCTCGCTGTATTCGTTCCATGATCAGTTTATGATACGGGTCAGTTTCATTAAAAGGTCCGATCAGTACGATGTGGTGTTTTTCAGGTGCGGCTATTTCAAAAAGCAAATCCACTCCTTTATGGTCATAAATAAAGCCAAAATAAACCAGTAATGATTTCTCCAGCGGGGCAAAGCGTTCATGAACATCGAGTCTTTCTTGGGATGTCAAGCTAAGGCGCGGAAGCGCAGAAGCATTGGGAATGAAACGAAAGTGTTTATACCGGACAAGCCATCGGTAAAAAGGAGGCATGTGAGCCTTATAATCCGGTCTTACCACGATCAGTCCGCCAGGGATCGCTGCCTTGGGAATATGATACCATCTTAAGTTTTTCATTGTATAATATTCATGCCACGTTTGGACGAGCTTAATGTTAAACAGCATCAACAGGCTCGGCAAAAGAAAAGGAAATTCACCGCCGAGGTATCCCTGGGTCGGATACTGAATATGCACGATATCCGGCCGCCATCGTCTCACCACTTCGGCGATCTTCGGGAACGACCAGAATCGCCATCCTCGTATGACAGGAAAAACCACATAATTCTTTCCCGTTGCGTTGACGGTTGCTGACTCTTGACTCGTGAGAACGGCGACTGATGCATCTTCGAGCTTCCCTAAGGCCTCAGCAAGACATGCAGTGTAATCTCCTACGCCGCATCTCATGGGAGGAAAGGAACCTGTAATGAGTAATATGCGCATAGTTTTGTTATCGAGCAGTTGTAAAAAAAGTTCGCGCTCTGCAATTTATTCTCTTACATATTGCAAATAGGTTCTTTCCTGAGCGCCAACCAGGCAAAAGTATATTGTCTTCCTGCACATTCTATCGGCCTCTCCTCCGCAGCAAGATTAATGCTCCCGGAGGGCACTAAATTGTAAACACGGGCTTCATCAATAAAAGCGAGCACTTCCTGCTGAGAAAATATCTTCCAGTCCATTCCGAAAAATGGGACGCCGGTTGTATCGATTTTATCAGGCCAGTAATCGAATGAAGCTATGAAGTACCCGCCAGGACGTATCAGGCGCGACATTTCTGCGAGCAGTGCCGGTGCATTAAATCCGTGCTCGATCACGGAGATCGCAGTAATGACAGCGAAGGAACCGTCCTCGAAGGGCGTATGCATGAAATCCGATTTTACGTAACGGATCTTGTCCGCATAAGGCATGCAACCGATCTCCGGATTCAGATCGACGCCTGTGAGGCTTGTATATGCCGAACGGTGCAGAATGCAGAGGATCTCCGAGGCGTATGCGCCGATATCCAGGACAGGCGCATCACGCTTCACATGGTCTGCGATGAAGCGCGCCGTCTTCAGAACATCCCAGCTCTTGAGCTCGTCGCCGATCTTGACACTCCCAAGAATGCCGAAACGCAAGAGGAAATGATGCAAAGACGAGCCGATGCAGTTCAGCCAACGACGGCGCAGTTCCGTACGAGCCTCTTCAATTTGTGCCCGTAGACGTAAGACTTCAGCTGCCATTGGCGGGGCTCTCCCTTTTTATGAGAACATTAAGACATCGAGACGCATCGTAAGCTTTTTCTTTGTAAGCGCCGAACGGTACATGTCATCACCATGCTCGGGAAACGAACTTTAATTTCATGAAGCTGACGATGATTTTCGTGACTTCAATAAAAGCTCTGAATGGATTTCTTTCTATCATCATTCCAAGCACATAGGCCTTGGGAATGCTGAAGATGCTGTTGGGAAGAAAAATGTGGCGCTTGATCAACCCATAACGGGTTTCCTTGGCGAAGAGCTGTATTATCGAGAAAAATCGATCCTTGGGAATATCGGTCAGGAGAGGAGCTCCGTCGAGTTTTGTTACATCGTTGGGTATGTCCATGACAATTTTATCGATATCTTCAACGTTAATTCCCTTCTTCTTGCCATACCCCCAGAACTCTGTTCCTGGAAATGCTGTTGAAATGTACGACAACGGCGCAAGATAGGGAGAATAGCGGTAGCTCCTGATGAAGTCAAGTGTCTTCAACAGATCCTGCTCCGTTTCTCCAGGATTACCCACCATGAAGGATCCCATGGTGGGTATTTCATATTTATGAGATAACTCGATAGCACGTCGGTTCTTGTCAATCGTCGTGGTACGTCGCTTTAAGTATTCGAGTATCTTCTCACAGCCTGATTCCATGCCGATTCCCGTGATAACGACATTCATGTCCTTGAGCATTTTCATGGTCGGATCATCGAGCATGTCTGACCGAACGAGGCACATAAACTTTACCTTCTTGTTGATCCCTTTTCGCATTATCGCTTGATGAATTTCCGCCAGTCTGCTCTTGTCTGCGATAAACAGGTCGTCAAAGATATGGATGATCTCCGCTTGATATTTTCCTATTAAGAGGTCTATCTCTTCTAATGCCCTTTCGGCAGAAAAAGCCCTGAATTTTTTCCAGTGCACTCTCGTTGAACAAAAAACGCAATTGAAAGGGCATCCCCGGCTGCTGATCATGGTCAGTGACCGACCGGCATGGTATGGAATGATCTGTCTGCGTTGCAGGTAATAATCAAGATTCGCAATATCTCGATCGGGAATCGGGATCTTGTCGAGGTTTGTAATAAGCTCTCTCGGTTTCGTAAAGACCGTAGTCCCATCTTCGTTGTAACAGATACCTTTAACTTCCTTCAGATTTTCTCTGGAAAAATCCCCCATGTTCATCAGTTCGAGCATGGTCTCTTCGCCTTCGCCGACGACGCCGAGGTCGAATATTGGAGGAAGTTTTCCACAGGTTGAGATGTGAACACCACCCAGAATGACAGGGACCGGGTATTTTGACTTTACGAATGAGGCAAAATTGATCGCATTGTTTATATCTTGTGTGACGGCGCTAATACCGACAACGTCTGTCGGCTCAAATGACCGGTAAATGTCCTGGCAATTCGAGTCCAGAAGGCGGATATCCTGGGGACCACCATACTTTTTTAAATATGCCGAAATAGAGGTCAGTCCCAAGGGGATGATACCCTGTTCAAATCCTTTGCTGATATTTACCAGTGTTAATCTCTTCATTGCATTATCATGTTCATCTCAGAGCTTCCTGCATCCTTGTAATGGAGCATCGCTTCGTTGTCTCGGAACTCTGAGCCATTAAAGGGATGCCCGAGAGGGTAGATTTCTCGTCAATTTATCCAGAATCCAAGTCCGCGTGTGTCGTGCCGCAATTGCCGCCGCCGAGAGTGCGCACAGGAACACGGTTGCTAGTGCCGCTATTGATTGCATGTCAGATAGATGGCCGGGAACGAGCCATCGTCCGACGCCGACCACAATAAACGCTGAGACGAGAGGTGGCGCGACATCGACGAATATCCATCGATGCAGCTCGCCTTTCAGGATGCGGCGATGCGTCAATGGCAGGCTGATTAACACGTAAATGCAGTTGAGAAGCAGCCAGGCCTGTGCAGCCCCGACCGCTCCGTAATGTGTAGTCATATAATAAATGGTTGGGACGAAGGTGACAATAAAGAATATATTGATCCGAAGTCCAATGCTTGTCCAGCCATGTGCCAATTGCAGCGCATACGTTAAAACCGTAATAGCGTTTATCGCCATGGCAATGACAAGAAAACTAACGATGGGAGATGCGGTTAACGCTATTTTTGTAGTTCCTGTCCAAAGAATAAGAATATCGTAGGAAAAGAATGAGATAACGAAGGAGATGGGTAAAGCAAGGACGGCCATCAATTGCGTTCCCTGGTGGTAGAGCAGTGTCATTGCAGATTCATCATTCAAGATGACGAGTGATGACAGACGAGGAAACGTCGCATTGAATACAGGGCCGGCCAGCATGTTCGGTATGACATTACATATGGTTGCTGCCAAAATATAATAGCCGAACATCTCGAGACTCAAGAGTTTGCTCAGGATTATCTTGTCAATCTGCATCAAAATGATTGCTGAGACGCCGATGCCACTCATACCCGCTGCAAATCGCCAGATATTCCTTGCCGCCTGCAGGTTGAACCTCGGCACGCACTCGGCTTCCGGCAGGCTGCGCCATAAGAAGAACGTGATCAGGGCAACGTAGAGGATTGCCACGATAACTTGCCATGTGAAGAAAGCAGTGATAGTCGGAGAAACCTTCCAAAGAATGAAAGCTGCTCCACAACTGTTGAGCGTGGCCATGCCGATCTTAATGCTGTTGGATAAAACCTGTTTTTGCAGCCCCATAAGACCGCCTTCATAAAAACTGAGCGGCCACTGGATGGCGGTTACTACACCCATGATCATCACGGCCTGCTGGACTGTCTGCGCGGGAATCAACGATGACTTTATCCAGTGCCCTGCGATAAATGGTGCCATGGCCAGGAGAAGAACGCCGATCACTATGCCGATCGCCCAATATCCGACCTCAAGTGTACGCACCAGATCGCGTGCCTCTACAGATTTATCAGGAAGCACGGAATACCGCGCCATTTCCCGGTTCATCGTCTGGCTCAGACCCAAGTCGAGAACCTGGAAAGATGCCTGGAGCATGGCAAAGAACCCGATCAGGCCATAGGCCTCGATACCGAGAAACTTGATATAGATCGGAACGAATGCCAGGGCCATCACGGCCGACCATCCCTGGCCCGCGAAATTGGCGAAAATGTTTCGCTTAAGACGGCTCATATATCAGCCTCAATTGTTGATTCGCAGACTACTGCCGTTAATGGTCCATACAACAATATCTTCAAGAAGTTCAGATGACTCATTGACAATATTGATACTATGGACGCCGAAACCGGCGGGCTTCGAATCAGCTATCGTCGTAGAATCAATGCCTATGCGCATATTTTTTATCCTTCACGATCTCAGAAAGAGCAAATTCAAAGGCTATTTTGCTTCTCGATAGGTCATATTTTTTTGATTCTTCCCTTGCCCGTGTCTTGAGATTTTTTAAAACTGTTTCATCCATGATAAGCGTTGAAATGCTGCGAGTTAAATCATGGATATCGCCAACATTTGAAGTCAATATGGATGATGTTGTCCTCGCATAAGGAATCGCGTCAGTCGTGACCACCACGCAGCCGCATGCCATGGCCTCCAGCGGAAACAGCCCAAAACCCTCATGCCTCGAAGGATAAAAAAATATATCGGCGCTGCTGAGAATTTGCCTGAGACGAATATCGGTGACTACGCCGAAATTCCGTACAGGAAATGAATATCTGTTTTCATCAACAAAATTACCGCACACCCATAGCTCCAAGCCGGCGATTGCATCCTTGTTTAATACCTCGAAAACCCCCAGCGCAGTGTCACGACCTTTTCTATAAGCATCACCACGCGCCATAAACACGATCGCCCTGCTTCTCTTTTTCGACGCTATGAGCTCTTCATCCGGTTCAGGATAAAAAGTAGCGTGATCAATTCCTGTTTTAATCGTATGCACGTTATGAACAGCATATCGTTTATTAAAAATCTCCGTAAGGTGCTGGGACATAGATATAATGGGTTTGCCGGCGCGAAAGTAAATGGTATAGAGCATATCAATAGCTTTTCTCAGCAAGGCATTGTCGTAGTACTCCATGTCATCGGCTTGAGCGTAATAGATTACCCTGTTCCGAATTGAGAGTAATAATGGTAAATGAATGATATCAACGACCATTATATCGTGGCAAAACCGGCGTAGTGCCCCATAGAAAAGAAAGCCCGCTTTACCAGGACACGGAACCTTCTGTATATGGACGTTGGGGTGTATCGTGAACATGGTATTTAGTCGCTTCACATGGATAGTAACAGTATGGCCCGAAACCGCCAGATGATTGGCATACTCGACAATCAGCCGGTCTCCCCCTCTGTTGAGGAGTGAATATCGGTAAAATCCTATATCCACCTTTTCAGCGCCCCTCGTTCGACAAAATTCTCATTCCGTAATTTCTTTCCGGAAAACACCGGCCCGCGAATTCATACGGCACTCCGCGGTGCTCTTAGGTTATCGAATCAATAACAGCTAACACGCTCAGGGCATCTTTCTCTACGTGTATATGATAATTCCCATCATCACCGCCCAAAGCATTCCGACCAACATTATTTGTCCATCTTTGATGAGAGCTTCGGTCGGATCGCCTTGACCTTGCTTAACTATGTAATTATATCTAAGAATTCCGAATGCGGCTACAGGTACGGTATAAAAAAGTCCATTTTTATGGCCGATGGTATACAAGGCGTAGGTGACGAGCGCTGCGGAAGCGGAAAACCACATAATACCTTCGAGATAGGAAGGGGAATAATGCATAAGGCTCTTCCGGTGTTTCGATGCCTTGTCCCCCAGGGAGATCAATTCTCCCAGTCTTTTACCTGCAGCGAGCAGAAGGGAAACGCTGAAGACTGTGAGAAACAGCCAGTTCGTAACCGGTATATTAAATGCCTCCCCACCGGCCAAGACCCGAATAAGAAAGCCTGCGGCAATAAAAAATATGTCTATGATCACCAAATCTTTGAAAAACAACGTGTAAATAAACGAAATAATAAGATAAAGAATCAGCCATCCTTGAAAAGTCCTGGAAACGGAAGAAGAAATAAACATCGCTATAACAAAAAGCGATGCGGCAAGAATTAACGCAAGCGGAACAGAAATATCTCCATGAGCGATCCCCCTGTTTTTCTTTACCCTGTGGTTTCTATCGACACCTGCATCCCTGATGTCATTTATAATATACATACAGCTTGCCGCTAAGGAAAAAGATGCAAGAACCGGCAAAACCACGTGAAGCGCCTGCGGATCCGTCATTTTTCCTGCAAAAAAAGGCGGAAACAGCAAAAGCAGATTCTTAAGCCACTGATGAGGACGAAGAATTCTTATATACGCCAGGATCATCTAAGCGCTCTCCTTAACTCTACGATACGTCATTAGCCGATTGTTTCTATGCATTTCTCTCTCGCAATTATCTTTCGTCATACACTGCAGTGCATTTCATCTCTGCAAGGCTTCATGATCATAATCCAAGCGACATTTTTCGTGCCATTTGTTTGTATACGTTATTGTCATCTTTCACTACTTTCATGAATTCTTCAAAATATTTTCTTGCTTCACCATCTGAGCGAATTAACAGATAGAGTTTTGCAATTCTATAGAGCAGAAAAGTATCGGATGGATCTTCGTGATAAGCCTCGATCAGGTTTTCTACTCCTTTGGAATAATACTTATCTTTGGCAATAAGACTCCCTGGGAGACGGGCGTTCGCAAGCTCCACATCAGCAAGCGACACCAAGATGCTTTTTTTCAACTGCGGCCCTGTAAGCACCAGCCTCTTATCCGCCCTTGCCTCCCGCAAGGCTTCGAGATAATGCCCCTTTGCTTTTTCCGGAAAGCCTTTTTTCCGGTATATATGTCCCAAGTTCAGATAGAGCGTATGCTTAGCGCCATGAAATGTGCGTGCTTCATTCAATATCTTTTCGGCTTCATTTGTTTCTCCCCGCTTGGCGAGCACCGTCGCATAGCCAACTGCTGCATAAATAAAGTCCGGTGATTTACTGTAGGCATCCTTCCACAATCTGAGGTCATCATTCCAGAGAAAACTCCGGTGTACGGTCGAGATTGAAAATAGTAAGAGGATGCTCAACCCAATCACGGGAACAACTTTCTTGAAACGTCCTCTTTGTTGCTCCAACGACCCAAAAAAACAAATCACTATAAAAATCGAGAGAGGAACAAGTGAAAAATAGAGGTATCGTTCTGCCCAGGGCGTCCAGGCCATGGTGGTAAAAGAGATCAAGGCTGCCGGGAGCATACCCAGCAAACTCCAGACAAGGAAGAAGTGATGCCTTCTAAAGTTCTTTAGAAAGACAAGCCCGGCAACAGCCAAGAGAGAAAGAAGACCAACAAGGGCATATAGGGCTATATTGATATTAGTGATCGCTATATTCAATGGGAGCGGAATGATAGTTTTTTTCAAGTAGAACCCGATGGATGCGAGGAAGAAAATTCCGCTCGATAAGACACCTTGATCCATGAACCCGCTTTTGATTAATTCAATCCCCATGTCTCCAGCAGCCAAGCCGGAGGATCGAAGGTGCAGGTACAGCGGTACGAGCGCAATGAACAGGGCAGAGGCAAGCGGTGCGTATTTTGTTTTTTTGAAACCAAAACTATGATGATAAAAAAATTCCCATATCACCATTAGGACGGGAATGACGACAGCCACCTCTTTCGAAAGGACAGCGGCGACCATACAAAACAGCGCAACCGGCAGGAAATACCATCGCTTCGACCCTCTTCCTGCGAGGTAGAAAATGATCGTCGACAAAGACCAGAAGACGGCGAGCGAATCGGTCCTTCCCGATATCCAGGAGACCGATTCGACCGCTGCGGGATGGACTGCAAAGAGCAGCGCGCTGAAAAAAGCGATCTCTTCTTTCCGTGCCGCATTGCGGAACAGCATCCTTCCCAAGATATAAATCAGGATTACGTTCAGGGCATGGATCAGGATATTGGTCAAGCGGAATCCGAATGTCACATCACCATACAATCGCTGGTCGATGAAAAAAGAGAGGCTTAAAAAAGGCCGGTAATATTTGCCGAAGCCGTCGGGAACGAAGATATCCTTAAGCGTCAGTCTGTGGTTAAGGAGATGAAGCATGAGGTCATTATCATCGAGACTGATGGCGTTCGGCCTATAAAAAATCTCAATCAGAGAACCATAATACAGGCCGATAGACACCACAAACAACAATAAAACTATATAGTGTGATCGTAAAGATTTCAGCATGCCTTACCGTATATAGATAATGGCCCCGATCACGAACACCCAGACGATTCCGACTGCCGTGATTTGTCCATCTTTCAGAAGCGCTTCCGTAGGGTCACCTTGACCCTGTTTGACGATATAGATATATCTCAACAGGCCAAATGCTGCTATTGGTACGGTATGAAAAATGCCGTTTGCCTGTTCAAGAGTATAGAGCGCATACGTCACGAGAGATGCAGACGCTGAAAACCAGAGGATGCCTTCAAGAAAAGACTGCGAGTAATGCGTAAGGCTCCTCCTGTGGCTATGGGCGGCGTCTCCGAGAGACACCAGTTCACCTAACCTTTTTCCCGCAGCGAGCAGAAGGGAGATCATGAAGACCGTCAGAAACAGCCAACTCGTGACTGTCGTCCTGAACGCCTCCCCTCCAGCCAGCACTCGCAATAAAAAACCGAAGGAGATGAAAAATATATCTACAAGGACAATGTCCTTGAGAAAGAACGTGTAGGTGAGGGAGACAAAAAGATACATGAGAAGAAACCATTCAAAACGCCTCGAAACATAATTCGACGATATAAGAAGAGCAGCAACATAGAGCACAGCGGCGATGACGGCTGCAAACACAACAGTCAGTTCGCCCTTTGCAATAACCCTTTGCTTTTTGATTACATGATTTCTGTCTGCCATCCTGTCCTTGATGTCATTTATTATGTAGCCGCAACTGGCTGCAAGAGAAAAGGACAGTAGTGCGGGAATAACAGCAGATCGTACAGACGGATCGACCATCTTCCCCGCAAAAAAGGGAGGAAAAAGCAAAAGAAGGTTCTTGAGCCACTGATGAGGACGGAGAATCTTTATATAGGAAAGGAGTGCGGTCATATCTTCAATCTCGTTATATGCTTTTTAGCGATTTTCTTATATGCATCTTCGTCAGCGAAGATGTCATATGCTTTCTTGAAATAGCCGAGCGCTTCTTGCCTCTCACCGCGCATAAGCGAAACCTTGCCGAGCCGGAAAAAAGCGTCGGGGTTCCGCTTCTTAATATACATTTTTTGCGTATAAAACGAAAGTTTTTTCTTGATCTTAGCAACGTCGGACGGTTTTCGTGCACTGCCGAGAAGATCGCTGTAAAGAGATACAATCTGCCCTAACACCCGGAACGACTGTTCCCCTTCACGTAATCTGTCAAAAATCTTCTCATAGGCTTCGGCCGCCTCGGCCGTCCTCCCTTCCCGCATGAGAATATAGGCAATCCCCAGATCGGCGTTTGCCCAGTAACCGAATTTGCCGCTATAAAACGGCACTTTTACGAGTGAGGGGCCCCTGCGGCTGTTTTCGTCATTGGCCTGCTCGAACTGAATCCGGGCGTTTCTAAAATCCCCCGCCAATGCGAGGGCACGCGCATACTCAGCTCGGACAATGTAAAAGGTGGGGCTTTTCTCCACCGTATCCTTAAAGAGGGCAAGATTACTCTTCCATACAGTACTACGTTCAAACGTGGACACGGCAAGAACGCCGATCAGCAGAACCGCAATAAGCGATACGTTCTTTCGATCATGAAGGGGCTTCATCTTCAAAGTAAGATCATGCACGTACATGACGGCGGCAGCCGTAACAAACGCGGACGGCATGTAGAGATAGCGTTCCGCAACGGGTGTCCATGCCAATTGGTTAAAGGCCGCGAGAAATACCGGAGCAATCAAAAACACCCCGGTCATAAAAAAGGCCGAGCGCACGGTTCTTTGGGAAAGAAGGAAGAGACAGCCGATAAGGAGCGGAAGACCGAGAAGTTCGTACAGCGGGTCCACTTCGATGATGGCGAAGTTAAGCGGGAAGGGGGAAAAAAGCTTCTTCAGGTAGAAGGCAAAAGCTTGGAGGACAACCATGGTCGAGTGGGTTCCGTCCAGGAATATCGCCTGTAAAGTATAATTGATTCTGCCTTCGTTCGAAACAAACGCGAGCGAGCGGAGCAAAAAGAAAAAAACAACCGCTCCAAGGCCGCACAGCGCAATTGCCGTGTTGTATTTGAGCGGAAATGATGATGGGGGTGAGCCCGCCCGTACCCGTGCATTTTCACCCGTACCGCCGTCCTTTGCAGTCATGATCAAGAGTACGCCCGGCAGGAAAGCGAGCGCTGCCTCCTTGGTCAAGAACCCCAAAAGCATGAACACAGCGGAGATTGCGAGATAACGGTAGAGACGATGCTGTTTAAACAGAAGCAGAAAATTCGCGCTGAGGAGAATAAAAATACATGCCAGCACATCGGTACGGCCGGATATCCAGCTCACCGATTCCGTAGTTACCGGATGAAGTCCGAAAACGAGTGCGGAAACGAGGGGCAGATGGCTCTTTTTCTTTCTCTCTGCGGGAAGCACCTGATGGACGAGCCAGAACAGAAGGAGTGAATTGATTGCGTGGAAGACGACGTTCTCGATGTGCATGATCCCGGGGACGAGATTAAAAGCGTTCTTGTCAATAAAAAAACTGAGCGACAGGAGCGGACGATAATACAGGCCTTTATCGGCCCGAGGGACAAAGAGATCCCTCATCCTCCACGACTCGAGACCCTCTAAAGAGTAAACCATCTCTGCATCGTCGACGCTGCAGAATTCTCCGAAATTAACAGGATAATATGCAGCCAGGATCAATGCAATGACGAGCATCACCTGATAAAGCGGTCTTATCTGGAAAAGCTTCCGATATGAGCCGTTTTCTGTCATCTTGGTTTTAGTTTTTCAACGCATGGCGTCTGTCCCGATGAAAACGCTCAATGCGCATAAACGAAAAAAACGGAATGCCGAAACCCGCGCATCCCGGTTGAACATTGCTCAACCGGACGTTCCTACAAGACGAAGGGATCGAGTTTGTCCGGTAGCTCCTTTATCCAATATTAAACGTTTTAGATGGCTCAATGCCGTAAGCATCAATAAAGATAAAAAAAGGGGCAAGACAACCTTGCCCCCATGAAGTTAGTGGGAACTGCCTTCTTACTGTGCTGTCCAACTGGTGCCGATAAAATCAGAACCGACGGACGTCGTATCAAAGGTACCGGCTGTCTTATCTATATACCAGATACCAGGTGTTAATGACCCTGTGGCGTACACTCTGCTTCCTGCTTTGTGCTGACCCTTGGCGCCGTAGGCCTGGTCGGAAGCTACGTAGCTGATTCGAACGTTGCTGGAAGTCGTGATTGACAATGTGGAGCCTGTTGCCCCAACGTAGCCGGAGCCTTCAACATCTTTAACGGCTGCGCCTGCTACAGCGGCCATACTGAGGACGCACAGCATGGCGACGAAGATAATAAGCATTTTTTTCATGACGGTTTTTCCTCCTTACTAAACGTTTGAAAAATTATTGCACCGGATACGCCTGCTTGTCCGCATAGAACGCCTCAAGAGCCGTCTTCAGGTTTCTGAGGTCTGCCTGGCCGGATGAGTTGTAGGCCTTCTTGCGGTATTCACCGAACTGCGGGATGGCGATGGCCGCCAAGATTGCGATGATGGCCACCACGATCAGGAGTTCGATCAGGGTAAAACCTTTTTTGCTGTGAAGTTTCTTCAACATGTTTTCTCCTCCCATAAAAATTTTCAAGGTTAATTTCTCTAAAACGCTCTGCTTAAGTCCGTCTATGGGTTTGTCTCACCTCCTTCATCGGACCTTAAGCTTCCGGTTCGTTTAATGCAGAATGCATGCCATGATAATTTCGTTCATTTTCAATATGTTAAAATCTAAAAAATGACCAAAATCACATATAATGTCAGTGGGTATGACAAAATTTGGCAGTTTCCAAAATATAATGATAGTGAGAAAGTTCCGTGTATACGGAAACAAGCCGGTAATCAGATTAACAGGCTGTTGAAAAAGGCCAAAAACCAGGAAAAAGTTATTCTGAGTGTAGCGAAGCATCTCGCCTTTCCAATACTTGAGATCCTTCACTTCGTTCAGGATGACCGGTTACATTAATTTTTCAACAGCCTGTTAAGGGAAAGGAAAGGTTGCAGATATATACTGTTCCTTTTACATCTTATCTATTTATCTATGTCCCGAATGCTTTGGATGATGCTTTTCTTTATAATCCTCTACAAGAGAGATCACAAGGGCAATCAGTGCAATAATAAGTATACCGGCAAGCGCAACATATGTTACCATTTTATTTTTCCTCCTTTGCGGGTATTGCAAAAAATGCCACTAAAAAAGTAACAATCGCAATTGCAATTATAATGGTACCCAGAGCAAAATTTAACTTCTCCGTGACAAAGCTCCCAATAAGGACAGTAGTAAGAAGATATTTTGTCACATCCATAAGCATCTTTCCTGTTTCCTTGCGTCTTTCTGCGTGTCGCATGTCATAACTATAACTTCTTAATCAAGGGGTGTCAAGACGAATCTGTGATAAAAAAATCAGTGTAATCCGTGCTTAACGGTGATATTACATTCTTGACAACTTGACTGACATGGTGGTAGCATCGGCCGATCAATGATATTAACTTCATCGAAACTCCTCTCAATGCAATCAGGAACAGCGCCGATATTCAATGGTGCCGTCGCAATAAGCCGGAATTCAATATTGGCCGTCGGCCCGGCAGACCGGATAATCAAGAAATATCCAGGCCATCGCATTGTCCAGTTGAATAACGCAGTCCTCATGCCCGGTCTCATCAACGTCCATGCTCATCTGGAACTGCCTCCCCTGCTCGATGCTATAGGAGCAGAGACTTTTCCTGAATGGGTAATGAACCTCATCATTGCCAAAAAAAGACTCGACAATACCGATTACAGTGCTGCCGCAAGAGAGAATATCCGGGCACTCATCCAAACCGGCACCACCACGGTCGGCGAAATATGCACGCACGGCGTCAGCCCGGCTCTTCTCAAACAAAGCGGACTGCGTGCAATGGTATTTCATGAAATCATTTCAATGGCTCCCTCTGGACCAAGGCAACCGCGTTGCCGTCCTTTACGCCGACACGGTCGGCTCGCTCCATATTTTTCCTCCCTCCTCCCTCCTCCCTCATCGCTGTTAAAACACGGCATCTCCCCCCATGCGCCGCATACGGTCTCGGAAGGCGTGTTACTCCAGATAAGACTGCTTTCGAAGCAGAGGCGCCTGCACCTCAGCATGCACGTGGCGGAATCACAGGACGAGATAAGGCTTCTTCAAAGAAAGAAAAACGGCCTCGAAAAACTCTACCAAGCCGCGGGATGGGACATTGCCTGGGCTCCGGAAGCAGACTCGCCATTCGATTATCTCCACAGGCTCGGGCTCCTCAGCCGGAACTTCCTTGCCGTACACGCCGTCCAGGCCACGGACAGGGATATCAGCCTTATGAAAAAATCACGAACACCCGTGGCCCACTGTCCGAGGAGCAACAAGGAAACAGGCGTCGGTAAAATGGCCCTGAAAAAATTTCTCGATGCAGCCATCACCATCGGACTGGGAACGGACAGTCTGGCGAGTTCGCCCAGCCTGAACATGTGGGATGAGATGCGGTATGCTCTGCGCGTACATAAGAACAGCGGGATCAGCGCGTGGGACATCTTTACCATGGCAACCATAGGCGGAGCGAAGGCTCTTGGCATGGAAAAGGAAATCGGCTCTCTCGAACCGGGGAAAAAGGCCGACATCATTGCCGTTCCCCTTCCTGAAAAAAATACCGGCGACATCTATTCCGACTTGCTCAGGGAAACGAAATCCTGTATTATGAGCATGGTGAACGGAAAAATCATTCATTCTAAAGAAAACGTTTAACCACGGATGGACACGGATTAACACGGATGAAAAAACTGGATTCCCTTACTACGGGAAATTACCCTCGATTAATGCATTCTAGGGCAGGCCCTTTTATTCCGCATTCCGCACTCCTAATTCCGCCTTACGCATTATACAATATGAACGTTGATCAAATCAAAAAAAAAGTCTTATCCGGCAAGCGCCTCACGCGCGAGGATGGAATTGAGCTTTTCAAATCCAACGACCTCCTCGCCCTGGGCCGCATGGCGACGCATGCCGCGCAGAAGAAGAATGCCGATTGTGTGTATTTTGTCCAGAACATGCACATCAACCCCACGAACATCTGCGTGAACCGCTGCAAGTTCTGCGCGTTCAGCCGGAGCAAGGGCGAGCCTGGCGCCTACGAGATGACCATTGAGGACATCCTGAACAAAGCCCGCGGCGCCGAGAAAGGCGTCCGGGAGTTTCATATTGTCTCCGGCCTGCACCCGGACCTGCCCTTCGAATGGTACCTGGACATGCTCCGGGCGCTCAAAAAGGACTTCCCAAAAATCCACCTCAAGGCCTTCACTGCCGTGGAGATTGATTATCTCGCAAAGCTCTCCGGCATGCCCCTGAAAGACACATTGATAAAACTACGAGAAGCCGGCCTCGGTTCCCTTCCCGGCGGCGGCGCAGAGATATTCAATCCCGCCGTCCGGAACACGCTCTGCGCAGAGAAGATCAGCGGAGACCGCTGGCTCGAAGTTATCGAGGCGGCGCACACTGTCGGCCTGAAATCGAACGCCACCATGCTCTACGGCCATATCGAGAGTTACGAGCACAGGGTTGACCATCTGATAAAGCTCCGTGAACTCCAGGACAAGACCGGTGGCTTCCAGGCTTTTATCCCCTTGAGTTTTCATTCTCAGAACACGGAGATCAAAAAATCCGCCTACACCACAGGGTTCGACGATCTCAAAACGCTGGCCATATCCCGGCTCATGCTCGACAACTTCGACCACATCAAGGCGTACTGGGTGATGCTCGGTGAAAAAATAGCCCAGGTGGCGCTCAGCTTCGGCGTTGATGATCTCGATGGGACCGTGGTGGAGGAGCGTATCACCAAATCAGCGGGTGGGACAACGGATGGAAGCATGATCAGGGAAGATATTGTCTTCCTCATTAAACAGGCCGGCCGGAAGCCGGTGGAGCGGGACACGCTGTACAATGAGATAAAAGTCTGGATTTAAAAACCGGCCCTGCCACGAAGTCACGAAGTCACCAAGAAAAAAATCTTGTCCTTGATCTTGGCAGCAAATGATTCAATGAAACAAAGTATAACCCAAAAAATTATCAATAAAATAGCGGCAGGCAAACGTCTTACACCCACAGACGGCCTTGCCTTGTACAAACAAGCCGACCTTTTGACCTTGGGCGAGCTCGCGAACAGCGTGCGTAAACACCTCCACCCCGAGCGGATGGTCACCTTCATTGTCGACCGCAACATCAACTATACCAATATCTGCGTGAACAAGTGCGCCTTCTGCGCTTTTTATCGCGAGGCAGATAGCACGG
>ERZ1292625.1403-Hain-H41-01um-R1-1403-length-28926-cov-5_pt1 | contig 28926 bp, 25 predicted proteins | sample MGYA00564400_ERZ1292625 | MGnify/ENA primary metagenome ERZ1292625 (study PRJEB36523, sample SAMEA6512639) | groundwater metagenome | collected 2019-01-08 | study: AquaDiva: Metagenomics assemblies of 32 groundwater samples | reverse complement strand
AATAAGTACCTTGAAAAGGATCATATAGACCCCGGTAGAAAGTGTGCGAAGCATACTTTCTACCGGGGATTTTTTATACTAAATTTAAATGATATTTTCTGCTACAATAGAAAAACTATGTCGACTTTAGTAATATTGGGTGTTTTTGTTGTAGGGCTTGCGCTCGGGGGAGTCGCTATTTATATGACGAGTCGTAAGTCGCAGGGGCTTATGCTGATTCAAAACCAGATCAATGAAATCGCGCGTATGATGGATTCTCGAATGGGGGAGTCGACCAAAATGATGCAATCGCAATTTGGTGAATCTTCTCGTATTATTCGTGATGTCACAGAGCGCCTTACAAAGCTGGATGAAACAAATCGCCAAGTGATTGATTTTACTGACCAATTGCAAAGCTTGCAAGATATTTTAAAAAATCCAAAACAGCGGGGGATACTAGGTGAATATTATCTTGAGACTTTATTAAAGAATGTTTTACCCCCAGGTTCATTTCAAATGCAGTATCCATTTAAAGATGGCACAATCGTAGACGCTGCGGTATTTGTAAAAGAAAAAGTGATACCCATTGACTCGAAATTTTCGCTCGAAAATTATAATCGCCTTGCTGATGAGCGAGTGCCAGCTGAGCATGAACGACTTGAAAAGCTTTTTAAAGCTGATTTAAAAATGCGCATTGATGAAACTTCAAAATATATAAAGCCAAATGAAGGTACAATGGATTTCGCTTTTATGTTCATCCCGCACGAAGCAATTTACTATGATTTACTGGTAGCCCAAGTAGGCGCTGTAAAGGTAAATACACGCGATTTAATTGAATATGCATTTAAAGAAAAACATGTAATTATTGTTTCACCGACATCGTTTTTGGCGTATCTTCAGACAGTACTTCAAGGCCTTAGAGCACTTCAAATTGAGGAGTCAGCGAAGGAGATTCGATCTCGTGTGGAAGACCTGCGTAAACACCTGCTGAGTTATGACGACTACATGCAGAGACTGGGGAAAAACCTTGGTACTACTGTAAATATGTACAATGGAGCGTATAAAGAGTTCAAAAAAATCGATAAAGATGTGCTCAAAATCTCGGGAATAGAGGGGGTAGCAGTGGAGACGCTTGTTATTGACAAACCCGACGAAAACCAATAATATAAAGGCTATGTTTGCAGTAATCGAGACCGGCGGAAAACAATATGTTGTCGAGTCGGGCGCAAAACTTAAGATAGAAAAATTACCCATCGATGTAGGTGGGGTAGTTTCGTTTGATAAGGTTTTACTTATTTCGGATGGAGAATCTGTCACAGTTGGTAAGCCATATATCGCTGGTATGGTAGTAGAAGCCGATGTATTACAGCAGGGTAGGGCACGAAAAATTCAAATGATGCGGTATCACTCAAAAACGCGTCGCCGCCGCCGAAAAGGCCACCGCCAACCATTCACCGAAGTCGCAATCAAGACAATCAAGAAGTAACAAAAAATCCTTATAAAATAAGGATTTTTTGTTACTCGCGGTTGCTATTGACATGTTATAGTAAAAGATGTACAATAGAAGCCGGATTGGAAACCAACTAACCCTCGAGTGGCTCCGAGGTGAGAACGGAGTATGAAAGATGCTTAGAAATCAGACGCGAAAATTAAGGTGGTTACGCGATGTTCTCATCAAGCTTCTTTTGCTTGTAATCGCATGTTTCGTGATGATGATGGCTTTGGTCTTCATCGCAATTCCAGCAGGCGGTATCACTGGGCTGATTCTCCTGATGTTTGTGAGTTTCTTGACTTTGTTGAGTCTCGCGCGTCTTGAAGACATCATCAACGAAAAGAGCGCTCGTGAAGACCAGTGGCAGATTGCCAACTACTGACCGCTGGTAGATCCGACGGAAAAGTTGGTGAAAATAACTTGCAGGCTCGGCAAGAATAAGCGAGTCATGGGGCATCTTCGGGTGTCCCTTTTTTTGCTTGGCAAAAGATAAAATAATCCACAGATTTGTGGATTATTTTTTTGTTGACAAGAAAATTATAGGAGTTAATCTGAAAGAGTTGTGCGGGGGTGGCCCGATGACCGTATCTCAAGGGAGGGTGGTGAGGGGGATTCTCTCTAACCCATTTGCCCTTGGGGTACGGTTGTCGAATAGCTTGTTCTTTCAGGTATTTTTTAATCTTTTGCAGTAAGTCCGCGGTTCACTCTGCGGCATTTTTTTATTTTATTTTCTATTTTTTAGTGCATTCTTGAGGGTGGCGGGGTCGGCGTATTCCATTTCGGTACCGGTTGAAATGCCACGACCGAGATGAGTGAGAGTGATTCGCTTGTCTTTTATAAAAGGCTCTAAGACGCGCTCGATATAGAGAGCGGTCGAGTCACCCTCGGTAGTAGCTGATGTCGCAAGTACTACTTCGATGGAGCTATCTTTCTTTGCACGACGGTCGAGTCGTTCGTAAAGACTTTTAATCCTGTCAGTAACGCGTGTTTTTTCGTTGAGAAGTGAAATGGTACCGCCGAGTACATGATAAGCGTCTTGCCAGATACCTGTTTTGGAAATTGTTTCTAAATCTTGGTCTTTTTCAATTATTAAAATTGCATGGATATCATTACGACAAGTTAAGCACAATGTTGCGCCTTCTCCATTTTCGATTGCTCTAAAACATTCAGTACAGCGTGAGACTGACCGCGCAAGCTCGCGGAGCGAGTCAGCAAATCCTTCGATTGTTCTTTGGTCTTCATCAAGGAGCGTAAAAGCAAAGCGCGAAGCTTGTCGAGGTCCAATACCTGGAAGCCGTGTAAAATATTCAATAAGTCGTTTAATTGATTCAGGTTGCATGAGCTATTGGAAGCTTTCGTCGAGCGAGGAGAAACTTGCTTTTTCTTGATTGAAATAAAGTTCAACTCGTCCTGTGGGACCGTTACGGTGTTTTTCTACTAAAATTTCTGCAATGTTTGGGCGAGAAGAATCGCGCTTTGTTTTATCTTCTCTATAAATAAACATAACAACATCAGCGTCTTGTTCGATTGAGCCGGATTCGCGGAGATCGGAAAGACGGGGGATGGGTGGATGGCGCTGCTCCACTGCACGCGAGAGCTGAGAAAGAGCAATAACTGGTACGTCGAGCTCACGAGCAAGTTGTTTGAGTGAGCGCGAGATTTCAGTAATTTGTTGCACCATATTGTCAGTATGTTGTCGGGGTTGCATGAGTTGTAGATAGTCAATAATAATCAGCCCAAGGTTTGCTTCTGACTTAAGTCGGCGTGCCATAGCGCGCATTTGTAAGACATTGGAGCTTGCGGCATCATCAATATAAATAGGCGCTTCGGCGAGGCGCGCGAGAGCGTCATTGATTCGTTGAAAATCGTTTGAGTTTTCAGAGAGATGCCCAGTGCGTAACTTCCATAAATCTACATGTGCTTCTGCGGCAATAAAGCGATCGACAAGTTGTTGGGTGGACATTTCAAGAGAAAATATGCCGACAGGAATTTTATGTTGAACGGCGGCATTACGAGCAATGTCGAGCGCGAGAGATGTTTTACCAAGCGAGGGACGAGCCGCGATAATCACAAGGTCAGATTTTTGGAATCCTGAAATTAAGTTATCAAGTTTTTCAAAGCCAGTGGGGACGCCTCGTACAACACCGTTGCCTTTATGAAGTGAGTCAATGCGCTCCCACGCTTCTGCAAGAGCGTCACGAACGGGCGAAAACTTTTGTCGTAGAGAGTGCTGCGAAATACTAAAGATATTGCGCTCTGCTTCATCAAGAAGCCATTCAATATCTTTATCTTCTTGATACCCGAGGTCGTTAATGGTGTGTGACGCCGAAAGAAGGTCACGAAGTACTCTTTTTTTATTGACGGTGGTTGCATGATGCGTAACGCTTGCGGGGCTTACAACAGAGTTTACAAGAGTTGTGAGATAGCTTGCGTTTCCTACACGTTCAAGGAGGTTTTTTTCTTCGAGATGCCCCTGGAGAGCAAGAATATCAAGGGGAGCATTTTTTTCAAATAAATCGACGAGAGCGCGGTAAATAACTGCATGCTCTGAGACATAAAAATCTTCTGGACTTAATACATCAAGTATTTTTCCGAGAGCATTTCGATCGATCATGATAGATCCGAGTACTGCCATTTCAGCATCTCTGCTGTGTGGGGGGATTTTAAGCTGTTCTGCCATATGTGTATGCTACCTGAGGGGTTCTTGGTTTTGCAACGCTAACAAGCGCACAAGTACTTTATAAACTGTGTCTTATAATTTGGTGAGTAAAGGACCTTGAGGCGTATCTTTTATACTGTAGCCTAGTCGTGTAATTTTTTGACGCAAAGCGTCTGCTTCGAGCCAATTTTTTTGAGTGCGAGCAGTCTCTCGAAGTTCTAGTAAGTCCTTTATGTTTAGAGTGATATTGTCAGGTTCTTTTTCGGCGTTTTTTACTTCATTTCGGATGTTTAAGCCGAGCAGATGGTCACACCAAAGGACAAATTTTTCTGATGCACCTTGTTTTATTCCTTGCCAAAAGATAGCAAGCGCACGAGATGTATTGAGATCGTCATTTATTGCTTCAAGAAATTTTTTCTTTAATGAGGTTTCGATTTTTTGTGGATTTTTGGGGAGCGTTGGATACGCTTGTAAAATCTTTAAGCGTGAAGTCCGAGCACTCTTGAGAGCTTCCCAGCCAAATGAGAGGGGTTTTCTGTAGTGTGTACCAAGCGCAAGGTATCGAAAATCAAGAGGATTGAATCCACGCTCGTGCAGGGTTGCTACGAGTATATTTGTCTCAGGTGATGATTTTGCCATTTTTTCACCCGTGATAGTTAGAAAAGCTGCATGCATCCAAAATTTGCTAAATGGTTTGCCGGTCGCAGCCTCACTTTGCGCGATTTCATTTGTATGGTGAATCTGGATATGGTCGGCACCCCCACAGTGAATGTCGAGCGTTGAGCCGAGATATCTCATGCTCATCGCAGAGCATTCTATGTGCCAGCCTGGAAAGCCTATGCCCCAGGGTGATGCCCATTCCATATCACGTTTTAACGCAGAGGGCGATGAAAATTTCCACAATGCAAAGTCGGTAGGATTAAGTTTTTCGCCAACAGCAACGCGCTCTCCAGCCCGTAGACCTTTTATGCTTCGTGGCGCAAGTTTGCCATAATTTTTTAGTTTCGAAGTATTAAAATATATCCCGTCGGAAGTTTTGTAAATATAATTCTTTTTTTCGAGCGTTTTAATGAGCTTGATTTGATCTTTTATGTGGTCGGTGGCACGAACATATTTTGTAGGGGGTAAAATATTGAGCTCTTTTAGATCGGATTTAAAGGCGTCTTCGTAAAGCCGAGCGATTTCAAACGCAGTCTTGTGTGCTCGAATTGCAGCTTTGGCGATTTTATCACCACCGTCGTCTGCATCGGATGTTAGGTGTCCTACATCAGTAATATTCATGATATGACGAGCTTTGAAGCCGTTTAGAAGGAGTGTTCGTTTGAGAGTATCTTCAAATAGATAGGTGCGATAATTACCAACGTGCTGATATGCATATACAGTAGGACCGCAGGTGTAGAGTTTTACCGTTGATCCTTTTTGGAGTTTAAATTCTTGTTTTGCTCGCCCAAGTGTATTAAAAAGCTTTAGAACCATTTTTTGTTTTTAAAATAGACGTAGATGACGAGTGAGAATATAGATATAATCCCAAGAGCAATCCAAAAAGCATGAGGGTTTGAGGCGAATGGTATATTATCTATATTCATTCCAAAAATGTTTACTATAAGTGTCGCAGGAAGAAGTACTGCCGCAAATGCGGTAAGGATTTTTGTAGCATCATTTGTGTTTGCTGAAAGTAGAGATACGTTCGTCTCGTAAATTACGTCAAGAGTTTCGCGGAGGTCTTCGACAGAATTCCATACTTGTATATATTCGCCCTTTATATCATTGAAGTAGGGGAGTATATCTTGCCCAAAAAAATGTCGACCATGTTCTGCCAAAGAATTAAGTATCGCTTGTTGAGGTTTTAGAGCTTTTTGAAAATTTAGAAGATCACGACGCAGATGAGCAATGTCTTGAAGCGTTTCTTTTTCTTTACCTGAAAATACTTTATCCTGCACGATATCTATTCGATCTTCAATTTTATCGAGTTCTTTTAGAGAGACTGAGAAAAGTTGGCTGATAATATTATAAAGAAGTTGTCCGCTTGATGAGCCGAATTTTCGTTCGCGCAAAGCCTCGTGTGTAGCAAGAAGTTGCTGAAAGCCATCTAGTTGAGGGATATCATCGTAGTGCGCTGTAATTAAATTATATGGGAATATAACAAAGTCTATCTCTCGGCTAACGGTGGCATTAGTTTTAGGGTCAAATACTGGGAAGTGTAGTACTAGATAGAGGTGATCATCAAAATCTTCAAGTTTGGGTCTATAGGTAATGCTGAGAATTTCTTGTACTGCGAGTGGATGAATAGGAAACTTTTTTATAAGTCCGGAGATATCTTTTTCTGTTGGGTTTTCAATATCTATCCAGGTAACATGGCGTGATGCAACTTTATCCATGTGTATATAATACCAAGATGCTAGCTTGCCGGCAACGTATTTTTCTGCGATACTTGAGGAGATAAGTATGTATGATTTGAAGCGCCAAAATTCTTTTTTTATTATAATTGTCGCGCTCTTTGTTGTTGGAGCTTCCTTTACTGCTGGTGCTTGGTTTGGGCATTCGTCGCGTCCTGAGATGGATCGCGTCCTTGGAGTTCTCGGTCAGGCGTCAGACGAGCCAAAAGCAGAAATTGATTTTAACCCATTTTGGAAAGCGTGGAGGCTCTTAGAAGAAAAACATATTGGAGATGAAAAATTTGATCGTCAAAAGCTTGTGTGGGGTGCTATACAAGGCATGACCGCAAGTCTTGGCGATCCGTATACCGTATTTTTCCCACCTCAAGACAATGAAGATTTTAAAAATGAAATCAAAGGTGAGTTTTCTGGCATTGGTGCAGAAATCGGGATACGTAAAAATATTTTAACTATCATCGCGCCTATCAAAGGGTCTCCAGCAGAGAAGGCAGGGTTAAAAACTGGCGATAAAATACTAAAAATCAATGATATATTCACCAATGATCTTACGCTTGATGACGCTGTTCACAAAATCCGCGGAGAACGAGGCACGAAAGTATCACTAACTTTATTACGAAATGGGGAAGATAAGCCACGTGTAGTAGAGGTGGTACGTGATGCGATCCGCGTTCCGGTAATCGTTACAGAAAAGCGCGATAATGGAATTTTTATTATTCGTCTTGCAAGTTTTTCTGAAAGCTCGAGTGCTGAGTTCACAAATGCAGTTCGTGAATTTTTAAATTCAGATTCAAAAAAACTCATTCTTGATCTACGTGGAAATCCAGGAGGGTTCTTCTCCTCGGCGGTTGAAATTGCGAGCTGGTTCATTCCAGAAGGTGAAGTGGTTGCGCAAGAAGCTTACCAAAAAGGTGAGCCTGATTATTATCGAAGCATTGGCAGAAAAGCTCTCGAAAACATTCCAACAGTTGTACTCATAAATCAAGGCTCTGCGTCTGCTTCAGAAATTCTTGCAGGAGCATTGCAAGAACACAAAAAAGGCGTTCTTATTGGGGAAAGGTCTTTTGGGAAAGGTTCAGTTCAGCAACTCGAAGAAGTTACGAGTAACACTTCGCTAAAGATTACTATCGCTAAGTGGCTGACGCCTAACGGTAAGTCAATTTCAAAAGAGGGTCTTTCCCCTGATATTGAAGTAAAAATCCCCGATGATTTAAAGGAGGGAGAGGATCCTCAAATGGCAAAAGCAATTGAATATTTAAAAGCTCACTAAGTAATTAGCATATGAAAGTTCTCCTTTTGAAAGATGTGGCAGGTATAGGGCAGCGGGGTAAAATCGTCGATGTTAAGGATGGCTATGGGCGAAACTTCTTGATTCCGAAAGGCCTTGCCCGTATTGCTGATAGCGCTGCAATTCGTGATGCGCAAGTACAAATCGCTCAAACTCAAAAAAAACAAATTGAAAAAAAAGAAACACTCGCAATTCTTATCGAAAGATTAAAAATTGAAACTCTAGAGTTTAGTCGTAAGGCAAACAAGAAAGGTGTGTTGTTTGATGCAGTAGATGCGAAAGATATTTCTTTTACGTTAGAAAAGCACGGCTTTGGTGAAATTAAGAAGGACCACATAAAAGGTACCCCACTTAAATCTCTTGGGGAGCATATAGTTACCGTAACTATAGGTGAACATTTGATATCAGTGAAAGTCCAGGTGAATCTTCATGAGTAAAATAATTTTTGTCGCAGGAGGAGTAATGTCGGGGATAGGGAAAGGGGTAGCTACTGCATCACTCGGTAAAATTTTACAGTCATATGGATTTAATGTTTCGGCAATGAAAATTGATCCGTATATTAATGTGGACGCGGGCACCATGAATCCCACTGAGCATGGTGAAGTATTCGTGACAGATGATGGGTTAGAGTGTGATCAAGATATTGGAAATTATGAGCGCTTTTTTAATACGTCACTTCACCGTGTGAATTATATGACGACGGGAATGGTATATCAGGCTATGATCCAAAAAGAGCGTAACCTCGAATACGGTGGCAAATGTGTTGAGGTAGTGCCGCATGTTCCCGAAGAAGTGATTTCGCGAATTCAAAAAGCACAAAAAGCAAATAAGGCAGATATTTTACTTGTAGAAATTGGGGGTACGATAGGAGAATATCAAAATCTTCTGTTTTTAGAAGCAGCTCGCATTTTAAAGCTTCGCTATCCGGGGGACATATTATTTGTCATGGTAAGTTATTTACCGATTCCTGCAATGATCGGAGAGATGAAAACAAAGCCAACGCAGTATGCAGTACGCTCACTTAACTCTGCGGGCATTCAGCCAGATATTATTCTTGCTCGTTCCTCAGAGCCTCTTGATAAAGTGCGTAAACAAAAACTATCTTTTGCACTCAATCTACGGGAAGAAGATGTAATCTCGGCTCCTGATATTAAATCAATTTACGAAGTACCGCTTAATTTTGAAAAAGATCAACTTGGTACTATCGCTCTCAAAAAACTTGGGCTCAAAAAGAAACGTACTGATTTAAAAGAGTGGAAGCGTTTAGTCCATGTGATTCAGAATAAGTCAAAACCAAAGGTACGCATCGGTATCGTGGGCAAATACTTTACTACGGGCTCTTTTTCGCTTTCGGATTCATATATATCAGTGATTGAAGCATTAAAACACGCTACTTGGTTCCATAAATACGAGCCCGAGCTTGTATGGCTTGATGCGGAACGGTATGAGAAAGATCCAAAAACTCTTAAAGAATTAAAAGAGTATGACGGCGTTGTAGTGCCGGGGGGTTTTGGTAAGCGTGGCGTAGAGGGTATTATTAAGGCTATTGAATTTTGTCGTCATGAAAAAATTCCATATTTTGGGCTTTGTTATGGTATGCAGTTGATGATTGTAGAGTTTGCTCGTCATGTCGCGCGCATGGAGGGCGCTCACACCGAAGAAATTGATGTAAAGTCTCCATATCCGGTTATTCATATTTTGCCCGAACAAGAGGTTTTGTTGAGTGAAAAACAATATGGTGGTTCAATGCGACTTGGAAGTTATGATTGTAAAGTCATAGATGGTACCATCGCTGCACACGCATACAAAACTGATATGGTAAAAGAGCGTCATCGCCATCGGTATGAAGTAAATAATAAATTACTTCCACGGCTTGAGAAAAAGGGGCTTATTATTTCGGGGATTAATCCAAAACGAAAACTCGTAGAGATCGCTGAGCTCGCAAACCATCCTTTTTTCCTCGGCGTACAGTTTCATCCAGAATTTCTTTCGCGCCCGCTATCGCCACACCCGCTTTTTAGAGAATTTATTAAAGCAGCGATAAAAAATAAAAAATCTTAAACAAAAAATCCCTATGACCTAGGGATTTTTTGTTTGTTTTTTGATTTTAGAGTTATATAACGCTGACGAGTTTTCGCATTACATGATTGCCGTCAAAATGAGTTTTACGTTTGTCGGTAAATTGAACAACCCCCTCTTTCATAGCAAAAAGAGTGTCATCTTTGCCTTTTTGAACACCAACGCCTGGCATAAACTTACTGCCTCGTTGACGAACAATAATAGAGCCAATTTGAACTTTTTGGCCACCGTAGATTTTAACGCCGAGATATTTAGGTTGTGAGTCGCGGTTATTATTGGTAGAACCACCCGCTTTGGTATGTGCCATATTAGTGCTATAAATTTCCTATGCACCCTATGATACACAATATCCAAGAAAAGATCAAGACCTATAAAAAGGATATATTCTGGGTTATTTTCGCAGTTTTGGCGCTTTTAACGTTAGTTGGTGGTGGTCTTTTGTATTCGAAAACAAACTATAAATATCCTATAAAAATCGAAGAAAAAGCCTTTGAGGTGGGGGCAGGGGAGGCCATTTCTAGTACAAAAGGGGAGTTTATTGCTAGTAAAAATGGGTCAAAATATTACCCTGCCGGATGCAAGGCTTCAAACCGTATAAGACTCGAAAATAGGGTATATTTTGAGTCGGCGATTGATGCTAAGGCAGCGGGCTATGAGCTGTCGGCTACTTGCAAATAATGCTTATATGTGGCATAATCTAATACGCACTAGGAATACGCCTCGTGGCTTGTACCTTGTAAATTAACTTCCTTGGCGTGTCGGCCGGAATGTCTGCGATTATTGCAGAATGACTGTCCCACAGCGCTACCCACTTCTGGTCACAGCACCAGAACTCGGAAAAGGAGACAATGATGACGCAACAAGAGAGAGATAAGATTCAGAGAGCGAGTAGTGCGCGGAGTCTTATGCCAATGGGCATCGCATGCGCGATTCTCGCAGTAGTTTTCCGGACAATATACGAGCCGACGAAATTCCCAGATGAGAGGTTGCTCTGGGAGGCATTCATTATTGTTTGTGGGACAATCGCCTTTTTAGTTTTTTTTAAGGCGATTCGCATTCATATTTGGGGCTACACCGCAGTACTTGGCTTCAAGGCTGATGGAAGGTGTAAGCTACTTATGATTGCGAGGCGAAATGGATTCATTCTTGAAGCGCCAGAGAAGAGATCTCTCGAGGAGCATGTAATGTTGGACGGAATACAGCGCGTGGTAAACGCTCCGCTTAATGGATGGAGGAGACAACAAGGTTTCATATATCGTCGTTTCTCCAATTCCATTGAGTTTGCGCTCGAGGAGCAGTGCCTCGGTTTCAAGACTATTGAACGCCGCGTCACACCGTCGTCATACACTTCAAAAACTGATGTTCTGTGGTTTCGCCGAGGTTTCGACAAAGTGGCGATACGAATGGAAGCGATACCAAGTTTTCTCGACCTCTTGCATCCGGCGACGGCAGACAAGTGGAATTTCTATTCGGCGGTAGAAAGACTTGATGAACTAGAGAAGAAGCTCAACGAGCTCAGAGTCCAAGTCTCTAATCTTCTAAAAGCGGGGCATGATGCCGCTCTGGCGATTGCCAATACCGCGCGGTTCGGGAAATCCAAGGAAGGCGCAAGAATCCGACAGCGCCTCGCCCAGTGTGTTTTCGAGCACGCTGGTGACAACGATCCGATTCGTGAATCCGCGAGACTTCTCTCGGAGCCGAGTATCATTGTGCGTGGGAAGCAACAAGCGTAAACAGAAACAAGGCCGGCAGGTTCACTTCGAATTCTCGAAGTTTTCCTGCCGGCTGTTATTATTTTTACTCGCCTGGGATTTGTTCTTTCTTCTTTGATGCTTTTAGCATGACAAACTTTTTGACGATGCGCGCTTCGTTTTTTAATTGCTCTTGTGCGGGGTAGGGGAGTTGATCGAATATTTTTTTTATCTTTTTTGTATCAACGGCAAGCAAATCATTTAAAATAGGATTTCCTTCAAGTATTGTTTTTATCTTTTCAGAATCCCAGCCTGTGCGTTCTTGAATGCTTTGTGAGATAGTGCCATCAACTCCAAAAACACGATCAAGTTTTTCGGTTTCAAGATAGCTACGAATTGAGCCCGTAATAAACCCAAGACGTCGCTCTCGTTCGTTAATTTCAGATTTTAATACAAAATATTCGTGGACTGCTTTTTCTATCTCAATTTTTTCCTCAGGTTTTTTATATAAATGACTCCACGCAGGGCACATAGGTTTATAAGGACACCATTCACAAAGCGCAGATGGAGTAGGTGGAAAATCTTCTATTTTTGTTTTTTCTTCTATTGTATGGAGACGTGAGAGAATTTTAGTTTCAGTAGCCGCGAGTGCTTCAGCATTTCTGGTAGTCGATAGTTTTTCATTTGATTTTACAAAGTAGAGTGTGAGTTTAATTTGTTCGGGTTGGATATGGGGCCAGCGTTTTCGAAGGCCAATTTGGTAAATTGCGAGCTGCATATTATTGTCGACTGTCTCTTGAGACGGCAATTTACGTGATGTTTTATAATCGATAATTTCAAAAGTTTCGTCGTCGTGCTTATCAATGCGATCAATTGAGCCTACGAGTGTATGACTTGTCTTATATACAGAGTCTTCAATAACTGCTTCAAAGCGTGATTCAAGGTCTACTACTCGAAATGTCCACGGTGGATTTTTTGTATAAAAATCTTTTAACATTTTTTCGCCCGATTCAAGATAGCGAGTCTTATTGCTATCAGAAATAGATTGGATTACAGAAAAAGCTTCCCTAAAATGTGCGACCACCTCATCTGATGTTGGGAATAGGGGATCACGCGAAAACATGAATTTTAAGGCTTCGTGGATGGCCGTGCCAAATAAAGCTTCTTTTGACTTCGGGCCCTTTATTTTATCAATTTCTTGAAATTTATACTTTTGTGGGCAGGTAGTATAGGTATCGAGTGCAGAAAATGATATGCGCATAGGTATAAGTATAGCGTATCAGTATATGTAGGGTAGTTATAAATTAACTATAGAATAGGTCGCACAATATAGATTTTGCGACCTTCTCTAATTCAAAAACAAATCAACCGCTCCCCTGATATAAAATTTAAAAAAACCAGTTGTTGTACACGGTAGAAATTATTTAACACTCTATTCACTCGTTATGCACATGTAGTACACACCGCTTGCACAACTTTATTGATTTTGTGACTTGTATGGCACTTCGTTTAGTTATCTATAATATAGGTAGTACTTTTACAATCATTTTATTTCACACGAGGGTCTCCCCCGATAAAACGCCATTAAGAAGTCGGAAAAACAACTTAATAGGTTTTTTTGGACAAAGCTGGTCTCCGACGGACCAACTAATCATTGCTCGAAAAGACTCAACCTTACGTAAAAAATTATTTGTAATTTATGTCTTCAATTTTGAAGAATGATATTAAGGGTGCGGGACCCTCGTGTGAGTTAAAATTTTTCCTAAAACTTGCTTCGGACAAATTGCCACATTGTAATCGCTTGATCGTAAAGATAGTGAGTCCACAGCCACATAATACCTTTCCACATTAGGGCAAAGTTTTCTTTGAGTGTTTTATTGTTGATGAGTGAGCCAATTGATACGCCAAGGAGGCTTAAAATAATTACTGCCATAACAATAATGATTATGAGTTGTATGAATCCTCCTGCCGCGTTTCGAATCTTTCTTTGCATATGAGTAGTATAGCCTATTTGTTTATAGATAATCGAGTGGGTTAAGATATCCCCCGGCTGGTATGAGCCCACAGTGTTGGGTCTTTGTTAGTCGATAGGTATTACTCGCGTAAACCGTAAAATGAAGATGCGGGCCGGTAATATATCCGGTATCGCCACTGTAACCAATAATACTTCCACGAGTAATTTTTTGGCCTTTTGTGACAAGTATTGATGATAAATGCGCGTATAATGTCGATAAGTTATTTGGGTGCTCAATAACGATCCATTTTCCATATGAACCTCCGGGACATATTGAATCGGCATTCCCGGCGTCTTTTACAAAGCCATCTCCTGACGCAAGAATTTGCGTACCGATTGACGCTCGAAAATCAACGCCGTTATGACCATTGCCTTTGTAAATATCAGAGCCATAGGTAGTCGCAAAATCTGTTTTCCCATACCCTTGTGTGACAAGCGGATTTGGTACTGGCCAGGCAAGAACTCCAGTGCCCTTTGTTGGTAGTGATTTTGGATCGATGAGAAGTTGGAGTTGTATTTCAATATTTTTTAACTCATTTTGCAATGCTGACCGACGTTTTTCTCTTGCAGCTAAAAGCTTTTGGAATTGAGATTCTTGGTTTTTACTGTCTTTTAATAGAGAGCTTTTTGTTCTATTGATGGATTCCTCCACGGATTTTTTCCCAGTAAGATCTTTTTTATAGCTCAAGAGCGTTCGTTCTTGCTCTTCGTGTTTTGACTGTTCCGCATTAAGAATAGTTTTTTGTTCTTTTAGTCCATTAATTTTTTCGGCAAGTGTATCGTCGAGAGCTATAATTGCGTTTTGCTCTTCAAAAAAGTCAGCCACATTGTGGTACGCGAGCATTACTTCAATAAGAGACTGACCATCGCTTTCATTGAGGGTACGAATAAGTTCTGCGATCGAAGTCCTCCCTGTCGATATATTTTTTTCTTTGTCGTTGATTTCAATGTCGAGCTCGTTAATTTTTAATTCGGTATTCTGGATCTGGTATTCAGTAAGTCTAATGTCGGCGTTAATTTTTTTAATTTGTGTTTCAAGTTTTTTAACTTCATTTTTGAGGGTTTGTGATACCCCTGATTGAGTCTCGAGCGCATTTTGGTATTTAATAATTTCCGCTTCAATTTTTTTTATTTCAGTTTCTCGTGTTTGTATGTTTTGGCGCAATTCTTCTACTGATGCTGCATATAAAACAGTCGGTACAATAACGAGTATCGAGAGAGCTAGGGCGCCGAAAAAGAGCTTCAAATGAGTAGCTTTTGAGCTGTTTTTAATCGCAATAAACATAATTCTTTGCCCAAAATATCAGTAAGTTCAAAGGGTCCGATAGATGCAGGCATGCCCGATAAAGCAGCCCGCAAAGGCCATAAAACAGCCCCTTTTCCATCTTTTTCAATTAATGGGGCAAGGGCTTGTTCGGTAGTTTTTGATGAAAAATCAGATAGAGATATATTAGAAAATATGGTAATAATGTTGTCAATAATGGTGGATGTTTGAAGTTTTGTAAGTTTGTCTTTCCATAATAACAATTCCAGTGAGTATTTTGGAATAGTAATGATATGTTGAATTTCTGATTCTAATTCAGAGAGAGTAGTAATTCGATTCTTAAGGCTTGAAATTATCTTTTCTAAAACAGTCGGTTTAAGTTTTGCGCGTGTTTCTGGTAGAAGGAATGATTCTGCCCTACTCATGAGTTCCTGTGATGAGGTGGCCTTTAAGTACTCCTTGTTAAACCAGTTTAATTTTTCAAGTGCGACTATTGCCCCACCTTTTTGGATTTTATTAAGCGAAAATAATTTAATAAGCTCCGCACGTGAGAATATCTCTTGTTCAGTTTTTCCACGATCTTCAGTGCTTGGGTGCCATCCAAGTAGCGCTATAAAATTTATCATAGCTTCTGCGAGGTATCCTTTTTCGCGGTACTCTTTTATAGATAATCCCCCATGACGTTTTGAGAGTTTTGAGCGATCACTTCCGAGTAATAATGGCAGATGTGCCCACTCGGGGAGCGTAAAGTTAAGTGCTTTTGCTACGAGGATTTGTTTTGGTGTGTTAGAAATGTGGTCTTCTCCGCGGATGACATGAGATATGTTCATTTCGCTATCATCAACAGTCACTGCAAAATTATACAAAGCTTCATTAAGTGATTTTGCGAGCGAAAAATCTCCGAGAAGCGTAGGGTCAAATTCTATAAGGCCGCGCACGATATCATTAATTTTAATGATATCTGAAGCATTATTTTTAAGGCGAATTATGCCTGTAGTGCCTCGGGCATCCCGGGCACTACAAGTATGACGAAGTATCTCTTTATTTTGTTTCTGAACTTCTGATTCGTGCTCTAGTTCTTCGTGAGTATGTGGGCAGTAGAATGCAGCGCCAGAGTTAAGTAGATTTTGAAGATATTTTTTATAGATATTAGTTCGATCTGTTTGACGATATGATTCTGTATATTCAAGTCCGAGCCATTTGAGAGAATCTTTGATATCGGTATCATATTCTTCGCGTGAGCGTTCGCGGTCAGTATCTTCAATCCGGAGAATAAATGTTCCGTTGTGTTGTTTGGCGAAAAGCCAGTTATAGAGGGCTACTCGGGCAGTAGCAACATTAAAATATCCTGTCGGAGAAGGTGCTACGCGTACTCGAACTGGCCTTTGATCACTCATGAAGGCCTAGATTTAATAGTTCAGTAGCTATTTTTTGAGCGGCGTCAATCCGCGCAAAAGTACGTGCTGAATGTTTCATTTCTTCTTTTCGTTTTTGGTCTTTAAGGATTTTCATTATTTCCGCGATTAATAAATGGGGTGTAAGATTTCCCTCCTCGAGTACTTCGGCGGCTCCCGTACGGGCATAGTTGTAAGCATTTTCGCGCTGGTGATCTTGTGCTGATCCAGTGATTGGAATAATGATTGATGGTGTACCCCAAGCTGCTATTTCAAAGATAGCCCCCGATCCCGCGCGAGAAACAACAACATCAGCGACAAATGAAATATTTCGAAGTTGAGAGATGTTGAGAAATGGAAGTACGTGGTATCTTTTTTTATGGGTGTTTTCTCCGAGAGTTACCTCAGCTTCTTGTCGTAATAGGTCTGCGTTTAAGGCTCCAGCGGAATGAACTATTTGAACATCATTGATAATGTCGGGAAGCATTGCAATCACGGCATCATTTATTTTTTGCGCACCTTGAGATCCACCAAGGATCAAAATGACAGGTACCCCGCTTTCGAGCTCAAACATATCGAATGCTTCGTCTTGCGAACCTCCCAATATACCTGCACGAATAGGATTACCTATGAGTGCTACTTTTTCTTCTGAAAACAAGCGTGCAGTTTCCGGAAATGAAACGCCGATACGGCGTGCAAATTTTGCACTCCACGAGTTTACAAGGCCGGGCACGGCATCTGATTCATGAATCATTACTGGTATGCGGTATATTCGAGCAGCGAGAAGTACTGGGAAAGCATCGTAACCTCCTTTTGAAAATATTACATCTGGTGGACGAAGAGTAAATTTCCAAAACGCCGAAAAACTTCCTCGAATTGTTTTGATAGAGTCAGAAAAGTTAAGAAGTGAAAAGTATCGTCGAACTTTGCCGGCGCTTACGGGCTCGAAGGCAATATTTTCTTCTTGTAGTGCGTCGGTGTCAAATGGTTTTACACTCATTAAAATTAAGTCCATATGTACAATTCGTCGTTCTTCGGCAATATCACGAAGTGCGCGTGCAACTGCAATAAGGGGATAAAAATGACCCCCTGATCCCCCACCTAATAAAATAATTCTCATAGTTTATTTTTTGAAATTTGCGATACGATTCCCATTTCAAATAAAAGAAATGCAAGTGCAGTACCCCCGTAACTTATAAATGGCAACGGTATGCCGGTAAGAGGTAAAAGACCCGAAAGCGCGCCAATATTTATAACAACTTGAACAATCACAAGGAGAATGATTCCTCCTGCAAGTAGTTGTGAGAAATGATCTTTTGCACGAGCTGATATCATCATACCACGAATAAAAAAGGCAAAAAAGAGTCCCAGCATAATAATGCTTCCAAAAAATCCAAACTCTTCCGCGACGACAGCGAATACGGCATCGCCCGCGGGTTCTGGTAAATATGCAAATTTTTGACGTGACATCCCAAGTCCTTTTCCGAAGAATCCGCCCGATCCAATCGCGATGAGCGCTTGGTTTATTTGGTAGCCCTCGTCTTGCAGATTAACATTTTTTCCTTGCCAAGAATGTAAAAAAACTGTAATACGGTCTTGTCGGTATCCTTCAAATTTAACTAAAATAAATAAAACACTAATACCAAGAAGAATGGCAAGAAATATTTGAGTTGGCTTTCCCCCACCCATAAAAAAAAGTGCGAGAGAGGCGATTGCTACTACCCCAAGGGTACCGACATCTGGCTCACTAATAAGAAAAATACTAACAATTCCTATAATGACGAGAAATGGCAAAAACCCAAATAAAAAACTAGGCACTTCTTTTTTCTTTGCGGTCATCCACGCGGCAAGATATATTACAACTGCTAATTTTACTGCTTCAGACGGTTGAAATGAAATAGATCCAATATGAATCCAGCGAGAAGCGCCCTTAAGCGACACTCCACCAAGGGCGGGAATGAATACTAATGTAATAAGGAATAAACTTGCGATAAGAATTGGAGCAGCGTATTTTTTATAGAGAGAAACTGGGATAAAAAAAGCAGCAAAAAACAATATACTACCAGTGCCAACGCCATAAAATAATTGTTTCCATAAGAATCGATAAGGGGTTCCGTATGATTTTTGAGAAAGTGCGCCAGAGGCAGAACCAAGCGCAATGAGACCTACAAATAGAATAAGTATTATAATCGTAAGAAAATATTTATCGGCTCCTTTCATAAACTTTTTATAGTCTGTATCGCGCGAATAAAATGTTTTGCTCGATCAAACTCATTTTTGTATGAGTTGAAGCTTGCAGCGCCAGGGACAAGTGCCACTATGCCAGATTTTATAGTTGTAGCTTTCTTTATTGCATCTGACATTGAACGTGCGCGTTGATAATTTTTAAGAAGCGGCGTAAGCATATCTGAAAATGATCCAGGCAAAATAATTATATTAACTCGATATTTATTTATTGCGCGTGCGTAGTTTTTTATATCGACTCGGGGGAATTTTTTATCTTCTCCACCAGTAATGATTGTAATATTCTGTGCGGGAGAGAATTTCTCTACAAGCATTGATAATGAATGAATCGCTGATCCGGGGTTTGTCGCAGTAGTATCGTTGATAAATGTGCAATTATTTTTCTTAGCAACAATTTCAAGCCTGCCAGGAGGAGCGTCGAATTTTGAAAGGCGTGCAGAAATAGTTGCACTTGGAATACCAATATGTTTTGCAATGGAAGTCGCAATTGCTATTGCTTCAGGCGCTACGCGCCACGATATATTTTTTTGAATTGGTATATTGTTTATCCATATAATTTTACTTTTTAACTTCGACAGAGTTGCATACTTTTTTATTGTGGGGCTTTGCCATAAAAATGCGATATCGCCTTTCTCTTGAAAAGTAAAAAGTCTCATTTTTGTTTTTGCGTAGGCGTCGAATGAGTGATATCGGTTAAGATGATCAGGGAAAAGTGATGTAATAACCGCAATATGTGCGGTGTTTTTTATACATTCAAGATCAAAACTTGAAAATTCAGCCACTACCCATTGGGGCTCTTTTTTTGTATAAAAATAATCGAAAAATGATATTCCTGGCGTGCCGATAGATATTGCGTTAGAACCAAGTAGATGTTTAGTCAGAAGAGCTGTTGTTGTTTTGCCTTTTGTCCCAGTGATGGCAATGACGTGTTCACGTGGAGCAAGTGCAAAAAAAAGCGCTCCGTCATTTGTTATAGGGATTTTAAGTTTTTTCGCTTTTTTAATATAAATTGAGGAATCAGGAACGCCAGGATTTTTTATAATTAAATCAGCTTGTTCGATATCTTCCATACGGTGTTTTCCGAACACGTAAGTTATAGGAAGACCTTTAAGTACGCGAAGTGATGAAGAGAGTTCTTTTTTTGTTTTGAGATCGGTCACCAAAACACGCATTCCAAGGTGCGCAAAAAAACGAGCAGCACCGACTCCCCCGCCGTGGATTCCTAATCCTAATATGAGTACGGAATGTCTTGCGCTATCCTTGACGAAGAATTTTTCCCGCAAGAGCTCCCGTAGCCTTTCCTTTTTCGATTGCGCAATGTCCATTTATAAAAACATAATCAATACCGACCGGTGCCTGATATGGGTCTGAATACGTTGCCGTGTCTTTTATTGTCTCCGGATCAAATATAACAATATCTGCAAAATATCCCTTTTTTAACATTCCTCGTGTTTTTTCTAGCCCGAGGCGAGATGCGGGCCCCGAGGTTAGTTTTTTAATAGAGTCTTCCCACGAAAGAATATTATTTTGTTTGGAAAGTCTATTAAGAAATCGTGGCACAGCGCCATACGATCGAGGATGAGTGAGGTCCGTCTTATGAGCTGCTGTTGTATTATCTTGCCCAACACCATCAGATCCAAAAATACTATAGGGCTCTTTTGCTATAGCAACAAGATTGCGACTTGAAAGAGTTTTACCAAAAATAGTTACGACTAAATCATTTACAATAAGAAGTTGAATGAGTGTTTCTTCTGGAGTGAGGCCAGATGATTCGGCAATTTGTAAAATTGTTTTTCCGATAGAATGTTTATCTCGTCGCGCTTCGGCAATGGTAATGTTATCAAAATGAAGAGTCATTCTGCCAATTGATTCAAGTATACTTTCACGCTTACTCTGGTCAGTGAGCATTTCCATTATGCGTTCTTTCCCGCCCTCTAATATCCATTCGGGGAGCATTGTGTAAAGAAGTGATCCAGTCCGAAGATATGGAAAAAAGTCGATAGTAATATCTAACTTCTCTTCTTCACGAGCTTTTTGAATGATAGTAAGTGCTTTTGGTAAATCACTCCATGCTTTTTTCCCGATCGCCTTAAAGTGCGCAGCATGAACTTTTGCACCAGTCGCGCGGGCTATGTTTACTATTTCAACGACAGAAGATAGTAATCGTCGTCCTTCATTGCGCAAATGAATGCTGATAATTTTTCCTGTTTCTGCGACCACTTTTGAGAGTCCTATAATTTCTTCTTGAGAAACCGTTCTTCCGTGACTAGTCGCAAGACCCAGAGAAAGACCCATGGCACCCTCATCAAGTGAACGACGAAGTAATAGTTTCATTGACTCTAGCTCTTCTTTTGTGAGTTCTCGCGGGTCATCTCCTGCGATATCTCGACGAAGCGTGCCATGACCAACAAGTGTTCCAAAATTTACACCGATATTGTGTCGGCCGAGTTCATCAAAAAACTCGCCGGTACTTTTCCAATTTATATTTATAGTCGAAACATCAACCCATTTTTGAATCGCACGGATAGCGCGGGCATCAGTGAGTGGCGCAAGCGAAGATCCGCATACGCCACCGAGGATTGTTGTAATGCCTTGCATAAGCATGCTTTCTTGGCTTGGAGCGTGAAAAAGTGTCCAGTGAGTATCTGAATGATTTGTGATATCAACAACTCCTGGCATGATGTATTTTCCTTTAGCATCGATGACACGAGTAGCGCCCGAAAGTTTTCCAGGACCTATAGCTTTTATTATCTCGCCAGAAATACCAATATCACCTTTTGCCATTGGAAAGCCTGCGCCATCGATGATTGTTCCATTTTTTATAATGTAAGAGTAACTTGCCATACAATTAAAACATCCCTACTAAGTGAATTACCATACCTACGATTGCAGATACGATACTTACAATCCAAAAGCGCATTGTTATTTTATAATGCGGCCAACCTTTCGCTTCAAAATGATGATGGATGGGGGCAGCAATAAATACTTTTTTGCCACGGAACTTCTTTGAAGCTACTTGTATTATAACAGACCCTGCTTCAATAACGAGAGGAAAAGCGATAATAGGCAATACCGCAACCGCTTTTGTAAGGAATGCAACAATTGTTACAACGGTAGTGAGCCCTAAAATACCAGTTTCACTTAAATAAAAACGGGCGGGTGGGATGTTGTACCACAAAAATGCGAGCAGAGCTCCACTAATAACCCCTAAAAATGCTGCAAGATCAAGTTGATTTTGAAAAAATGCGATACCCCCATACGCTGCGATAATCGCTCCAAATACCCCACCCGCGAGACCATCAAGGCCGTCGATGACGCCTGATGAAAAAACAGCAAGAAGTGTGAGCATGAAAAATGGGATAAATAGAATACCGAGGTGTAACTCTCCCAAAAATGGTACGAGAATACTCTCTGTTTCAAGGGGTCCATAAAACCACCAAGCACCAACACCGCCGATGATTAAAATGAGCGCAATTCGTTTTGCGAGAGTAACTCCACCAGCTCTGCGCCCACCTTTATTTCGTACGGAAAACCAATCATCGACAAGGCCGATGAGAGATGCGGCCATAAGAGCCGCAAATGGAAGCCACGTTTGCTCGCGAGAAAAGAAATTTAGTTTTGTAAGGAGCGGGTTATCGTATGCTTGAGAAAGAAAAAGAAATAACATTGTAACGATGAACGTCGTTCCCCATATAAGAATTCCACCCATATACGGTGTTGGTTTTTGTGTACGTTCACGAGTCGCTTGCGCAATGATAGATGCTTTACCTCCACCCAAAGCTTCTCGCTCACCTCTTTTATCCCACAGTTCATATTTATAAAGATAATGCGTAAGAATTGGAGTTGAAAAAAAAGCCACAAAAAAAGAAAATGCTGCAAGACCAAAAACTTTTAAAACATCTAGGAGTATACCAGGGTTGTCCATATATTTATGGTAATACAGGTGAGAGTTGATTGATAATGCGCAAAGCTTCTTCGAAGCGCTTTCCTTCAGGGTCGGCTCCAAGCAGAACAAGCCCATACTCAGTACCAAAAGGAGCTTCAAAGAGCTCAACTACTGATTCACGCGCGGTATCGGTGGAGCCTGTTTTACCCCCGATAAAGTGTAAAATACGAGGTGCGAGAGTATTAATATTAAAAAAATCATGTCGAATTTTTCGATCAGAATAAATTGTTTTATCGGTACTGCGAGAAAGCTCCCATATAGTTGGCGTATCTTTCCGCGTTGCTTTCAGTAGTAGTGAAAGGTCCTCGGCAGTAGAGTAATTACTTGGGGTGTGCTCTAAGGTATCAAGGCCAGTTGGATTAATAAAATGAGTATTGTACATACCAAGATTTTTTGCGGTTTCATTCATTAAGTCAACAAAGATTTGTATTGATTCATCAAAACTTTTTCCACCACGCATAGTGCCTACTCGTTCGGCAAATGCCATAGCTGCATCGTTGGAAGATGCAGTCATCATAGCTTCAAGAAGATCGTTGAAAGAAAATATTTCGCCACTTTTAAAATGCCCGATAGCACCAGCCGTTTCAATAGACTCTATGCTCATTTGTATTTTTGATTCTGGTAAAAGATTCGTAAGTGCGAGATAGCCGGTCATGATTTTTGTAATACTCGCTATAGGTAGGACTTTATTTTGCGAATGTTCTACGATTCGTGCATTTGTATTAAAATTAAACAAAAGAACCGATTGAGCAGTGTATGAGTCGTCTAATGAAATACGAGGTATGCTGATTTGTGGCTCGGATTTCGCAGGCTCAATGATGGGCGCTTGTGTGGGGAAAAAAGAAAATGCAAGCGCGATAAAAATACCAAATGTTTCAATCATATTCTTTCATTTGTTGTGCGAGCGATTCAACCTCTGGGAGATCTTTGAGTGATGAAATGCCGAGAAATTTTAGTACATCAATCGTTGGTCGATAAATATAAACACGCGCATCTTTTTCATCTTGTTCGCGTTCAACAAGTCCACGAATTAAAAGGGCTCGGAGTGCAAAAGCGGAATTTACTCCTCGAACATAATCAATGCCAGAGCGTGATACTCTGCCCTTCCACAAAACGATTGCCAGTGTTTCAAGAGCTGAACGAGATAAATCGCCCTCGAGTTGTTCTCGAGTAATTTTTTCTATAATCTTAGAATATTCTGGCGATGTTGTTAGAGTTACTTTATCTTCGTGTCGGAGTATGCGAATACCTCGTGATTGTAAATCTGCCGATAGTTTTTCAATCGCTTCATCCAGCTCGTTTTGGTCGCAGCCCAAAAGACGCATTGCATCTTTGTGCGCGACAGGTTCGCCCGATATAAATAATAATGCTTCGAGGCTATGAGACAGTTCCATGCTCAATGTTTATATTTTTAAACGGTGTTGATTGTTCGACTGCAATCGTCCCGAGCTTTACAAGCTCAAGCATTGCAAGAAAACTAACAATGACATCAAATTTTTCTTTTTTATCTCCGACAAAATCTTCAAATGTTCGCACTATCCCCTCTTTGATACGACGTTCAAGTTCTTTAATTTTTTCTTCAATAGATATTAGTTTTTTGACGGTTTTTTGAGGAAGCTCTTGTTTTACAGGAATAGTCTCGAGGACAGATTTTAATATGTTGAGCAACTTCTGTAAATCGAGTGGCTTTGAGGGTGGTAAAAATGATGGGGCTACAGCTATAAAAGGTGCACGAGTGTACAGCGAGTGTCGATTACTAAGGCGAGCACCAAGTAGTGTGGCGGCTTCCTTTATTAATTTATATGTTTTTAGTCGATCTTCGAGTTCTTTAATGTCGGAAGCTTCTTCAAGAGTAATTGAAAACCCGGGTAATAAAGATCGTGATTTGATGAGCATAAGGGTTGCGGCGATTACTAAAAACGCAGCAATTTCTTTGTGGTAGGAATCGCCCATCTCTTGCTTGAGTTTTTCAAGGTAACCGAAATATTCTTCAGTTACAGATCCAATAGAAATTTCATTGATAGAAAGTTTGCGTGATTCAATTAAACCGAGAAGAAGCTCGAGAGGGCCATCAAATTCTTTTACGCGAACATGGTATGCCATTATTATTTTTTCTTTTTTATTTCAAGGCCTAAAGCATCTAATTCTTCTTTTGGAATTTCACTCGGTGAATTCATCATAAGATCCCGTCCCTCACCTGTTTTTGGGAATGCAATTACCTCTCGGATATTCGGTTCACCGGCAAGTAGCATGACGATACGATCAATACCTGGTGCGAAGCCGCCATGAGGAGGCGTGCCATATTTGAATGCGCGAAGCATATGTCCAAATCGTTTTTGTTGGTCTTCCTCAGATACCCCGAGTACATCGAAAACTCTTTTTTGCAACTCGTGTTCGTGGATGCGGATACTGCCAGAGCTTAATTCATAGCCATTGAGAACGAGGTCGTAGGCATTTGCACGAATTTGAAGCAAGTCTTTGCCTGCAAGAAATTTATCTTTATCTTCTTCTTTGATTGAGCAAAATGGATGGTGGGTTGTGGTAATGTCGCCTTCTTTATTTTTTTCAAACATTGGAAAATCTACAACCCATGCAAAAGCAAGTTCATTTGAATCATTTCTATCTTTACGCAGATCTGGTTTATCAGATCCATACTTTTCTAAACATTCTGCATATGTGAGCCGTGGAAAGGGAGTAGATGTAATTTTTTTGTCGGGAAAAAGTTTTGTGACGAGTTCGACAAACATCGCTTCGGTGTATGCGAGAACATCCTCTTGAGTTACAAAGGCCATTTCGTAATCGAGCTGGGTAAATTCAGGTTGTCTATCACCTCGCAAATCTTCGTCACGCATACAGCGTGCGATTTGGAAGTATCGTTCAAAACCAGCGACAATTGAGAGTTGTTTAAATTGTTGGGGCGATTGTGGAAGCGCGTAGAACTTTCCTTTTTCAAAGCGCGACGGCACAATATATTCTCGAGAGCCCTCGGGCGTACCCTTCATTAATATTGGTGTTTCGATTTCGACAAAATTATGCCGATGCATATAGTCTCGAAAAAATGTGATTATTGAGTCACGAAGACGGAGGTTTTTCTGAAGACGAGAACGACGTAAATCAAGATAACGATATTCGAGACGAATTTCTTCGTTGATATCATATCCATCCCCCGCAATATCAAATGGCGGAGTTTCAGCAGTATTAAGTACTGTTAGTTCAGTGATGCCGATTTCTACTTTACCGGTGACGAGCTTTTCGTTTTGCATGCCTTCAGGGCGAGCTTTAACCTCGCCTCGTACACGAATCACCCACTCGGGACGCACACGATCAGCCTCTTTGTGGGTTGCTTCATTTTTGGGTGTAATGACCATTTGTACGACGCCAGATTCATCGCGCAAATCAATAAAAATCAATTTTCCGTGATCACGCCGAATGTCTACCCAGCCGGCAAGCTCAACAGTTTCCCCTACTTTTGTAGCACAATCTTTAATCGCGATTCGAGCCATAATAGGCTTTACTATAACAAAAAAAGATACTTTATGAAAGGTTTTTATTCTTCGTCGGCAAATTGGAGCGCGTGAAGGCGTGCGTATGTGGGGCTCGAATGAAGAAGCTCGGTATGAGTGCCCATAGCTTCAATCTCGCCGTTTTTAAATACAAGAATAATACCTGCATGAATAACTGTCGAAAGTCGATGTGCAATAATAAATGATGTACGATTTTTAATAAGTGCGTCGGTGGCCTTGGTAATAAGTTTTTCGCTTTCAGTATCGAGGTGGCTTGTCGCTTCGTCTAAAATTAGTATTCGTGGATCACGAAGAACCGCGCGCGCAATTCCAATGCGTTGACGCTCACCTCCTGAAAGTTTTATACCGCGTTCGCCAACAACTGTGTCATAGCCGTTTTCAAGCTTAAGGATGAAATCATGCGCAAGAGCTGTCTTTGCCGCATTTTCGATTTGATCTTGGTCAATATTTTCTCTTCCGTATGCTATGTTTTCGGCAACGGTGCGGGAAAACAAATCAACCTCTTGAGGAACAACAGCGATTTGTTTGCGAAGGCTTGCCTGTGTGATATCGCGAATATCGACGCCGTCAATTTTTATCGATCCCTCTTGTGGGTCATAAGAACGTAAAAGTAAATTGATAAAAGTTGTTTTACCGCTGCCAGATCTTCCTACAAGTGCGACTGTGGAACCTGCAGGAATCGTAATATTTAGATTCTTGAGAGCTTGTTGGTCATTGTCTCGATATGAAAATGAAACATTTTCAAATTTTATTTCTTTGTGTAGTGGTGGTAGCTAAGGTGCATTTGGTTTGTCGGTTACGTCTACAGATTCGTCTAGAATATTAAATAGTCGATCAACGCGTGTAATATTACGTCGAATTCGGGTGAACATTGATGAAAGTGATGTGAGTGGATGATATGCCATATTTTGAAGCGTTACATAGAGCACAAATTGTCCGATAGTCGCCTCCCCACGCAATACAAACCAAGCGCTCAAACCCAAAACAGCCACACGACCTATAGTTGCAATAGTTGTTTGTATTGTCTCGATACGAGCCCAGAGGCGCTCTGCGCTATATTGAATTTCGCGCGCACGACCAATAAGTTTTTCGTGATTGAAGATCTCAGATTCTTCTTGCGAAAATTTCTTTACCGTGAGGACATTGCCAGCGACATCATATAGTTCGCGCGATACGCTCTCAAATGCGTCATTTGATTGCTGCTCAATGAGATAGATTTGGTTTGCGATACGTCGTGTAGCCAAAAGATATATCGGAAATGGAATAAGTATCGCCAAAGCAATCCATACATTTTCGTACAGAAGTGCGATAAAAGAACCCACAAAAACAATAAATGGCGGGACTAAATTTTGACCAAATATATCGTAGATAATTGTATAAAACGAAACACCTCCGCGCTCTATACGACCAATAATCTGCCCGCTCGAAGCACTATGATGAAAGAGTGAGTGAAGTTGTAAGTATTTTTCAAATGCCTGACTGCGGAGATTGTCTTCTGCTTTGGTAACCATCTCAAAAAGATAGTAATTATAAACTGATTGCAAGATGCTACTCAAAAGAGTGGTAAATAAAATACCAAAAGTACAATAGAGTAAAATCTTCCACGGCATTTGGGCGCTCGGAGTTTGCAAAAAAGTTGTGAGTGTATCAATGAGTGTCTTTGAAATAAACGGAACAAAAATACTCGCGACTTGCGATATAGTAATAAGCGCGAGCAAAAAAACAATCGTTCGTTTGCGATCTTTTAGAAAAAAACCAATTCGTCTGATTGTAGATATTTTTTTATTTTCCATAAACTTCGTATGGCGAATTAAAATTTCGCCAAAGCTAAACCCTCTATTGCATTACTCTGCAACCATTTTATGCCGTTCCGAACAGCGTCACTTTTAGAATAGCTTATTTTGAGCAAAAAGTCAAAGTAGGATAAACGCCTATTTTATTGACTAAGTTATAATAATATGCTTAAATATATGTGATAACCATGCAAAGGGGGCAAAAGAACACCTCGAGCTTGAGGCGTACAATAGACGCTTCTGCTAGAGTGCAAAAGGATTGAGCAGGCCAATTGCTCCCCGCTAAGTCTTCGGACCTCTGGCGGGTTTTTTTATTCGCTTGATCGTTTTATATTTATTCGTAGACTTGGAAGTATGGAAATCTTTATATGATCGCTAGTTTTACTCCTGACTACTTGGTATGATGTTGGAGCCTTTTTTAGTATTTCAGTATAAAAATGTTGGTTAAAAATTAAGTAAGCACCTCGAGACCTTCTTTTTTTAGATAGTTCTTTAACCATTCTCGAAAGACTGCCGACTCCCTCTTAGCTAAATGTTGTCGTATCTGTTTTCCCGCATTTGTTAATTGATAACATTCCGGAAAATCCCAATTTGCTTTATCTTCAAGCGCCTTAACGATGATCACACCATCTCCATATTCCATCTTAAACATTTCATCCTTCTTAACAGGAATTGATATGGTGTATGCGCCAGACTGAATTAAACCTAGATTTTGCATTTCGAGAAAATTTGTATAATCAAGGTTAATCTTCGTCCTTGCGGCTACCGCTTCCGTATTCAGTCCAAAGAAATCTCTAAAAAATCCATGACCTGGAAGATAGACATCGCCTAAAAGAGAAAAATTTTCCAATTCGTCTTTTCCTAAAGATTTGAGTATTTGCAAAGTACTCATTGAATATGTTCCAGGAGCATTGTATTCGCCCGCTAAGATCTTAGCTATTAATTCCTGCATCTCTTCACTTGAGATAAGTTTTGAGTGCTCAAGTAAGCCCCAGAAAACGTCATTATCAATTTCTATAACTCCCTTAGCTTCTGAAATTATATATTTTGCAGCTTTTATGCTTGTATTTATAAGGTTAGCATTTGACCTAAATGCCGAAACATACTGAATACCTAGACCCTTTTGTTTAGCTTCTTCATATCCATCAAGTATCTGTTTCTTAATG
>ERZ1292625.1402-Hain-H41-01um-R1-1402-length-28926-cov-16_pt1 | contig 28926 bp, 23 predicted proteins | sample MGYA00564400_ERZ1292625 | MGnify/ENA primary metagenome ERZ1292625 (study PRJEB36523, sample SAMEA6512639) | groundwater metagenome | collected 2019-01-08 | study: AquaDiva: Metagenomics assemblies of 32 groundwater samples | reverse complement strand
TTGCAGCATTTTCTCATTGCAGAGTTTGGCTGTTTTGCTTCTTTTTGAAATTTACTTATAACAATGCCTCTTGCTTGAAATGATCTGCCTCCGAGAGGATCGAACTTTACTCTTAGATTTTGCGTTCTTACTTTATATTTATGATCCGCCCATCTACTATTTTTCCTATTCTTTCCAATTTTGCGTGCATTCATTAATCCCATATTTTCAGAAGAGAAAGAGGGTTTTTAAAACTTGCCCTGATGTTTTATATGTCTCAAACAATCCTCAAATCCATATTAAAAATGTCGTGAATAACTTTATGCATTTCAGAAAATCTTCTCCTATTTCGCCCTATTAAGGATGCTTTGTTTTGATTGCTTCCGGCTGTGATAATTACTGTATTATCCCTTATTTCTAAAGACTTGAATTTAGTTGGGGAGACAATATCTTCAATGAATTTTTGCATTTCCTCTGGGCCTTCTGGAGCGCTTATAATCTTAACTTTTTTTCCTAAATTATCTCTGATCTTTTTTACATAAGAGGCATTTGGGCCAATAGCTTGAGAAACTAATTGCTTTGGAACAGCAAAGAAAATAGTATTATTATAGACAAAACATTGTTTTGTTTTAACGTGAGAGGCCTTATCTAATAGATTAATATAAACCAACGTCTGCATATTTATCGTCGTCATCTTATTATTATTTTGCAATAAGGTATATAAATCTATCTTTTTGTTTTATGTCAAGATGCAATCTTGAGCATCCAGACCTCAAGAATCTTCTAAAGTCGGATTCTTGATGGCATTCAAGGTCTATAAGACTTTGATGAGTTCAGACAAAAATACAAGGACTTCTTGATTTTAAATTTAGGTTTTTTAAGAATCTTTTTTTAAATCTATTCTTCCTCAGCGCGCTTCTTGGCATCTTTGTCGCCTTTTCTTACAAGAGGGCCTGTTACCTTAACTAACAAACCTGGCAGGCCGCTGCCAACAGGAATTGGCTGATTCAATAAAATGTTTTCTATTACTGAGTTCAATTCTTCTTTTAGACCTTTTAATGTTGCGCCAATAAATTGTTTATCAGGTGTTTCAAAAGTCGCTCTTGCTAATATGCTTGCTTTATCAGATATTATTCCCATACGTGTAACTCCTTTTATTGTTCCTAATACTGCCATTGCATCTGCAATCAATTTAATGTGCCTCTCATTGATGTCTAAACCCTGACTTTCTATAACTTTTTTTATTTCATTAATTATTGTCTGGCGAGCAGCTTCTATACCAAAAACATTCATAACGTCAAATATATCATTTGAAGTTACATTATTGACATCTATACCTTTTATATCCAAGATATCTTTTAGATTAGAACCTGCTGTAACTATTACAAAATCTTTCTCTCTTTGTGAAACAAATATTTGGGATATATTTTTTACACCAGAAATTATTAATTCTTTAATTTTTTCTTTCAACTTGTATATTGCTTTGAAATCCAATTCTGCTGTGTCTATACTTAGTCTTAGGTCACTTGATTTTATCTTTAACCCTTTATCTTTTAATCTTTCTGCAATAATTGCTGGAGTTATGTGTGCTGCTCGAACGGCTTTATTATCCAAGATTATTTCTATTCTTTTGTTGCTAAAATCTATTTTAATTTCAGACAAGACGTCTTTTAGTTTTACTTCTTTAATTTTTTCTGCGATTATTCTTGCATCTTTTTCGTTGTTATGCTCTTTATCTAAATAAAGCTCCATTAATGGTGTTGATGGCTGTTTTCTTGCATCAATTAGTTCTATTAATCTTGGCAACCCTTGTGTAACCTGCATTTGGGATATACCTGCATGGTGAAATACGTTCAAAACCATCTGTGTTGATGCTTCTCCAAATGATTGTGCTGTTACAATTCCTACTGCCTCTGCTGGAGAAACTTTTGAATCGTGCAAGTGCAATTTAGAAATGTCTTTACTGTCGTCGCCATATGCAAACTGAACAATATGCTCTGATGCGTCCCTTACTGTCATGTCATATTCTATTTTAAGATCTTGCAACGCATATACTAATCTTCTGTGCAAATAACCTGACTTTGGAGTTCTCAATGCTGTGTCCATTAGACTATCACGCCCTGTTATTGCGCCAAAGAAAAATTCTGTAGGAATGAGTCCTTTGAAAAATGAAGATTTTATGAAACCTTGAGCGGCAGGAGTTAAATCTCCTTTTTTGAAGAAAGATAAAGTTCTGTCATTGTAACCGAAACTAATTCTCTTTCCCCAAAGAGCTTGCTGACCTACACAACAACCTATTTGAGTTATATTCAATAAACTGCCTCTAGCACCTGAATTAATCATCTTGCTTACATTGCTGTCTGCTGGGAAATATTCTTTAACAGCTTCTCCTATTTCTGTTCTGACTTCATTCAAGACTTGCAAGATTTTATTTTCACGAGTTTCTTCTAATGTTTTTCCTGGCATTGCTTCTAACTTGCCATTTTTGTAACTCTCTATAATCTCTTTTGTTTTTATGTCTGCTCTAGCTAAGATGCTTACGGTTAATTCTTTTACCTTCTCTGGAACATTAAGGTCGTCTAATGAAAGAGAATAACCGTGTCTTGTCAAATATTGTGTTCCTAACATAAATGCTTTATCAATACAATCTATTGTAATTTCTCTGCCAAATTCTTTGTCCAATAGTTTAACCATTTCTCCATCCTCAACTCCAAAACTAGATTTACTTGAAATTGCATTTGGTATTGTAATTTCTGATCCTTTAGGAATTATTTGCGAGAAAATTTCATGACCTGAAATTCTTTTCTTCTTATTTGAATTTGCTATGCCTATAGTATATAATAATTGATCTGCTTCATTTTTATCAAATTCTTCTTTTCCTAAGACATATAATCCGGTAATTGCGTCGTCTACTGTTCCAACTAAATTTGTATTGTTTTTTGAAGAAATTATATTGTTATTTATATCTAATAATATTTTTGCTTCTGCTTGTGCTTCTTCTGTTTGAGGGCAATGAAGGTTCATTTCATCTCCATCAAAGTCTGCATTATATGGTGAGGCTGATGCTGGATGTAATTTGAATGTCCTGTCAGGCAATACTTTTACGAAATGCGCCATAAGTCCTTGTTTATGCAATGTTGGCTGACGATTGAATAATACTACATCTCCGTCTTTAAGATGTCTTTCTATTCTATAACCTGGCTTTAATTCTGCGCATATTTCTTCTTTTAGATCCTTTGTAATTCTTTTCCTCTTTCCATCAGTTCTTATTACATAATTTGCGCCAGGATACTCTTCTGCTTTTTTTACAACTTCTTTCATAAATTCTATATTTATAGTTGTAATTGGCTCAGCTACTGTAATTGTTTTTGCGATAGCTAGGGGAACGCCTATTTCGTTGATTTTAAGATAAGGATCTGGCGAGATAACTGTACGTGCTGAATAATTTACTCTTTTACCTGATAAGTTTGCTCTTATTCTTCCTTCTTTTCCTTTGATACGCTCGGTGATTGTTTTTAATGGCTGTCCAGAACGATGTCTTGCTGGGGGAATTCTTGAAATATTATTATCAAAAAATGTTGTAACATGATATTGCAATAAATCCCATAAATCTTCGATAATAACTTCCGGAGCTCCTGCGTTTAGATTTTCCCATAATCTCTGATTTGCTCGGATTATATCTGATAATTTGTGAGTTAAATCATCTTCACTTCTTGTTCCTTCTTCAAGAGTAATACTTGGTCTTACTGTAACTGAAGGAACTAATAAAAGCGAAAGAACGGCCCATTCTGGACGTGCTGTCTTTGGATTTATGCCTGTCTTTTTTAATTCTTCATCTGGGACTTTTATTATTCTATCTCTAACTTCTATTGGGCTTAATCTTTTTTTTCCTGACATAAATGTTGTAGGCTTCTCTAATTTTACTCGCTCTATAACTTCATTGCAATGGGCGCACTTTTTAGCGTCCCTTGCTTTTTTGGCTCTTTCTGCGGGACCATAAATTTTTTGCTTTTCATCTGATAGAGTTAACTTACCACAAGATGGGCAAAAGCTTCTAAGGCAATGTTCAATTAATTGTATATACTTTATATGGAAAACAGGGCGAGCTAGTTCTATACTTCCAGGATGGCCAGAGCATTCTCTAAGGCGCTTTCCACAAGTTCTACATCGAACACCTGGATCTATAGCTCCAAGGCGCAAGTCCATTAATCCACCATCTACTGGAAAACCATCGATATCATATAATTCTGGCGTTACTATTTTAGCTGCGCTAAGTCTTTTAACCTGTTCTGGACTAAGCAAACTGAAGTTCAATGATCTAACTTGTTTTCTGAAATTTTCTAATTGCATTTTATCTCTCGTATTTATCTTTCAAAGTGAATTTAGTTAATATGCCAAGGCCGAGTAATTCGTCCACTAATAACTTGAACGCATAAGATATTTCTACAGGGTCTGATTCGTTGCTTCCGCATAGATTACAAGGAGTTTTATTTCTTATAACATCTTCATAAGTCATATTACCGCATTCCTTGCATACGTAAACTGTTGTCTTATCTGAGCTGTATCTTTCTTTTAACAATAGAGAAGCACCATGACCGGTTAGTGCTTGCTGTTCCATTTCTCCAAGACGCAAACCTCCGCCTCTTGAACGACCTTCAATTGGCTGTCTTGTTAATAAAGCTATTTTTCCAGATGCTCTTGCGTGCAGCAAGTTCTTTACCATTCTTACAAGTTTAAGATAATACATATTTCCTATGTAAATATGCGCGTCCATTCTTCTTCCTGTAACTCCATCGTACATTGTCTCTTTTCCATCTGAACGGAATCCCATTTCGTGTAATTGTGATTTTAATTCATCAACTGTTGAGCCTGTAAATGGAGTACCATCAACAATTCTTCCGGTAGTTGCTGCTGTTTTTCCAGCTAAAAGTTCTATCAAATATCCAACTGTCATTCTGCTAGGGATGCCGTGCGGATTGAATAAGAGATCTGGTTTTGTGCCCGAGCCTGTAAATGGAATATCTCTGCCATCTGCAAGCATACCAATAACTCCTTTCTGACCATGTGGAGCTGAATATTTATCTCCTGGCTCTGGTAATCTCTGGTCTCTTGTTCTTGCCTGGACAATTTTATTTCCTTCGCTATTTACAGTTATAAATACTGCATCAATAATACCTTCTTCTTCTTGCTTCATGGCTACGCTAGCTTCTTTCTTTGCCTGAATAGTTATATTTCTTGCTTCACTTAAGAATTTAGGAGGTGTTGTTTTACCTATTATAACATCTCCTGCTTTGATATTGGCCTCTGGATATGCAATACCGTCATCTTCTAAATATTTGTAAGATTGTTCTGTTCTATAGCCAGAGATATCTTTGGATGGAATAGTTATTTCGTCGTTCAAACTTCCAGGATAATGCAACTCTGCTGAAACATATGGTTTGAAGAATGTACTTCTACCCATGCCCCTATCTACGCTTTCTCTATTTATTACGATAGCGTCTCCCATGTTATAACCTTCGTAAGGCATAATTGCAACAATAATATTTTGACCAGCAGGATATACTTCAAGTGTGTCATAAACGAAACTTCTTACCAAAGGTTTTTGTGGATAATGCAATATAGAAACATTGCTGTCTAGTCTTACTAGATAATTTGCAGCGTATATTCCAAGACTTTGTTTAAGTGTCTTGCTTCCTCTGTTGAGTCTTGAACTTTGGTCGTGATTTGCAAAAGGAACTAAACTTGTTATTAGACCAAATAAATCTATTGGGTGAATTTCAAGATGTGTATGCTCTGATGTTATTTCTTGAGGATTTTGCGCTATAAAGGCATTGTCTTCTTCAGCAGCATCAATATATTCTATTATTCCTTCTTTAATCAAATCTTTCCAGCTTATCTTATCTTCTTCTAATTCTACAAGATGGTCGTCTTTTAATCTGCTCGCATTATTTTCTATGACAATTAATGGGCGCAAAACTCTTCCTGCTTCTGTTGAAATTGTTATTAAATCTAATATTTCATCGTGCATGATACTCATTTCGCCAGGCAACTCTCCAGCTCTTCTTAATCTTTTAATGTTATTAGCGAATACCATTGGTTCTTTAACAAATCCTATGAAACGCCCATTGAAAAATAAGTCTTTTCCTTTTTCTTCCTGCAAACCAGCTTCCTTGAATTTTTTTATAACTGCTTTCTCTTCAAATATTATATCTGTAGATATCTTTGTCATTATAGCAAGATTTTTTCTTAAACCTATTTCTATACCTTCTGGAGTTTCTGTAGGGCAGAATCTTCCATAATGTGTTGGATGAAGTGTTCTTGCCTTGAAGTTTTCCTGATCTCCTGGAAGAAGACTTGTGACTCTTTGTAATTGAGAAAGAACCGCCATATAATTGTTCTTTTCCATATTCTGAGTTACGCCTGATTTTTCTCCAATCCAAGAACCAGTAGCTATTGCACTTTCAATTCTATGTGAAAACAATGTTGACTTTGAGATAGTCTTTAATGAATAAAATTTCTTTCTTTTTGAAACCTTTTGCAACGAATATTGTATATCTCTTATTAATATACCAAAATTAACTCTAAATAAATCTGACATCAAATCACCAGATAGTTTGACACGCTTATTTTTATAATGGTCTTTATCTGTCCTAATCTTTTTATCTTCTTTTGCTTTTAGATAGAGGCGAATAAATCTGCATAGTGTTAAGGCCTTTTCTGTTCTTAGTGATTTATCCATCCCTATATGAGGAAGCAGAAAAGAATCTATTCTCTGTTTTACTCTTTCTAGAATCTCTTTTTTAGTGCCTTGAATTCCCGATTTTTCTGCAACATACATCATTGCATCTTCTGGATTTTGTATTTTACCAAATTCATATAAATTAACTATTAAACAATCATTTTCATGCTCAACATGCTTTGCTATATCTGCTTCTTTGACTAAACCTAATGATTTAAGCAGTATAATTGCCGGAATATTTCTTAATCTGCTAAATGTTAATTCTAATATTCCTTCATTAGTTTCCGAGATTGTTGTTGGAATTCTATATGATCCTTTTTGCGAGAATATCTTTAAAGTTAGTCCTTGCCTGCCTTTTTCTATAAATGATTGATTTGGGGCTAAGTCCTCTGACATTACTATTATTCGCTCATTACCGTTAATTATGAAATATCCGCCAGGGTCTAGAGGATCCATATAATTTTCTCTTAAATCTTCCCTATTCATTCCATGAGTTGTACATGTTGCGCTTCTAACCATTATTGGAATTCTACCAATTTCTACTTCGGCATCATCGCTTTGTTCTCCGTATCGAACGCTTAATTCAACAAAAACTGGCGCAGAATAGGTTAGACCTCTTATCTTAGCAATCATAGGTGTCAATATATTTGAACTTCCGTCAGCTTCTATTATGTTTGGCTTGCCAATTTTAACCTTTCCAATCTTAACTTCGACTTCCTCTTGATTAAGAGAATGGTTTATATCGTTTACGATATCCTGCATTCTATTGTTAATAAAGTCATTAAAAGAAAGAATGTTTGATTCTACAAGTGAATGCTGCTTCAGATATTTCTCAATTAAAATATTTTCTTTCTTTACCACTTTATACCACTACCCTAAAATATAAGACTATTTTGTCTCCCTCTTTTCTCTCTATTTTAATTACGTCTCCTTTAACGCAACCTTGAGGAATAGCAGGATCGTCTATCTTTATATATGGTAATTGAGAAACAGTTATATTGTATTTTTCTAATAATTTCTTTACTTCTTCTGTCTTTAACTTTGTGTGTTTGGGCTGAAGGATGTGCATTTGTCGAATGGTGAGGGCTAATAATTTATTTTAACTACTAGATAATAAAAGAGAGTGTAAAAGTGGGTTTTTAAATTTTTCTGCTTGCAAAAAATTCTCTAAAATAGCTCTTTATAACATGAAATTTGCTAATTTTTATTATTTAACCTATTAGTTAATTATTTATATTGTCTTAAACTATTTATTTTATGATTAACATAATTATAATTTTATCAATTATAGGCGTGTTTTTGTCAATTTATGCTTTTTATATTGAGCGAAAGACTAGAGAAAATAAAAAATACAAAGCTGTTTGCGACATCGGCAATAATGCGTCATGCACAAAAGCATTTTCAAGTTCTTATGGGAAGATGTTTGGCATATCAAATTCCTTGGCAGGAATAGGATTTTATATCATGATTATAATTTTATCAATTATAGGATATCCAAAAATATTTTTTTATTTTTCAATTATTTCTTTATTATTTACCATATATCTAGCTTATGTTTCTTTTTTTAAATTGAAAAATTTCTGTATAATTTGTTCTCTAATTTATGTGATTAATATTTTATTGGTTATATTTGGTTATGCATTAAGATAAACATAAGAAAATGAAAAATAATGTGATAATTGGGGTTGGAATTGCGATTGTTGTAGTTGTTTTAGTGTTTGGAATATTTTTTGGAAAAGAATTTATTTCAAAGAATATTTTTAAGAGACCAGGAGAGAATTTAAATTCTCTTTATAAAAAAAGTTTGGGCAATTTATGTTCTGGAGAAGAAGAATGCAGGGAATTTTGTTTGGGTAATAAAGGAGTATGCGAGGATTATTGTCAAGGAATTGAAAATGAATTATGTGGTTTGCTTAATAAAAATAGTGGCCAGGACTTTAATGACGGAAAATCTGTTCCCGAATTAAATAGAGATGAAACAAATACAGATGACCGCCCTGTTTTGAAAAATTTTGGATTTAATATTGAGCCTTGGGATAAGAACACAAATCGTGCAGGGGATTTGATATTTTCAAAAGATATTGTTTTTGAAGATCCTAACATACTCAGCGAATGGGTTTTTGTTGAATTTGGTGGACAGGGACAAAGAAAAAGCGATCCTGCTAGTAGGAATATTGAATACTGGTTTTATGTTCCTTTAACTACGGATATTATTGCGCCAATTGATGGAACGATAACAGATGTGGGTTTTTTTGATCACACTAAAGATTTTGGGATTAATTTTCAGTTGAAAGAAAATTCAAAATGGATTGTGAGTTTTGAACATGTTATTGATGTTAAGGTAAAAAGGGGAGATGTAGTTAAGGCTGGAGATATTGTTGCGAAAGCTGCTCCAAGAATCAATGATAAAATTGCTATGACTGAACTTGCTGTTTGGACAGGCGGCAGCGATGGAATTTATAAATATTGTCCGTTTGATTTTTTGGATGAAGAATTGAAATCAGTTTATGAAGAAAAATTAAATAGGCTAGTTAGAGATTGGGAAGAATTTATTGGGAGAGATGTTTATGATCAAGAGGCTTGGGTTTCTCCTGGATGTTTGGTTGATAGTATAAAAGAGAGATAAAATGAAGAATGAAAAAATTATTGTAATTTCTTTTTTATTGCAATTTTTTTAGTGTTTGGAATGTTTTTCCGAAGGGATTTTATTGAGAATATTGTTAACTTCGACACTTACATGTTGAAGTGATTTGAACCTGTTCAAATCCTAAAATGGTCCCGACGGGATTTGAACCCGCGACACCTGGGTTAAAAGCCCAGTGCTCTACCAGACTGAGCTACGGAACCATGGTCTGAGAAGAAAAAATTGTTATTTAAACCTTATTAGAGTTAAATTATTTCAACATTTTTTCTACTTTTTTAATTAGTTCATCTTTTGATACAACTCCTACAGTCATATCAATTTGCTCTTTATTTTTGAAAAATAATAATGTTGGAACACTCATTACACCAAATCTCTGCGCTAATTCAGTTTCTTTGTCAACATCAACTTTTCCAAATTTTGCATTTTTTATTTTATTTGCAGTTTCATCTACAATAGGGCTCATTATTTTGCAAGGCATACACCAATCTGCTGAAAAATCAACTATACTGACTCCGTTTTTTATGAAGTCGTTAAATGTCTTAGAAGTTAAATTTTTAGCAACCATCTTCATTTTAGAAAAAATGCCTTAATAAAACTTTTGTATATTTTATCATATTATTCTCCACATCCGCTTCTTTGGGTTTGATTACAGCTCGTGCAATAAATTGCACAATTTCCAATTCTTTTTGCAGTGCCGCCGCAGAATGAGCAGATTAATCCCTCATTAGAAAACTCATTAAGTTGTGCTTGTTCATCAATTGCATCTTTAATTTCTAAATCTGGTTCAATGTCTACTTGAACTTTTCCGGCACTAATTCCAAAATTATTCAACATGAATTGAGCAACATAGTCTACTATTGATGATGCTGTTCTGATAGGCTTTACTTTTTCATCAATTGACCCTCCACCTTCATTTTTAACAAATCCAGCAGGTTCAAACTTTTGATGCCTGAATTTTCCAAATAGCTCGTTTATAGTCGCACTATATTGCAAGTTTAAAGATATAGAGCGAGCCCAAGCGTCCATTAAGCCTCTTATTGTTGAGCCTTGCTTTGCCATTGTAACAAATACTTCTCCTGGTTTTCCATCGTCATATAGTCCAACTGTTAAATATCCGCTATGTCCTCCTATATCGAATTTATGTGTAATAGATTTTCTTGTTTGAGGAAGAGGAATTCTCTTTGCGACAATTATCTTCTCAACTTTTTTAACAACTTCGCCTTCTGTTTTTCTTGTATTTAATGGCTGACTTCTCTTGCTGTTCTCTCTATAAATAGCAACTGCTTTTAATTTACTTTCCCAAGCATAAATATAGGCCTTGGCAATATCTTCTACTGTAGAATCTTCAGGCATATTAACTGTCTTGCTAATTGCTCCTGAAATAAATGGCTGAGAAACAGCCATCATATCAATATGCGCCTTATAATTGATTGCCCTCTTCCCATTTGCAGGTTTGAACGCACAATCAAATACATCGAGATGTTCATCTCTTAGATAAGGAGCTCCTTCAATAGTATCATTTTTATCAATGTATTCTATAATGTTCTTAATTTCAAATTCATTATATCCTAATTTCTTCAATGCTAAGGAGACTGAGCCATTAACAATCTTTAACATGCCTCCTCCACTAAGGACTTTATATTTTACTAAGGCAATGTCTGGCTCTATACCTGTTGTGTCGCAATCCATCATAAATGCAATTGTTCCGGTTGGCGCTAGAACAGTTGTTTGTGCGTTTCTAAATCCATATTTCTCGCCTAGTTCTAGAGCTTCACTCCAGCAATCCCAGGCTATATTTACTAAATCTCTTAAATCGACAGGTATTTTTTCGACGTCTATTTCTTTAACATGCTCTCTATGCATTCTAATAACATTCAACATGCTTTCTCTATTATCTTTAAATCCAGGAAATGGTCCAACTAATCTTGCTAGTTCTGCGCTGGCTTTATATGCTTCTCCGCACATTATTGCAGTTATTGCTGCTGCAACAGCTCTTCCTGAGTCGGAATTATAGGGTAAGCCTAAAGACATTAACAATGCTCCAAGATTTGCATAGCCTAATCCCAATGTTCTGAAAATGTGCGACCTTTCTGCAATTTTTTCAGTTGGATAACTTGCTCCATCAACAAAAATATCCATAGCAGTTATAAAATATCTAACAACTTTCTTGTAACCCTCTGCATCAAATCCGCCATTTTCTGTTCTAAATTTCATTAGATTAATTGATGCTAAATTACAAGCCGTGTCATCAAGGAACATATACTCGGAGCAATTATGAACTGTAATACCATTTGCTACAAAACTGTGTGTCAATGGCTCAGTTAAGTCGTAGACCTCTTCTTCTCCAATATAATTAAGAGACTCAACGGCATCAATTGGTTTATCGTTATAAACGCCAATTTGTTCATTCATCTTTCTAAGTCTCTCGCCCTTCTTAGATTCCGGCATGAATCCTATTAATCTTTCAAATTTTATTCTTCCTGATCTAGAAATTCTTAAAGAATGCATTTCTTTTACGTTATATTCTTTTAATCCGCCCCTTCCATCTGGCAAGAAAGCTTTATCTTTTCCAGCTCTTCTATTTTTATACAGTTTGCTCTTAATTCCAAATCCTAATAAAATAAGCTGAACATCTTTCAATAATTGTAAACTTGTAGAATCTAAAGAGACATATTGGGATTTTTCCCCATAATTTGCAACAGTTCCATCAGAACTAAATAACCCTTGTAAGATATATTTCTGCTCTCCTAAACCTAAACTAAATATTCTATTAGATATATATTTTTCATGCCCTAATAAAGATAAATCAACAAATTCTTTGAATTTATTAATAACAAATGTATTAGTAATGCTATACTTGCAAGAAGTAGGTGTAATTCTTACAGTTGCTGGAGAGTTTTTGTGAGTTATTCTTTCATAGTTAGTTGCAACATATTCAGCAAATCTTTCTAATATTGGTATTTCTTCTTCTTTGTTCATAGTTAACTGTATACTTTCGCTATTCATCCCGCCATGCCCATCTCCCAGATAAACTCCTAACATCTGATAAAAATTCTTATCTTCTGGTTCTACAACCTCAGACACATTATAAGCTGGAAGCAATATATAATCATCTTTAGTAAGTTCGCATGCTGGAACAAATCCCCTATTTATTGTAAATACTTTATGGTCAGAAGTTAATTTCATTTCGTATCCACTTTTCGTTGTTAATTTGTATACTGGTTTTCTACCTGTTTTAAATGAACCATTTATTTTTGATTCTTGAATAATCCCTGTATTAGTTAAAATATTTGATTCTTTATCTAAAATTGAGTCAATTCTCACCCATTTACCTCCTTCTATTAAAATTCTTGTGTCTCCAGTTACGCATGGATTAGATGCATTTATCTTTCCTGAATTTTTGCAAGTATGGTATTTGTTTATGATTGTATCGCATTGTATTCCTGGATCGCCGCAAATCCAAGTTCCTTCTGCTATTTTGTCCAATATATCTCTTGCCTTAAAAGTTTCGCATACTCCATTTGATTTTACAAATTTTGTCTGCCATTCTCCATCATTTTTTATAGCTTTCATGAATTCGTCTGAAACTCTTACAGACATATTGCAATTCTGGAAACAAACGCTGCCATATGCATCTCCATTCATTCCACCACCATAACCCTGCTCAATTAAAGCCCATGCCTTTTTTTCTTCAGTTTGTTTTGCATTAATAAAATCCATTACATCAGGGTGGTCTATATTTAATATTTCCATTTTTGCTGCCCTTCTAGTCTTGCCTCCTGATTTGATAACAGAGGCATATGCATCGTAACCTCTCATAAAACTTACAGGTCCTGAAGCTCTTCCTCCTCCTGTTAATTTTTCTCTTGAACTTCTTAAATTAGAACGATTTGTTCCTGTTCCCGAGCCTGCCTTAAATAAATTAGCCTCTGCAGTCTGCACAGCCATTATAGAATCCATATTATCTTCTGCGCTTAAAATAAAACATGCTGAACATTGTGGTCTGTCCATTGCTTTATCTGATTTTATTATGCCCTTAGTTGTCTCGTCCCAGACGTAAGCTGAAACGCCTCCTGCTTCTTGATGATATTCTTGAATTCCAGCATTGAACCAAACAGGAGAATTAAAAACACATAATTGATTTAAACATATAGCCGATATCTCATCTTGAAGTATACTGCTTTCTTTTTCGTTAAAGTATCCTTGTTTTAATGATTGTCTTCCTATAAACCTAGAAACCCTGCCTATTAATTTTTCTACTGTATTCTCCCTTTCATTTTTTGCTTGGTCGCCCCAAAAATATTTGCTCGCAACTACTTTAATCGCTAAAGGACTCCAAAAATCAGGTCTTCTAACACTTGGCTGGGTAAATATTAACTTTCCCCTATCATCTGTAACGTTAACATCTTCTGAAATCCAGTTTAAAGGCTTTCCATTAATACCGTATATAAATGGACTTTTGTTTTCTTGAGTAAAATATCTTTCAATCTGCATTGAACGTTTTATAGAATCTAATCTTTGTACAAATATCCTTTTATCTTCATATCCATTGCTATTGCCGTTTTCATATCCATTGCCGTTCATAACATTCTCTTCTGCCATTTGCTATTTAATCAACCCCTTTATCTCTTTTTTAAAATCATCAAGATCGGCAAAGTCTTTGTAAACAGATGCAAATCTAATATATGCAACTTTGTCTGTTTTCTTTAATTCCTTTGAAATTAATTCACCAATAAAACTAGCTTTAACCTCACTCCCTTTTTTTCTAATCTTTTCCTCTATTTTATTAATCATCTTTTCAATTGTCTCGTTATTTACAGGTCTCTTTTCACAAGCCCTCAATATGCCTCTTTCTATTTTCGCTCTATTGAATTCTTCTCTTCTGCCATCTTTTTTTATGACATGAAGCTCTGCTTTTTCAACCGCTTCTCTTGTGTTAAAGCGATTACTGCATTTTAAGCACTCCCTCCTTCGTCTTGTAATCTCATTAGCGTCTCTTTTATCGATTACCTTGCTCTCTTCGTGTGAACAATATGGGCAGAGCATTTATTCTTCTCTTTTCTTATTTTACACAATAGCTTGTGGTTTTAGTGTCTTTTAACACAATCTGTTGTGTTTATATTAACTTTTTATTTTTTCTCTATATAAATATTTCTATGTATCCAAGTTATACGTCGACAAATTTTTTAAATTTTTAGTCTTATTTTTAGAGTGATAAAAAGGAAATTTTCTATTTTAACAACAAGCTTCTTTTTTCATAAAACTCTTCAAGCACACCATACGCTTTTCTTAAGATTTCATGCGCTGAAAAATCATTTGATCTGGCCATTCTTTCAAATCCCCTAAACGACAGTTTAAAAACAGGATGATTCTCATTTACTGTTCCGAAAGCAGCTGCTCTTGGTACTAATTCATCAATAAGTTCTATCTCTAATCTTTCACCTACATTTTTCCTTCTTAGAGTATAACCTACAACTTTGACTAAATCGCTATTAATATCTAATCCCAAAGGAACTTTTGCAATATGGGATTCTGGATCATATCCCCATCCTTCAATAGAGTACTCAATAGTTTTTTGTGAAAGAGAAGTATTTATTCCTAAATTTGCTCTTACAAAACAATTAAGAAGATCCTCTATTTTTATATCGCTGACTCCAACTTCATAAGGTAGCATACCATTAATTTCAAATTCCATATAAGATTAATATGTGCTCAATATTTAAAGATTTATATCTTTCAAGAAATATTTATAAGCTTAGTTTAATTTAGTAGAATATGGTATTTGATACATTGGCAGAACAGCTAAACATCTCCCCTATAATCCTTGTATTTTTGGTAATATGGGCGCTTATTTGGAAGGGATTAGCTTTATGGAAATCTTCTAGATTAAATCAACCAGTCTGGTTCGTTATCCTTTTAGTAGTCAATACCTTTGGTATATTGGAGATAATTTATTTGATACTTTACTCAAAGCATTCTATTCCATTAAAAAATTTATCTGTTAAAAAATTTAGGAAAAAAAGATAAATGCAGACAAAATTTAAAAGACATGAGAGGGTAAAAATTTTAATTACTCCTGACCCTGAATATATCGAATATCATGATGAAAAAGAAGAAAGTGAAGATCAGCCAGAAATAAAAAAAGGCATGATTGGAGTAATTAATATTGTTCTGCCTAACGGTCAATATCATGTTGCAATTCTTAATGACGAAGGCGAAATAATTGCTTATGCTCCTTTTTCAGAGGACGACTTGGAAGAATTTGAATAAGATTTAATATATTATTATAGGGTAGTTACAAAATAAACATTTTACAAAGATTTAAAAAACATATTAAATCCTATGATCTATGAATTCCAAATATTGGCAACCGCACTATATTAAAAAACCTGTTGATGAAAAATTATCTAAACTCGCAAGAGGAAAGCCTAGATATGTCTCTACTTTTAACCTAAATTGCTTGATGAATGCTAACTTTGAGGAACTTCATTCTTCAGCAAGAATAGATATAATTTCAATTTTAGGAAGGCATTTAATAAATCCTCAAGGAACGCTAGACGAAAAAGTCTTTACTTTTTTAAAAAAAGCATCTCAAGGAGATGATCCTACTATAAAACCGCAAGCAAGAAATTGGATTGAGAATTTTGATGCTCAATTAAGAGAATATGAAGAAAATTCGAGGAATCCAATTGAAAAACTATTCTATAAAATATTGCCTAGATATAATTCAAGAAATAAAGCAGAATACGAAAGAAAAGAGTATCAAGAGCTTATTTCAGATGTAGAATTAGATGCTTCTGTTTAATCAACTAGCTAAATTAATTATCCTTGTGATCCAACACCGACTCCTTCTATCAAATTAACAGTTATGTTCGTCTGAGAGCTATTTCCTGTTCCACTTGATCCTGTTCCACTTGATCCACTGCCTGATCCGCTTCCGTTTGATCCTCCGGTTTCATTGCCTGAAATCTTGCAAGCACCAAGATAATCGCCATGAGCCAAATGCGCTTTGACAGCTGATTCACCTACTATAATTGTATTCTTACCTGCAGGGTTTCCTGGAGGGATATGGCATAGCGTTACTTTCTTTCCCTTATCATCTGCTGTTTCGTCTGCCTCTATATTTGATTCTAAATCTTCATTTTCTTCTTCATCTACTTCTTTAAATAAGAATTTCCACCACGGTCTTTTTATCAAGATGATTTGGCCTGTTTCTGCATCAACAACTGCCCTTACTTTAACTTTTGACTTGAAGAAGAAGAATATGCTAACATTTTTTTCTGTTTCTAGCTCATAGCCTAATTTGTCTCCAACTTCCTTTAATTCGACAGTACAATTTCTTTCTACGCATTTTGCTTTTAGTATACCTAGGGCTATTTCAGAAGCCTTATCTGGCATAATCTTAATCTCTGCAAACTTTCCATTTGAAAGAATAGCCCTTAATCTTGTTCCATCACCTAAATCGTCTGCAGTTAAATTTAATCCCGTCTTTGCATTAATTCTTCCTGCAATAATCTCCTTTTTTTCTCCAATATCATCTAATTCCCTTATTTTTATCTTCTTTTTTCCTTCAACTTCAAATTCACCATTTTTCTCTTTAATTTTTAATCTAAATTTTTCTTTAATTTCAATGCCTTCTGCTTTGCTTTTTATTTCTCTTTCAATTTCTACTTCATTTTCTTTAAATTGCTCTTTAATTTTTATTTCAGTATCAGATTTTTCTAGCTCGTTATTGGAATCTCTATCATCGTCTTCTTTTTCGGCAGTTATATTGGATTCTTTATCTGAATTAGAACCTTCATCTGCTAAAGCAAAACTGAATAAAGCAATAATTAATATGCCTGCCATTATTAGAAAGATAGTTTTTTTCATTTTTTCATTCCTTTTTTTCTTAATAGTATAAGCAATTTTCTTTTTCTCCTTGATTTTCGAATTGTTTTTCTCATTTTTTTATTATGAACTTATTGCCTCTTGAGAGGAAGGAAGTGAATTAAAATCCTCTACACCTATATCTGGATTATCTCCGATATCTAGGCTATTTATATCTCCAGTTTCCGGGACGTTTCCATCTCCGCTAGTTGTTTCTATTTTCTTATTTCCTTTGATAGCAAATATTAAAACAAGAAGTACGATAATTATTGCTACTGCCCAAATCCACTTATTATTCCCTCTACCTTTCTTTTTCTCTTCCATCTTTATCTTAATTTTTTATTTAATTCTTTTAGCATTTGAGCAGCATCTCTTATTAATTTCCAAACACCTTCAAATTCTCCGTCTTTATATTTCTTTCCTACAACTGCTATATTGCTTGCTTCATCAAGTTTTGCTTTTATTGAGTCTACATTTGACTGATAACCCTTTGCGACAGAATCGCTTTCAATCGACTTCAGATAGCTGCTTATTCTAGCTATTTCAAATCTAGCCCATGAATGCAAATGAACATTCTTGGCATTTTCTACCACAATTCTTTTTCCAGATCTTCCAGCATTTTTTATTTGATCCGATGCAAGCAATAAATCATTCTTTGTGTCAGCAACAATACCTTCCATTTCGCTTGTGTCATATCCCTTCTCTTTCATCTTTGAAATTATATTATTCCATCTATTTATCCATGCGCCGAGATATTTTATTCTAGACTCGGTAAAATTCTTGTCTGCCTTATTTATGCATTCTGCAAATTCAGAAGTAATAACCTTATCATTGTCTCTTAGGCTTATTTTTTCCTCTCTAGTCAAATTTGCACCTCTAACATTTTTCTTATCGGCTTGAATTGCCTTAACAGCATTCATTAAGTTATCTTTAAAAATAGTTGTAAAATAATCACTAAATTCTCTAGACTTTAATGTGGCTGCCAATTCCTGCAATTTTAAGTAATCTGTGTCTAAAAGTGCTTTGTAAGAATTAAGGCTCGCGTCCACACCCGATAGCAGATTAATTTGTTTTTTTACTAATTCAATTCTACATCTAACATGGTCTAGTCTTGCATTAAAGTCATTCCTCTTGCTTTCCCCTATATTCGCATCTTCTGCAATAACACTTGCAGAGATTAGCACAACTGCCAAGCACAAAATAAATCCGGCAATATACGAAGATTTCATATATTTGGGTAATATTAGTATTATTTAAATCTTGCCTTTAAAATCTAAATTTTTTAATACTTTATTAAGTTGTTCAGTAACAAAGTCTATATCTTTCTTTTCCAACTTATCTGAAAAACTGAATCTTATACTTTTATTTGCACTATCACTTGAACCTATAGCTTTCAATACTCTTTCATTTTTTTTCTTGCTATCGCATGCACTTCCTGTTGAGCACATAATTCCTTTTTGAGATAAAAATAAAACTATTTTTTCAGCATCAGCTTTAGGGAAATAAATGTTAATAATATTTGGAATTGCTTTTTCCTTGCTTCCATTTATTTTACCTTCTAATTCTTCAATTTGCTGGATAAAGTAATTACGGAATACTTTTATTTTTTCTTTATCTGATCTTTTTATTATCTCAACTGCTTTTACAAATCCCATAATAGCTGGAACATTTTCAGTCCCGCCTCTTAGATTCCTCTCCTGCCCCCCTCCAAAGATAATTGGAGATATTGGAATATTTTCCCTTACATATAGTAAACCTATTCCTTTGGGACCCCCAATTTTATGGCCTGATGCTGTCAGTAAATCCACATTCATCTTTTTCACGTCGATATTTAATTTACCAAAACCCTGTGCAGTGTCTGTATGAAAATAAACTCCATTTTCTTTGCATATTCTGCCTATTTTTTCGATATCTTGAATGCTTCCTATTTCGTTATTAACATGAATGATAGAGACTAATAGTGCATCCTTGTCAATTTTTTCTTCTAATTCATTTAAGTCTATAATTCCTTCTTTATTTACTGGAATTTCGATAATTTCGTATCCATCTTTTTTTAATTCGTTGCAGATTTCAAAAATAGAAGAATGTTCTATTGCAGAAATTATTATCTTTCTTTTATTTTTATTTAATTTTGCCAAACCAAAAATAGCCATATTGTTTGATTCTGTGCTTCCTGAAGTAAATATAATTTCCTGCGGTTTGGCATTTATCTCGTTTGCTATTTTTCTTCTTGCTTCATTTATAGATTTTTGCGCATTTTCTCCAAGTTGATGTTGTGAAGAAGGATTGCCATAATTTTCTGAATTAAATTTTTCCATTTCTTTTGCGACTTCTTTATAAAGCGGCATTGTTGCTGCACAATCCAAATAAACTATTTTATTTGCCATTTTCTTTTTAAGATATTGTATGTCTTTAAATATTATAATAGAATTATTGCCAGACAGCTAATATGCCGCCAACAATTACCATGGAGATTAAATATTGAATTGATGTAATCCAGTATAAGGCGACTGGTCTTTTGGTATAAAGGACTGAATCAAGCTGGCTGGTTGCAATAAATCCGAGCCAAAGGATGGCACCAATACCCATTCCTTGTACGAATGTTGTAATATTTGCTAGTCCAATAATCCATGAAATAACCCCATTAAATATAATTGTAATAATAAATCCTCCAAACATGATTGCAGGGTTCATCTTCATTTCTTTAATGCCGGAATACTTCATCCATTTTTTTCCAAATAAAGGTGGAGCATACCATATCATCGGAATAATATATCCTACAATAGAAGCAACCAAAAGAGCTATATAATTAATCATGATAGTTATATATAATTTAACTATTTAAAATTATCTTCTTCAAGAAGATTTAAAAACCCTCTTTGTTTTTTCAAAAAATGGTAGAGAAAGAAACAAACTTAGGAAAAATTCAGCGATTAGTTTCGACACAGAAGGATATTCGTAATGTTGCAACAAGTGCACACATACACCATGGGAAAACAGCGTTCACAGACGTTCTTTTAGCCGCAGCTGGTATGATGGCTACAAAGAATGCCGGCGATTTAGAAGAAGGTATGATGACTTGGCAGCATGCTGACGAGCAAGAAAGATTAATGACTGTTGATGCTGCAAATGTTTCAATGGTACACAATTTTCATGATACAGAATATCTTATCAATTTAATTGACACTCCAGGACACGTTGATTTTGGTGGAAACGTTACAAGGGCAATGCGTGCAATTGATGGGACATTTGTTCTTGTTTGCGGCTGTGAGGGAATTATGCCTCAAACAGTAACTGTATTGAAACAAGCATTAAGGGAAAGAGTAAAGCCTGTTTTATTCATAAACAAAGTTGATAGATTGATAAAAGAATTAAAATTAACTCCAGAACAAATGCAGCAAAGATTAATGAAAGTTATCGAGGAATTTAATAATTTAATAATGCAGATTGCAGAGCCAGAGTTTAAGGAAAAATGGAAAGTTAATGTTCAAGATGGTAGTGTTGCATTCGGTTCTGCCAGAGATAATTGGGCTTTGTCATTTCCTTTCATGAAGAAAAAAGGAATCAGTTTTAGGGATGTAATAAAGTTATATGAAATGGAAGAATCAGATAGAAGAAAATGGGCATGGGATAATGCTCCTTTATATGAGATTGTTTTAGATATGGCTGTAAAACATCTGCCAAATCCATTAGAAGCTCAAAAATATAGAATTCCGAAAATATGGAGAGGGGATATAGAAAGCAAATTCGGAACTGATTTAGTAAACTGTAATAGAGAAGGAGAAGTTGCTTTTGTTATTACAAAAATCGTTATTGATCCGAGATCTGGAAAAGAGATAGCTGCTGGAAGATTATATTCTGGCACAATTGTAAATGGCATGGAAGTTTATGCAAATAATGCCAAGAGAAAAGCAAGAATACAGCAAGTTTTAGTTTACAATGGCGTTAAGCCTGAACAATTAGAAAAGGTGCCTGCTGGAAATGTCTTAGCAATCACTGGTTTGAATGCAGATGTTGGCGACACAATAACTGTTAACGAACAAACTCCATTTGAAGAAATAAGGCATATATTCCAGCCAGTTATCACTAAGTCAATAGAAGTAAACAAATCTGCAGATTTGCCAAAGTTAATTGAAGTTCTTAGAAAAGTAGGAAAAGAAGATCCAAGCATTAAAGTTGAGATTAATGAAGAAACAGGAGAAAATTTAATATCTGGAATGGGAGAATTGCATTTAGAAATTATTGAGGGGAGAATCAAAAATGAAAAGGGTCTTGAGGTTAAAACAGGAAATCCTATAGTTGTATATCGTGAGACCGTTATAAAGCAAAGTAATAAAACAGAAATAAGAACACCCAATGGACATAACATATTTTACTTTAGCATAGAACCATTGGAAGATGCTGTTTACGATGCTATTGAAAGAGGTGAAATTCCAGAAGAAAGATTAAAGAAAAGAGCAGAGAATACCTGGAAAAAATTGACTGAATTGGGAATTAGTAGTGAAGAAGCAAGACAGTATAAAGAAATTTACAAAGGAAATGTATTTGAAGACAGAACAAGAGGAATTGTTCTTCTTACAGAAGTTATAGATTCAATCATGGACGGCTGGAAACTTGTTATTGATTCTGGGCCTCTTGCTCGTGAGCCTTTAATGAAATCAAAATTAATTCTGCATGATACTAAATTACACGTAGACCATATGCATCGCGGTCCAGCGCAGATTTATCCTGCTGTAAGAAAAGGAATGTTTGAATGCATGGCCAGTACAGCTGCAATTCTTGAACCTATACAAACTCATAGAATAGAAGCACCAATTGAATTCATGGGAGCTGTAACGCAATTAGTCGGAAGCAAAAGAGGTGTACTGATAGATGTTCTGCAAGAGGCAGGAGATATAATTGTTATTGCAAAAATCCCGGTAGCTGAAATGATTGGTTGGAGCAATGACTTGAGATCTTCAACAGAAGGACGAGGATTTTCAAGTCTTATGGATCAAAAATTTCAGAAACTTCCTCGAGAGTTGCAAGAAGAAGTAATTAGAAAAATTAGAGAAAGAAAAGGAATTGGGAAAGAATAATGGCTGAAGAAGAATATATGATTCCGAAAAATAGAAGATATATAGAAAGATGGGCGGGTTTTATACTTATGAATAGGAGAAGAGGAAAAGATTATGAGGTTTTAAATGATTTTTTGAAGTTGAAAAGTGAAATGTTCGGAGACAGAAAAAATATAAGCAATGGAGATTATGATGTCCTTTTTGATGAAGTTGAAAAAAGGGTTAAGGAAAGATTAAACACTTTTGAAAGCTTTGTACAATCAACTTTAGAATCTAAAGTGGACTTTGTTAATGAAGAGCATTCTGGATAATTAGAGTATTTGGTTAATAGTGAAGAATAATATTTATTTATTTTTTACATAAAATTGACAATATAAAAATCTGAATTCTTTTTCTAAAGATTTTGCTATTTCTCTGTTAATATCTTCTTCTGTTAAAGTTCTGCCTGTTCTAAACCTTTCTCTTTCAGGAAATGTTACTGTGAAATACCAATATTGTGAAGCCCTATAATGTTGTGTTCTTTCAAATTCAGGTATTTCTATTGCTTCTAAATTATCTGGAATTTTTATTGAGGATGGAATTTCTATTTCTCTTTTATCGTAAAAATTAGTTATTGAAGAATTAGTTATTTCTATACCTTGTCTTCCAAACGCATATATTACTCTATACATCGATTATAATAATATATTCAAATTTAATTATCTTTCTAAGTTAGTTTTTACTTATGTCAAGATTCCTCGATAGTTGAATCTTGAGCATCCAGACCTCAAGAATCTTCTAAAGTCGGATTCTTGATGGCATTCAAGGTCTATAAGACTTTGATGAGTCCAGACAAAAATACAAGGACTTCTTGATATTTACAAAAATGCCTAAATGCTTATAAATTACTTTTATATATTTAGATTATGGCTGACAAATGGTACGACTCTAAATTTGGTCAATTTTTAGGAATAGGATTAGCTTTAGGAAGTGCTTATTTCGGACTTGGTTTTATGCTTAAGACTAATCTTGATAGAAGGCAAACAAAATATATAATTCAAGAAGCCGATATTAATGAGAATGGTATCTCGGACAAGTTTTATTTAATAGATGGAAAAAGGGCAGTTGTAGAATTAGATGGAAAACCTTTATCTGGATTATTGGAGAGAAAGGTTTTAGAAAAATAAATTATTAAGAAGGTATTTAAATAAAGCATTCCATTCTTTTATTATGGTGATTACGGATTTTGATATAAATTATATTGCAGTTCTTGTTTCAGCTATTGTTTCAATGTTTATTGGCTTTTTATGGTATTCTCCTCTTTTATTTGCAACTGCTTGGATGAAAGAATCTGGCCAGACAAAAAAGGATATTAAAGGCGTAAAGAAAAAAGGAATGGCGCCATATTATTTTGCTGCATTTATTGCAACATTATTGATGTCTTTCATACTTTCTTATTTTGTTCAGTATATTGCTGCTACAACTTTCTTTGAAGGCATGCAAGCTGGCTTCTGGATTTGGCTTGGCTTTATCGCCCCTGTTTTGTTGGGAAGTGTTTTGTGGGAAGGAAAATCATTTAGATATTACATGATAAATGTATTTCATTATCTAGCGACATTATTAGTAATGGCTGGAATTCTGGCTGTTTGGCAATAAAGATTTATTTTATTTTTATCGATAAGTATGAGATATTTTTTGCAAAGTTATTCTTCTATTTCGGTTATCCAATCTTCTTTCTAATCTCCTCATTCTTCTTATTAGATAGAACATAATAAGGGCTATTATTGAGATAACTGCAATGGCAGAGAAGACATAGGCGGTTATTATTAAATTGACAAATGGCTTCTGGGTTATTTTGAAGGCTGCACTGGATGTTGCTACGCTATCTGCATAGATAATTTTTACATAAATAACATAATCTCCGTATTCCGCATTACTAGATATAGAAAATCTTTTAACGAAAGATGTTTGAGTTTCAATAGCTAGTGTTTCAGATTCTTCAAGAATAATATTATTATTGAAATCTTTAATTGTATATTCTGCCTTTACATCTACCAAGCCTGTTCTTCCCAGATTAAATGCTTTTACTTCTGCGAGAAGCTCATCACCTGGTTTAATTTCTGTAAATTTATATGGTACACTAATTTTAACATCAAAGAGAGCAAGCTTAGATTCGACCTCTATTGCAATTAAAATTTCTTTATTTATATTATTACCGCTGACAATTATTTTTCCGATATATACTCCTGGAGATAGGGATAATTCTTGGGGAATACCCTCGTGGGCAATAAAATCAATTCTTATATCCTTGGATTCGCCTGCTTCAAGATCAAAATCTTTTTCGCTTATTTTTATTAAATCTTCTATTTCTAAAGCGGAGATGCTAATTCTTATTTTTTTATTCTCTTTATTTGTTATCTTTATGTAATCTGATTTTGTTTCTCCTTGTTTTAATAGGATACTAATCTTGTTTTTATCTATATCAAATCCTTTAGTAGTTGTACTGACTGCTGCGCCTCCCCCTCCTGAACTTCCTGAACTTGAACTAGAAGAAGTTGAGGTAGGAGTCGGCTCTGGTTCAGGACCTACTCTTCCGGTTATTATTCTTAATATGGCTTCGATTAATCTAAAGAAAAATCCTTTTTTGTCTAATATGTTGTTTATGTTCAGAGTTGCAAGAGGATTTCTAACAAATAGATATGCCCGATTGAAATTTGATATTATATTTATCTTTTGTGTTAACGAGATAAAAAATAGTTTGCTGTTACTTATTATTGGATTGATAACGATAGATTGTACAAGTCCCTTTTTGAAAAATCCGGTTTTATCTGATATCGGGCTGATTACAAACCCTTGAAATAAATCTATTTTATTCAAACCTGAAAATACAGTTGAAAATCTTGAGAGTATTGTTAATTGCTGGGTTAAAATTCTATTAAATGCGCTGAATTTAGCACTTGAACTAAATGTATTCAATGATTGCACGATATTTATTTGGAATGATTTTGTCCTTGAAGTTACTGTATTTAAAGATAATAATTGTATTTGACTTCTTATACCCGAATATGTGCGGCTTAGGACATTGTCAATATTAATTCTTTGGACTATTGCTTTATTTAGACTTGCTATTTTGCTGGAAATTGCGCTTAAAGATATGCTTTGATTTGATGTTCTTATTCCTAATAATGTTCTAACAAGATTTGCGGCAACATTCAAAGCTTGAGTTAAAGATGTTACAACATTTCTAGTTCTGCTCAAGACACCATTAATAATGTTATTAATAGTACTTATTCTAAATGAGTTCCCAAATCTTGCCCCAACATCTCTTAAAGAAAGCAATTGATTCAGATTAGTAGTAAATGCATTTCCTGTAGCCAATGTTCCAAGTATTATTGTTCTGCTTTCAGTTGTATTAAAATTATTCAAAGCATCTCTGGCAGAAACATTGTAGAAATAAGTCCCGTTGGCGATACCTGTGAAATTATGATAAGAAGTATAATTCTTACTAGTGTGCCAAGTCGAGAAGAAATCTGCCTCCCCCATTCCATAAAGCTTATCGCCAAATGTATCGAAGGTAATTCCTTCAAGTTGAGTCATGTGGTCTGCGCTTAAATTTCCTATGATTGTTCCATTCAAATTTACTTGAGCAATTACCTGCGTTTCATGACTTGAAATAAATAGGGTGTCTGTGTTATTATCATAATAAACTTCAGATAGGTCGGATAAGTTAGTGCTTTGCTGTCCACTTAAAAGAGAATCTGCATTGAATAAAGTAAATGCCTTAGGAGAGCCAGTCGCATTAACCTGATAAACAGCTTTAGGAGTCTTTTCTTTAACAATATAGAATACATCCCTATTAGCATCGTATGCAACTCCTTCTAATCCTAAATTAGCAAGATTCCCTAAAGATGTGTTGTATATAATTCCTGATGACTGCGCAAATGTTGTCGTACCATCATTGATAAATATGGCTGTTAGATTAGCTCTTTGCTCTTCCGCAACAATAAATCTATGTGTCCCTCCGCTGGTATTTGCATAGGCAATTGCTTCTGTATCATGAAATCCAGTTAAAGTTATGCTCCTTATCAAATTCCCATTCAAGTCAATCTCCTGTATGCTCTCGCTTCCAACAGTATTATGTATAACAAATAAAGTATTATTAACAGGATTATAAGCAATACCAGAACTATCAGCAGACAAAGATAAATCCGAATTGTTAATTACTCTGGAATATTTAGACAAGTCAAAACTATATTTGTATGTTGAGTTTATATTCGCGACAATTTTAGTATCATTGTAAAGTGTGTAATTTAAATTGCTAAAATCATTATCTGTAAACTCAACTTCAATAAATACATTTGACTGATTAACTTGTGTGCCATTTGCCAAAGTCCTAGAATCAAAATAAATATTCGGCTTTATAAATAGTCCAACATCACTTTCGCTTGCGGTCAATACAACATTTCCGGTTTGAGTTCTTATTCCTAATAATGTTCTAACAAGATTTGCTACTATTCTCAATTGCCCAGTTATTAATGTGATAATTTTTTTTGTTGTTGAAGTTACGGAATTTAGAAATGTACTCTGAAATATATTTACGGTATTTTGCGAGGCTATAACCGTTTGTGTAATATTAAACTCGTAATATCCTGGACTGTGGGTATTGCCCACGTTATCGCTAGCATTTACAATCCAATAATATTTGCCCATACTTAAATTATATAGGTTAGTTATCTCTGCTTGTGATAAAGATCGGTTCCATATTGAAAGTTCATCAATAGTCCCATTATAAAGCCCACTTCCTAAAGCATTATTCCTGCCTATATGGACATCTTCAGAAAACACCTGCATTCCGCAGTTAGGCGCTGCAGTATCTGTTTGTTTAATGCCGTTAACATATAATTGCATAATACCAGCAGAATCCCATATTGTAGTAATATGGTACCATATTTCAACAGAAAGTGCGGAATCTCCTTCTACAAGATATGTTGCAGTAGGGGAAAGACATTCTATTTGAAATTCAATACCTCCAGTATTATTTATTATTAATCTAAATTCTCCGTTATTGGTGCCTGATTTAACTTTAGAAACTAGATAGCCATCGCTTGTATTTGAGGGAATTCCCCTAAGTTTAGTCCATAACATAACGCTGCCGTTGCTAATATTCCCTGGGTTGCTTAAATTAAAGAAATCATTAATACCATCGTATTCAAAAGCTCCTGCTATTAAACCTGTTTCATTAAATAAGGGGCATGTAGTTCCGATACAGGTTACATTATTATTTCCTCCTGCGGAATCAAGAACCAATGTGTTATTTTCTCCCCTAGAACTCAAATTGTCAAAATGATACAAGGCTATAAGATCGCCGTATCTACTATCGACAACAGGTGCACTAAAATTATAGGTATATGTTCCATTAACTTTATTAGTCCTATGATAAACAAGAAAGTCTGTTATGTTGCCAGAATTAGATCCATTAGATACCCATACAAAAACTTCGCTATTGTTACTATCTTCCTGGATACTCCAATTTAATAAAACACTGCGATTATCGAATATATTAGTATTATTCGCGGGAGAATTTATTGTTACTATGGGCGCAATTATTTCTGGAAGAAATGTAAAAGTTAGGAGTCTATTGGCCGTCATATTCCATGATTGAGTTAAATTTTGCTTTTGAATTGAGGTCGCATTAATTGTGTAATTTGAATAGTATGTTGTATTGCTTCCGCCTGTGCCGTTTTGAGAATATTCTAAAAGAATTTGCCTTGTTATTCTTCCGTCTGCCCCTGTGAGAACGCTAAATTGCATTAGATTATTTTTGTTAAATGCGCTAATGTTTGCATTTGTTGCATTTGTGCTATTTGTGTAATTTGCAAATGCATCAAGATACCAGTGGACGTTTAGAGTGCCGTTGGCGCCTACGCTAAAGTTTCTATCAATATTTGCACTGCTTCCTGTTACATTTGTCAGATTCCATACACTTCCTTTGGATGTGGTATTAAGAGTGCCATCAATAAAAAAATCATTTAATCCAGAAGCAGAAGCATTTAAAATGCTGTCAAATATTTCAAAAGAACTAACCGCGCTTGTGCCTGTATAAATGCCGTAGGCATTAGATGCGTTGGTTTTTATATTGATTCCGCGTAAAGTGCCGTTAGTTGAACTACTCAGGATTATGCCTATACCTCCCCCTGTTGTTGTAATTGTCGTATTTGTGATATTCGTACCAACACCATTAATATCCATACCATCACCACTACCACTAGTATTAATTATATTTCCATTGATAACTGCGTAATCTGATCCTGAACTGAAGGAAATACCGTCTCCAGTTCCTCTAGTAGTTATATTATTATGTAAGATGTGGGTAAAATCGCCGTTAACAACAGTTATACCATTTCCGACTCCATTGGAGATAATAATAACATTTCCTTGTAAGGTGTTATTGGCGTTTCCATTAAATGTAATGCCATCGCCAGAAGCACCTTTGATAGTTATTTGATTGTTAAGAACCGTGCTATTTGTTCCTGGCAGTATACCATCTGATGAAGTCCCATTTGTTGTTATATTATTATTATGGATAAAATTAAATTTACTTGCCGTATTAGAAATGGCATCACTTCCATTTGTTGTAATAGTATTATTATAAATGGTAA
>ERZ1292625.1401-Hain-H41-01um-R1-1401-length-28933-cov-58_pt1 | contig 28933 bp, 54 predicted proteins | sample MGYA00564400_ERZ1292625 | MGnify/ENA primary metagenome ERZ1292625 (study PRJEB36523, sample SAMEA6512639) | groundwater metagenome | collected 2019-01-08 | study: AquaDiva: Metagenomics assemblies of 32 groundwater samples | reverse complement strand
TATATGACTATCAAATAGTTCTTTAAAAGTATTATAATCATAATTAATTTTTTTCTTTGCCATATAATATCCAATTAGTTCTAGTATAAGGAATCAATATTCTTTGCTGTATTTGTCGTTCTATTTCTTCTATTCTAAAGTCTATACATACTGGTATAAATTCTATATGATTACTGCTTTTTGCCCATCTTAAGGAGTAGTTAGTCATAAAAGTAATTCTATATAGGAATCCCGAAGAATCAAAATACAGATCATTTACTTTCACCATGCTTATACTTTTTTGCTAGCATTTATCATATCCAGATTAACTAACTCGTATATACTTTCACTTTCGGTGTATATCAATACCCTAGCAGGGTCCTCAGTGAGTTCTATCTTAGTCACATTACTAGTAGATAAGCTATTATACATAGATCTTGTGACTTCGCACCTATATCCTACACGAATAGGGTTACTATGTAAATACCCATGACAAGTATGACCAACTTCTACCATCGTAAACTTATTATCTTTAGCTTTAATCTTAACTAATTCATAAGTATCGTCTGAAGGCAATTCAAGACTACTTATTTTTGTCGTATCTGTCATATAATATCCTTGCTGCAAAAGTATCTCTATCTTCTAATACGGCTATAACAATATGTATTGATTCTTTAACTGTTATATTACTAGTACCTACTAATACTATAACAGTACCACTACCTCTATCATTAGCCCTAAGTGTTATTATTTTATCTAAAGATATATAGACATAAGTATTATCTGTTATATCTGTTAGTTTAATTGTTTTAAAAGTCATTTAGTTAAATAGTGTACCAATAAACATAATACAAATACTGCTAGTAACATTTGAACTCCTATTGTTAATAATCTTAATAATATCATAATTAGTCCCAGAATTTTTTATAGTTTTTTTCTATAAGTTTATGCAGTAGTTGTATATCTTGTTTTTCTTGTGCTTCTTGTAAAGCCCATATAGCGGCACGTTCTTTAATATAAGAAGCTTTCTGTTCTTTAGTCATTCTCTCATCTCTGCTGAAAGTAAGTCTACTACAAGTAGAACCTTCAATAGGAGTAAAGATAAAATCGTTATCCCCGTATTTCTTCTCAAGATAGTCATATTGCCAATTGCAGTAGTCGTCGGCCTCTAAACGTTCTAATAGCCCGATTATGGTCTTTAATTTTTTAGCCTGAGACTTCTTATAGACGTGGTTTCCGTTAACGTAGCAGCCCTTATAGAGGTCTTGGTATAGCTTCTTCTGGAAGGTAAAGAGCATGCCATAATCCCAATTACGGTGCCGCCACACTACAGGAGCATACTCAATCAGTCTAGCTATATTAGCCACAAAATTTCTAACAAAATAATAGAAATCAAACATACCATCGAGTATGTCCATAGTATATACTACCATATACAACCTGTAGAAAATAGATTTATTCTTATATAAAGACCAAGTATCTTTACCTTCAGACAAAGATTTAATTACGAGCCTACCTATCCTAGACATTTTCCACCACTTTCACAGAAGATTCAATATACAATAATTCCCCAAAGACGACACTTTCAATCCAGCTACCCTCATCGAATTGGTGAGTAAGCAGGAAATTAGATATGAATTTATAAGTATCTAATTTCGATTTAAAACTTCTAATTTTTGCTACAGCATCTAAAACATATCTAACATGGTACATTATTTCTCCTTTTTACGATATATAAACCATTTTACATCAGGTCTAGCTTTTAAGCAAGTATTAATAATAGCTTCTGTTTTTTCCCATGGTACTTTAAATAAACCAGAATTAAACATATTAGAATTTATAGTACTATTATAAGGCATACTTGCAAGTAAAGCAGTAATAGCTTTAAATGTATTAGCTAATATGATTTCCATAGCTGGCAGTTTATCACCATAAGTACCAGAAGTAAATAGACAAATAATTTGGTTATCATATTCAGGTTGTAGTTTCATATAAGAACCTACTAAATCATATCCGAACTTTTCACACCAGTATTGATATTCAATGTAGGATTTAGGGAATCTGCTCTTGAGGTTTAAGGAGATACCAGCTCCCCAAGACCCTTCAGCATTACAGTCGTGAAGGATTACACCTTTAGCGGCAAGTAGATTACCAGTTTTATACGTCACCATTATTAACTATCCTTTGTTTAACTCTTTCGAGTACAACTTCTGGTTCTTCGTAGAACTCGTTTTGCCAATCAATTCTGACTTCTGGGTTAGTTGGCCTATTAGGTTTAATGAATCCGTAGTTCTGTAAAATCTGACTGAATCTCTGCTCTGGATTGTCTTTAATAAGATCTACAAGAATTCTTACTAATTGATAGTTAGCATACTGCCTACTCATTTTATAATTACCTCGTATACAGGTTTGTTTAGCTTTTCCATAATAGCTTTCATTTTAAAATTACCCCTATATTAATTAGCAGCGATAGAAATTGTCACCAAGTCATTATAAGTACCAGTTGGGGCAGTAGGATAAGCAACAACATTAACCTTAATATCAGAAGATTGTGTTGTAAGCCCATTTAAAGAAGTTACATTTTTTACTTCTTGGTCCGTAGTTGTTAAACTAATATAAGGACCGCCATTATAAGAAATAGTATATGTTGTAAATTTTGAATTGTCAATAGTATGTATTAATTTAGAAGAATTTGTGGAACGTATAGTAATTCTATAGCCAGTTAAGTTATTTGAAGTTTCTGTAGCTGTGGCTATAAGTTTAGTAATTTCGCCATTAGTAATATTTAAAGTAGTAGCATTTGCTGTAGGAGCAATACTAATATCATTCACAGGTTCTACAACTCCCGATAAGAGTAAAGTACCAGTAGAAGCAGCATTAGTAGTAAGGCTTAAAAATATAATAGCTGTTAGTAATAATTGTTTCATTTGTTTTCCGTTTGTTAAGTGTTTAAAATTTCCATATCCAGTTTAAATATAAGGTTGTCTATAGTACCTTTATTTTCAATAGTAACATCAAATGCTGTATTGTTCAAGTCGTTTTCCGAAGCATCGGTACTATTTGTGAAATCAAACCTATCGATTCTCACTGTAGTCAGTTTCTTATTAAAAGCCTGTCTTAATTGATTTACCTCGGACCTATATCGGAGGTCACTAATAACCACATTATCCCCCTCTAATAAAGCAGAGTCGATCTTCTGAATCGCCCGACCAACCCAATAACTAGAATCGACAGACCTCTTAATAGAACCCTCTAAGATACATAAGCTCCGTGCAGTCCAATACAGTTGTTTGGTATCCCTCTCCGTGAGGCCCAGGAATGCCCCAGAAACGTCAATATAAGGTTCCCTAGCCTGGTACCCTTCTAAGGTACGAAACTCAGTGAAGAGCAGTTTAGCGATTTCTAGGCTAAAGGCATCTTTGGGCATAACTGGGTATTGTTCCAAAGGCTTCTCTTTAAGGTCTTGATTATGACAATATTGTAAAGGTATATTATATTGTTCGGCTACCATTTCTTTAAGAACATCAGCAAAAGCTACTCTTTTATAACCATTACTAATTAAATAGTCGGCACTAGTATCTTTACCAGATTTAGCCCAACCAGATATTGCTACAACTTTACCCATTATTTACACTCTTTCTTTATTAGAGACGATACTTCTTCTGGAGTTTCTTTAATATCATAAGTATTGATATATTGTGCTTCTAATACTTTCATATTAGAATGTTTTTTACTTGTAACAACAGAAACAATTCTATTTGTTTGTACTAACATTTTAGAATAAGTATCATTCATATTAGAAGCTGTAACTATAATAAAACATATTGGAAGTAGCATAATTTCTCCTTGCCTTAAAATAAAAAAGGCTAATATATTATCTATATTAACCTTTTTCAATTTACTTGTCAAGTACTAGTAGTTATTTCTTTTTAGGAGGCTTTCCACCTTTTTTCTTATCGTCCTTAGCACCATTCTTTTTAGAATCGTTACTATCTTTCTTATCCATTTTCTTAAAACTCTTTTTTGCCATTATCTTCTCCTTTGTTAAGCTTCGCAAGCCTTGCATTCATTGACACTTTTGTACTCGTTATCTGAACCGTTAAGCCCAGTTTCACTTCTAAGATAATAAAGCCCCTTTAAACCTTGTTTCCAAGCCTCTAAATGAACTTCATGTATGTATTTGGCATTGGCATTAGACGTAAAGAATAGATTCACGGATTGACCTTGGTCTATAAATTTTTGTCTCTGTGCCGCCAATTTTATTAAAGAGTGCTGATTCAGTTCCCTTGCTGTTAAGAATACATTCTTCTCTACAGGACTTAACTGTTTTACATTTTTAACAGAACCATTATCTTTAATAATCTGTGCCCATACATCTACGGTATTTGCCTCGTATGCTGTTAATAGTTTCTCTAAATCTCTATTCTTTCTTATAAAGGTTCCTTTTGCAGATTTCAAAGAATAACAATTAGAAGATATAGGTTCTATACCAGCAGAAATACCACCAGATATAATACTATTACTTGCAGTAGGAGCTACAGCTATGGTATGAGTATTTCTAATATCTAAACCTTTACACCATTCTGGTTCTCCAAATTCTTTTGCTAAATCTCTACTAGCTTTCTTAGACTCGTCTTGTAGAAACTTAAATATTTTAGAGTTTAACATCATAGCATCAAAGCTATCAAATTCAAGCATTTTTGATTGTAGTAAAGAATGAAAGCCAAGAACGCCTATGCCTATAGCTCTACCTTTTTCAGCAGATCTTCTAGCACAGTCAAAACCTTCTTTACCTGAAATTTTATCAATATATTCAGTTAATATGCCATCAAGAAAATAAGTAGTTAGTTCTGGTAAAGTCATACCATTGCTAAACTTATAGTCATACCATTCATCAAATTTATCTAGATTCAATGAAGATAAACAGCAAACAAATGAGTGGTCTTTATCAGTATGCAGGAATATCTCATTACAAAGATTAGAAGTTTTAATATCTAAATTATTTTTAATATAAGCTTCTGGTCGCTGCCTAGCAACATTATCATCAAAGAATAAATAGGGTTCCCCGTTTTCAACCCGTTCCCTTAAGGTTTCTATCCACAATTGCTGGTTAGTCTTATTTCCAGATAACATATCGTTCATAAAAGAATCATTTATACAAGAAGCTATATTGATATTTCTAGCTCTTCTATTGTGGTCACCCGTAGATCTTCTTATTTGCAGAAACTCAGCATAGTCGGGGTGTGTGATAGGCAGATAACAAGCTGAGGCACCTTTTCTAGTACCCCCTTGACTTACTGCCAAAGTAGTAGTTTCCAAAACTTTTATCCAAGGTATTAAGCCCTCAGACTTGCCATTACCTTTAATGTTAGCGCCACGGCCACGTATGTCTCCTAAATAAACTCCGACGCCCGCTCCATGTTTAGATAACATAGCTAATTCATGGTTTTTCTGAAATATTGAATTCACGGAATCATCAATATGGATAGAATTGCAGCTTATCGGCAATCCTCTTTCAGTACCCGAATTAGCCCATATTGGGGAAGCTGGACATAACCAATTCTTCCAAATAGCCTCGAAGAATAATACTTGCAGTTCTTGCCTATTTAGTTTAGTGGCAATACAACTAGCTATACGTTTAATAGCCTCTTTAGGAGTTTCTTTTTCTAAAAGATACCCTCTAGATAAAGTCTCGAAACTTTCCTCATTCATCCATGACGGAGCTTCGTCTTTGCTTTTTAATGTCTCTAAATCAGTCATTGAATATCTCGTCCCAGTTTTGTAAACCTTTTGAATAGGTTGAAGGTCTGCCGCTAAAGAAATCTTGGTGCCCTAAATTACTGTTCGATAGTACATCAAACCATTGCATTCTGTCAAGAGATTCCTTATTGATATTCTTCCAGTTTTTAGCGAACCCCATTTCAACTAATTTTTCATTACACTTATTTCGTATAAAATTTTTCATATCTGCTAAGGTTAAACCTTCTATATCGCCTAGTTTAAATGCTTGTTCTAGAAAATTATCTTCTAGTTCTATAGTTAGTCTAGCAGCTTCGTATATACTATCTTTAAATTTATCAGTTAGTATTTCTGGATGTTCAGATACTAGTATTTTAAATAGTTCTATTCCAGCTTTAGAATGTAATAGTTCATCAGCTATAGAAAAAGCTATTATTTGCCCAACACCTTTTAATTTATTAAATCTACTAAAATTTAACAGTACGGCAAAGCTGCTAAATAAGTTAACTCCTTCATTAAAGGCTGAGAATATTGCTAAAGACATAGCTATATCTTCTTTAGATTTACCTTTAACATTCATTAATCTGTCTATTTTTGCTTTTGCTGTGGGCTCCTCTAGGAAGCTTTTATAATTTTGTATGCCAAGAGACTCTTCTAAGTAAGAATAACCGACAGCATGTATGCTCTCAAAAGCCGAGAAAGTAGTGGCCATCATTTGTATTTCGGGCTTCTTGAAATTCCTAGCAACCTTATTCCAATAATCGTTGCCTATAAAAATTTCTGACTGAGTAAAACCCTTTAAAACAGAGCCTATTAAATGTTTTTCTTTGTCGCTTAATACCGTCTTCCAATCATTTATATCACTGGCCATAGATATTTCGGTATGCAACCAATGGGCTGCTTGTTGTTTTTCCCAGAATTCGTAAAATATAGGGTATTCGAATGGGCCATATTCTATTCTCGGAACTAAAATGCTCATGTTACTCCTGATGTATTATTTGTTGTATTTAGAATTCTCTAATTGGGTAAGTAAATTTTCTTCGATTTCAGTGATAACTTTTTCTATGAAAATACGTTCGTATCTTACACCTTCTATATATCCCGATTCATAAACAGTATTCATTTTATTGATTGGCAACGGCCTAAATTCGGCTTTAATATCTTTAATAAGAGTATCGGCAATTAAATATACATCTTGCATCCAAGCTAGTTTTCTTTCGTTAGAAAGATAATCCCAATTACCTTGTTTACCAGTTTCTTTAAGATGAAACTTAGTAAATAGTTCTCTTGCGATACCTTCTAACTCTTTCATTGTATTTTCCTTACGCAGTATGTAACGTAACGATCATTGGCTCTTATCATCATTTTAGCTTGCCTAACACATTCTTTATAACTAGGTTGCGGTAATTCAGAATATACAGCAGGTTTGAAATGACCTAGTGTCACAAATAATATCCATGCCATTATTTTTTACTCCAAAAATCTTCTATTTCTTTATCAGTCTTATTAGCTTCGCCATCAGCTAGAGTTTTTCTTTTTTGGTCTAGTGCTTCTAAACCTTTATTTAATTCTACTACTTCTTGTGCTAAGGATTCTTTATTAGCCATACGTTGTTTAATCTCAACTTCAAGTATATCTGCTTGTTTTTGAGTTTCAACTAAATCAATCTTAGCTTTTAAAGCATTTGTTTCTTTTCTTTTGTTGCTTAGTACGTAAGCTAGAACAGCTACAGCACCAGTTAATATTACTACAATAATGCCGCCAAGTCCAGTAAAAAAATTCTTAATCTTTTGTAGCATTTTAAACCCCAATTCTAGTTTTTATATAAGCAATCATATGTTCGGCCAAATCTTTTTCATTTCGCCAAGCCCCGTCTTCAGTATACCAATACTTTCGTATTGATCTTTCCCATTCGGGATTATTGGCAGTCCACCATTTCAAATATTTGCTATCGGCGACTAACATCATAGCCAGTAATTGATTAGGCTCTCCTACGGGATTAAATTTGGCATGATACCATATATCAAACCAGAACCAACCATTTTGAATACAATTAGTTTTTTCTTCTTGGCAACGAGCAACATGCCCCATTACTGCTGGGGACAGTAAATCCCTACCATTGATAAAATCAATGTTTATTAAATCTTGGTGTCCTTGACAATATAATCCTGCTGATAGTACTATAAATTGATCTCTTGATAAGTCGTATTTATATTCTTGTGGATGTCTTACATATATAGAATACGGAAAAGTGTGTTTAAGATCAGAATCTCTATCTTTAATAGCAACTCCAGGTTGTAGAATATATTGCAGCATATCTACTTTTATAGGATACTCAAATATAGACATTAGTCCTGCTATAACAGCACTATCTTGTTTATCCGAAGCTCCAGTTACTATAGGTAAACCATATTCATCAATTATCATTATTACTCCCAGATACTGTTTTTATTTCTAAGTTCTTTCAATACAGAAATTACTTTTAGCATTTCCGCATAAGTTAATAAGTCTCTTTTAAAGGTATTACATTTACTACAACACGGGACAACATTATTTTTAGTATATCCGATATTATTATCTTTTCTATCAAGACTAAATCCACTAGTAAGGATAGTATCACAATAATGACAAATATTCGTCATTATTATTTTATACTCGTCTAAGGTTAACGTAAAATTTTTGTTTCTACTTTTTGCCTCATTTTTGCCCTGAACATAACGATATTCTAGAATATGTTTTCTAGTATTTCTATAAGCTACTATAGACTTTTTATTTTTAACATAATAATCCCTTTTCATTTTTTTATACTTTTCAGTTCTGCCGATATTTCTTTTATAATGCTTATTACATAAATTACCCGCATCTGTCTTAGAATTACACTCAGGATATGTACATAATTTTATAGAATGATGATAAGAAATTAATTTTAAACAAAAAGCTTTTCGGAGTATGCTTCTGTATGATCTATTTAATAAGATTGCGACTTCGCTAGCGGGGTATTTACTATAATTATCTTTAAGAATTTGCAGTTCTTCATTAGTCCAATGAGTCATTTTCTTGAATTCCTATTGTTGTTTCGTTATTAATATATTTTTTGTGGTGTACGCCTTTTTCATTAAGTCTAATTTCTGCATAATAAACCCTACCTGCTTTAATTATATTTTTTATTGTTTTTTGTCTCTTTGACGGCTTACTATTTCCAGATTTAACTTCAATAAAAACTATTTCACCTAAATCAAAATCTATTGAGATATAATCTATTGGCTGACCAAAAAATTTTAGATTTCTCGGATCATAAGGACATCCTTCTAAAAAAGGAATAAGATGTTCGCTCAGATTACCTATTCTAGTTTCGCTAGATTTTTTTTGAGACAATAACTTTTTATTATTTTCTCGTTCTTTTCCGAGTTCATCTTGAGTATCTAATAATTCTTTTTGAAAGTCTTTAGCCATTGTTGTAGAAGATGCCGCTATAACTTCAAGTTTGCCTCTTTCCCTTTTATCCCTTATTATGTAAACTAATAGGCCAACAATAATAGCTAATAATATATATTCCATTATTTAAGTCCTTGTGCTGCTTGTCCAATAGCATATGCTGCTAATACTGTAAGTCCTACTCCTGCCAATACAAACATTAAATCTCGTTTACCACGAGCATCTTCTAATGTTACATATTTTAAAGTAATATCTTCTGCTCTAGTTTTCCAAAGATCAGCTTTCTTTGATTCTAATTCAATAACTTTTTCAAATTCATACTCTTTTTTCTTATATCGGTCTATTATAGCATTAGTTGTCTCTAATTCTAACTTATATAATTCATAATCTTTTTTCATGAGTCTAACTTCTAGTTCTTTAGCTGGGGAAAAAAGAAAGCCCTTACACGGGCTTATATTTCCTTCTTCTAATGTTTTAACTGGCACTAGACATTCTGTAGCAAGACTATTACTACATAGTATTAAACTAAGTAGTATTGCTTTTATTTTTGACATTTAATTTCTCCAAATTAAGTCTTTTACTATAGTTTTACATATATCTGAAATGATATTTCTAGTATTATTATCTGTAATAGTAGCTACATCTGTTGTACATTTTTTTATATTTGTAGCATACCCGTACGTTCGCTCATCAAATAAAGTTTTAACGTCTGTTATATAATCTGGGTATTTTTCTGGGAGAGTTTTAGCTTCCTGTTTTAAAAATCTTGCTATATGCTCATAAGGCACAGCAAAAGCATACCCGATACCCCCACTTCCCGCAAAAACAACAGCAGACAATTCTTTGGAGCTATTATAGATTGCAGAGCCACTAGAACCTGGCATAATAGTAGCGGTCACTAATACCGTTTCATAAGTTTTTATAACAGGTAAGCCATTAAAGAACATACAAACGAGTCCTAATTTTGGGTCGGCCTCTTCTTTTTCCGTGCAAGGCTTAAAACCAGTCAAGATACTGATTACCTTATTACCAGAAAAATGCCCCTCTGTTACTACGTTTGGCAATAAAGCTGGATGTCCTGATACGATTGCCTTTTCATACATAGGAGGAGCTTTAGAGGCCAATGTGACTTTCGAGGCTAAGTTGGCAGCTATGGTAATTAAACATAGATCGTGCCGTAGGGATTCTTTATAAGATAAAACTACGTGCTTTTGTCCTTTAGTCGTTATGATTAACCCCCCATTTTGGACTACGCCACAAACATGAGCATTTGTCAATATTGTGCTCTTATTTGCTCCAGTTGAGATTATCACCCCGCTGCCGCCACTTTTCTCGGCCAAGTTGGTGATCATGACTGTAGAACTAGTAATATCAGACTTTTCTGTAAAAGCCAAATACCCCAATACAGATAATGACGCTAGCAACAAAACACCAATACCTATTTTGACATATGGGTCTAATGTAGTCTCAATTTTATTGAAAAATGAATTTAAAGTACTTTTTATATTTGTAAATGTTTTTAACACTTATTCTCCTTTTGTTTGTGTTTCTATTATAGTATCGCCTTTTTGATATTTACGACCAATATAACCAATACCAACATAACTTAAAAGTTCAAGGCAATTGCTAAAATTTAGTCCTAAAGTTTCTGTTCCTATTTTAAAAGATGAAAGTACAACTAATACAAAAGATACTACTAACATTGTATATGTTATACTTGGTTTAAAAGATACCATGTCACGAAGGATAGGTGTCGGAATTCCCCTTTCATTCAAGGCTCTTATAATCTCTTTAATTTTTACAATTAGATTTTCCATTAAATCACACTTACATCTGGTTGAAATTCTATTTTAGAAAAATCTAAATTAGTTATTCCCCATTTTCTTAATGAACCTACTGCTATACCCAAAGCATCCGTTAAATCATTAGGTAATTGTCTCATACTACCAGTTATATTAGATTTTACATTATCTGGAAGAGTTACTAATTTTTCTATAGCTTTTTTTGTAGGCTCCTTATAATCGCCTGTAGAATCTTTTTTGATACCAAGATGCTTTCTCCAAGTTTGGACTGGCATAGGCATATAAGATACTCCGATTTCTGCTAGAGCTACTTGAATTGTTCCATGAATTTCTGGGGAAACTGCACAACCAGATCTTTTCTTTGGGTTGAACATATAAGCTTCGCACACACAAAAATCAATCTGATCAATAATATTAAAATAATTAGTTACAGCATTAAAAAGATAACTATACTTTTCCTGATTCTTCCAATTCGGGTCTAGCCAGATCGCTCCCGATTTCTTAAATTTAGCTGTTTTATTAGCGAAATCCAGAGACACAACAACGTAGCCCGTACAATTAGAGCTTAAATCTAAAAATAGTATGTTAGTATTCCCAACCTTATCCTCAAATATCTTTGTTACTTCTTCTATATCATCTGCCATATTTCTTCCTCAATTCATCTTTTAATTTATTAGCCATTTCTGTATTACCAAGTGCTACTAATTCTTTAATGTCTTTAGCTAGCTTTCTTTTCTCATTGTATCTCTGTAATTCGTATACAGCTTCTATTTTTCTATCTATCATTTTTGCTCTATCTGTAGCATTTTCAACATCAACTATTTTAGTAACATCACCGATACTTTTTAAAAAATTAACATAAGTAGCTCTTGTTGAATTAGCATCTTGATATTCACTTAATGGTAGTAAATCTTGTATTTCAGATAGTCTAACTTCATATTCACCTTTAGTTTTAGAACTTAATAAAGCATTAACTTTAGTTTTTATAGCTAGTGTACCCTCTGCTAATTTACTCGATTCTCTAATTATCTGTGCCATTTGCTTAGGCGTTAAATATTTCTTCTCATTCTTAGTACCATCTAACCATAACAGAAATTCTAAGTAAAGTCCACCTAAAAAAGTGGAATAAAGCTTATCCATAATTTTTCTATATAGTTTTATCATTTTAATTCTCCACGGGCATTGCAATCGGAATTTTGGCAGAAGAAATAATCTATGTCGCCTTTTAACTTTTCTACTATATTTATTTGACTAGTGCCGCATTTTGGGCAGCATCTTTTTTTAACAATAGTTTCTTCAACAGACACTTCTTCTAGTAATTCTTGTAACTCAGAATCTCTACCTCTAAGTTTAGCATTTTCTTTTCTTAGTTGTAGTACTTCTTTTCGTAATTTTCTAAGTTCGCCTCGTAAATCTTCTCTTTGATCTTTGCTGGACTCGGTGTAGTCTTTTCTCTTACCTTTGCCGACATTTTTCAAATTTACCCGCCGCTTTAAATATTAGTTGAGCCGAAACCACCCTCTTCTCGTTCTGTAGCACCCAATTCAGTTACTTCATTTAGCTCTATCTTTGGTATGGGCATTATTATTAATTGGCCAATTCTATCGCCATAGGTATATTCCTTATCCTGATTTTCTGGATCAAATCTCATTCTTAACTTAATCTGACCTCGGTAATCAGAATCTATAACCCCGACAGAATTAGCTAAACTATGACTCGTCTTACTAATACTAGATCTAGGAAAAACGTATCCGACAAATCCTTCTGGTATTTCTACTGCGATATCTGTGCAGTATTCGATATAATTATGATCGAAATTGGTGTGGTATTCGGTGGCTGTGAGATCAAATCCAGCCGAGCCTACTGTTCCCTTTGTTGGAATAACTGCTTTAGCAGAAAGTTTCTTGAAGTTTACTTTAAGTGTTGTCATCTTTTTTCTTTCCTAGTTGAATTACGTTTGTTGCTGCTTTTGCTGCTTCTGCTAATTTGTTAGATTCTTTTGTTTGCATTGTTTTACCTTCGGCTATTTGTTTAGCAGCATTAGCATACAATGTTAAAATATTATTAGTTGTTTTTTCTACTTCAAGTAGACTAATACCCAATTTAGTTTTAAATAATTTATGTAAAGTTACGGAAACAGTTACTAAAAGTATGGAAATACCCATAATAACTTTAGCTATAAATTCAATAGCTATTGATAGTAATGTTAGAGCATTTGGTATTAGACTTAATATAAAATTACTCATTATCAGATTCTCCTTTTGTTTCAAATAATTCCATATCTCCCCAGGTATCTTTATTTTTATCTCTATAATCTTTAATTGCTTTGCTATCATTCGGGAGTATCGAGTCTGGAGTTATAACAAATTCTCCGCTGTATTCCTGACCATTTATATGATTTTTGGTTACGCTTATTTTAGACACCATGCCGAATTTTAATTTTCTTCCATTTGTCGAAGCTTCAAGTTTACTAACAAGATTGCACTTAATCATTAGGGATGCAGTATATTTTACTTTATTCCCGCCTTTTACCACCTCTGGTATTGGGGCTCCCACATAAGCTGCTGTGCCCGTATATACTGAATTTATGATAAATGCGCCAATAGCTTTAGGATAATTTATCTTTCTTGTATCGTTAATCCTATCCATCAATACACTTAATCTTTCGGATTTAACAGCCGCCGCCAGCATATGAGTATTTTTTATCTCTCTTTGGCCTGTTTTCTCGTTAATTTTAATTGATTTTTCGGATAAGGTATTTCCCATAGAATCCCAAAACACCATTACATCATGCGGCAATGTCCCATCCATTACGTTAGTGACTATTTTATTGTCGATAAAATCAAAAATATCTTCTAAATATTTTAGATTTTCTTCTATAATGCAATTATCCACATCTAGCCCCATTGCGGCGGCTCTATTCCAATCTATCTTACCCTCTGTGATTATGATAACAGGTACTATGCCTTGTTTTTGGGCTTGAACGGCAGCATGAAACATCAAACTGGTCTTACCTGTATCTGATTTACCATAAACCTGAGTTATATGCCCCAATGGGATTCCTGGCAATTTTAGGACCTCTTGTAGACAAGCATCCAATTCTATAAATTTATCTTTTTTGTATTCTGCTCTCGTTACTTTTATGCTATCTCTAAAATCTTTTAAATTAAACTTTTTTTGCATATACCCTCTTTATAACTATACTATTTATACTATTTTTTGTCAATCTTTTTATACTTTTTAAAAAGTTGGTCTGTAGTCATGGGTTCTTTTGCCCAAGTGCTAAGTTTTACTTCCAATTCTACTATACCACATTCTTCCCAGCAAGTTCTGTGCTTTTTTAAGGATTTAACTGAAGGGTACATCACCACGTCAGGTTTGCTCATTTCTTCCCCCAATTCATGATACCAATCATTTCCGCAAACGTACAGTTTAAGCTTTCGTTTTGCCATATAATAGATTTCCTGCTTTGCTGTTGAAAGGTTTGATTGCCAGACTATGCAGAGGCACATCCATATCATAGATATCAGTGAAACCTCGGTGCCTATCCATAATATTATAATAAACTATGTAACCGTAATAATTCTCTAGATCTTTTATAGTTAAATTGGGTCGGAAAAAAAGTAAAGATACTTCTGTTACTAGTTTGTCCTCTGTTTTTAGCTTAGAAACGGCATATTCTTTAATAAGAAAATTAGTGTTGTAAAAATATACAGGACGACCAGCTAACACATGTTCTAAAAGTGCTTGGTGTTCTTGTTCTGGTATGTGTCTTACTATATTTGGTGTAGTACTATCACTTGTAGTTATACAAAAAGAATACATAATATTATTTTGTTTTGTCATATAACAATTTAGCCGAAGCTGTTTCAAACGGAATTAAACTTAAATTATATAAGTCAATATTTGCACAAGAGTTAATTGAATTAGTGTGGGAATTTTTATGTATACTATAATCCCTAACTAATTTTAAAGCTTTCCCCGTAGGTACAGACTCAAATACTATCTTACAAATATCACTGTTTTTGGGATCACGTCCCCAAAATTCCCCGTCATTACCAAAATGTTCTACAGATATTTTAACTCCTGTATTTTTAATAAATAGATTTTGGCCTTTAAAAATAGCTTGGATAATTTTATCTCTAAGTCTCCAATTCAATTTTGGCGAGGCTTTAAGTTTACGGTTTTTCATATGGCATTCCTCTTAAAATTAATTAGAATCTATAAAATCTAGGAGCATAATATTTATTTTTGATATCTTTAGCATAGTACTTTATATTTTCTTCTTTGTCAATAGCTACCATGGAATAATACATTAAATCTTTGTAATCGGGGCTATGCTTATACCCGAAACAATGACATAGCTCGTGAATCAAAGTTTCTCTGAAAGTTGTTTTATCTAGCCCAGTCCTAATATATATTCTGCAATCGTTTAGTGTAGAAAATGCTAAACCTATAGCAGTTGGATATATTATTTGCATAAAAATTGATTGTTCTTGTATAGTTATAGGTCTAGTTCCTTTAAATAGAACTATACCCCCATCTGCTAGACTATCGAATTCTAATAATACTTCCTTAGTATTAGTATAAGAAGGAGTATGTATATTTTCTATATAAGATCTGTGGTAGAACATATATTCTTTTGCTATAATTATAGGTTCAGATAGTACTAAACCTAAAGCAATACTATATATAAGTGTTATAAATAGTAGTGTTAGTTGTATATATAGTTTCATATTATTCCCAGATATTTTCTTTATTTCTAATTTTTTTAAGAAGTTTTACTATTTCTACAGTTTCTTCTACCGTCAAATAGTCTCCTTTAAGATTATTACATTTCCAACAACAAGGAACAACATTACCCAATTCGTAAATTTTAGTATTGTCTATTTTATCTAAAGAATAGCCGCCAGTGTTCAATTTTCCAGGGCAATAGTGACATTTATCGGGGGTTACAATAGCAAAGTATTGTTCTTTTGTTAGAGCTAATTCTTTTCCCCTTTTTTTACAATGGCTTTTTAATCTTGCCCATCTACCAGAAATACTTTTTCTATAAATTGTTTTTGTAATATCGACTGTTTTCTTATCTCTTATTTTTCGTAATTTATCAGAATCTCTAGTTTTGCTATTATTAGCCCTATCCCATTGCGCATAATGCTTGCTGCATAAAGGAAATTTTCCGTCTGCACGACCTTTTATTCTGTCTGTACAATTAGCAACTACACATTTTGCTGTAGAATCTGAATCAAACTCTCCTAGGAATAATAATTTATTATAATGTTCGGGACAATATCCTCTACATACAGAATTTTTAGCACATAAATTCTCTTTACATAAGACGGGTATTTTAGTCTTCATTTTGCCTCGGCTAAATTTTTAGCTACTACTGGTTTTGCATATAAAGGTACTTCTATTTTTGTAGTATTTTCCATACAATCTTGAATTATTTTTTTTGCTTGTTCTATATGCATATCGGCAACTTCGCATACTACCTCGTCGTGGATACTAAGAATTATATGTCCCTCGATGCTATTTTTTCTAAATTCTCTAGTAATAGCAACCATAGCACGATTTATGATATGTGCTGCCAGAGATTGTATACCGAAATTTTTGGCATTATTCAATAAATTTTTAAATTCAGATCTTATTTTTCCCAGACCTCGGCTATTAGCAAATTTTCTATCCAATACTTGGTCCCCATAAAGAGTATATATGCTTTTAGCTTTCGGCAAATGTCTAATTCTACCAAATTTAGTTTTAACAGTACCTAAAGTTTTGGCACTATAGTTACATCTATTCATATATGTTTTTAAACCTGGATAAGCATTCAGATAGTTGTTAATCACTTCCGTAGCTTCTTTATAAGAAATCTCAAGCATCCTAGCAACTTGCCCAGCTTCTGAACCATAGGGGATTGCTAAAGCTACAGCTTTAAATTTATCTCTCAATGCTGGATATTTATTCTTTAAATAAATTGAACTTTTCTTATCTGCGCTAGTATCTGTTATACCTTCGACATCTATCGCAATTTGGCTATACAAATCCAAGCCATTATGGAATACTTGCTGTAATTTTTTGTCCCCACTTACGGCAGCAAAACAGGAAGGTTCTAATTGACTATAGTCAGCAGCTATAAGACTTTTATTCTTTCCAGAAACTAATCCCGCACGAATCTTGTTAGCATATTTTTTAACCAATTCTGATAACACAGAATCTTCTCCTTTAACGGAATGTAAATTTTGAAGATTTGGGTTAGTACTACTAAATCTTGAAGACGTAGTGCCAAATTGCAACATTGAAGTATGTATTTTTCCGTTGATCTGTCTATTCAAGATACCATCAACATAAGTAGATAATAATTTACTTAACTTTCTATAATCAGATAGTTTACTCATCCAAGGTTCCGTAGTTTTATATTGTTCAATTAAATCGTCCATTACTTCTTTATCAGTAGACGGTTTTTTAGAATCCGTAAACTTAAATGGAGTAATACCTAGACAATTATATAATAAATGCCCGATATGGTCGCCACTCGAAAGATTGAAAATTTTAGTTTTCTCAGGGTGGGTGGAAAAATACATCTTCTCTTGTGCTGGTCTACGACCTTCATTAATCCATTCAGGAACAGCCAATACATCCTTATTTAATAAGAAATCATAAAATTCAATAGATTTTATATCATTACTACTAACTGCTTTTTGCGTTTCTACTGCTTTTTTAGCCAAAGTAATTTTATTATCTTTACTGACTGGTAAAGCTATACCGTATTCTTCTGCAAAGAATTTAGGGAAATTACCAGTAAATTTAACTGGGTATTTATCGTCTAATAATGTTTGTTCAAAATTATCTATGTGGTGTTTAATTTCATTATGAATTTCATTCTCTAGAGTATTTATTTCTGACTCTAAATCTTTCTTTAAAGTTTGAAAATGAACTATATCTATAGGAAAACCTTTCCTTTTCATATTGATAGTAACTTCTTTATAAAGCGGCATAACCTCATCTTTAAAAAATAAGTCTGAAAGTCCTTCTTTTTCTATTTGTACAAGAAAATGTTTGTATAATAATAGTGTTAAAATAACATCAAAGCAGCAATACACACCTAGAATATTAGTATCCGCTAAATACATATCCTTATGATCTTTAGTGAATCTGCCGCCATTAGCCTTTACATTTTCTTCTAATTTCTCTTGGCCCATAGTGGCCCAAGGTCCTAGTATAGCTGGACTGATTTCCTTCAACCCAAAAGGGCGGTCCTCATCTATTGAGTGCTTCATCAGAATAGTGTCTGCGAATACGAAATCATCTAATATAAAACCGTAGTTATACTCGGTTACTAATACGTCATATATGATATTATGCCCTATGAGTTTTTTAGCTTTAAGAGATTTCTCTAACCAAGCTATAATTTCTTTCGCTTGTTCTGGCTTCCATATAGGCTCGCCAGCCTTACTTTTCATAGGTATATAGAAAGCCTTAAGCTCAGTCCAACATAGCCCTATGCCCCATACTGTAGCTTTTAACTCGATTTCTGAATTGGTCTCTAAATCGTAACAAACTATATCAGAATCTACAGCTTGTTCATATTTAACGAGACTTTGAAATAGTTCATAAGTATCTACTATAAAGTGCTTAAAATCAGGTTGTTGCATTATTTTAAACTCGTTAAAAATTCTTTTAGTTTTAAAGTTTCTATTTTATTGATAATAGTGCAGTCAAAATGACCATACTTTGACGTGTAGCCAAAAATATACTTGACGGCGACATATATTCGTTTAAGAAAGGAAAAATGTTGATAAAGATATACCTCAGTGTACAACTCTTTGTCCTCTTCGTCATATATAAATCTTAAAGTATGTTCCGAACTATGACAATCGCAGACAACAAAATGATTTTTCATCAAAAACTCCAAGTATATTCTATTTTTTGATCTTTAACTAATCTATAGATAACTGTACCACTAATACCTAATTTTTGCAAGTATTCTGGTATATATTTTTTTTCTAGATATTTTAGTTCTGGTTCTATTTGTTCTTTAATGCCACATTGAGTATACGTGGCTTGGGCAGAATATTGTGCTGCTAATCTATTTTTTGGATTACTATCAAATGAATATATACTGGCAGTTAAAATTATACCAGTTATTAAGCAAGACATTTTCTTTTTAATTCATCTAACTTTTCTTTTACTTTTATAGCATCAGATACTATTTGTTCAGCTTTATATGATATTAGTGTACATACAATTTCTTCTATATCTGCAATAGGTATAGAATTAGTATCTTCTAAGTATAATGATGAGAAGTATACATGTCCTATTTCATGTTTAACAGTGATTAGGTTGTAATGACTTTTACGAAAGTACAGTTCTCTTTCTTCAAATTTAGTCAAGGCTGCTGCATTTTCTTCTGTAATGACATTATCATCATCTTCTATAAGATAGACATTCCATTCATCACCAAGAAAGCTGTATTTGAAAAAGTCCATATTACCCTTTCATTAAGGCAAGTAGCTTATATAGAACTTTTGCTACTATTTCTACGTCGCCAACAGCAGTATGTAATACGTTATTAATAGTATCTACATTTAGAGCTTTAGCTATATCTACAAGACTTAATTTATTATTTTCTGTTTTAAATTTACCACTCTCTACTAATGCTAAAGCTAAACCATAAGTATCTAATGTTTTATAACCTATAATAGAATCAATACCTTCTATACCATATTTGTGTAAAGCTTCCATTAAGAATCTAATATCGAAACCTGGATTTTGACCACAAAGTATGATATCTCCTTGTACCCTTTCTCTAATTTCTAGTAGCCAATCTACAAATAGCATTATAGCTTCTGCTTCGGGTTTATTTGTAAGTAAACTGGACAACTTAGTTTTATTGACTTTTAGCGCACCTAAATTAGTTACTGTTTGGGGGTTAAATAATTTCATGTTAAATCTATCTATTACAGTACCATTAGAATCTAATCTAGCAGCAATTTCTATAATAGTATTACGTTTATAATCTAAACCTGTTGTTTCGCAGTCCAAAAAAAGTATATTCATTATTCTCTATCCTCATATAATTTAAAATCAGGTCTCTTATCATCTTCTTTTTTAAAAGTATTAGGAAAAGCTACAAAACCTATGTTTATAAGTTCACCTTCTTTTTCTAATAGAGCTTTTAATCGTTCTTTAGTTAGTTGTACTCTAATGCTTAGAAACTCAGCATTATCTTTTTTTGCTAATCGTTTCCATACAGCACCAGATTCTTGACGTTCATTACTAACTTGTTTTACTTCTGGACTTTTAACTCCAAAAGTAGGCCTTGGTCCTAAGTTCATTATATACTCCTTAACATTGTTAACAAATCATTAAATAAGACTTTAGCTATAGGTACTTTGTAAAATTTCTCACCAACATAGACGAATCTATTGGGGACATCTACACAAGGGCTCCGTAGTATTTCTTCCCCCAATACAGTCAAATAAGCTGTTTGGTCGGCATTTAGCATCATAAATATGGTCGGCTGTTCTAAAATTGCAAATTTTTCTTTCCTTTTAGGGAAATTAACATCTGTATAAGGAAAATCTTTATCTTTCCAACCAGATCTTTTAATTTCTACCTCTAGATTACATATATGTATACTGTCTTTATATACTAGAAAGTCCACTCCCCTTTTTTTGATATTCGGTATTACTTGAAATTCTGTACCTTTTAGTATGTTTTTAGCAAAATCCTTGGCTATAGCATCATTTTCTTCGTATAATTTGGGGTCAAATCTTTTTCTTGAGTCTGCCATTTTTCCTCTTTTCAGTATTAAATATAACATTAAATCCCGCAATTAACAAGAATAATATGAATATTCCACCACATATTAAATATAATCCTACTAAAAATTCAACTAATTCTGACATTTGTCTCTCTTATATATATTTATCCAACTTTCAATTTGAGAAATACTTACTGGTCGAAAATTATTGGCTACTACTCCTATATCCATTTGTTTATCTAATATTTTTTTAGATTTGCCCCCATTGGGAGAATGGATATGCCCCGATAAATGAAATTGCCCGAAGTTCTTAACGGCTATTTGTTTGATAGAAGCCCTATTACAACCATGCCATAAATCACCTTCTTGAGCACCTTTCATTTCAGATGTATCTTCCCTATACACACCAAGCAAAGGATAATGTGACATCGTTACTATCTCGTTCGCTATCAGCATTTTAGCACCATGCAATACCACGTCGAAGCCCTGATTATACATGGCATTCATACCTTTATCATGGTTTCCTAATACTAATACTTTAGTGCCATTTAATTGCTCTATTACTTGTTTTACAGTAGTAGCATTACATAAACCAATATCCCCGAGAAAATAAGTAACACCCTCAACAGGTACGGTACTATTAAAGTTATTAATTAATACTTGGTGCATATGTTCCAAATCTCTAAATGGACGCTTATCGAACTTTATTACATTAGCGTGACCAATGTGTAAATCTGAAGTAAAAAATATTTTTTTATTATTCATTATTTATCGGTCCTTATTCTTTCAAATATAGGGAATCTAAGCACCTTATCTTCTGAGATTTCAAAATATTTAATTTGCGCTGTGCGACCCAAGTACTTATTCTTGTTGCCCCAAATTTCTTTTCTATCGGCATCAGTAAAGCCCGAACCCACTGAAGTATTAGCAACATTATTACCCCTGACCACGATACTTCCAAGACTACCTTCATATTTACCTTCACCTTCTACAATATCTACTATTTCTAAATCTTCATCTTTAAATGGTTTAAGTTTAATCATTTCCCCACTTTTAATACTCACACGTTTCCACTGATACTTACCTTCTACTGCTTTCAGAACCGAACCTTCATATCCAGCTTTTAAGTGTTCTTTATGTATTTCTATAGCTTCTGCTGCTGAATTTACTTTATCTGTAGGAGCATCTATAATTCTTTTTCTATCAGCTATATTAGCTATAACAGTTCTTAATAGTTTAAGTCTATCAGTATAAGTTATATTACATTTTTGATTTTCCCAATCTTTAATAGGAATACAGTCATATACATAAAATTTCATATCTGTTGGTATAACTATAGTCTCATTATTCAATATTTTAGACATTTCATTAAAGGGTTTACCGTGCATATACAGCTCACCGTCTAACACGTTCTCACTAGTCCCAAACAATTTACTAAAATGTGTTTGCAGGTTAATATTAGGAAAAGGCAACCCAGAACGAGTATAGAGTTTGTCGTTATAATAAACACAACGGAATCCATCATACTTGTGTTGTATATACAATGGGTATTGTAAATCTGTTACGTTAGGTAGCTGCGAAGCAGCGAGCATAACTTTGAACGAAGGAATTAAGTCGGGCCATACTTTATTTACAGTAGAAGCGCCTATCCCTATACTAGCTTTTAATAGTATTTTAGAATACAATTCATAATGTTCATCATCAAACATTCTAAATACTGTTTGAATTGTTTTTTTAGCTTCATTACCAGTAGTATATCTACCTTTTAAATCATTTAACATGTCTATAAAACAGTTGAATCTGTCCCCATCTGACCAAGAAGTATCTGGAACATAGACTAATCTTTCAGGCATTTTCTTTACATAAAAGTTAAAATATGGGTTTAAATTATATAATAACAATTGTTTTAATTGTGCATTACTTTTATTAGCTTCTAATATAGTTTGTTTATCTTTAGTAGAATTAGTTGTAGTAAGTTGATTAAATATTTTTGTTATCATTCTTTATCCCCAAATAATAGTTTTGCTGCTTTATTATCTTTTAATACAAGGAATATCTCTGCACTTTTATAATCTAACCAACCTACATTACTTCCATCTAATGATTTACCAAATAAAGGTATAGTATCTTTTCTATTATTTATAATACTATAGGCATTACAAGTAGAAACATATTTTTTATAGAATTCATCTGCCTCTACAACAGAAATAGCCTTGTAATAACACATTTGCAAAAAAGATGAATCATAATAACAAAATATATCACCTATTTTAACATTTTTAGGATGTTTTATTCTAATTTTTGGCATTTTATCTAGAAATTTTGTCATAATTCTCCATAAATAATATTTGTATTGTTGGTGTTACTTTTGTAAGTGGTGTTTCTTTGTGAGAAAGCCAACCTATGTTCCCAAATTTTAAATTGATACCAAAAACTGGAAGTCTGCCACTCTCAGTTTTTATAATATTAGTAACCCAATTTTTACATATTGCTTCTTTTTGGGCTAATTTGTCTGCTTCTTCTACAGAAATTCTTTTATAAAAGGCATAATTTGCGGAGTATCTATTGTAGTAACAAAATATATCGCCTATTTTTATATCTTCTAAATTTGATATTGGTAACTTCATATGATGAGTATAACACCCTTTCTACAAAAAGTAAAGCCCATAGAAGGGGGATTTCTATGGGCTCTAACGACTACATTTTATAATAGTCGATTTTTAAGTTCTATTTAATCTTGCTTTAAGATATTCTCGTTCTTCTTTTTCTCGCATAGCTGAATAATCAGCCAGCTCATCAAAAGTCATGTCCCGAATAACGCCCTTTTCGCCATCAAATTTTAATACAGCTTCTAATTCTTTTCCTAATCTATTTTTAGCTAAAAACATTCGTAAAACATCGTCACGGTCAGGACAGCCCATGAAGGGTCTCCAGATAGTTATTACGTTACTTGCGGATTCTTCCCAAGTACCCGATTCTTTGGCTACCCGTTTAGATCGTAAGGGGGTTACCCCATCACCGACACCTCTAGAAATCTGACTTAAATAAATCCAAGCTGAATCTGTTACATTGGCAATTTCTGTAGATTTTAGGGCATTATAGTTGGCATTAGCAAAAGTATCGGAATAAGGGCCTGTTACACGACCCGCATAATCAACTACTACTAAGTCTATAGCTTTTCCCGTATCGTCTTGTATTTTAAATATTTTATCCCGCATTTGTTCTTGCGTAAGGGTTGTGCTAAAATCAAAAAAAGTTAACCCATATTTCTCAGATATAGCCTTTCTTATTTCTGTAATCCTGCCCACATTTTTAGTTTTATAAAAAGCGAGGATTTCTGATTGACTATAAGTAGTCACCTTTTGGGCTAATTTTAGATAAACTAAATTCTTGTGCATATCTAAACTGAAAAACATAGTGTTCTGTTTCAGAGAATTAGCATTTTCCATAATATTCAAAGCTAGCGTAGTTTTAGCGCTGCCCGTAGCCCCAACTAACAAAGTAGTTGTACCTTTAGCAATATTCATATTATCATCAATATGATGAATGCCAGTTTTGACAGTATTCTTATCGAAATTTACGGCAAAATCCTCAAAAGAATCCGACACCGCATCTATTTGGACTGTAGTAGTTTGATTTTCTGCTCTATGATGCAAACAACATTTTTTGTTAGTCTTTTGGTCTATTGCATTACAATATTTTTTTAATAATTCATTATCGGGACTTGTACCCGAAGCTCCAGCCATTAATTTATAAGCTTTACTACCAAATACAGAATTTACTACAGTATTTTCTAGTTCCGCTTTAGTATATGGTGTTGACTCTGGATAAAGGTTGGCATTAAGCTCTGCTACCCCCGTAAGGGCTCCCAAGGCTACTTCTTTAGACATATGGTTATTACGATAGTAGCTCGCTAATCGAAGAAATAGGGCATTTCTTTCGCCAACCCCAGCTTGCATAATACCTTTAGATAGGGCAAATATACATCTTGGCATAGTTCTTGGGCATTCATTGAAATCAATGGTATCCAATCCACGAATACCTTCAATTTCTTCTGTTGATTCTACTTTAATGGATTTAGGTTTATCTGCAAACATTATTTGGTAAGCTTTAATAAAACCAAGTTTATCTGTAGGTTCTGGTATAAATGTTGAATCTTTAGGATTTTTAGCTAATTCTTTAATTTGCTCTATAGTCAATTCATAGATATCTGCTGGATCTATTTCTATTTTATAAAGCTTACTATTTTGATTAATAGTATTATTCATTCTATAAATACGATTAAGATTATATAAAGTCATATCTAAAGTAGCTAGTTTAAATAGCTTTTTAATATGTCCAGCTATATCTTTTTGTTCTTCTGGTGAGAAAGTTCTATTAGTTGTTAATTCTAAATGAAAACCTTTATTACCAGAAAAAAATACTTGTACAGATTTTGGTACATCAATACCTTGTTTAACAAATTCATCAAGTAGTACTTTAACATCTTCTTTAGCTTGATTAATATCTACTTTTGAATCAAAATCAAATGTTAGTTTATCTGTTAAAGCTTGACCTTGATAACCTTTAATAGAATTATTATTATTTTTAAAATAGGTTAGTACATCATCATTGTAATGATATAGAGAGCGATACCAGTCACTATTAGGACTGGTTGCTAACATTACAGCTATTTTATTTTTATCTAGTAGTTCTGATTCTGGTATAAGCTTACCAAAATCATTAAGACCATTAGAAATTCTAATATATTTTTGTGACACTTTTCCCCCAAACTTCTATTTTTACTCGTCTTGGCTAATTACGAACTGAACATCAGGTCCCTTGTCAGATTTTTTACTTTCATTAAAAAACATAGCAAAACCTTTCATATCAATGACTTCACCATTATCTAGTTCTACTGTAATCTTAGCGACCCCAGGTTTTCCATTTTTTGGATTTCCTTTAGCTAAAATAGCGGAAACATACTCCCCTTTATTTTTCGATTGTCGTAACCAGCCCACGGAAAATTCAACATACTTACTCATAATTTCTCCTTTATTTTGAAATTATATATTCGTTTAACTTCTTCGTAAAATTCTTCTTCTGTGCTTCCCATTTTCATTTCATTACATCTAAAACATGCTGGTTTGCAATTAGTAGATACATATCCCTGTTTAGGATCTACTCGATCGACACCATTAACCTTTATTATGTAGTCTTTAGCCCATTCCTCGTCAAAAATATAACCTTGAAAATTTGATTCGTATTTCTTTTTATTATATACTTGGTAAGTTTCTTTGGGCTCTTTACCACAATAATAGCAGTTTTGTTCACAAATAGCAATAAATTCTTCTTTGCTTATGGTAAAATCTCTATTATTTCTTCTGGCCCTACCTCTGTAAGCAGTATAAATCTGTTTCCAAGACACCTCAATAGCATTAGTTCTATTATGTGTAGTCCTAGTTATTTTCTTTTTTCTCTTTCGATTCTTTGTTTTCATCTTGCTTAATAATAGCATTATCTTTAGCTTCTTGCAACATCTTTTTTATTTTCTTCAGTTTTTTCACTAATAATGCGGTTTTTTTCTTGTAAAATATGATAATGTGTAATTAGAAATCTATCTGCTAATAATTTTTGTCCCAAAACAAATATCATCTTCTCTTCATCACCTTGTAATGAAACTGGTAGCCCATCTTGTGGTAATTGAATGATAGAATTTAATACTCTATTCATACCTTTACGACTAATAACATGACTATTTGAACCACTACCTTTAGTTTTATTCAACAAATCATTCAAATGTTTCATATTTCGAATAAAAGAAGCCATAGCACGTTGATATAGTTCTTCTCCTGTTGGTATAGGTTGTCGCACACCAGTACGAGCTTCTTCTCTAGCTATAGAAGTAACTTCTGTAGTAAGAATTTTATTTGTTACATCTTTTGTAGTATCTGCATCATTTAATAAGTTAGATTCCGATTTTATATCAGTATCGGTGGTCCCATTTATTAACATATTTGACTTGTCTGTTAAGTCATTTGTTTGAGTTTGATTCATATTTCTCCTTCTATTACTTCTATTTCTGTTACCCAAGAACCTAGTCCTATAAATCCTATAAGACTGGCGGCTTCATTGAGTTGTATTTTTTTTCGTTCAGCGTCTTCTTTTTTAGTATAAAATTCAGATTGGTTTATCTTAGTATTACTATCTTTTTGTGTAGTCCATTCTAACTTATAAATTATCATAGTTTTCCTACTTAAGCAAATTTAATAATAACACTAAAAGTATAAAATTTAAAGTTAATTTCATATGTCCAACTAAAATACTTCTAGCGTGTTTTGAATTTAGTGCATTTGATGGTCTTATATTAAAATAATCTTTTATATAAAATTTCAATGTATATTTTATGTAGTCTTTCATGGGAAGTTTGGTTCTGCCTTTGTTGTAGTAGTTGATCTTCTACTAAATCCAGGTTTAGCTGTTTGAGATATTGTAGGTTTCTCATCTTTTGGTTGCGGTATATCTACAATAGTCGTACTTGGTGATGAACCTTTAAGCTCAACTTTAATTTCTGTACTAGTTTCTGTTGGTTTACTACGAGTAAAACCTTTAGTTGGGAGGTCTTTTATCGAATCATTCTTACTACCATGATCAAATTCGATATCTTCAGCCTCGTCACTAATCATAAAGGTCTTCATTAAAGCATATTTAACACTAGAAGTGATGCTTTTTGGTACAAATTTGTCGCCACTGTCTATCCCCGAACCGACGGAATTTATGCTCAATTCCTCACCACTTTCACTATCAATAAATCTATGATTAGTCTCTACTATAGCTATTATATCAGTTGTTAGATTTCCCCTACTATCGGTTCTTTCCTTTTTCAAGGTTTCTATCAATTTTGAGGAGGTTAGTAGAATTATCTTTTTTTCGACTAATTCCTTTTTTAAAGCATCCAAAACATCTACTTCTCTAGTATAGTGATAATTTTGAGATTTATTGTATCCTTTTTTTGGTACGGAACCCAAAGTCTCCAATATTCCCACTAATTTTGTTGCTATTTTTTTATTTTCCATAAAATTTAAATGTCCTTCCGCCTGTTTTATTTCGGTACTTGTGCAGAACTTGGCTAATATTACCAACTTGTAGTTTTAATTTTCTTGCAGCGTCACTTATAGAATAATATATATTTCCGTAATTGTCAATTATTTTCTTTTCCATAGCTTTTTTAGCTTTATTTGCTAGTTTTCTATTTTTTATTCGCAAAGCCTCTAATTTAGTGTTTTTTGTAGCTTTAAAACTATATCCTTTACAGGTAGAATTTTTTCCTATAATTATATTATAAATAGTAGAAGCTCTAGTATTTAAATCTCTTGCAGCAGCACTTAGACTTTTATATTTTTTACCATCATCCCTAGTTACTGGGACTAATCTTTTTTCATTTCTGGCTATTAAGATAGCTATTGTTTTGTTCTTGCGCAATTTCATCAATTTTAAATTATCTTCTTGTAAACTCCTATATTTCTTATCTAATGGAGTAAATTTAAAACCTTTATGATGCCTTTGTTCACCTCTAGCAACTTTTAGAATACTGTTAGGACGTAAGCCTAAATCTTTACCAGCTTCTGCACTGTTTCTATAAATTTTATTGTTATTGACACAGTGCATTTTTACGCCTTTTTTAAATACATATCCAGTACCTTCGCCGCCCGATTGTAAATTATATCCATTGGGGGTTAATGTATTTATTATCATAATAGCCAGAATTTCTCCTAATACGGCAGCTTGTTTATCAGCATAAACAGCTAGAGTTTTTAAAGTAAAATTAGTATGCCCATATTTAAATAATGCCCTTTGTATCGGATATTTTCTGTATTTTGCGCACCTTTTATGTTCTTTGAAACGATTTATAGGTAATTTTCTTGTTATACCAATATATTTTTTCTTATTTATATTATTTGTTATTTGATATACGCTAAATTTCATTTCTGCTTCTTCTTTAAATGACTCGTATCTCCGCCATGACAGACATTATAAAAGGGACATTTTGCCCCGAACCAGGAATTGCATTGGTCTACGTTTTTAAAAACCACGTTATTTTTCATAGCAAGTATGATATTACTGTAGTCTGTTAATAGATCATCTATCTGTTCTTGTGATTTTTCTGCTACCATAATTTGTACTTCTGGTCTTAATACTTTAGTTTCTATCCAATTACCATTACATCTTATATTAC
>ERZ1292625.1400-Hain-H41-01um-R1-1400-length-28936-cov-10_pt1 | contig 28936 bp, 50 predicted proteins | sample MGYA00564400_ERZ1292625 | MGnify/ENA primary metagenome ERZ1292625 (study PRJEB36523, sample SAMEA6512639) | groundwater metagenome | collected 2019-01-08 | study: AquaDiva: Metagenomics assemblies of 32 groundwater samples | reverse complement strand
CCCGTGTCAGTCCCTGTTCAGGGTGGAGGGGGCCCCAGCCGCCACTCGAAAGCGGCCCATACCCGCCTCGGCCGAATCGCCGCCCGTCGTTCCTGAACGATCCTCAATCAGATCAATCGCCCCATTCCGAACGGGCTCGCCTTCCTTCTTCAGCGTCGCCCTGATCCGCAGCAGCTCCTTCGTGGTGAGATCATCCAGCACGCCGTGCGTCACTTCCTTCTTGTCGATCACCAGTCCGGCGATCTTTGCCTTGACCGTCACCGCGCTGACCATGACGGACGCCTGACCGAGCGCCATGGCGAGCGCGTACGCCTCGTCGCACTCTCGCAGGGCCATGTCCAGCGTGTACTTGTACGCCTTGCGGACGGCGAGCACGGCCGGCAATCGGAGTTCCGCGATCCGCCTCAGTATCTCGGGGCGCTTGAGCAGGTCGAACGCGCGGCTGGACGCCGTCTGGTCGTTCATCTCGCAGCCCGGGCGGGACTGCCGGTAGGCCTCGCTCGCCTTCTTCCCGCTCACCAGGAGCAGGCAGAACTTCTCACGCTTGTCACTCAGGACGATCATAAATCGGCCGGGTCCAGCGGCAGGCTCTTCCCACGCAGGCCGGCGAGCGCCATGTCCTCGAGGACGGCCGACAGGCTCACGCAGAGATCAAGGTCACCCTTCATGCGCCACGCGCGGACGGAGTTGATCGGCCCCTCGTCGGTCTCCATCGCCCGGCGGTTCATGGCGTTGAAGACCATCACGTCGAACCGCTTCGCGAGCTCCTCGATCAGATCGTAGGTGCTCGTGAGCTCGAGCGCCGTACTCACGAGGGGTGATGCACCGGGCCGCAGCCGGGTACGAGGATCGGATGCGCGTCGACCTCAATGGGTCGGTCACTCGTCGTGATCGACGGATCGCCGACCATCTCAACGGAGAGCTCGCCGGCCTTCTTAGCCAGCGCCCGCACAAAGCGGTGCGCCGGATTCTCTCGGTCGAACCCCTCCACGTAGGCCTCCATCACATTGAGCAGCCCGTCAGCAGCCACCTCGACGTTGATATGTGCCGTGGTGCTCATGCGCGATTCGGCCCGGACGCGTAGCCGGCCTCGAAGTTCTGTTGTGCACTCTCGCCGATCGGATTGTCCTGGACGATCTTCAGGACCGCCTTCAGCGCCTGCCCGATATTTGGCAGCGGCTCGCCGGACATCGCAGGCTCCTCAGCCATCACATCCGGCTCGGCCTCCATCATGCCCGGATCGCCGGGCATCGTCTCCGATTCGCTCGCCGGGGCCTCCGGTTCGTGCGGCACCGGGCCCTCGACGCCGAACGTGCCGTCGGCGTTCACGTACAGCTTGACGCAGTATCCCTGAGTCACTGAGTCAGTAACCTCCTGAGTCGCCATCTTTTAGCCTCCATGGTAGTTGAATTTCACACTCTCAGGATATCATAAGAGCAAGGGTTGCTCAGGAGGTAAAATAAATTGAGAAACTTCTTGACACTAGCTGAGTAACTCTGCTATAAACCGGCTAGATCAATAAAACACACGGCCGGCGCGGCGGAAGCGGCACTGGCTACAACCCAAGGAGGGTAGTCACATGAGTCATGAAATCTACAAGGAGAAGTTCGTGAGCAAGAGGGAGCCCGCGTGGCATGGCCTCGGCCATGTCGTGGAGGGCGATCTCAGCGCCGTCGAGGCTGGCAACCTCGTGGGCGTGCCCCGAGTGACGACGGAGCCGGTTAAGGTGGGCGACATCATCGCCCCGGAGTACAAGGCTATCGTCGGAGTGGAAATTGTGACCGACGCGCCTAACGCAGAAGATCGGACGGAGGACGACGAGCGCCCCTACCTGACCCACGAAGAGCGCCACGTCTACGCGATCGTGAGCAAGGGGTATCACGAGATCACGCACGAGGATTTCCTCAAGACGTGGGACAAGGCCACGGGCGCGCCCATCGAGACGCTCGGCTTTCTCTATGATGGAAGCACGCTCTTTCTGAGCACGAAGCTGGAGCCCTTCAGCGTGAAGGGTGACGAGATTGTCCCCTATCTGCTGGCGCTGAATCCCCTGAGCGGCAAGCGCGCCGTGACCGTCCGCAAGACGCCGGTGCGCGTGGTCTGCAACAACACCCTACAGGCCAGTGATGGGTGCTTCCTCACAGAATGGCGCGTGACGCATAAACAGAATGCGATCCTCCAGCTCGAGACGTTCCTGTCCACGGCCTACAAGCAGGCGGCCATTGAGTACGTGCAGGTCCGCGAGCTCTTCGAGAAGCTGGCGGCGCGTACCCTCAGCGATCAGGAAGCCCTCACCCTGGTCGAGGGTGTCTATCCCTCCCTGCTCCCGCCCAAGGAGAGCGTGACCTACGCAAGCCCCGAGGACCTCAAGGCCTCACTCGCCTTATACGAGGTCTGGACTCGCGACAACGGCCGGCAGGAGGAGCACCGCAGCGAGGCCCTGGCCCTCTACTATGGCGACGGCGTGGGCTCACAGTTCCAGGCCTCCAAGGGCACCGCGTGGGGGCTCTACAACGCCGTCGTCGAATATGAGCAGTACCTGAAGGCGCGCCGGAAGGCTGACAGCTTCTTGTTCGGCGCGGGGGCGGATCGCGTGGCGAAGGCCTTCGAGCTCTGCTTACATCTCGAGTAGTTGATCCTCTTCCCTGCTCCCGTGCGAGGTCACGGGGGCAGGCTTGGACCATCAACGTGAGAGGAGGTGATTGACCCATGAGAGGAGCGAGCCATAGTTGGCTGGAGCAGCAGAACGCCGTGAGGCAGGAGTACGAGACGGCCGTCGCGAGCAAGGACCACGAGAAGGCAACCGCCATCAAGACCGCAAACCCGGATATTGACTTCACCACGAAGGAGACCGAGGCCTAAGCGCCTCGACGCAGCACAGCGCGCTCCGGCTCGGAAGGGCCGGGGCGCTGAAAGGACAACGTGAGCACCTATACAATCTACCAACTCGAAACCATCGGCGAAACGCCAGCGCAACGGAAGCAGATTCACACGCAGCTACTCCACACCGGAGACTGGGGGCACTTCCTTGATCTGCGCGAACCGGCTCGAGTCTACGGCTGCGAGAACGAGGAGGGCGAGGCGGACGACAATGCCGCCTTCCTTCCGCTCTCAAGGAAATTCCCCAACGTGCTCTTTATCCTCGACGCGCGAGACAGCGGGAACTCCTCCCTTGACGTATGCCGGACGTTCTACATGGACGGGAAGGGATACAGCGTCGAGAGCCAGATGATCTTCCCTGAATTCGACGATCGGAAGTTGAAGGTGCCCTCGTGACAATCCTCCCGAACCCGATCCACAGCGGGAACCACGAGACACGCACCATCGCCCCCGGCCTGCGCGCCCGCGATCTCTTCACCAACGGGACGATCGACTACGTCTGCACGGACTGCGTGACGATCGTCCTCGACCCCACCCTCGGCTGCCCGGCCTGTACCACGCGCCGGGAGAACAAGGACGCCAAGAAGCGGGCCTTCTTTCAAGAGATGGAAGCCGCGCGCGAACGCCAGCGCGCGGAGGATGCACGACTGCGAGCGGAAGCCCTGAGCGGGCTGGAGGTGGAACAATGAAAACGGAAGACATACAGGGAATAATCCTGCGCGAGCTCGAGAACTTTGAGGACTCAGATCGAGTAATCCGCGACGTGCCGTCGATCGCGCTCGCGTCAGCCATAGCGAACGCCCTTGAAGAGCTGGAGGTGGACGCGTGAAAATTGACAGCCTCGGTCCCCTCAGAACGCAAAGAGGCCTCTTCTGCGGCAAGAAATGCGGCAGAGGCTGCACCCGCACGGAATACAACGCCGCCACGAAGGCCGCCTATCGACTGGCGCGGCAACTCGGGCCGGGGTGGACGTTCCACGTCTGGGAGAATCTCGGCTGGTACTACAACGTCATCAGCCCGTCAAAAAGAATTAGAATTTCCAGCTCCGGCTTTGCCTCCTACGACGTCGGCAATCGGCAGCTCGCGACGGCGAACGCCGACACCCCAAAGAAGGCCTATGCCGTGATCATCGCCGCGCTCAAAGAACAACATCAGCAACTCACCCGAGCCCTCGACCAGGAAGGACACCAGACCGAACGCCGACAACCAGGAGGCTCGACGCGCCCCGTCGCGCGCGACTCCGTTCAGCACCACGACCGTCGAAAGAAAGGAGCCTAGCCCATGCCGAACACACTCGAGCAACTCTTCGACCCGCGCGGCGTCGCCTCTGCATCGGACCTGTGTCCCTGCGGCGAGCCGCGACAGATAAACAGCCTCTACTGCGTCGACTGTCTCCTCGAAGACCAGGAGCAGGACGACGAGCGGGACGCGGAACGATGACCCGCGCCACGAAAGCCGTCACCCTCGTGATCCTCTTCTGGACCTGGATGATCGGCCTCGTGCTCTGGAAAGTCTACGGGCGATGAGCCGCGCCACCACCAAGACGGCCAAGGGCATCGCCCTCTTCGACGCCCACCCGGACTGGTCGCCCTATAAGTGCGCGATGGAAGCCAAGATCAGCCCGTCGGCGATCTACAAGGCCCTCCGCCTGCGGGAGGCCGCGCTCGACGGGACCTGCCCGACGTGCGGACAGCGAATCACAAAGGAGAGCGCGACATGAAACTCATCAACGGAAAGTGGCACTTCAACGTGGGGGATTTTTTCGAGTACGAACTCAACATGGACACCCCGGCCGCGCGGACCATCCGTGCCGAGATTACCCGGCTGACTCCGACAAAAGAACCAAGCCCGCCACCTACGGCAGCCACGACCACAGAAGGAGTAAGAAAATGAGCAAGAGTAATGCGTTAATTTTCTTTATCGGCGTGCTGATTGGCCTCATCGTAACATGACGGCGCACGCCTCACTAAGCAACGAGCCGGAGGCACACCCGACCTGCGGGCAGTCAATAGGAAAGGAGACCACATCATGAAGCTCTACCTGATCACGACGGACGGGTTTATTGACTATGACAACACAGCGGGGCAAGTCATCCGCGCGCGTTCAGAGAATCGCGCGCGTGCCCTCTACGGCGGGAACCTCCCCGCGAGCGTCGAGTATCTCGGCACCGCACAACGCGGTGCGAAGGAGGGTATTGTCCTCCGAGACTACCGAGCCGGCTGACCCTCAAGGCAGCCGAGCCCGCGCCCTGAGCTCGGCCTCCACCTCCTCACGGAAGCGCACCCGACAGGGCCCGTAGACCTCGACCACGAGCGAGGGGGCCGCCGGCCGGCTGCAGGCCGCGCAGAGCCACTCCTCGAGCACGCCCTCGGCCGTCACCACCGACCGCCAGACGATCAGCCCCCCGCAGTGCTCACGCGGACAGATCATCGGAGTGCCTCCCGGAGGGCGCGGATCGCCCGATCGTGGACAACCCGAACGTGCCCCGGCATCGTCCCCCACCAGACCCGATCGGGGAAGTAGTACCGCCCGATCTCCTCCCAGGTCCACCCGTTCCAGTACCGCCGACGGATCACCCCCGCCTCGAACGGCGTCAGAACCGACCGGAGTGCCCCCTCCAGGGCCCGATCGATCGCCTCGGCCTGGGCCGACTCGTCCGACCGCGTATCCGGGACGTGGCGGGCCGCCTCGAGCGGGGCCCAGGTCCCGCGCGGGCACACCGGCCCGGGGTCCGACGGCGGGATCAGATGCCCGGACGTCCCCAGGAACAGGATGGCCTCAGCGAGGGTCTCACACGCCCGTTGTCCGGGGTGATAGGGCGGTCCGACCGCGTTCGATATACCGGAGCGCGTAGACTGTGTCTTTAATGCCACAACAAGTCTCCAGTTTGAAATGTTACCCCGTTACCCCCTGTCACCCCTATCCCCTTATATATACCTGGAGTAACTTTCACAATTATAACCTGTAAATCGGCGGTAACAGGGGTAACATTATCGCACCCACACCTTCCGAAGCCCTAAAGGAAGCCGTTTGACCACCCGCTTGTAACCAATCGCGTGCAGAATCTTCCCAACGCGGAAATACTCCGCCATCTTCAACTGGCGATTTTCAACACCTAGAGCTTCATGGAGCACGTCCTCCGCCAGGATGTACTCCCGATCCGCCGGCCGGTCGGCCTTCAGACCCCCCTCGTCCAGCCACCGACGGACCGCCGGCTCCCACGGATCATGGAGCTCGAAGAGGTGGTGCTCGTCCCGCGCCAGCCGTTCCGCGTCCCGCCAGAGGACCCCCGCGCCGTCGTCCAGGAGCCCACTCTCGAAGAGCAGCCGCCCCTCGGCCCACAACTGGTCCCGATCCCGGGCGATGGCCTCCACGTCCTGCCGCCGTCCGACCGTGATCGGCAGCCAGCGGCGATTGCCCGTCTCGTCCGCCAGGAACTCCTCCTGGTTGCTCGTCCCGACGAGCACGAGCCGCCGGGGGAACGTCGTCGCGAACTCCTTATACTTCGGCACCCAGGACTCCTCCCGGCGGCTGATCCACGCCTTGATGGACTCCATCTCCCTCGAGTTGATCCCCCGGAGCTCCGCCATCTCCCCCACCAGCACGCCCCGCATCCGGCGGCTCAGGTCCTCGTCCCGGTCCATCAGGTTGAGCTCCACGTACTGCCGGGCTTCGGGGACGATCGCCCGGAGGGTGGACGTCTTCCCCGTCCCCTGTCCGGCAATCAATACCACAGCCATATCAGCCTGGCACCCGGGGTCGAGCACCCGCCCGGCGTGCGCCGTCCACCAGTAGCGCGAGACCGCCTCGGCGTACGGCGTCCGATCGGTCCCGAGGTAGGACTCGCAGAAGCGGGCCACGCGCGGGACGCCGTCCCACGCCGGCAGTCCGGTGAGCCACTCACGGGCGCCGTCCACCGCCGACTCGCGGCCGACGAACGCCACCGCCGACCGGAGGGCCTCCTTCGGGATGTCCCCCGGGCCGAAGCCCTTCATCACACCACCGGGGGCTCCCCGGAGCGCCAGACCGATGGCCGTGTAGTCCTCATCCCGGAAGGCCCGCCGGACGCCGTCCCGTTCCACAAGCAGCGCGTCCGTGAAGCCGTCGTACACGACCCGCATCCCGCAGACGTCCGACCGGCGGACGGCGAGCACCACGTTCCGCTCGATGCACTTAATCCACCCGCTCTGCGCGTCCCGCTCGAACGCGGGCAGGGGCGGCGGGCCGTCGTCCGGGGCGCCGGCGAGATCCGCCCCCGGGGCAATGCCGAAGGCCAGCAGGGCCGTCTCGTCGTCCGGTGTAATGGGATGGGGGTCGGACGGACCGCGCAGCAGGGGGGAGACGGTCCCGAGATCATCAAGGAGCTGCCGGGCATGGCCGTTCAGCGCCCGTTGGGCGTCCTGGCGCGTCCCGAGGAACTCGAACCCGTCCGTCGCGTAGCCGATCGCGGAGAGGAAGTCGGCCTGTGAATATGACTGACAATGACTGTGCAAACAACAGTATCGGCCTTGCTCAAAATCCCCCGTTCCGGCCGGCAACCAGCAGCTCGCCGTCGGATCGCCGCCCGCCGTATGAGCGGAGGCCCAGGGGCAGACCACGTAGCAGTGCCCGGCGTCCGACGACTCGAGGGCAAGACCGCGGGACTCGAGGAAGGAGACGACCGGATCATTCACCTCAGAGTCTGACGCGAATCCGGCGCCATTCGCCTCACCACGCGCCCGCCGCACGCGGGCCTCGGTCACCTGACCGCCGGGCTTGAGGAAGAGGAGCGCGAGGTCCGACCAGAGGGCCTCGAATGTGTCGGCGGTGAGGAAGGGGAAGGTCTCGGGCAAACCGTCTACCCATTCATAGACGGCACCGTCCTTGTGGGTTCCTCCAATGACGCATTGATTGCCGCCGGCGAGGAATTCGACCACACCGCCCTCGACCTCGAGCGTCCGCTTGCCCCAGTCTCCGTCGAGACAAAAGAGCCCGAGGAATTTACTCGAGTCGGCGCGCGTGCGCCAGGGGAACATGACGCCGAAGGCCGCGCGGTCGATTCGATCATAGTGGGCCACAATCCAGTCCTCAAGAAAATCCTTGATTTTAACGGCGCAGACTGAATCGGTGACGTCAATATCGAGCGCCCGAAGCCGACGCGTCTGAAGACACAGGCCGTAATCTTTTTCTCGAGACCAGTCATCAATCTGTCCCTGCGTCGCGCGGAGGGATGTCCACGCTGGGATGCCGCACATGGACCCACCGGAGACGTACCGTGAGGGGAGCTTTCCAATCGAACGAACCTTCGATGAAGGAAGGAGAGGCGCGTGTGGATTACAGACGACAGGAAGGAGATCTTCCGTCAGCTTGAGATGCGAAGACCAATGGCGCCATGTTTCAGGCGAGACACCCCATTGCGTCATACAAGCGAGAGGGTAGGCCGTTGAAGATAGGCAATAACAGATTGAAAAAGAGGTACCGAATCGTTAAAAAGCCCAATTCCCATGTTGCAGCGATGACAGAGAATTCCGCGCGGAATTTTACGTGAATGATCGTGATCAGCACAGGGGTTCTTTTTTAATGTTGAAAGATCGACGCGGCAAATAGCGCACCGTCCGCCCTGAGCATTCCACGCAGTAGACCAATCCGTTGAGGCCATTCCTTTTGGAGCTTGGAGCCACTCTGTTCTTGTCATTGTGTGGACCTCAAAGGTACTTAGCGGCGCGATAATAGCACAAGAGCATGTACCTTGTCAATCGTACAGACCACCGGCAGCAGGTCCTCGGTCAGGCCGAGGGTCTGTGACCAGTGGGCCCACTCTTCAGGGCTGGCGCCCCAGCGGTTAGACATAAGAAAAAAGGCCGGGACTCCTTATGAGAGAATCCCGGCCTCGAGTGTTAAATTGGTTCGACGTAAAATTGGAATCCGTTAGTTGCCGTTCGAGGTGCAACGCATGGGGTGCCTCCTTTCGCGCAGAGAGATCAGTAAATTGATCCAGTTTGAACCGTGAAGGAGACATTATATCACACCCGTCTGAAAAGTCAAGGTCTAAATCCGTTCGGCTCGACGTCAATCGTGATACCGGCATACTGACAAGGAAACGGCGAGCGGTCTCCGAGGAGGTTGTAGTAGAGGAGCAGGTGTATATCTGCCCACTGACGGAATTCCTCCGCCTCGGTATGGGTGAGGACAATCTGCTTGATGACCCGCCGATCGCGCTTGGCGTCAACCGCTGCCTTCAGAATGCGATCGACAATCGACGGCTCGTATTCGACTCTCATTGAGACCTCCAATCTCGTTCCTCTTCCTGACGCTTTAGAAGGTAGCGCCGGAGACGGGTCGAGAGCAACGGCGGGCGGAAGGGCTGCGGGCAGCGAACGGGATGGACGAGCCGCTGGAATGCCTCGAGGCACCGATCGAGAGGCACATGATCGAGGACCCGGGTATCGCCCGCGCCGATCGCCCGGCAGAGTTGTGCCACGCTGACATAACTGGCAGGAATGGCGGTCGAGATATTCATCCGGTGTACTCCTCTACCGAATACCAGACGCGATCCGGCCCGAAGTAATCCCGCGGGTCGACCTCGACGCCGCCCTTCGTGAACCGCAGCCCGCCGGCCTTCGGAGGGAGGTCGCCTAACATCCACTTGTAGTCCTTGTGAACCAGAGCCTTGTAATACATATCGTCGATCATCCGCGCGTGATTTCGCCGGAGCGTGTCAGCCACGCGTTGAATATCGGCAAGTAAAACGCTAGCTTTGAGAGGCTTCGAGGGTGCGGTGATAAATCGAACGGACTCGCAGCGCCCGACTTCGCCGACCAGCGAAGGTGCTGTCGTGGCAGCCGGCACGAGCCGCGCCAGGGCCGCCAGTCCGACGGCGCCGAGGAGGCCTTTCAAGAGTGAGCGCCGGCTAAGATCAGTCATTCTTCAGCGCGGTTACGAGCGTATAGAGGGAAAGACTTCCGAGTGCGCCTCCGATCACCCACGGCCACGACGCCGGCGCCAAGCCCCAGCCGTAGATCATCACCAGGATGCCCAAAAGATAAGCAAGAACAATCAGTACCAGAACAGCAAGAAGTTTAATCATACAATTCATCTCCTTTCTTTGACAGTCGTGCGCCCTTCTTCAAGTTGAACACACCGCGCCTCGGCCTGTTTTAAGTTACAGAATAAACAGCCGCCAGATTTATTCCATTCGATAATTTCGGTACCGTGAACGCAGTCCTTTAACCGTCCTGCCAACGCCTCCGCCTGTTTCACTCGTTGCTCTAACAAGCAATGATTTCGCTCGGCTAACTGCGCGACACGTTCTACCTCACCTTTCAGCCTCCACACCTCCCCGAGCAGCCACGCGATGTTCGTGGGGGCGGCGGCGATGAAGGCGGCGTCTGCCTGCAATAGAATTGGGCCATAATCATCACTCCCTATAAGTTCAGTCTTGCCATCGTTCAGTGAGACGAAACGACCAAAGTATTCGTTTTGAGAAAGCGTATAGTCGTATTGACAGGCTGGCGCCCCGCTGTGGTCGTGTTTATGATGGCATTGTCCACACCAGGAACCAGCGACCCATGGCCCCTTGGTGGCCTGCTCCAACTGCGCCGCGATGGACGCGAGGGTGGGGGTCATGGCCGCCCTTGCTTGCTCTGGGGTACCGATCAGCTTACTAGTTACGTCCATTTCTCCGTCGCTCCCTACCACATCATTCATCGCTTCTCATCCCTCATCGCCAGCAGGACGGCGGCGTCACAGGGCCAGCCTCTAAGCACACCGTTTTGACAAATACAGCCCGTTGCGCCGCCAGCAAATGGCCCTAACATTTGATGTCGCGCCATGATCTGCTCCACGCGAGGGTCGGCGGGTGGGGTCATAGGCGTTCTTCCTGTTTCTTGATGACCGCCATGCAGCGTTTACAGATACGGTAAGGGGCTTCTCCTTTGAAGCGTTCGCGGACGCCGAGTTGTTTGTAGCGGGCTAGACCAAGATACGGATTCATCGTTGTATCCGTAAAGGCCACACACCCACACGCCGGACTTACCGGATGGCCGATATGCCGAATCTTCACCTTACCCTCCACGTTTGCCATGCGGGGCCTCCGGGGTTCGTTGTGAAGCTGGCAACTCTATCTTAATCAGTCGTCCAGCATTCAGGTAGTCAGGACAATGGAAGCAGGGAACACAGTCCTTATCCCAGCGCGTGAATCGGTGAAAGCATTGACCGCAACCGGGGCGGCCATCACTATTACCGAAATTAAAATTGGTGCATCGCTTTTCCATGTCGTGATCGCAGACCGAATTATGCACGCACGTTTGACATGTCGTCTCCACATCAATCTCAACCTTGAAGGACAGTTCCTTGTTGGGGCCACGACCAAACAGCCAGTGCGTTTTCACGTTATCTTCCCCACCTCTCAGCTCCGTTTCCACACGAGATCCGGCCGCAGCGTCTCCGCGCGGACGAGCCCGGCCGTGGCCCGCTCGATCGACAGGCAGTGCCCCGCCGGGACGCGCCGCCGATGGTGGACCCACGCGCTCACGACCGAGGGCGGGAGATTGAGGGCCCGGGCGAGGCGCGCGGCGCTCCCCCGTCGGAGGAGGACGTAGGCCGCGAGGGTGAGCTTGCGCGAGCGGCTCATACAGAGAGCACCGCTTTCCGCGCGCGAATCTTCTTGGCGGTGTCGATAAACAAAATCCCGTTCAGATGATCCAGCTCGTGCTGCAAGCAGGCCGCCTCCAGGCCGGACATCTGGTCCTGTTGGGTACGGCCCTGCTCGTCGAGATACTGAACCCGGAGGCCGAGCGGGCGCGTCACCTCGCCGAGCTTCTCGGGGACGCTCAGGCAGCCCTCGATGCGCGTCTGCGTAATCGAGCTCGTGACGTGGGCCAGGACCGGGTTGATGAGGACGCGGAGCGGGAAGCCGTCCCGCTCGGTAGTCTTCTCCATCACTACGAGGCGGAGCCCGTGCCCGACCTGCGGCGCCGCGAGGCCAATCCCATGGGCGGCGCGCATGGTGTCGATCATATCGGCGACGAGCCCCTGAATGAGCGGGCCGGCGATCTCGATAATGTTGACCGGCGTGGCGACCTTGCGGAGAATCGGCGCGCCGTCGGTGAGGATGGGGAGGATCATTTCTATGTCTCCTTCGGTGGATCGTCCAAGACAAAAATAAGACTGTCGTTATCCGGAGGGGAATAGTGGGCTACAGACCGATGTCGGGTCCATCCCCCTATGCAGGCGTAGAACTCCCCGCGGTACATCTCCACCAGCTTCTTGGAGTTGACGAGTTTCAGGATGTCGCGCTCCTGGGGCGTCTCGGGCGTCAGGACGACCTGCAGCCGGGCGTCGTCAATATAGAGGGCGGTCCGCATGATGGGCGGCATCATAGCAAGGCGCACACAAGAAGTCAAGGAGAAAAACCGCCCGTCGCAAAATAAAATGAAATTAAATGTTGACAGCCTGCTCAGATCCGTGCTAAGATGCCCCCAACAAGTTCAGAAACCTTTCACAGGAGGGCCGTCTGTATGATCACGATTACCATCAACGAGGACAGCGCCGGGAAGGCGCGGCAGGCAATGCTTGCCCTGCTCACGACCGGGATGCACGAGTCGGTGACGGTCGATGCGCCCGCCCCTCCCGAGAAGAAGAGCAAGGCGAAGAGCGACCCCGCGAAGGCCGCCGAGCCCGCCCCGCCGGCGAAGTCGGCCGAGGCAGCAAAGGAGACGCCCGGGACTCTCGCGGATGCCAAGAGCATCTACAAACCCGTCGGGGAGCTGATCCTCAAAGCGGTCGGCGCGAAAGGCCGCGACACGGTCGTGGCGCTGCTGAAGAAGTACGACGCGAACATGGGCAGCGAGCTCAAGCCGGAGCAGTACCCCGCGTTCATGACCGAGTGCCAGGCCCTGCTGGACAGCCAATAAGGAGGGGACTATGGGGCTGTTAGAACCGATGCAGATGAGCGCGGGCGAGATCGATGAGATCGCCCATCTGTGCCACGAAGTCAACCGGGCCTACTGTGCGTCACTCCGGGACTACAGCCAGCCCCGTTGGCAGGACGCGCCCGAGGAGATCAAGAACAGCGCCCGCGACGGGGTCGTGCTGATCCTGGCGAACCCGCGGACGTCGCCCGAGGCGGCGCACGAGAACTGGTCTCGCTACAAGCGGGGCCAGGGATGGGTCTATGGGGATGTAAAGGATGCGGAACTGAAGACGCACCCCTGTCTCGTGCCGTATGAGGAGCTCCCGCAGACCCAGCGATCGAAGGACTACATCTTTGGCGCGATCGTCCGGACGGCCATGGCGATGATAGGCGAGGGGCGTGAGATGCTCCAGGCAACCTTCGGGGAGACTGGCGGGGATATTCCTGCGGACGAGATTCTTGAGGGCACGCCTCCGCGGGACTACGCCAGGGAGGAGGAATCCCGTGGGTAAGCACGCGCGGTTATCCCCATCGGGAGCCGACCGGTGGATGACCTGCCAGGGCTCGCCCCGGCTGAGTGAGGGCCGTCCGAATCCGGACAGTCCCTACAGTGTCGAGGGGACGGACCTCCACGAACTAGGGGCGCTCTGCCTCGACGAGGGGACGAACGCCAAGGACTACCTCGGGCAGGTAATTCTGGCGACGGGCGTCCCACTCGAGGGGGAGGGGAGCCGGCCGGGGACGGTGATCACGGAGGAGCGGGCCGAGGTCGTCCAGATGTACGTCGACCTGATCCGGTCCTACCACGCGCTCGGCGGGTCGCTCCTCATTGAGGAGACGGTCCCGCTGACGTGGCTGACGAACGAGCCCGACGCCGAGGGGACGCTCGACGCGGCGGTGCTGCGCGAGGATCCGGAGCTCATCGTCGCGGACGCGAAATTCGGCGTCGGCGAGCCGGTCGAGGTGGTCGGCAACCGGCAGACGATGATCTACGCCGCCTGCCTGCTCGAGAAGCACCAACTCTGGGAGGAGTACGAGCGAGTCCGGCTGGTCATCTGCCAGCCGCGGAAGGGGGGCACGAAGGAGCACGTCATCACGATCGCGGAACTGAAGGCCTTCTGTCTGGAGGTCAAGAAGGCCGCGATCCGGGTCGACGCGGAGCCGGAGGTCCTCGTGCCGAGCGCGAAGGCCTGCCGCTGGTGCCTCGCTCGGGCCGTCTGCCCGGCGCTGACGAAGGTGGTCGAGGCCACGGCCCTCGAGGGGCTGATCGCGATCGACGGGACTCCGCCGCCCTCGCCGGCGGCGGCGAAGGCCCGCATGGAGCGCGTCCTCGTGAAGGACAACCCGGAGGTGCTCGGCCGGAAGATGGACCGCGTCGACCTGGTGGAGATCTTCACGAAGGCCGTCCGGGCCGAAGTGGAGCGGCGTCTGCTCGCGAGCCAGCGCGTCACGGGCGAGGCGGGGGACTATAAGCTCGTCCAGGGGAAGCGCGGCAACCGGAAGTGGGGCGACGAGGCCGAGGCGGAGAAGTTGTTCAAGTCCTTCCGGATGATCACGGAGGAGATGTACGACCTGAATGTGATCAGCCCGACCACGGCCGAGAGGCGGCTTGCGAAGGAGCACCCCAGGCGGTGGGACAAGGTCCTCCCGCTGATTACGCAGAGCGAGGGGGCGTTGAGCGTCGCCCCGGCGGGCGATAAGCGGCCGGCGGTGGCCGTCGAGGCGCCGACGGCGGGACTGGAGAAAATTATCACACCGCCGGCGGACGGGAGCGACCTCGTATGAAGTACGTGCCGACGCCAAAACGTGAGGAGGAGGGGGCGCTGGACTACGGTATGCGTATGGATCGCGAACGGGTTGAGCATGTGGCCGCCAAACTCGGCCTCGGGAATCTTGCAGGGCAACCGCCGTGGCGCGTCATCGGGAAGATTCTGGATGAGATCAGTGAGCATCAGTATCCCTCCACCCCTCGGATAACAGGAGGACAGGGCGGGGGCGGGCAAGCCGGAACAGGTACCAGCGGCCCGATAATCAGCGGAAGTGGAGGAGGTGCGTGATGTGGATTAAGCGGGAAACATTTGACGGGCTTCTTGAGCGCGTGGCCAACTGCTGCGCCATTTGAAAGTACGGGTCGCCGGTCCCACACCGGGGGGAGAGATCGTCAAGATAAAGAAAGGAGACCGACATTGAGTACAACACTGATTTTGAAGAATACGAGGCTGGCCTTCCCAGACTTGTTCGAGGCCAAGCAGTTCGACGGCAAGGGGCCGTTCACCTACGGGGCCACGTTCCTGATGGCGCCCGAGTCGCCCGAGAAGGCGGCCATCGAGGCGGCGATGACGGAGGCCGCGACGGCCAAGTGGGGGGCGAAGGCGCCGGAGATCCTGAAGGCCATCAAGGCCGGCGGGTCGCAGAAATGCTGCTTCGTGAGCGGCGACTCGAAGTCGTACGACGGCTTCGCCGGCAACTGGGCGCTCTCAGCCAAGCGACAGCAGGACTCGGGCCACCCGAAGGTGGTCGCGTACGATCCCACAATCAAGGATTGGCGCGATTTGAGCCCCGCGGACGGCAAGCCGTACGGCGGGTGCTATGTCCAGGCCAAGGTGGAGATCTGGGCCCAGGACAACAACTTCGGGAAGGCGATCCGGGCGACGTTAATCTCGGTGGCGTTCTCGCGGGACGGGGAGGCGTTCAGCGCCACCGGCCCGGCGGACACGGAGGGCCTCGAGACCGAGGCCAGCGGGGCTGATTTGGTCTGAGAGAACGGGGAGGATGGTGAGCGACGGCAACGCTCGGCACTGGGTCGCGGCCAGGAGGTTGCTCCTACCAACACACGAAGGAGCTATGGTGGTTCGACTCCGCCCTTCCTCCCTCTTTTATTCGGTAACGCGGGGATAGCGTAACGGTGCGCGCCTGACCACACTCAGGAGGAGCGGAATCACCACCGATAACCCGCATCAACGAATGGGGGATAGTGTAAGCAGCACACGGGAAAGCCAGCCCAATCGATCCGAGCTACCGGGTGAGGACGAGAAAGCCGGTCCAACTATGGAGCCGAGTCGCGTCGGATAACCCCAACTGGGTAGAAAGGGAATGCAATGAGAGGATGCCCGCACAACGCCGAGCGCACGATCGACCACCGTCCGAGCGGGGAGATAGGGTGGACGCCCGGCGAGCGGAATTATCAATACGGCGACGTGATGATCCTCGTCTGCCCTCACGGGTGCGAGGACGTCGAGATCGTCGTCGGGGACAACAGGGAGGATAAGGTATGAAGATGCAGGTACGGGCCGTCGTGACGGCCTTCCAGGCACTGGTGGCGATCATGAACCGGCGGCCGACGATCCCGCAGGCGGCGCACTACCGCCTGGCGCGGGCCCATAAGGCGCTCCAGACGGAGGCGACGACGGCCGACGAGACGAGGACGAAGATCATCATGGAACTCGGGCACGAGGTCAAGGACGCCCAGGGGACGTGTACCGGCGCGTGGGAGGTCCCGGAGAAGGACGCCGCCGGCAGCGAGACGGCCGCGATCAAGCTCTACCGCGAGCGGTGGACGTCGATCGCCGACGCGGAGATCGACGTCAACGTCCAGCCAATGTCGATCACGATCTTCGGGGATCACGAGAACGGGCTCCAGGCGGCGGAGATCGTCCACCTGGGGGATCTGATCACGGACTAAGGACGGATCATCCGACCGCACGGGACTGTACCGTGTTGTGATTACGCCTTGGGAGTCGGACTACTGGGGTGTCTCAAGCGGTCACGAGTCGAGTGGGTTATACACGATACATACTCAAGCAGGCCGCGTAGACTTTCGTGTGGCAGCCGGAGAGACGGCATTTAATAATAAGGAGGATTATATGCACGTCAATGTCTACGACGAGAACATCGGCGACGTCACGCCGGTATCGGTGAAAACCAAAACGAAGAACGGTGTCACGTACTACGGTGTGACGCTCGTACTGCAGGGGGTTCACGATCAGGTCACCTTCTGGGCGACGTCGAAGGGGCGGCTGGTGAATCTGTTCCACGGGCTTGAGGTGCTGATCGAGGCGAACGTCGTCCAGGGCTCGCTCGAGACGCCCTCGTATAACGGGCTCATCTCCGCGACGCCCGGCTTCGCCCGCAAGCTCTCGAACTGAGATGATCTGGTTCACCTCCGATCCGCACTTCGGGCACCGGAATATCATCCAGTATTCCGGACGTCCGTTTGTGGATCTGGAGGCCCACGACGAGACACTGCTGGCAAACTGGAACGCCTACGTCCAGCCGGCGGACGTGATCTACTGCCTGGGGGACTTTGCATTCTATCGAAAGCAGGGGGAGATCGAGCGACTACTCGGCCGCCTGCACGGGACGAAATTCCTCATCACCGGGAACCACGACCACGAGGCGACGCGGACGGCGAAGGGCTGGGCGAAGGTAACGCCCTATCACGAGATCACGCCGGTGGTGGGAGGGCAGAAGCAATTGATCTGCCTCTACCACTACCGGATGGTCGTCTGGAATCGGAGCCACCACGGGAGTTGGGCGCTGCACGGTCACTCCCACGGGACGTTGCCGAAGAACTTCCAGAGCCGGACGATCGACGTAGGCGTCGATTGCTACAATTATTTTCCTGCGAGTCTGGATCAGATTGCGGAGGATATGAAGGCCTACTCGTTTACGCCGGTTGATGGGCATAGAGAGGGGCGCCCATGATTGACCGCGACGCCGCCATCCAGACGCTGAATCTGATCTGTGTGATCCTGCTCAAGCGGCAGAACGGCCTCGTGCGTCTGACGGAGGAGGAGCTGACCGCCTTCACGTCCGGCGAGTCGCTCGTAGCCTGTAAGGCGGTCGAGGGCGAGCGGGCGCTGGACGTCTTTCTCATGACGCGCGCAGAGTTGGAGGCAAGGGCGTGAGACCGGTAGCCTTCCTTGACCTCGAGGTCTACAAGAATTACTTCCTCTGCGCCGTCCGGTTCGAGACCGGGTGTGTGGAGATGCACGAACGCTTTGTTCACCCGTCCGTGGAACGCGAAGTCAGCGCGACTGAGATAGGGTGGAGTCTCGAGCGCATCCGCGAGATCCTCCTCACACACCGCGTCGTCACGTTTAACGGGATCGGCTACGATATGCCGATTTTAATGTACGCCCTCACTGGGGCGAGCGCTGCCGATCTCAAGAAGGCCAGCGATCGGATTATCATCCACAACTGCAAGCCCTGGAACTTCGAGCGCGAGTTCCGCGTCAAGGTCGCGCCCGAGGAAGTCGAGCATATTGACCTCATGGAGGTAGCGCCGCTGCGCGGGTCGCTCAAGCTCTACGGCGGCCGGATGAACTCGCGCAGCATTGAGGACCTCCCTCGAGAGCCCGGGTCCACGATCGTCTCCGAGGATCTCGTGGACCTCCGGCGATACTGCGCGAACGATACACAGCTCACGGAAGATCTCTACCGCACGCTGAAAGTCCAGCTTGACCTGCGCGAGGCCATGACCCAGCGGTACAAGGTCAACCTGATGAGTAAGTCCGACGCGCAGATTGCCGAGGCGGTGATGAAGACCGAGGTGGCGCGGATCGCGGGGCGCGCAATCGAGAAGGCGCCCGAGCAGATGGGGACGCGGTTCCAGTACCAGATCCCGTCCTGGATGTCCTTCCTCGGACTCGATCTGCTGGATTCCGTCCGCGGCGCAATCTTTGAAGTGACGGACACGGGCGGCGTGCTGATGCCGCCGGCTTTGAAGGAGAAGAAGATCCAGATCGGAAAGGGCGTCTACCGGATGGGGATCGGCGGCCTGCATTCCTCCGAGGAACGCCAGCAGGTCCACGCCGACCAGGAGCACGTCATTTTGGATTTTGACGTGGCATCGTATTACCCAGCAATTTTACTTAATCAGGGACTCTATCCGAAGCATATCGGTCCTGAGTTTCTGAAGGTGTACCGTCAACTGGTGGACGATCGTCTGGCGGCGAAGAAGGCCGGGGATAAGACGGTCACCGAATCACTTAAGATCTCAATAAATGGATTATTCGGCAAGCTCGGCTCCAAGTGGAGCGCGGTCTACGCGCCGGACCTGATGATCCAGATTACGGTCACCGGTCAGTTGGCACTCCTGATGCTGATCGAGTCCCTCGAGGGACCGGGAGTCCAGGTGGTCAGCGCGAACACGGACGGCGTGACGGTGCGGTGCCGGCGAGGGTGCGTTGACATTGTCGAGGGGCGCGCGAAGCAATGGGAGGCGCTGACCGGGTTTACACTCGAGCGGAAGGAGTACCGAAGTCTGTGGTCCGCGGACGTCAATAATTATATCGGTCTGCAGACGAACGGGGAGGTCAAGCTCAAGGGCTGGTGTGGTGAGGGCTTGCCCCTTCAGAAGAATCCGACGGCACCGATCTGCGCGCGGGCGGTCATCCGTGAGCTGACGCTCGTCGCCACGATCGAGGAGACAATTCGTGGGTGCCGGGATCTTCGTCAGTTCCTCTCACTCCGGCAAGTCAAGGGCGGCGCGAAGTGGCGGGAGCAGAAACTGGGGAAGGTCGTCCGCTGGTACTACGCCACGGGCGTCGACGAGGCCATCCTCTATGTCACGAACGACTACCTGGTTCCGAAGACGTACGGCGCGCGGCCGTGCATGGACCTCCCGGAGGCCTTCCCGGAGGATCTGGATCACGAGTGGTATATTCAGACCGCGCGGGCGATGATGGCGGATCTCGGAGTTGAAGAGGAGAATAAATGATCCAGAAAACATTCATCGCCACGTTCACGGGGAAGTTGAGCAAGATCGAGTACCTGAGCTTCCGCCCGCCGATTCCGATTGAGCGCGGGCATTGCTACGTCGTCCGGATCAACCAACTCACGGGCCACACGGACTGGCACGAGGTCTTCCCGGTGGTGCCGAAGGAGGAGAAGCATGTATCGCCCGTTGCGTGAAATTTTGCAGCGCGATGGTCACCCCGGCGAAACCTGGGGCGGACTTCTTAACGAGGCGGCACGCTATCATCCTACGGTTGCCGCTGTGTTTAATCGAGCCAAGGCGTTGGCGCGCGAACACGTATACGTCGAGCGTTATCCATGGCTGGCAGTTGAATTACTCAAGCAAAATGTAATCCTTGAAGAAAGCATCCTCCGACATGCACAGCATCAGATTTCACCGGTAATGATGGTCAACCCGGTCTGTACGCGGAATCATCGCGACCGGATCTGGACGAAGTGGGAGCGGTTCAAGTACCGCTGGTCGCAACCGTGGCTGTAAAGGAATCCGTCGTCGAGCGGTATCTCGTGAAACGCGTCCGCGAACTCGGGGGCGAATGTCGAAAGGTGGTCTTCCCGGGGCACAGCGGGGCGCCCGATCGGATCGTTCTATTCCCTCCGCTCCTCTTAGTTTCAAGTCTTCGTGAGCCAGGCTCCGTGTATTGGGTGGAACTAAAATCTCCTATTGGGCGTCCTCGTCCGTCGCAGGAGCGTGAGCATAAACGGCTTCTTCAGTATGCCCAGACGGTCGTGATATTAAAATCGACACTCGATGTAGACGTCTGGCTGAGTACCTTTGGGCCCCTCACGCGTGCATAATCTCGTCAATGCCCAAGGCCGCCCGTTCCACGGCTTCCAGTACCAGGGCGTGGAGCATATCGTCAGCCATCCGAAGTGCGCCATCTGGGCGCGCCCCGGCGCCGGGAAGACGTCCATCATCCTCACGGCGTACGACACGCTCCGGCTCGCTGGCCTGGTCACGAAGCCCCTCCTGGTGATCAGCACCCTCCGGATCGTCCGCGACGTCTGGCCGAACGAGCCGGCGAAGTGGCCCCATCTGCAGCACCTGAAGATCTCCCCGATCCTCGGGACGCCCGTCCAGCGGCGGGATGCCCTCGCGGCCTATGCCGACGTCTACACGATCAATGTCGAGAACCTCCCCTGGCTCCTGGCGGATCTCGGGGACCGCTGGCCGTTTGGCATGGTCGTCCTCGATGAGAGTACAAAGTTCAAGTCCCTCCGGGCGAGCATCCGGAAGAACAAGGACGGGACGCAATGGGTCCAGGGCCAGGGGGCGGTCCGGGCGAAGGAACTCCTCCGGGCGGTCTTCCGCCATCGGGTGGAGCGGTTCGTCGAGCTCACGGGGACGCCGACGCCGAACGGCCTCCAGGATCTCTGGGGGCAGGCGTTCTTCCTGGACTACGGCCAGCGCCTCGGGCGCGTCTTCGACGCCTTCCGGAACCGCTGGTTCCGCAGCTCGATGGACGGCTTCGGGATCGAGCCGCTACCCTATGCCCAGGGCGAGATTGAAGGGGCGCTGCAGGACCTGTGCCTGACGCTCGAGCCTGACTTTCAGGTCGACGAGCCGATCGTCCACCGGATCCCGGTGACGCTCCCCCCGGAGGTCCGCAAGCAATACCGGGAGATGGAGCGGAAGGCCTTCGCGGAGATTCAGGGGCATCAGATTGACGCCTTCAACGCGGGGTCGAAGACCAATAAGTTGCTCCAGTTCGCGAGCGGCGTCGCGTACCTCGGGAGTCCGGACGACCCGGGCGAGCGGAAGTGGCTCGAGGTGCACAAGGAGAAGCTCCACGCACTCGAGGATCTGGTGGAGGAGTCCGGCGGGATGCCGCTCCTCGTGGCGTACCACTTCAAGCCCGATCTGGTTCGGCTGAAGAAGCACTTCAAGGACGCGCGCGAACTGGATCACAAGAAGGGGACCCTCGAGGACTGGAACAAGGGGCGGATTCCGATGCTCCTCACGCACCCGGCCAGCGCCGGCCACGGGCTGGATCTCCAATACGGGTCGAACATCCTGGTGGACTTCACCTGTACCTGGAACAGCGAGGAGCACTGGCAGATTCTCGAGCGCATCGGCCCGCTGCGCCAACGGCAGGCGGGGTTGAACCGTCCCGCGTACCGCTATCACCTCGTGGCGGAGAAGACGGTCGACGAGGACGTGCTCCAGAAACACGAGACGGGGCGGAGCGTCCAGGACGTGCTGATGGACGCGATGAAAAAAAGACTCGAAAGCGCTTGACATTCTGTGAGCGTTTTGCTATCATAGACGGTGAAAGTGAGGGCGTAATGGCTGGATTAAAACGAGTTGGGGACGAGGGGTTCTTCAAGTTCCTGAGCGGGTGCTTACAAACGCATCCTCATGAGCCGCGTCCAAGCGAGACGTTCCCTCGTGGATATCATGGCATATCCCGTGCGACGCGCATCGCCTGGGTGGCGTGCGGCGGACCACTGAGGGCTGGTTCCTTTGAGTGGCTCGATGCGTCGTCGGACCTCCGTCGCGGTCGTCGTCTACTCCTGCGCCGCGGGAAGCCGGCGGTGCGGCTATGACTGAACGCACTGATTTTATAATCGGAATAACAATCCTTGCGGCGGTGCTTGCGGTGTGGGGTGTTCACGAATACACGCGCGCATCTGATGTATTTGCCACCCCCATCAACGTCAAACGGATGGCAATCATCGAGGAGCTCGATAAGGGCTTCCTGGTGAAGTGCCACCAGGGCGATCAGCAGAATCCAAACCCCTACCCCTATCGTCGGGTCTCGGCCGCGACGCGCGAGGACGCGTCGAAGGAGACCACACTGTGCTTCGAGGGGAAGGCCGGCTGGCCGGCGGATCGGAGGAAGCCATGACGTGTACGAAGCATCCGCGCTATGCAAAATGTAGAAAACGCGCGCCGCGTCTGAAAGATCCGTGCAAGGCGTGCTGGAAGTTGTGGATCGATAAAGGGCCCACACGGTGAGCGTGATTATGCAAACCGGCGGCACGTCCCCCACGCCAGGTCGGATTGGCCACTGGATGTTGACCTTCACCGGGAGGGCGTACTTCCCCTGCGACCCCCGCCCTGATGAGGTGGACATCCTGGACATCGCCCACGGGCTGTCGAACCTCTGCCGCTACACGGGGCAGTGTCTGCGGTTTTACAGCGTGGCGGAGCATTCCATTCTCGTGAGCCGGATGGTCCCGTCGGAGTTGGCGATGGAGGCACTCCTGCACGACGCCTCGGAGGCCTACTGCGCGGATCTGAACCGGCCGCTGAAGGTCTCCCTCCCGGACTATAACGCGGCGATAAAGCTGAACGACATCGCCGTCCGGACGCACTTCGGGCTCCCGTTGGTCGAGACACCGGCCGTGAAGACGGCCGATACGGACGTGCTCATCAGCGAATACCGGCAGAACATGCCGGCCAAGCAGCACGACCTCCCGTGGATCTGGGGCGGGACGGAGCGTCCGGAGGTGCTTCTGTATTGCTATCCGCCGCTGATGGCGGAGCGCGTCTTCTTGGATCGCTATCACGAGTTAGGAGGGAGAGTCCGATGAGGAGCCATCTACGCTGTCCGAGTTGCGGGTGCCGACGGAAGCCGAGCCACGAGAAGCATAAGGTCGGGATTCCGCACGGGTGCCTGGAGAAGGACGTCGCCGCGCGGCTGGTTGAGAAGCACAAGCATCTGGAACCGCGGAAACCGGGGGTATGACGCCGGATCTGATCAATGGCCTCTTCGAACTCCTCGGGAGTCTAGTTCTCTGGCGAAACGTTCGCCAGCTCTACGTCGATAAGATGATCCGCGGGGTTCATTGGACGGCGACTGGCTTCTTCGCCGCCTGGGGTTACTGGAATTTGTACTACTATCCCTCGCTGGATCAGTGGTGGAGCTTCGCCGGGGGGTGCAGCATTGTGCTCGCGAACACGGTCTGGTTGGGGCAGATGCTCTACTACGGAAGGGGACGCTAATGGCACAATGCCAAACGTGTAACGAAGTCTATCTTACATTCCCAGGGGCCCTTCACTACTGCGCCGGCATGGGAGCGAACGCGGACACGAAGATGACCAACCCGAAGGATATCATCGGGAGCAGTAAACTCCCTCTGGATCTCTTCCCGGCGACGATTATCGTTGAGGGGTGCCTCGCTTACCTTGAGGGGGCGTTGAAGTACGGCCGGTTCAACTGGCGGATCGCCGGCGTGCGGGCGTCGATCTACATCGCGGCGTTGAAGCGTCACACACACAAATATGAGAACGGCGAGGACCGCGATCAGGTAACGCGTGTGAAGCACCTCGCGTCGATCATTGCCTGCGCGGGGATTCTCCTCGACGCCGAGCTGTGCGGGAAGCTCACGGACGACCGTCCGCCGCGCGCGCCGATCGGGAAGTTGATCGAGGAGAACGAGGAGATCGGGAAGCACCTGCGGGAGTTGTTCAAGGACAAGCAACCCTATCAGTATACCATCAAGGACTCGGAGGAGGCGCAATGAAAATCGGCCGGCAGCTCATCGGGAAGACGGTCGCCGTGACGTACGTCGACCCGAACTATGGTAAGATTGAGCTAGCGAAGCTCAAGCGCGGGCGCGCGGCCCTCGCCACCTGGACGGAGTACGGGGTCGTCCACGACGTCAGCGAGGGGGTCCTCATTCTGATCCACTCTATCGGGAAACTCTGCCCGGACGACGCCACCGCGGACGAGGTGTGCTGCACCGCAATCCCCGAGGACATCGTCGAGACGATGGTCGTTCTTAGCCCCGAGACGGACACGAAAGGATAGCCATGGCGCAGGCAATGCGATCGGACAGTCAATGCCAGGCCGCGATCGATGCGGTCGCGAAGCACGGGACGTATGTGAAGGCCGCGGAGGCGCTGGGCCTCTCGGAGATGACGGTCAAACGGGCTGCAAAGATGGGCGCGGCGCGCGGGTTGAAGGCCTCCCGTGGGGTGGTAAATCTGCACGATCCGGAGTATCTCTCGCGTCAGCTCAAACGCACGGAAGAGGAACTCGCCGCGGCGCGGCGGCAGATGTTCGAGCAGACCGATAATCTTCATGTTGTGAAGCGTCTGATTCATGATTGCACCGCCGACCCCAAGCCGCCAAAGTGGACAATTGGCAAGACTAGGGGGAAGAACACCGGCGTCCCGACGCTCTTTGCTTCAGACTGGCATTGGGATGAGGTCGTGGACCCCAAGCAGATCAACGGCGTCAACGCCTTCAATCGCGAGATTGCCGTGGCGCGTGCAAAGCGGCTCTTCACGAAGACGGTTGATCTCCTCATTCACCACATGGCGAAACCAAAGTATGACTATTTCGTGTTAGATTTGGGCGGGGACATGCTAAGTGGAAATATCCACGAAGAATTACGGGAGACAAATGAGTGCCCGGTATCCCAGTCGATCCTCTCTGTGATGGATCATCTGGTCGGCGGGATTGATCTTCTTCTCCAACACTTCCCAAAGATTATCGTCAACGCCGTCCCCGGTAATCACGGTCGGTGGGATAAGAAGCCGCGGATGAAGAACCGCGTCTACGAGACCTACGAGTGGCTCCTCTATCAGTTCCTGAAGAAGTATTACCGGGAGGACGATCGGATCCACTTCAACGTCTCCGACGGGGCTGATCTGCCCTACTCCGTCTATTCGACCCGCTATCTCCTCACGCACGGGGACCAATTCAAAGGCGGTAGCGGCATCGCCGGCGCGCTGTCGCCGTTGATGCTAGGTGACGCGCGGAAACGGAAGCGCGCGATCGCTATCGATCAGCCGTTTGACTACCTTCTAATGGGCCACTGGCACCAGCTCATGATGGTAAAAGGTATTATTGTGAATGGCAGTCTCAAGGGCGCGGATGAGTATAGCTTTCAATCAAATTTTGATTTTGAACTGCCGCAGCAAGGCCTCTGGGTCACCCATCCGATTTGGGGAATTACAGCACGGTGGCCCATCATGCTCGCGAAGCCCGGAGAAAAGTTTTAAATGCTTACTCGAAAGGACGCCCCGATGACCGACGCACAAGACAAAGTCGCCGTGCAGCGATTTGCAATCTGGCTGGGTCTCGCGGTAATCTACGCCGTGCTACTCTCAACGTGCCACCAGCCGGCCTATGCCTGCGAGCAGTTTCCGATTCTGGACGCGACGAAGCAGCTCGGCGAGCCAATGAACCAGGCCGACGGACTGGTGGTGGTGGAATTCGATCGGGATGGGGACGGGGTGGCGGATCACGCCTTACTCTTCCAACGAGGGGCAACGGGGACGATGCTCAAGTGGCCGCTCTTCTATGCCTACGGTCCGAAGGGATTTCATCGCGTCTATACCGACCGAGGGAGTCCTCACCCCATGGGGCGGTGCGAGGATATCGTCCCGCTCGATCCTCAGAAGCGGACCTACAGTCCGAAGGAACTCGCCTAAGGCTTCCCTCCGCGGGCCGATTCAATTTGCTCGACCTGGGCGTTGAACCGTGACATGATCCCGCCGATCCGCTCCTCCATCAGACGAACCCTCTCCGCCGACTGCCCTTGCTTGACCATGAGGTGCTTCTGCCGCGTCAGTTCGGCGACCGCCCGCTCGGTCTGATTGCCAGTGTCGATGAGCCGCGAGACGGGATTCTTGAGCCGGTAGTCCCCGAGTGGCTCGTGGGCCTTCAGGCGCCCCTTGATCTCGAGCTCGTGGGCGTTGATCATCTTGAGATTGTCATAGAACCGCCCACGGGTGGCCGCGAGGCCCTCTGCGGCCCCCACGAAGCGCCCGTAGAGGGGGATCTTGTACTCCGGGACGTTCTCCCCGGTGGCGAGCCCCTGGCCGACCTGGACGGCCTTCGAGACCTCCCGGCCGACGCCCCCCGTGGCCTGGGTGATCAGGTAGTCGATCGCGTCCGGCGTCGGGCTGGCAATCCCCGGCTTGTACTCCGTCCCTCCGCTCAGATAATTGATCGCCCGTGACATCAGAATCGCCCAGGGGGTGGCCGTATCCCGCCTCCGGGAGTGCCCAGGGGTCGGATTGAGGGCGTCACGGTCCTCCTTGACGATCGGCTTCCCCGTCCAGTCCTTGTTCTCCCCCAGGGCGACGATCGGATCGGTCACCGTGGGGCTCAGGAACTGGGCCCAACTGGTCGCCCCGCCGACCGGGGAGAGCGCCCCGCCAACGGTCGCCATGAACTGATACGCCCGGTCCATGGGGCGGCCGTAGATTAGCGTCTCCATCGTCAGGCGCCCGAGCGACGGGAGGACGTTGAACCCGAGGGGGTAGGGGATCATGGCGTACTTCTTATCAGGGAGCGGGACGATGAGGTTCTTCTCCTTGAGATACTCCGGCGGCTCCTTGTCGTCGAACCCGGCGAGCGCCAGGACGACCGCCTGGATGACGCCGAGCATGACCCCACCGGCGACGACCCGCTTGCCGGCCTCCGAGAGGCGCGCCGTGTCGCCCTCGAGGAGGGTCTCCCGGATCCGGTTGACGCCCTGGATGGAGGCGTTGAAGAAGGCATAGAGGCTGCCCATCTGGGCGCCGATCTGGCCCTTCTTGTTGAAGTTGACGGTGATGTTCTTCGCCAGACTCGCCGCCCGGATGTCCGACAGGCCGGCGTCGATCCCCGTCTTGAAGACCCCCAGGCGGACGGCGTTCTCCATCGTCGTGTTATAGTCCGAGAGCCATCCGGCGATCGCCCGGCCGCCGCCGGCGATCCACGCCTGGCGCAGGGTCGACGGATTGAGGAGCGACTCGATGGCCTTCGCGCGCTCGCCCGCGGTCGTGAAGAGATCCCGATAGCCCGTCGGGCCGCCGACGTGCTCGAATCGCTCCCAGAGAGCCGCCGCGGAGGACGTGGGGTGCTCCCCCCTACGGACGGCGCGGGCGTCCTCGTAGATCCCGTACATCAGTTTTCTGGTGTTCGCGAGGACCTCCCCCTGCTTCCCGTTCAGCGGCGTGGAGGTGAGCGTCAGCATGGCGAACGGGACGTCGCGGGCGAAGTTGATAATCCCGAAGATCGGGTTGTACTGCGTGTTGACGGATGCGATCCAGCGGGTGACCGGGGCGATCCACGTCAGGAGGCGATTGAGCTGCGCGACGTCGAGATCCTTGAAGGCCTTCGCGATCTCCATCGCCCGCTCGTTGCGCTCGTTGAAGACAATCGCGTAGTCGACCCCCTTGACGCGGAAGTTGACGACGTTCTCACGCCCCTTGTACTGCGGGTCCGGGTACTCCTTGACGGTCCCCGTCTCCGGATCGACCCGCCGGATGCGGGGGACCTTGTAGTCCCCGAGGTCACCCGGGAGGATTTCCGGAAGGCCAGTGAGCGGGTTCATGATCGCGATCGGCGCCGGCTTGGCGAGGGTGGCAATCTCCCGGTTGGGGTGGGTCATCAGGAGCCCGGCCATGGCGACCACGGGGCGCATTTTCTCGCCGCGTGTGATCGTGGCCTCGCGCGCGAGGGCGACGTTCCCCAGGATCTCGTCCACGCCGGCGAGCGATCCGAGGCGCTCCTTGACCATCGAGCCGCGGACGGAGCGTCCGGTGCCGGTCGGGATCCCTTCCTCCTCGTAGCCTTCGCGCCGCAGGGGGACGTAGAACTGGTACGCCTCCCGCCAGGCGGCGATCCGCTCGGGGGACTCCAGGCCGTAGTCGACCATGAGGTCGCGGGTCTTGTTGACGATGGCATCGATCCGCTCGGCGAGGGGCGCAATGCGCGCGGACTCGGGCGCGGCGAGGATCTCCGCCGCGCGCTCGTCTGACATCCCGGAGAGGGCGTCGTTCTCCTCCCGCTCGGGGTTGATATTACGGAGTCGCGCGTTTGCCTCCGCGGCGTGGCGCGCGAGGAGGTAGTCATTCAGTTGTGCCTGGCTCACGCCGCGGAGTTGCATGTCCTTCACCAGCGGCTCGAGCTCGTCCGTCAGGAAGTCCTCCGTCCGCTGGGCCGCGCGTGCGGCGAACATCTCCTCGTGCAGGACGGGGTTCAGATCGTCCTGCAGGTCCGCGACGGTCGACTTGACGGCGTCGACGAACTTTCGAATGTCGACGTTCTTGTCCTGGAGCACGCGGGCAATCTTGTCCATCTTGGTTGGCTCGGGGACGGTGTACGTCGGGGGGCGGGGGGCGAATTGAATAGCGCGAATAGGTACGGTCGTCCCTGTAAATTCATCATATGTCCAGTCATTAACGAGGCCCTCGTCCTGCATCTTATTCCAGAATTCTTCGGTTCCGATCCCGACCTCATGAGCGGTGACCTTTGCCTTGTATGCGGATTTAAGCCAGGCGAGAACATCTCGGCCTCGCACACCTTTAGATTCTTCGGTATTGATAAGCAGGACGTGGATACGGCCCTTGCGATCCTTGACATAATCTATACGAGCGAGTTGTTCGTCGTCGAACGCCGCCTCTTTTGCATTTGGATAGATATCAGAATCGTAGATATTGGTCGGTTTCCTCGGCGCGAA
>ERZ1292625.1075-Hain-H41-01um-R1-1075-length-35561-cov-41_pt1 | contig 28964 bp, 40 predicted proteins | sample MGYA00564400_ERZ1292625 | MGnify/ENA primary metagenome ERZ1292625 (study PRJEB36523, sample SAMEA6512639) | groundwater metagenome | collected 2019-01-08 | study: AquaDiva: Metagenomics assemblies of 32 groundwater samples | reverse complement strand
GTGCCCGAGGCCGCCCGAGTGGGAGCCGTGATGTCGGGCGGCCGGGCAGTCGTCGGCTCTCGTGGTGTCGCCGGGTTGCGCGAGGCCACCGTTTCGCGGAGGGGGTACCGGAGGGGCTCCCGGGTGGAGATCGTCGCCCCACGGCCCGCACAGGCCGCCACGGGGCGACCTGAACGGCCGTGTCCGAGTGGTCAGGCAGCCACAGTCAAAACAGACCCACCGACCTGAAAAAGTGACGCGAATTGGACACCCCCAAGAGGTATGCCGGGGTCGATTCCAGTGATATACGTGGGATACCGAGCGGCATGCGTCGTGCTATACATGGAGTCATGACCACTCAGACCGCCGCAGTGTCCGCCACCTTCGCCCGCCTCGCTGACGCCTCCTGGGGCGTCAGGGTCAACGGGCCCCGCCCCACCCCGGGCACCGTCCTCGCCGTCTCCAAGCGCGACGGCAGCACCTCGACCGTCACCGTCTCGGCCATCATCTGGCACGGGACGGCGAGGGACGGGCAGCTGGCCTCGCTGGTGTCCATCTCCTCGGACGGTCGCCGCGCGGCTCCTGGCTGCTGCGCCGGGTGCGGCGACCAGCTCTCGCAGTGGGAGCGCCAGCACGGGGTCCGCCGCTGCGCCGACTGCCGCGACGGCGGGAGCCACGCCCGCGGCGGGCAGAGCTACCACGACCGCCACGGGCGATTCGTCCTCGGCGATGACGACTGAGCCCAGACGGACGACTGCCGGGCGCTACCCGGTACCACGCAGCACCCACCCGCAGCACCGAGGAGTCGTCATGACCTACCGCATCGTCCGCACCTACCGCATCACCCGCAGCAACGGCACCAGCGCTGGAGCTGGGCTCACGTACGAGGAGGCGCTGGCCGCGCTGAGGGCCGAGGGCTGCACCGAGGTGGGCCACGACGGCGACCTCAGGGGCGGAGGGGACCGCACGCTGGCGTGGCTCACCGCAGAGGATGCGCGGGACGACGACGGCGCGCGCGCCTACGCCAGCATCCTCCGCGAGAGCTAGCGCGCACGGTGAGGGTCGAGCGACTCGCTCGACCCTATCCGCGCCCCGCCGAATTCTCGGCGGGCCAAACAGGGAGTCCACACATGCCTCGCTACCTCGTCCTCTACAGCAACGGTCGCCGCCCGTCGTGCGAGTACTCTCTCGCCGCCGCCAGGCGGCTGGCGGACATGGAGGTCTGGGTGGTCAACGGCGATGGGCACCACCTCGGATACAGCTCGGAGGAGAGGGCGGAGCGCGACGCGGAGGAGGGCGCCTACGCCGACGTGGTGGTGCGGCCGGTCGATGCTCTGGACCTCTCGGATGTGCCCTCGTCGTGGCGGGTGGCCATCGAGCAGTGCGACTGAGACGCCTGAGCAGGGTCGGGCTCGACGAGGTGTCGAGCCCGTGCCCCGCCCCGCCGAATTCTCGGCGGGTCAAACAGGGAGCAATGATGCGTGAATACATCGGTGGGTACATGGGCCTGGTGGGTGAGGAGGCCATGGAGCTCCGCATCCGCGGGCTGGTGATCGAAGCCCGCGCGGTCGCGGTGCGGTCATCGCTGGTGCGCGCTGCGGCGCTGCTCAGGGCCGTCCGCGCTGCCACCGCACTGCTCGACGGGTCGCAGCCGATCGACCTGCCCGGCGCGATCATGGTGCTCAACCACGCGCTCGGCGGGGTCCGCTGATGGGTACCCTCACTGCCGAACGAACCCGCCGCGAACCTCGTGCGAGGCCGAGACGGAGCGAGGGCTGGCGCTTCTGACCGGGGCCGCTCGCGCCGGTACGGCGCTCGCGCGGCGGGCGTCCACTGAGCGCGGATGGGGCCGAGTCGGTCGACCCTATCCGTGCCCCGCCGAATTCTCGGCGGGCCAAACAGGGAGCAAATCACGATGACCGCCAAGAAAAAGCTGGACGGCCGCCGCAACAACGGTCCTGCCGACCGAGGCATCTCCCAGACGGCCCGACTCGTCCGGTGTCCGGTCGCGCTCGCGGAGGCGATGACGGCGCGGGCCGTCGAGCGCGGCATCTCGGCGAGCGAGGCGTGGCGGGTGGCAGCCCGGCTGTGGCTGGCGCTGGACTACGTCGTGCCGGTCAGCGCCTCGTCGCCGCCGGGAGCATGACCGCCACCCCGAGCCCGAACGCCGCCGCGAAGGTGCCGGCCACCACGCCGAGCAGCACCGGGAGCGAGAGTATCTTCCCGCCATCGTGCGTCTCGAGGCTGGCCAGCTCGCCGGCCACGCGCTCGTTGCTCCACTCACGACGCGCGTGCTCGGAGTCGGCAATCAGCCAGCCGTCGAACGGGGCGAAGTCGGTCTGCTGAAGGTGCAGCGTCCGGCCGGGCGCGTGGGGATTCGGCTCGGTCCTCACCGGCGCGGTCGCGCAGGCGCAGAGCAACAGAGCGACAGCGAGCCTCATGGATTCCTCGCCCTGGTCGCGGCCTCGGCGCTCGCCGCGTCCACCACCTTCGCCGCCCGCTCCAGCCCGGCCCGCCGCGCCTCGGCCCACGGGTCGTCGAGCAACGCGTTGAGCACTACGCCGCCGAGCCACTGGAGCAGCGCCGGGTCAACGGAGGCGCCCTGGATGGTGACCGCAGCGGCGGCGATGGCGCCGACCAGCTTCGACTTGGCCTCTTCGTCGGTGCTCATCCGAGGGTCCGTGGGCCAGCGCTGCTGAGCCCAAGCAGGGTGCCCAGCCCGAGCGCGAGCGCGGCGCAGACGGCCGACAGCGCCACGCCCCACTTGCCCGGGACGGCGGCCGGGAGGCTGACGGCGAGCGCGCCGAGTGCGGACGCGGCGGCGACACTGATGGCGCGCTGAGCTGGCGTGGGAGTCCAGCCGCCGGCGGCGGGCTTTGACGGGTCGGCGGGCTGCCTGGCTGCGGGGTCCGGCAACGGCGGCAGCGAGAGGGGGTCGGGCATCATGTCTCCTACGGATGGCTGACGAATCGGGCCGAACGGGCGAGGTGCCCGAAGCCCTCCTCGAGGGTACACCGCGCCCGGTTGGCCGCGCCAGCCTGGGCGATGCCGCCGCCGGGCCGGAAGATTGCGATATGCCCGGAGCCAACGGCGTTGTGGGCGACGGCGACGGCCACCCGCCCCGCCCCGGCCTCGGCCTCGGCCGCCTCGCGGGTGGCGAGCCGCCAGCCGGCCTGGGCGGCCGAGTGCCTGTAGGCGCGGGGGAGCTCGACGCACTCGCCAGTGAGCCACTCCCAAAGCCGATTGGCCGACAGCTCCTGCCAGGCCGGGCCCACCAACAGCACCCGCGGGAGTGGGCACCCGGCGGCGCGGGTGACGTCGCTCGCGTAGAGGTTGCACCAGGTGATGCGCCCCGACGGCAGGTAGCGCTGGGCGTGCTCGACGTCGAACTGGTCGAGGACCTGGTCGAGCAGGGCCGGCGTGCGGTGGTAGCTGCCGGAGGTAAGCGGGGGGGTGACGTCGAGCCACTGCTCGGGGTGGTGCCAGGCGAGGTAGGGGGTGATGATGGTGCTCATGTGGCGCCTACCAGCGCCCGCTTTCATGCCGGGCGCAGCACTCCCGGCCAGTCCGCCCGGCGAGCAGCCCGGCCGCGAGCACTGAGCGCGCGTGCCCATCGACCTCGAGCAACCGCTCGAGCTCGGCCAGCGGCAGGGAGGCGTGCGCGGGGCTCACCGGCCACCGTCGGACGGGGCCGGGTTGGGCACGGAGAACCGATAAAGCATCAGGTCGAGCTTCAGCGAGACGTCGTTGACCGACTGCTTCACCTCGCGCACGGACTGCTTCACCTCGCGCGTGTCGTCGGCCTGGGCGAGCGAGGTCCGTTCGAGCAGAGAGATACGTTGCTCCTGCGCCCTCACCCCGGCGTCCGCCACCAGCCGGGCCTCGGTGCGGGCGGCGTCCTGCGCCTCAGCCTGGAGCGCCTTCAGGCCGATGCCGACGCCGCCCAGGCTGACGACCGCCGTCAACGTGCTGATCGCCACCTTCACCCACGCGCGCGTGTGCTCGTGCCCCGGGTCAGGCGGGGACGGAGACGCCGCCGGCCGGGGGAGGAGCTTCTTCGGCAGCTCGAGCTCGTCAGGCACCGGGTAGAGGCTCGGCCGCCCGGTGCACAAGGTTCTACACCCGAGGCTACCTGACGCGCTCGAGCTGTCCGCGGAGTCGCGCCCGGCAGGACGCGGAAAGCCTGCTCGCGGTGAAAGAGAGGTCCGGCCTCACCACGGACCCGCTGTGCGTCAGCGTGCCGTCGTCGAGGCGAAGCAGCGCCAGTTCAGGTCCGAGCTTCACTGGCGGGCAGTCCTTCGCCTCGAAGACGCCGCGGCCGCTCGCCACGGAGGCCGCGAAACCTCCGCACCCACAGGGTGACTGGATGGAGAGATGTCCGGGCGGACCCTCGGTGAGGGCCCACTGTGTCGGGAAGCGCCCGGCGACGGGCAGGCCGTCGGAGCAATACCCGCTGGCGAAGAGCGGGCCGACGTAGACACCATCCCACTCGCTGCTGCCGCAGCTTGCGAGGATGGCGAAGAGGAATGGGCGCACCCTGGCGACGCTACCTCAGTACCCATAGATCGCCACGTTGAGCGAGTACGGGACGAGGGCGTGGAGCGCCGCCACCCCGGCTCCATAAGTCGTGATCACCAACCTGGGCTTGCCTCCCTCGATGACTGCCCGGCAGCGCGGGAAGTAGGCGATGACCCCGACCGACGAGTTGGAGCACGCCTTTCCCCAGAACTTCGACAGCCCCGAGACGTCGACGAGTGCCTGGCTGACGATTTCGCTGGAGAGAGGGTCTGTGACTTGCCGGAAGGAAACGTTCGAGACGAAGGGCCCGACAAAAGACGCAACTACAGACGGCGCCGGGGAGTTGGTGTCGGTGATGGTGATGCGCACCATCGATCGCGGCACCTGCACCAGGTTGTGCCTGCCGAAGCTGTCGAGGCCGACGCCGCGGTTGCGAGCCTCGAGTCCGTGCTCCAGTGCATAGGCGTTGCGAATCGCCTCGAGGTTGTCGGCCATCCTGTTGACCTGCTGGAAGCCGAGACCGTGGTCGGCAATCACCTGCCAGAGCTTGCGGTACGTCGCGGCGCCCGCCGAGGAGACGGACTCGAAGACGTGGTGGCGCTGCCGCCGGCGCCACTCGATGTCGCGAGGGCCTTCCTGCACAGGGACTCAGGTGGCCATTGCAAGGCTGTACTGGTGGAGCGTCATCGAGCCGGTCGCGACGGTCTGGGTGAAGTAGAGGTTCACCGCGTTGCTCACCGTCGAGTCGAAGCCCGCCCCCACCGCCGGCGCCGAGTTGTACGGGAGGATGATGGTCCCGCTGCCCCCGACGCTCGGGAGCGGGCTGCCGATGACCGACTCCGAGGTCCAGAAGCCCTGCCCCATCAGCGTCGCCGAGGTGCCGCTTCCGATGCTCCGGCAGGTGAGGAGCAGCTCAAGCCACCAACCGACGCTCGTCTTGGCGACGATGTTGAGCGGCAGCGCCAGCCCGTCGAAGGCCACGACGGCGCCCAGGCGCACGTCGTACCGGGCGGTCCCCGGGGTGGTGACGACGTTGGAGATGCGCCCGCTCGCGCGCACGCGCAGTTGGGAGCCCACCTCGAGGAAGTTGGGCGGCATCGTCCACACCGCGTGCGTCGGCAGCGCCGAGGCAGCAGCCGCCGCGGTGAGCGCGGTGCCGTCGCTGTTCGCTTGCGCCAGAAGTTCCCACCATCGTCTCGTTGCGCTCATGGTTGCACCTTCCTATCAGGCTCCGTGGAGGACTACGAAGAGGTCGCACCCGCCGGCCGCCCAGACGTCGGTTGAGCGGTTATAGGTGAACGTCGAAATCGTGGTGGCCGTCGTCGTCACCAGCGTCCCGCGGGTGTGGGCGAGGTGGATGTCGGCGTTGCTGGCGGAGGAGTTGAGGGCGGACCACTCGTCCAGCACCAGCGCCTGCACGGGCCCGGCGATCGCCGAGTAGGAGAGCGTCGGGAGCCCAGCAGTCCCGCTGACCCCGATGATGCCAGAGGAGGCGCCGCCGAGGGAGTAGTTGGAGCCGTCCCAACGAATCCACGCCCACTCGCGCCCCACCTCGGGCACCTTGTGCTTCCCCGCCTCCCGGTGGCCGACGAGCAGGTACTTGTAGAGGGTGGCTGCGCCTCGCACGAGGATGTTCCAGTCGGTGAGCGACTCAGTGAGCCAGTCGCCGCGGACCTTCGTCGCCGGCAGCAGCGAGGGCGAGGTGGTGAGCGGGTCCGAGTGGACGCCCACGAAGAAGTTGGCGTCGGTGAGCGCGGCGCCCCCGCCCACCAGGGCCAGCGCGAAGATGGACACGCGCAGCTCGACGGGTGAGACGAGGTTCGCCACCGTCACCCAGGGCAGCTGAACCTCATTGTCGGGCGCCGCGGTAATCTGCGGCAGCGCGTTCGCCGAGAAGCGTCCTGTTGCGAGCGTCAGCTTCACGATGCCAGTGGAGACGGCGGCCACCGTGACGTCACGGGCGAGCGAGGCACCCTCCACCGAGTAGGCCGCCCCGCTCCACGCCACTTTTCCTACGGTCCGGGGCACCTCGGCAGCGTTGTGCTCGCCCGTCTCGAGGTGCTCGGCCAGGGCGAGCGACTGGATGTAGGCCAGGTTCGAGATGAAGGCGTTGAAGCGCGCGGGCCCGAAGGGGCTCTTGCGAATCGTGTTGCCGAGGTTGTCGTAGAAGCCCACGCGTCACCCGTCCAGCAGCTTGTTGGCCGCGCTCGCGTCGTTGAAGAGGCCGGTCGAGAGCGCGACCTTCCCGTACATCGCGGAGCCGCTCGGGTAGTCGCCTCCAGATGTCGGGTAGGTCGGCTGAGCGCGGCGGATTTCCCACTCGCTGAGCGCGAGCCCGCTGGGCGCGTCGAAGTCGATGTCGTTGGTCGCGAAGAGGCGCAGGGAGGTGGCGTCGATCACTGTTTCAATCCGCAGGGCGCGGTTGCGCGTGAAGAGGACGGCGTCCTCGCCCGAGTCAATCAGCACCATGTGATCGCCCTCGGTGACCCCGTCTGCCGTCAGGTCGCCGCTGGAGAAGGTCACGTCCCGGGAGGAGTCGGTCACTGTGGCCTTCCGGCCGAACGAGCCGGCGGCCCGGAGGAGCAGCGTCTCGTCGTCGAGCAGGTACGGCTGGTCGGTGAGGAGGTCGTCCATCCACACCGCGCGAATCACCGTCTTGCTCTGCTGGAGGTGGACGTCGATAGCCTCGCAGCGCCAGATGGCCAGCGAGTAGGGCCCGGCGCCGCCGCCGCGGGTCCACGACATCTTGAAGTAGTCGCCGACCTCCAGCGTCAGGCCCACCAGCGACGTCTCGAAGCTGATGACGTTGCGGACCTTCGCTTCGAGGATGCGGCGTCCCCAGACGGAGTCGAAAGGCTCGCCCGGTTGGAGGCCGGTGCTGGCTGTGGTGGGGACGCGCCAGGCGCCCGAGAGGACCCGCGGCAGAATCTTCCCCCACTCGGTGATTTTGGCTGGCCGGTCAAAGGGGCCGTCGACGTTGCCGTCGCGGTCGCTCTCCCAGATGCGGTTGTAGGGGGCCCAGCGCTCGCCGCTCGTCGGGCCGCGCTCGACGATGGACTCTTCGCCCACCAGGCGCTCGCCGAGCACGGTGAAGGTCTGGCTCTGGGTGGCGAAGTTGCGGCTGTTGTGGATGAGCTTCGCCTTCCCGTCCCAAGTGACGATGAGGTCGACGTCGAAGCTGGCGCAGAGCTCGCGCAGCGTCTCCTGCAGGAAGCCGGTCAGCTCCGAAAGCCGGCCCTGGTAGAGCTGGCTGACGGGGCGGTCGTAGGCGATGCCTGACTCCGCGAAGGCGACCGGCGTCCCCTGCTGCACGGCCTTCGCGCAGGCGGTGAAGGTGAGTGCCGCGCGGACCTCGTCGAAGCTCGTCTCGTCGATTTCACCGATGGTGTTGTTGGTGGAGTAGTAGGCGATCAGGTCCCGGATGGCGTCGACCGGGTGGAGATCTCCCTTGGTGAAGTAGGGGACGCCGTTCGCGCTGGTGAGATCGCTCGCATCTGAGAGCGGGTAGCCCTTGACGAAGAAGTGGCTGATGGATTCCCACTGCGCGTCCCAGCCGTTCGGCCCGTCCGGCGCCGAGTCGAACCACGAACCCTGCGGGAGGCTGGAGGAGACGCTCAGGGTGCCGTAGGGGCTGACGGTTATCGACTGCGGGGTCACCCCGGTGAGCCAGGTGGCGAGAACTCCGGTGTCGAGCTCGAGGTAGAGGATCCGCCAGTCCCTGCCCGCCTTAGTGATGGCGCCGCTCTTCTTGGCCTCCCAGATGCGGTAGGTGGCGCCGTCGCTTGCGACGAACGTCTCGGGGAGGTCCATTGAGCCCACGCCAGGGAGTGCGTCGTTGTTGAGCTTGATGTTCAGTTGGGTGATGTCGTGCGCCGTGACGCCGTTGAGGTCACGGGTGGCGCAAACGACGATGCCGCGCTTGGTGCCGCTCCCGCGGGTGTTGGCGGGGCGCACCTCGTGGAAGTGCGAGCCGATCGGCCCGCCGCCGCCAAAGAGGAGCGGCACGGGCAGGTCACGCAGGAGCTTCTCGCCGCCCGTCGACAGCAGGAATGGGCAGTTCTGCGCGGTGGCGCCGGTCGAGTCTTCCCACTCCCGCGGCGTGGGCGCGACGAGCATCTCGTCGAAGGACTCGGCCTCGAGCTCGAAGCTGATGGTGCTGCTGGTGCGGACTGGGCTCGAACCGGTGAAGAGCCCCAGCACCTTCGAGGCCCCATTGCCGACGTCGCCCGGCTGGAAGAGGCGCACCGAGAGCCTCCATTTTGCCTGGAGGAACGTGCTCTCGACGGTGGCCCGGTTGGAAATCCAGTCGAGCGCACCGTCTTCGTTGGCGAGTTGGACGGAGACGGTCGAGACTTCGAAGCTCCCGACGCCGAGGCTCCGCTGCAGCTTCCCGAGGTCGACGATGCGCGGCATGTAGCCCACCGTCCCGCCGTCGAGGAAGCCCGGGTGGCTCCCGTACCGATAGAGGACCGTGACGAAGTTGTCGACCGAGACGTCGAGGTACCAGGCGACGCCCACCCCGTTGACGGCTGCGAGCTCGTTGAACGTCACGAGCCCACCTCGCGCCCCATTCCGCGCAGGAGCAGGTCGTCGGGCCCGTAGAGCAGGTAGTCGTGCTCGGCCCAGCGGAACTCGTTCTTCTCGAGGTTGCCGTAGAGGCACTCCTGCTCGGCCGCGGCCGCCGCGGTGGAGACGGCCTCGTAGCTGAAGATAAGCAGGAGCGGGGTGACGAAGCCGCGCGCCGCCGCCCACATCGTGCGGAGCTCGATGCGCTGGGCGGCGGTGAGGTCCGCCCACTTCCATTCCAGGCGGCGAATGGGGCCGCCGAGGTAGCTGGCTCGGGTCGTCCCGTACTGCATCCGCTGCTTCGTGCCGAGAATCTCCTCCGCTTCCCCGCTCCCGTAGATGCGCTGGCGGCTCAGCTGCACCGAGGTGAAGAGCATCACCTCCCCGAGGTAGATGGTCTGCGCGGCCGCGACGTCGAAGGCCAACTCCCAGTACCGCTTTGCGGCGGTGGCGGCGAACTGGAGAACGTGATCCTTCGCTGCGGGCGCGGTGGCGTTCAGAGTGGAGCTGGTTTTGGGGTTAATCACGCCCGCCGTGATGCCGATGTCGTCGGCCGCGCGCACGCGGAAGCCTTGGTTGCCGGTCAGGCTGGTGACGTTGTGGTTGAGGATCGCCACACCAGTGAGGCTCTGCGCGCTCCCGAGGTCGACGATGAGGAGGTTGCCAGCGCTGTTGAAGCTCGCCCTGTTCCCGATGTCCGCGTCGTTCAGGTAGGCAGCATTCGAGATGCTCCCGCTGTTGAGCGTGAAGGCGCCGACCGCGAGCCCGCTGGCCGCATTGGTGACGGCGTAGGCCAGGCTCAAGCGAAGCTCCTGAGCAAGTGCGGAATCTGCCCGCGGCCGGTGCGCATCGTATTCGTGAAGCCTCGGCCGCCTTGGTTCTCGAAGAACTCCCGGGTGGTGGAGCCGTCGAACGTCTGCACGTAGACGTTGGTGCCGCCACGCCCGCGCGCAGCCGCGTCGACGCCGGAGGGGCCTCCCATCCTCTGCACCTCGCCGCGGGACAGCACCCGCTCGCCCACCTGAAGCACGGCGGCCTCCTCGTCGCTCGAGAGGCCGGGCCAGCCGCCGCCGTGGTACTCGGGGACGCCGGCCCACCCGCCGTCGTGCTTCTTCTTGCCCTTCTGTTCGGCCTGCCACGCCTGACGGCGGGCCTGCGAGGCGAGCCGCCCAGCGGCGCCGATCCCCTGAGCTGCCAACTGGCCAGCCGCCGCGCTCTCCGTCGCCGCAGTCACGGCAACTTGGGCGGCAATCGCGGCGACCGCAAAGCCGATGTCCATCACCATCCCGAGGACGTCGACCTCGCCGCCCTCCATCGCCCCGGAGAGGGCTTCCGCCATCGCGTCGACAAACGCACCTGCGATTTTGTACCCAGCAGCCTCCCACTCCTTTTCGGTCTTCTGCGCCCCGCGCTCGACTTCCTTTGCCAGCGAGTCCATGTGGCGGGCCAACACGGTCAACTCCTGCTGGCGCCGCTCCTCGTGCTGCTCCGTCCGCTTCGTCCAAGCGTCCTGTTCCCGCTTCTGCTCCTTCTCGGCGACCTCAGCGGCGTCCTCGTGGGCCTTGGCGAGGTCGGCCGCCTGCTGGTCCCGCTCCACCGCCATCGCCTCGCCGTGCTCGCGGAACGCCTCCTCGATGCGGCCGTAGGCGGCCTGGATGCCGAGCAGCTCTTCCTGCTCCTTCTCCTCGGACTCCTCGGGCTTCTTGGCCTGCTTGTCGCCCGCGGCCGCCCCTGCCTTCGTCGGGCGATCTGAGCCCTCGGTGGAGAGCTTCGGGCCGCCCGCCTCGAACTCCTCGCGTGCCTTCTTCGCCTTGAGGAAGGCCACCTCAAGGGCTTTGACGAAGTCCATCTGGCGGGTGATGGCGTCCACCGGAGCGTCCATCTCGTACAGCTTGTTGAGCTGGACCCGCTCCTCTTGCAGCGCCTCGAAGGCCGAAGCCGCGCTCTCCTTGAGGATGACCAGCTTCGAGGCGGCGGTCTCAGGGGTGGTACCCGCGAGAAAGCGGATGTTCGAGGCGAGTCTGTCCAGTGTGTTGACCAGCCATGACGAGCCGCCCTTGGCGTCGCCAGCCATAACCGTCAGGGCTTGGCCGATGGCTTCCTGCAGCTCCCCGAACGCCTGCTTGGCCTTGTTGACGGAGCCGGTGAGAGAGTCGGCCTCCGCCGCGGCGGCGCCACCCACCTTCGTCGCGAGCGCTGCGGTGATGTTCTCCAGGTCCTTCGACGCGACGCCGGTGGACTCGTACTCAAGGCCCAGCTCCTTGAACGCGGCCCGGCCGGACTGCGCGGCCGACGTCAGTATCTTCGTCGCCGCGATCGCGTCGGTGCCGGTGGCTGCGGCGTAGTCGAGCAGCGCCCGGGTGGTTGTCTCCACCGACGCTGGCGCCTCCCCGAAGCGAAGCAGCATCGTCTGGATGCCCTGCACCATGTCGTCGGAGACGCCGAGCGTGGACTGCATCGCGGCCGCCTGCGCCTTGAAGGTGTCGGTGAGCCCCCCGGCGACGGACTCCAGCAGCCTGTCTGCGCGGGCCTGATCCTCGGACTGCTTCACCGAGTCGAGGCCGAACCTGTAGAGCTCGGCCGCGAGCTTACTGACTCCGGTGCTCGCGTCCTTGAAGGCGCTGGAGGTGTTGTCTTCGCCGACGATGCGGAGGAACAGGTCAGCCACGGCCAGCCCTCACTCTCGCCGCATAGGCCCCGACGAGCGGCCACTCCTGCTTCGCCACCCGCAGCGCGTCCACGCCCCACGCCGGCCACGCGTCGAGGACACCTCCGGAGAAGGGCGGGGCGTCGAGGCCGTGCGTCGTGAGAAACATCTCCGTCAACCTCCTCGACCGCTCAACCGCCTCGCCGATGTTCACTAGGTGGTGGTGCAGAAACTGCGGCGTCTCCTCATCCGTCCTCCCAAAGTAGCCGAGTTGCTGGTCTGCCTCCCACTTCAGTGGACGGCCGGCTTCGTCGCGCTGCTCGCTGCGCCCGTAGAAGCCGACCCACCAGAGCGCTGCGCGGAAAAAAGCTCGGCCGACCCCTTCACGCTGTTGAGCCGCGTCAGCTCTCGCGTCAACTCCGAGAGGTTGAAAAACCCGGGCTGCTCGAACGTCGCCCGCAAGTAGCTCTCCAGCGTCAGCGCCTTCCCGTCGACGGTGTGGCGCCCGGGCCCGACGCGGACGTAGCCGGCCAGCCCGGCCGCGATGCGGCGCGCATGGCCGTCCAGCTCGGCCACCGCGCCCGCCTCGGCGAGCTCGTCCGCCTTCGCGGCCAGCACGTCGGGGGTGGCCCCGGACTCGCGGAGCGCCTTCATCTCCGCGCGCGGGGCGGCGAGCGCCTCGTCGCTCGTCTTCCGCAGCTCGTCGCCGGAGACGAGCCGCTGCAGGCCCTGCAGCTCCACCTTCGTCAGCCCGACGGCGACCTCGAATGTGAGCTGCTCATCTTCCGGCAGCTGGTGGTTGTTGCCCACGTTCGGGACGAAGCGCTCGAAGTGGTACAGGCGGGACAGGTCCACGGGTGCGCCTCCTAGGTCATGGTCACGGAGATTGCGTCGTTCCCAGCGCTGCCGAAACTTCGCAGCGAGACGTCGATGATGACCGCATCGTTCGCGGTGGCCGGGATGGGGAAGGGGTTGAGCTCGCAGTACGGCATCGAGATGGTGACGATGCCGCCTGCCACGCCGGTCGACTGCACCAGCGTCAGGGCGATCGGCGTCTTCTTCCGGGTGATTTTCCCCAGGAGGGAGACCGCGTTCGTCTTTGACATCACCATCTTCAGCGTGGCGGTGACGTCGCAGCGAATCACCTTCGCGCCCTGGATGTACTTGGAGCCGCTCTCCCCGGGCAGTAGGTCGATGCCCGTCGAGAGCGACACCTCGAAGGCCATGCACCGCTGCACCACCGCGTCGAGGGTGACGGTGACGGTGCCGCTCTCCGGGATGGGCGCGCCGCTGAAGGACAGCGTTGGCACGTAGGGCCGCATCACCTGGGCCGCGTGCGCGGCGCCGGTGGTGGACAGCTGCGCCCGCGCGATGGTGCGGGTGGTGGTGCTCGCCAGCGCCGTCACCTTGATGACCTCGGCTTCGATTTGGTACCAGCCCAGCCCAAGCTGGTCCGCCTCGTCGGCGCTGCCCAGCGTGAGGGTGGTGCCGGAGCCGTCGACGAGGGTGACGGAGGTGATTCGGCCGAGGTGGTGCTTGCCGATCGCGTCGCCCGCGGCCTTGAAGGTCAGCTCGCGGTCGCCGCCGGCGAGGGAGAGCGTCTTGATGACGCAGCCCCGGAGCTGGTCTGCGAAGACGGTGGAGGTGCCCTTCCCGAATAGCCGGTAGAGGCTCGCCGAGACGAGGGAGCCGTCGAGGTCCGGCGAGCCCCGCAGCGTGTATGCCACTGAGGAGCCACCCACCGTCTCGAGCAGCCCCGCCGCCTTCCACAGCACCGACTCATCGGGGACGGTGACGGCCGTCGCGCGCGTCATGATGCTCTTTTCGATGCTCCAGGGGATGCCCTTGACGCGGCCCTCGACGAAGGCGGCCTGCATCTCGCGGCCGACGTTCCGGTCCCGCTGCGGGCGGATGTCGCCGAGCTCGGTCGGGCCCGTGACGAGGTCCACCACCCGCATCGCCTGCGCGGCGGCCGGGTTCGGCACGGTGCCGAACGTCGCTTCGCTCGCGGCCAGCACAACAGAGTCCCATCCAGGAACCGGGCTCGTCATTTGTCACCTCCGGACTTCTTCTTCGGTTTGACGTCGGCCTTGGCCCAGACCGACGGGAACTGCTCCAGCAGCTCGGCTCCGCAGACGTCTGCGACCTCGACCTCGGCGCCGGGCGGGCAGGTGAAGGAAGGGCCGGGCGTCGGGGCGACGCGCTGCTCGAGGGTGGAGACGTTTCGGAGTTTCATGTGGGGCTCGGGACGGCGAAGAGGGAGATGTCGAGATTCATCACGGCGGCGTCGTAGAGAGGCCCGGGCGACTGCCGCGTGCCGAAGGCGATGGGCTTGCCGCGGACGAAGGTGCCGGAGCGCTCGAGCACCCCCTGCACCCCGGGCCCGACGGCGACGCCGAGGCGCTTGCCGAGGTCGGAGAGGAGCAGTTCGCGCACGCACCGCACGGCGGACTGGATGCCCTCGGGGTGCCGGTGCGCGCCCACCGCCAGCAGGATGGTGAGGTCGGTGGTGACGACGGCGCGGTCTCCGCGCGGCCCCGGCTCGGACACGTTCGTCTTCCTGTCCCCGATGAGCGCCACGATGACGTTGCCGATGGCCTGCTGGGCGCCAAACTGCATCACCACGGGCCAGCCGTCGTGGATGCCCTCGCTCCCGGGCGCGACGAGGGCCTGCGTCACCCGCCGCACCCCGCCCGAGTCGAGGCCCAGCACGCTGTTGACGTCGGCGGCGGTGTTGCCGCGCACCCGCACCGTCGAGGCGGTCGAGGTGGTGGGCGGGGTGGGGCTCGTCAGCACCAGGCGGCCGTCGCTGTCGGCCGAGGCGACCCCGGACAGGCCCGTGGCGGCGTTGATGTCGGTGGCGAGCTGGGCGGCGGTGCGGCTGCCGGAGGTGAGGGCGACGGAGACGAACGTCTCCGCAATGGTGACGCCGATGCCGAGGGTGCCGCCAGCGGGGATGGTGTAGGGGCCGGCCCAGGGCGCCCTCACCACCGCGGCGCGGAGCAGGTTGACCTCCGTCACCTTGGCGGGGAGCCTCAGCAGCAGCCACTCGCGCAGTGCGGCGGTGGCGAGCTCCTCGGGGTTGCCGGCGCTCACGGCACCACCTCCACCAGCTCGTCCAGCCCCGACGACGCCATCGCCTCGCGCGCGGCCTCGAGCGCGGCCTCGGTGACGTCCCGCTCGAAGTCGTCGCTGAAGTCGAACGGGGGCCGGGCCACCATCCGCTCGGTGCCGACCTGGTGGTAGCTCGCGTACTCGAGGCCGCTGGTGCCGAACTCGAACTGCTGGCCCGAGTAGGCCCGGGTGGCGAACGGGCTGGACGACTCGGTGAGCGCGGCCTTGAGCGCCCCGGAGGCCACGAGGATGGGGTTGCCCGGGTAGAGCAGCTCCTTCCGGCGCGCGTAGGCGTCGGTGAGCGGAGCCCACTCGCCCCGGGGCCCGCCGCCCTGCGCGTCGAACTGGCGCCGCTCCTCGGCCTCGAAGACGGGCGTCAGCTTCGGCCAGACGTGGGTGCTGAAGTCGCGCAATTCCTCGCCCGTGCGCTCGAACGCGACGGACAGCCGCTCGAGGACGGCCTCGCCGCCGGACTCCCCGGCGTGCTGGACGTCGATGTGGAGGCCGACGACGGGCATTAGAGCATGTCGTCCCGACGGAAGGGCGCCGTGATGATGCTGGGGCTGGCGTCGTTGTCGGAGGTGTCGAGGCTCAACTTGTCGATGAAGTGGGTGGGGCCGTCGGGCTGCTCGGCCGGCGCAGAGCCGGCGCCGCCGAGGGCGAGGTAGCCCTTCTCTTCGAGCTGCCTCCAGCGCTCGGCGAGCTCGTCCCGCCACTCGTCGAGCACCTCCGACGAGAAGCCGGTTATGAGCGTGGCGATGCGGATGGCCGCGGCGAGCGTCAGCGTCTCTTGGCACCAGAGGTACTCGGCGGTGGTGGCCCCGGTGGCCTCGAGGCCTGAGGCCGAGAGGCTCTCCTGTGCGAGCTTCGCCTCCAGCTCGGCTGCCGCTTGGTTGATTCTCCGCGCGACGACGGTGTCGGTCGGCTGGCTGACCGGGCTGAAGTCGTTCAGCTGCGGGAAGCGGTCCGCCCGGACGATGAGGTGGGTGACGGTGAAGATGGAGACGCTCATGGAACGTTGCACCCCTGCCCGTCGTACCGACGCCAGCCTGCGAGCGGCCCGCCGTCCGGGGCCGACGTTGGCTCGCAGAAACACCAGCGCTTCAGGTCCACCACCCACATCTGCGTTCCGGGCGCCGCCTGCCCTGCGTCGATCGCCACGTAGTAGCCGGCGCCGCCGTCGTCGTCGGGATGGTCAGACGCGCCGTCACACGGGGCGAGGCGGGGGTTGGTGTTGTAGCCGTAGCCGCCGAACTGCGAGAGGCCGCCCTGGTAATTCACCATCAGCTTTTTGTCGGCGCCGGTGCCCGTGTCGCCGTTGTCGAACTCGGCGATGTAGCCCGCGCTCATCGGGGTGGAGTTCTGGAACGTCACCGCGCCGTGGGCGCCCCAGTAGTTGAGCGGCAGCTTCCCGGTGATGGTGAGGTACAGCCCGGGATAAGCGGAGAGGGCGAGGTGTCCAGACGATGGGGAGCCGTCGTGGAAGCCGCCGCAGTCGTGGCTCTGGGTGTTGTTGGAGCAGCGCGCCACCACCTGCCCGTTGTTGCCGATGGAGAAGAACTCCGCTCCGTCGCCGTCAACTGCTGAGAGGATGGAGCCGGCGTCTCGCCGCTGCGATGGCATCAGGACGAAGTCGGCGTCAACGTCGAGCTGGCCACGCCGCGAAATGAAGAGCAGGCCGGCGCCGTCGTACATCCCCCGAATGGCCCCGCCGACGATGAGGTCCTTCTGGACGAAGCCGCTCGTGTAGCGCCCGGCCCAGAGCAAGGACCCTTCGGCCGAGAAGTAGTTCTTGAGGATGGCGACGCCCACCCATGTCTTCGTGCCTGAGGCGCTCTGATCGGTCGTGGTGTCCACGTACTGAGCCAGCGACATCAGCAGCAACGTCGCGAGCACGGTCAGCCTCCGGTGCAGGCGATGCGTAGGTCATCCCCGGCCGCGAAGTCGAGAGTGGCTCCGGTGGTGAGCGTGTAGTTAGTCATCGTCGCGCCGGTGGCGGACTCAGCACCACTCTGTCGTAGGCCGGCAGTGGTAGTGGTGATGTTGCGCCCGGTGCAGTGCCAGGCGACCGTCGCGGCCGGGAGCGTGAATGTGAAGGCGGTGACGCCGGTGCACGCGGTCCCCACGTCGGCCTTGAAGCTGGCCGCGCCTCCGGACGTGATGGTCGGCGCGGTGCAGGCAACTGGGGATGTTGGGGCAGCGGCCGACACGTAGAGCACCTCGCCGGAGCCAAGCGCGATGTCTAGCGTCCGAAGTCCGGCCGAGCCTCCACTGGTAGAGAATCTCCCGGTGGCGTTGACGTTGCCGAGGAAGTTACCTCCGCCCCAGACGATTCGGCCTGCGTTGTTGGTGGCACTAAGGGTGAGGCCGCTCACGGCCGACACGGTCACAGCGGTGGCGTCGAGCCCGCCATCCACGCTCAGCCCCGCGTTGAGCATCACCCCGCCATCGGAGTTGCGGGACATGTCGGTGTCGGCGGGCGAGCGCGGATTCGAGAAGCGAGCCCGCGAGGTGCCGGCTTCGCTCGAGCCGAGCAGCCCGACGAAGAGGAGTGCTGCGAGCGCGAGGGGCCTCGTCCGACGCATCACTCCACCCCGTTGCGGCGCCACACCGTCGCGTTGACGGCGCCTCCACCGGTCGGCTGCACCGTCACCAGGCAGCCGGAGCCACCGTCCCAGAGCGTCGAGCCGTTGGTGTTGCAGTCGGTGGTGAGCTTTTCGTCGGCGGCCAGCGGGAGACACGGGAAGCCGGCATCCCATGGCCCGCAGTTGGCGATGTCCACTCCGACGACGCAGGCCGCCGTGCAGATGACGGTGATGGGCTGGCGCGTCGTCTTCCCCGCGCCGGGCTGTGGGCCAATCGCGAATGGCTTCCCCTGATACGGATTCGCATAGCTGGTGGCGTGCCCGGCGAAGTTGTTGCTGTTGTTGACGCTGCCGCCGTCGGTGATGACGATGACACCGAGCGGGTACTCGCCCGCCCGCGCAGGCGTCACCTGCCCCACGAGCGCGAAGCCGAGGCCGACGATGAAGCCGAAGCCGAGAGCGCGGAGCATCACTGCGCCTGGTTGCTGAGCGTCCTGGTGAAGAAGCCGGCGTCGTGGAGGTCGTAGGTGCCACCGTCGGTGAAGTGGACGCACAGCTTCACCTTCGTCACGTCGGCGGCGGAGACGGCGCATCCGAGCGTCGCCTCGGTCAGCAGGACGGCGCCGCCATCGACGCCGAGGTTGCTCCCGGCGAGGCACTGGTCCCCGAGCTGCGAGCCGGTCGAGGTGATGGCCCAGCTCTCCTGGCACGTCGGGAACCCACCCACCACGTTGGAGAGCGTCCCGAAGTCGTAGGTGGTGGTGCCGGCGTGGGAGCCGGTCAGCTTGTTGGCGGCGGTGGTGAGCGCGGGGTCGTTCTTCCCGATGAGCCACACGCCGCCCTTCATCCACTGCGTGAGGAGCCGGGCGTCGTAGTTGGCCGCGAGCGCGACGCCGGCGATGATCGCCACCGCGAGGATGCTGCCGAGCCAGGGGCGGAGCGCCTTCACTTGCCACCGCCCTTCGGCTTCTTCGGCTTCTTGGGTGCCTCGGCCTCCGGCTCGGCCTCCTCATCGGGCTCCCCATCCGCCTCGCTCGAGACGACGTCGCCGCCGAGCTGGACGAGCCTCTCTCCCTCGGGGCCGTTGCGGATCATCTGCCGCACCGGCGTCTTGCTGAACCCCACCCCGGGCAACCGCACCATCTGGCCGCTGGAGTTGATGTGGTCGGCCTGCTCCTTGGTGAGCTCGACCTCCCCGTCGACCGGGATGTTGACCCCGTCCTTTCGAAGGCTGCCGTGACAGACGATGTACATGGGCATCTGGTGCTCCTTGGGTGTCGAGGGGCCCGCGGTGGCGGGCCCCTCGGAGGGGTGTCAGAAGACGTTGCGGAGGAGGTACCCTGCGGCGAAGTCGCCGTCGGAGCTGCTCACTACGGCGGCGGCGGCCTGGATGTAGTTCCAGCCCTGCTCGAGCCGCTGGATGCGGCCGTCGCCGGAGCCGCGCTTCTCATCCTGGTACCGGTAGGTGTAGAGCCGGTTCCGGTAGTAGCCGCGCCCGTAGCAGACGCTGCGGCGGCGCGGCGCGGGGTCGTGGACGAAGAAGAGCCCCGAGTCGTTCCAGATCTCGGTGAGCGTTTGGGTCGCGTTGCCTTCCATGTTGGTGTTCTGCTGGGCCTTCGCGACGAAGATGTCCTGCACCTCGAGCAGATTCTTGAGCACGTCCACCGGGATACTGGCCCCGCTGGTGTACTTCAAGAAGTCGATGAGGTTGGGGCTGTACGAGAGCGCCTGCAGGCCCTGGTAGCTGAGCACCAGCGCGTTCGGCGTCTTGCCGCACCGCGCGCGCACGGCGAGCCGCGCCGTCTTCGCGTTGTCGCGCGGGTCCCCGCCAGCGTCTACCCAGGTGTCGGTGCCCCCGGTGAGCGCGCTGGTGAGGTCCGCCGGGTAGTTGCCGGAGGTGGTGGCCAGCGTGGCCGCCTCGTTCTCGCGGTCGATGAGCAGGCCGTCCATGATGGTCATCGAGACGTCCTGCTCGATGTCGGCCAGCTCCGCGTCGTTGTCCGCCTCGGCCTGCGGATCCCACTCGCCGGCCAGCTTGTGGGGCTCGCTGGTGCGGTTGGTGTAGAAGCCGCCGTAGTCGACCAGGTCCGCCTCGGCCGCGTTGGCCTTGCGGGTGAGCCGACGCCGGAACTGGCTGGTGTCGTACTGCCACGTCCGGAAGACCGACTTCGACTGCACGGTCTCCGGGAACATCCGCCCGGCGACGTAGTCGGTCTGCTCGTTCGCGTATCGAATCGAGACGCTCTCGTTCGGGTAGCGGGTCTGCATTTCTCCAATGGGAATCATGGTGGTTGTCCTTTGGGTTGCCGGGTTAGGCCGTGGGGCCGGGGGAGTTGGGCAGGTGCCCGAGGAGGACCTCGAAGAGATCTCCGTCGGCCGCCGCCTGGAGCGCGACGCCGAGGAACTTCGCGGTCGCGCCGGTGAGGTCCACCACCCGGCCGCTGGTGACCTCCACCATCTGCGGCGCGTTGATGGTGATGGTCGCGCCGGCGAGGCACTTCGCGATTCCGTGCTGGCGAATCGCGATGATGTCGCCGGAGACGGCCGCGCCGCCGGCGCCGGTGCCGCCATGGCCCTCGAAGATGCCGACGCAGAGGTCCGCGATGGCATCACACACCACCACCGACTTCGCGGTGGTGCCGTCCATCTTCACCGGCATCCCGACGGGAATCGCGCCGCCCGCGACGAAGCTTGCGAGAGAAACACCAAGAGCATTCGAGTCAGACATGGTTTCAGTTGTCCTTTTCGGTGAGAGGGTGGGGGCGCTTCAGTTGCGGAGCGCCCTGCTGAAGAGGGCGGCGAACTCGGGCTTGCGGTTGAGCTCTTTCGCGGCGACGGCGGCCGACTTGCCAGCCTTGATGCTCGCGTCGAGCTCGCTGTCGAACTTCGCCTGCAGCGCCTGGCGATCAGCCGGCAGCGCCGGGCCCGCGCCGTCGTGGCCCACCGGGGCGAGCGGCACCGCAGGGCTGAAGCTGCCGAAGAACTTCTCAGCCGCCTCGAGGCCCAGCTTCTCGGCGTAGTCCTTCACCGACTCCTGCGCGGAGGCGACGATGCGGCCATCGCGCACCAGCCGCGCCTGGAGGTCGACAATGCCGGCCTCCCTCTTCGCCTTGTCGGCCGCGTCGAGGCGACCCTGCAACGCGGTGTTGCTCGCCTTGATGGTGGCGAGGTCGCCGGCCTGCGCCGCCATCTGGGCCCGGAGCGCCTCCTCGCCGGCCGACTTGGCCCTCAGCGCCTCGTCGGAGTCCTTGCGCACCTTGGCGGCGGCAGCGAGGTGGGTGGTGAGCGCCGCGCCGCACTCGGCGTCGGTGGCCGTGGCGGCCAGGGTGATGCCCGCGAGGGCGAGGGCGGCATTCAGCTGTTCACGGTTCATAGCGAGGCTCTCCGGTGTGGCGGGGACGGGTGGGACTGCGGCCGCGGCGGCAACGCGCGGGAGCTGCTGGAAGAAGGGGTCATTGAGGAGCGCGGCGCCGAGGAGGGTCGGCCCCTGGCGCGTGCCGGTGCGGGGGTTGAGGGCGTTCGGGTGCCAGGTGGGCGAGACGTGGCGCAGCTCGTCGGCGAGGATTCGGGCCCGGGCCGCCTCGGTCCACTTCGTCAGCCCCCAGACGCCATCACCGCGGGCCTCGAGCTGCCCAATCCACCCGGACGCCACCTTCTCCGCGTTGGGGGTGACTCCGTCGTCGGACTCGCCGCGGTGGAAGTAGTCCACCGGCAGCTCAGGGGAGCCTGCTGCCTTCCAGTTGGCCAGCACGGTCGCGCAGAAGGCGTCGTCAATTTCCGCCTTGCCACCCGGGAAGTCGGCGCGGTGGTGGACGCCCTTCGGGAAGTACTGCACCCACTTCGGCTCGACGTCGGTGCCGCTGCCCGCGAGCGCGCGCACCGCGGCGAGGCCGATGATGCGACAGTCGATCCGCGCCGCCGCCCGCTGCAGCTGCTTCCGGAGTGAGCGCCTCACAGGAGCACCCGCTTGAACTTGAAGAGCTTAATCCCACGACACCTGTCTCCACCCAGGCACACGGACGAGTGCGGTGGTGTGAACTCGCGCTCCTCGTCGGAGCCGAACTCGAGCTTCATCCCGTCGAGGCGCTCACAGGGGGCGCAGGTGTTCTCGTCCATCGCCTCGGACAGCTCGACGCCAGCGACGTCGGCGCCGTGCTCCTCCGCGAACTCCTGGCGCCCCACGTTAAAAGCCTTCGTGGTGACGAGGCCGGCGTCGGCGCGGTAGGCGCCGCTCGACACCTGGCGCTCGAGCGTGCGGGTGACGGCCTCCTCGGGCTCGTCTCCGGTGCGGATGACGTCGACCGCGGCGAGCTCGAGGTCAGAGAGAATCCGCTGCTGCATCCGGCGGACGAGCTGCTTCCGCGCCCCGGCAAGCACCTTCGCGGCCGCCGCGCGCGCGGGCGGGGTGGCGGCGTCCTTGAGGTCGGCCTTGGGGTCCTCCTCGCCGGCGGCGCGCAGGGTGCCGGGGGCGAGGGCGGCATTCAGGCCCCGGCGCGCCTCGCTCTTCACCTGCGCGTAGCCCTCGGCGCGGAGCTGCTCGAGGAACTTCGCCACGAAGGCGTCGAGGCGCGCGGTGTCGAGCCGGAGCCCGGCGACTTCGCTCGGGTCTCCGTCGGCCATTGCCGCCTTCACCTCGGGCAGCGCGCGCATCAGCAGCTCGGCGACGAGCGGCCGCGCCTCGTCGGCGAAGTCCAGGGGCGCCCGGTCCAGCGTCGCCACCATCGCGCCGAGGTTGAGGTGGCGCTCCGACTCGCGCAGCGGGCGCCACGGCGTGAAGCTGGCTGGGGCTCCGGCGGCCGAAGCCCTTCGGGTCGAGTCGAACTCCTCGGTCGTGGCTGGTTCGGCTCGCGCCGGGCGCCAGCCCGTCGCCACGGAGCCCATGATGCGTCTGGCCTCCGGCGAGCTCATCCGCAAGAACGCCTCGAGCATCCCGAGGCCGGCGTCAACCGGCAGCTGCCCAGCGCCGACCGACTGCACGATGGCCAAGCCGCTCGCCATCTGCGCTTCGTTGAACGCCGTGTCCTGTGGCTTGACGCCCTTGACGAGCTTCTTCGGCGCGCCACCGGGCTCAACCGGGCCGGGCTCGCCGTCATCGGCCTCAGGCTCCGTGCGCGCAGTGGACTCGCGATCGGCCTCCGCGATGGGCCCGAGCCCCATCTCCTCGCGGAACGCGTTCTCGTCGCAGAGGGTTGGGGTGAAGACGCCGGCCTCCTTTGCCACCTTCAGCGCCTGGGCCTTCTCGAGCGGCTTCAGCTTCGATCTCGGCAAGGTGATGCCGATGCGCGGGTAGCTCGTCTGCGGGCCCCAGTTCGGGTCGATGCACCGCTGCGCCAGGCCGGTGTACGCGCGCCCGGGTACGCCGTTGAGGGTGCCGAGCAGGTTGGCTAGCACCCCGCGCACAACCACCTCGTTCGCGGCGCTGTGGACCTCGCCAACGCTACGGCTGCCCGTCTCGTTGGTGCCGAGCACCAGCTGCTGCGCGCCGAGCTGCCGGAGGATGAGCAGCCCGAGCGCGTTGAACGCGTCAATGACGTGGCCCTTGTTGGCGCCGGGCGAATAAATCCACGCCATCTCCCAGCCGGTGGGCATCACCGCGCTGGCGTTCTCGTGGTAGACGAGATTCTGCAGCAGCTTCTGGAGCGAGGCGCGCTGCGCCTTCGACAGCGTCGCCTTCGCATCCTTGGTGAAGGCGATGGGGATGCCGGCGCCCTCGCGCACCAAGCTGATGATGCCGAGCTTGAGGAAGTGCTCCCGCGCCTTGATGGCGTACTGCACCGGGCGGAAGGCGCTGTAGCCTGCGTAGTTGTTTCCGTTCCGGTTCCAGGTGGTGAGCAGCACCCGCTCAACAGGCAAGTCAACCGTCTCCCACCTGCCGCCCTTCGGCCCGCGCTGGCGGATGGAGCGCAGCTGCCCGGCCGCGTCTTCTTGCCACGCGTTGAACGACAACGTCGAGGCGAGCCGCTCCGCCAGCTTCGCGATCTTGTACCCGCGGCCGCTCGGCAGCAGCGGGTGCTCCGTCGCCGCCAGCACCACCTCGTGGAGACTGAAACCGAGGCCGAGGGTGTTGCGAACCAACTGCTGGAGCAGCTCGGCCCAGCTCGGCTCGAGACCCTCGGTGAGATTCCACCGGAGGAAGTCCGCCTGCTGCTTCGCGAGCGGCGAGTCGTCGGCAGCCTCCACGTTGATGCGGCCGTCACGGATGGGCGCGGCGATGAAGTCCAGTGCGGCGGAGACGGCCTCGTCGGTGCGGAGGTTCTCCTCGAGGCGGCCCCACTGCTGGGTGCCCGCGGCGCCGTAGCCCTCCAGGCCGCGCAGCGCCGAGTTGGCCTCGGCCTGGAGATCCCCGCCGTAGTTGCCGATGCCGTCGAGGCCCAGCTCCGGGCTGCTCCGCTGGGTGGGCGTCGCGATGATGTCCACCGCGGCGGCCGCGCGGCTGCGCAGCTCCCGCAGCTCCGCCGAGAGCGCCGCCGCGGCGAGCGCGCCGTTGCGGTGGGACTTCGCCCTGACGGGGGTGGCTGCCACGCCGCCACCAAACGGCGGGGACTGCACAAGGTTCTACACCTAACCGACAGGCCTCCAGGCTAAAGCCGTTCCGCCATGAGGCCCCCGAGCCTTGTTGCCCCGGGGTCCTCCGACACGTCGTCGTCCGAGGTGATTACGTGGAGCGCGTTGAAGCCGCCGGAGCCCGAGTCCACCTGGTCATCGTGGTCGCCAGCCGGAAAGGCCTCGAGCTCGTCAAGCCACTCGGAGTTCCATGGACCCCGCACCAGCTTCACCCGCCCCTGCGCACAGGCGGCCGACAGCGGCTTGGCTCTCGTCACCTTGTCGCCCGTCACTCGATGCGCGTACGTCGCGAAGCCCTTCAGCACTTCGCGCTGGAGGTGGTCCGCCTGCGCCACGCCTGCGCTGCCGGGCTCTTGCTCGAGGTGGATTTCGACTTCAGGGCCGTCCTCCTTGGCGATGCGCAGCATCTCGCCCTCGGTGCCGGCGGGGTCCTTGCGGAAGCGAGACACGGCGGCAAGGAAGTACTCGCCGCCGAGCTCGCCGAGCTTCGAGCCCACCGACCAGTCGGGGTCAGCGTTCTTCTTGCTCACCTTCGTCGCGGCGCAGTCCCAGGAGCGCACCCACCGGATGCCGCTATGCTTCGGAGCCGCGTCGAGAATCTCGAACCACTCGCGCTTGAAGAACTCGCCCGCCTCCCTCACCAGCCAGTCGCCGTGTCGGAGTTGCCTCTGCGTGACGGGGTCCAGTTCGCTGAGCGACTCCTCGTAGGTGGCGCGGTCCAGGTGTGGGTTGTCCTCGAGCCGCGCCGGGATGAAGACGCGGCCCTTCTGGCGCCCCTCGACGAAGAAGCGCCGGTACACCCACGCGTGACCCTCGCCCCCCGGGTTGCTCCCGGCTCGCATCCGCAGCGGGACGTCACTGCCGGAGAGCCTCCGCAGGCGGCTGAAAAGGTACCGATACATCGTCTCGGTGAAGTGCGTCAGCTCGTCGAAGCCGATGAACTGGTACTCGGAGCCCTGGTGGTCGTACTTCGCGCTCTCTGTTTCGAGGTGGCCGAACGCGAGCACCGCGCCAGACGGAAAGCGCCAACTGTGCGTTTGCCCGTTCCACCGCGCGTCCGTGCCGCGCAGCCACTCATGCGCGCGGTCCATCAGCGCCCCGGCCTTGGCGAGGTCCGCGAAGGTGCGGCGGAAGATGATCGCCGAGTAGCCGGGCACGTCGACGTACTGGAGCGCAGCCATCAGCTCAGCCGAGGACTTCCCGCCGCCGGCGGCGCCGCCGTAGAGGACTTCGCGCGCATCAGCGAGGAGGAACGCGGCCTGCGGATCTGTTGGCTCTTGGACGACGTACCTCGTCAGCCGCGGCGTCCCCAGCTGCACCAGCTCTGAGGCCGACGGGGAGAGCACCGGCCGCTCCGAGAATCTTGAGCCGACGGATGGCCTGCTCTTCGCTGATTTCACGTCTCACCTCGACCAACGGGTTGCCGTCTTTGCCGGTCAGCTCGATGCGCTCGACGCCCCTCAGCCCGGCGCGATCGAGGATGCCGGCCGCCGCCAGGATGGAGACCTTCGCGTCGCGGACGTTCATCCACTCAACCAGCGTCCACGCCGCCTCGACGGTGTGGGCGTCGAGTACCGCCTGGGCCTGCGCGCGCTCCTGCCTCTGTTCGAGGCTCAGCCGTGGGCGTCCTCCCGGGTTGCCCGAGCGCCCGCGCTTGAAGGGCCGCCCCGGGCCGCGACGCTTCGTTGATGTCCGACTGATCTCAGCCATCGCTCACTCCTCGACGAGCTGGGGCGGCTCGGCCAGCGGGGGCTCGGCGCGCGAGGGTAGCTCGACGCCGACCTGGTGGGCGGCCCACCGCATGTGGGCTGGCGCGTCCCTCACGTCGAGGTGCCCGAAGACGTCGCGGAAGAGCTCCCACTTCTCGCGCTGCAGCTTGGCTGTCACCTGGTCGGCGAGGATGCCGAGGGTCTCGACCTTCACGTCAAGAGGCTCGCCCCGCGCGCGGACCTCCGCCACGAGCAGGGCGGTCATCAACTCGCGCTTCACGTTGAGAATTTTGGCCGCCTCGTCGAGGTGCGGCTGCACCGTCTCGCGGCCCTCGTCCTCGAGCCGCTCCCGCGCGAGGTCGGGCAGGATGATGCCGCCCTTGCCAACCCTCTTCAGCTCCGCCGCGACTGCCTGCTTCCACGCCTTGCCGTGATTCGACATGTTGCTCCTTGGGTGCTTCAGGTTGGACCGCGAAGGCCTTTGCGCTCGATGAGCTCCAGCATCTCGATGAGCGTCCGGGCGCGGTTGCTGACGGTGTTGCGGTGGCGCTGGATTCGCTCCGCCACGACGACGGCGGAGGCCTTCTCGCGCCGGGCCCGGACGATGACGAGCAGCTCGAGCAGCACCCGCTCTGCGCGGAGGTTGCGCTCGACCTCGGACTCAGCCGCGCGCTGCAGGTCGACGGTACGGCTCATTGTCAAGGCCTCCAGACGTCACCGGGCCGGTAGCACCTGTGCCCCGCCGGCCGCGCCGCCGCGCACGAGTCGCACCAGGCGAAGCCGGCCGGGAGCGACTTGGCGAGGCTGGGCTGTCGGCTATGCCAGGCCGCCTGCTGGTCCGCCCACTCCTCCCCGCCGAACTCCGACTGCCACCCGCACACGCACCGGGCCTGCCACTGGAGCATGTCGCCTAGCTCGGTCGCCTCGTCGGCCACCACCAGGCTGTGACCCGAGTCAGAGCTGGTCGGGGCCTTGGGGCCATGCCACGAGTCCGGACAGAGCCCGAGCGTCTCGGAGTCGTAGGGCTCGTGGCTGGGCGAGCCGCAGCGGGGGCAGGATTGGGCGGTCATGGGCGCCTCCAGACGAGCAGCACGCAGCCGAACGGCGGCGAGCCGACGCCAACGCCTTCGCGGTTGCCGGGCAGCCCGAAGCGAGCCCGGCCCGGCAGGAAGTGCGTGGTGAGGCCAACGAAGTCGCGCGCCCGCCGACCGTCTCGGAACGGTTCGACATGCTCGTGCCACCACCGCTGCTCCATGCGTGATGCGGGGAGGAGTATGGCGATGGTCTCGCAGTGGGCCGCCTCCACCCACGCCTTCTCCACCCATGGCCCGATGTCGGAGAACGGCGGGTTCACCCAGACTCGCCCTTCCCACGGCTTCGTCAGGCCGTCGTCGGCCCTGGTGAAGAAGCGCTCGGCGAGGTGCGCTTCCTCGCAGGCGGCGACGTCGAGGTCCCACGCATCCACGCCGGCCGCACTGCGGCACCACTCGTCGGTCTCGCGCGTGGTGAACCTCTGGTCCCCGTCCTCGAGCGCCACCCCTACTTCAGGGAACAGGTCGGCCACCGCACGCCCAGCGCGCTGCTGTTCGCGCTCCGCGGCGTATCCCCACCGGCGGTGCGCCGCCTCTGGTCCGTGGCTGTGGTCGCTCACGGCCCGCTCTCCGCCACCATCGCGCCCACCACCGCCGCCACGTCGTCGACCGTCCGCACCACCGCCACCGGCCGGCCACGCCACCGGGCGGCCCACTCGACCTGCGTCGCCCTGGGGTTGCGCCGCCGCTTCTCGCCGACGTTCGGCTTGAGCTCGACCAGCCCGTCGAGGCCCAGGCGGCCGACGAGCAGGTCAGGCGCGCCCGGCTCGGCGCAGGTGATGCGCAGGATGGAGCAGCCGTGCGCCCTGAAGGCCTCGAGGAGCTGCGTGGCGTTGCTGTCGGCGTGGCGGGCGAAGCGGCTCATGGTGCATTCCTTTCGCTGGTCAAAACGGGCTTCCCGATCTGTCATGGCGGCCAGCGTGCTCATCGGTCGTCCCCGGGCTCGCGGTCCTGCCACGACGCCACTGGCATCCTGCGCATTGATGGCTCGGGGGCGCTGCAAAGCGCTCCTTCGAGCAGCCGGTCGGTCAGCCTGGCGCCCAGCCACGTCTCGAGCCATTTCCATGAGCGGTTGGTGGTGATGATGGTTTTGGCCCGCGACCCGTGACGCCGCGCCAGCACCCCGTCGAGCCAGTCCAGCCACGCCGCGGGGGCCTTGGCTGAGTCCCTCTCTCGCGCGCTCGAGCCGAGGTCGTCGAGCACCAGCACCCCGGCCTCGCGGCACCGCGCCCGCTTGGCGTCGGCAGTGGGGCCGAAGAGCTGCTCGTCGATCGTGGCCGTGCAGTCCACCCAGGCCGGGCGGACCTGTCGCAGGTGCATTTGGTGGGCGGCGAAGGCGGCCGCGGTCGTCTTGCCGCTCCCGGGCCCGCCGGTGATGACCAGGCTCCAGGTGGTCCCGTCGGCCAGCCACGCACGAGCGCCGCGCATCGCCGAGTTTTCCTCGAAGCGGCGCCGGATGACGTCGAGGCTTCGCATGGGAGCCCCGACGCGCTCGAGCAGCCGGAACCCCCACTCAGCCTCGTCCCACTTCTGCTTTTCCTCGTACTCCTCGCGGCCGATGCACTTCGCCCTGAGCTCGGCCCACTGACGGGCTGCCTTGGGCTGGTCGGCCTCCCACTGCACCAGCTGTCGGCGCCACGCCGTGAAGCGCTCGGGCCACTTCACCCGGGTGCCGCCCAGCTCGGCGACGAGCGGGGGTTGAGGGCGGTTGAGGGCAACCAGCTCGTCATCGATGGCTGAGAGCGCGTCGCTGTAGTTGTATAGTGCCATCAAGGCTCCTCGGGCCGCTGCTCGCGCAGCTCGCGCCACGCGCGCTGCCGTTCGTTGATCGCGTCGGTCTTGCGCTTCTCCTCGACCCAATCGACGACGTCCGCACCGTCGGCCTTGTCGCGGTCGTGGACGGCGGGTTTGTCCGGCGCCGCGAGGTCGTTCCACTTCGATCCGAGCTGGGCGAGCGTCGAGCAGCTGGCCCAGCCGGTCGCACAGAGCCCCTTCCGCCACCGCGCCCGAATCTCCTCGTCGCTGGCGATCGGCAACAGCGCCTTGAGGCCGAGTGCGTCTTTGGCGCCACCGTGTCGGTAGGCCTCGCGTCGGACGATGGGGTAGTCGACCTCGCACAGCTGGGCGGTGAGCTGGGTCAACCGCGGGTCGGAGGTTGGCGCAGGCGACGCGCGCTTTTTGCGCGGCGCAG
>ERZ1292625.1399-Hain-H41-01um-R1-1399-length-28977-cov-10_pt1 | contig 28977 bp, 22 predicted proteins | sample MGYA00564400_ERZ1292625 | MGnify/ENA primary metagenome ERZ1292625 (study PRJEB36523, sample SAMEA6512639) | groundwater metagenome | collected 2019-01-08 | study: AquaDiva: Metagenomics assemblies of 32 groundwater samples | reverse complement strand
ATTCTTACTTCCAAAACAAGAAGATTGGATATGGCAATGATTACGGGATTTTTCTTAGGCTGCGCACTTTTAACTAAGTCTCCTGCTATTTTTATTCTTCTTTTAATTCCCACAACATGGATATTTGTTGAAAGTCGGAAAGAAGTATTTAAACTTATTCCGCTTTTAGTAGTTACCTACTTAATAGGATATGGAATGTATAACATCTTAAGATTAGGACCTAATTTTCATCTTATATCCTCCAGAAACGCTGATTATGTTCTTCCCATAAGTCATTTATGGACCAACTTTAAAGATCCTTTCATCTTCCATGTAGAAGAAGTATTTAAAGACTGGTTTATTAAAATGGGACCATGGCCGATTCTTATTCTTGGGGCAATTGGGGTAGTAACAAGCTTTAAAAAGTATTGGAAAGAAAAATTATTTTTACTTGGTTGGTTTTTCTTCCCTCTTTTGGTTCAAAGTGAATATGCCAGAGTTTTTACAGTAAGATATCTTCTTTATTTTATGCCGCCATTTTTTATTCTTGCCGCATCGAGTTTCTTGTGTAGAAAAAAAATATGCATAATTCTTAATTCATTATTCATAATTTTATTCTTGAGCATTTCTTTGTTTTTTGACTGGCGTATTTTAACCAACCCTTCTTTAGCAAATCTACCAAACAGTGAAAGAAGCGGCTATTTGGAAGAATGGACCGCAGGAGACGGGATTAAGGAGATAGCAGACTATCTCAAAGATCAAAGATCAAAGATCAAAGATCAAAAAATTGTGGTTGGAACCGAAGGGTTCTTTGGGACTCTTCCTGATGGCCTTCAGATGTATTTAAATGATGTACCTCAAATTACAGTTATTGGAACAGGACTTGATTTCAAAGATGCCCCCCAAAGTCTTATAGAATCTAAAAAGTTTGGAAATAAAACATATTTTGTTGTAAATAAATCAAGGTTTTTTGGAGACGCTGATAAATTAGGGTTAGAATTAGTTGCGGCGTATCCTAAGGCCTTAAGGATTAATGAAGAATCTCGTGAATTTAAACTTAAAGGCCCTCAGGAGGTTTTGTATTTTTTTGAACTTAGTAATTTGTAATACAAGAGGGCAGAGATTCCTTTTAGGGCATCGATGGCTTTAATCTTTTTGCCTTCTTCATAATGTCGGGGATTAAAAGTTATCGGAACTTCTGTGATTTTTACCCCCATGCTTAGAAGTTTGACGGTAATTTCGGCTTCGATTTCAAAACCATGGGAACAAAGGTTTAGTTTTTTGGCAATTTTTACAGGAATTAACTTATAACAAGTATAAATATCGGTTAGATTGGTTTCAAATAACACATTACTTATCCAGGTTAGGGTAATATTACCCAGATAAGTTCTTTTATAGGCATGTTGATTATTTCCTAAGACTCTTGATCCGTAAACAACATTTTGTCCGGTATATTTCTTAAGAAGTAAGGAATATTCTTCGGGATTATATTCCAAGTCGGCATCCTGAATGATGATTGCATCACCCTCAACGTTTTCAATTCCGGTCTTTATAGCTGCCCCTTTACCTAGATTTTTTTTGTGAGCGATTATCTTTAGGTTTTTACTATTCAGAAGTCTTTCGGCAATAGATTTAAGTTTTTGTTGGGTGTCATCATTTGAGCCGTCATTCACAATAATTACTTCATATATATTTTTTTGCAAGAAAACTTTATCGATGATTTTTTCAATAGTTTTGCCTTCATTGTACGTCGGGATAATTACAGAAAGTTTCATATATAATTAAGCTGGTGATTAAAAGGAATAAATTTATTTTAATCGTTTTATTTCTTTCTGCAATAGTAAGGCTAATAGGATTAGGTCTTTATCCTAGGGGATTAAGCCTTAGTGAGGTAAAATTGTTTTTCTTAACACCATTTTTGGTTAAATTGCCTTTTTTCGCCCTTGGTATAATCAGTCTTTATCTTTTTTATCTTTTTTTAATTAAATTTACTGCCAATAAAAAGGTTTCTTTGATAGCTACCATTATTTTGTCTTTAACTCCATGGCACTTTGAACTTAGCCGTGTTTATTCTTTAGCAATGCCTTTTTTAACCCTTTTTTTACTAGTATTAAATGCTAGGAACTTTCAAAAAATATTAATATTTTTATTGTCAATTTTAGGCATTGTCTACTTTATTTCAATTTTTTCTTTTTCCGATAAGCTAAGAACAAAAGTAGATGCTCAAAGACTGAATGTAAGCTTAATTAGCCCTCCGATTGCAACTGAGATTTTTGTTAATAAATTAACCGTTTCCTTTCAAGAAAAACTTAATACCTTATCCGATGGTCTGGATTGGGGAATGTATTTTTTTAACGGCCACCCTCGCGAAAAGTGGGGAGTAGAGGAAACCCAAAAGTTTTTTGCGGCAACCTTGATATTTATAATCATTGGCTTTTTTCTCGCGGATAAAAAGAAGATTGTTTTAATGATCGAAATATTTTGCTTTTTTCTGCTTCTTTCGGGAATTTTTGGAAAATACGATCAGCATCTATTGTTGGGGACGGGTATAGTTTTTTCTTACTTTGCATCACTGGCGTTTTTATTTTTATGGGAAGACAAAAAAAGACGGCCACTACTATTTATTTTAAGTATTTTTTATATTTTTGAACTTATCTATTATGGTAATTTGTATTTTAAGAATCTTGGCGAGAGCCGTTTTTCTCCCCGACGGGAAATATACCTTGACATTACCGAAAAAGTAAAAGAGTTAAGGAAGGATAACGAAAGAGTGGTTGTTAATTCAAGGTTAATCGATCCGGAGCCCTTTTTTCGATTTTATTTGAAAGATAATTTCCTTGATGGTTTTGAGTTTAGGGAATTTAATATTTGGCGGGAGAATTTAAAAGACGGTCTTTTTGTTGATGTCTTACCCGATGATCCCGGACCTTCCGAACCGTTATATAAATTGGCTACTGGAGAGATTGATGTAATAGATATTTTGTTTAGTCAAAAAGATCAAGGTAAAAACCAAACGGTTTATTTATATCGTTATCAGTGAAAAAATATTCTCACATAATTATTTTAGGAGTGGTTTTATTACTTGGTGTCTTGCTGCGTTTTTATAAATTAGGCGAGGTACCGTTCGGATTTTTTAAAGATGAAGCGGCTTTGGGATATAACGCTTTTTCGATATTTAAAACCAGTAGGGATGAGTTTGGAGTGCATCTTCCTGTTGTATTCCGTTCTTTTGAAGTTTTCTTTCTTCCTCTTTATGTTTATCTGTCTTCAGTAGTTGTCGGTCTTTTGGGATTATCGGAATTTAGCACCAGATTTTTAACTGCCCTTTCGGGAGTTGCAGGTTTGATTTCCGTCTATTTAATTACTAAAGAATTTTGGAACAGAAAAATTGCCTTATTTACGGCACTTATTTTGGCAATTTCCCCTTGGCACATTTTTTACAGCAGGGGCAGCTTTGAAGGAAACCTGGCTCTGACTCTTTTTTCTTTTGGCGTATTCTTCTGGCTTAAGTTTACAAAAACCGAAAGGCTAAAGCATGTTTTTTTCTCCGGACTTTTCTTTATTTTGTCAATGTATTCCTATCAAGCCGAAAGGTTAGTTGTGCCTTTTTTGGGATTGATATTAGTTTCTCTTTCTGTAAAAAGACTGATCAAAATAAGACTTAAGTTAATTCCCATTATTTTGATTTTTATTGGTTTATTAATTCCACTACTATCAATAACTTTTAGTGCAGGAGGGTATCACAGGGCAAGTGGAGTAAGCATCTTTGCTAAAAGTGAAAAATCACCGGGATATATTGAGGGATTAAAGATAGGTTTTTTCCAAAATAACAGGGTTTATTTAAGAACGCGGCAAGTTGCATCTTTGTATCTTTCCTACTTTTCTCCTAAAAATCTTTTTGTTAATGGGGACTTCGATAGACAAAGATCGGTTGTCAATTTCAGTGTTTTCTATTTTTGGACACTCCCATTTTTATTAATTGGTTTATTTGATTTTATAAAGAAAATTACTTATGAAAAGAAAGTAATTCTAACCTGGGTACTCTTGGCGCCATTACCGGCTGCCCTAACCGGGGACCCCTTTCATACTTACAGATCACTTCTTTTGTATTTTCCGTTAACTTTAATGATAGGTATAGGGTTTGGTAAAGTTTTCGTTTTTTTAAATAGTATCCAAAAAAAGTGGTTTATAAGTATAGTTAGTGTTTTGTTATTTTTCTTTTTAGCCTGCTTTCTTTATTCCTATTTTTATTTAACTCAAACCGATCGGGCGAGGTCATGGGATTACGGCTACAAAGAAATAATGTCTATTATTAAGACCTTTCCCAAAGAAAGCAGGATTATTTTTGACGATCCCTGGACAGAAGTCTATATTCATTATCTATTCTTTTTAAAGATTGACCCGGTAATTTATCAAAAAGAGGTTGAAAGCGCCGGTTATCCTAAAGATTTTTATTATTCCAACATCAGCAAGTTGCGGCCGGAGAAATTTGGACAGGTTGAATTTCGCCATATCGATTGGCCCAAAGAAAGGGGAGATAAAGGTACTTATTTTGTTATTTATGCACCCAATTTACCGGAAAGTGAGTTTGCGACAGACCCAAAAGTGGAAGTTATTAAAAATATTAGTTATCCTAATGGTAATACCGCTTTTAGGATTTTGAGAATTAAGTGAGATGAAAAAAAATAAATTGCTATTTCCGATTTTTATAGTTATATTTGCTGCTCTTCTCGCGGGAAGGACATTGTTAACTTCCGGATATTTTAAGATGCATGATGATTTGCAAATGATGCGTCAGCTTGAGATGGAGAAGTGTTTTCTTGATTTACAAATTCCCTGTAGATGGATTCCTGATATGGGCTATGGTTTTGGTTTTCCCCTTTTTAACTACTATCCGCCTCTTCCTTATTTAGTAGGGGAACTATTTAGAGTGGTTGGCTTTTCTTTTGTCGATACGGCAAAGTTAGTTTTCTTAATTTCCTTTATCTTTTCGGTAGTTGCAATGTACTTTTTCTCCAAAGAATTTTTTGGAAAAGTTGGAGGTGTTTTATCTTCCGTCTTTTATATCTGGGCCCCATATCATGCGGTTGATGTTTATGTCAGGGGGGCTATGAATGAAGCCTGGGCTTTCATCTGGTTCCCCTTGATTTTGTTATTTGGATATAAACTGATCACTGTTCACCGTTCACGGTTCACAATCTTACTGGCTTTATCTTGGACAGGACTTTTTCTATCTCACAATCTTATGGTTCTTATCTTTACGCCAATTTTTGTCATTTGGTGTTTGTTTTGGTTATGGCGTTTTAAAAATCTAGTATCTAGTATCAAGTATCTAGTATCTAGTAGTTTACTGACGTTGGGACTAACCGCTTTTTTTACACTTCCAGCAATACTAGAGCAGAAATATGTTCAGGTTGACACCTTGATTAACGGCTATTACGAATATATTGCCCATTTTGCAACCCTTAACCAGCTTTTCATTTCCCGATTCTGGGGATATGGTGCCTCGGTCTGGATGGAAAATGATGGAATGCCTTTTCAGATAGGCCATGTACACTGGATACTTTCTCTAATTATTCTTATTGTTTTAGTTGTTTTGTTTTTACGAAAGAAGCTAAATCCCAAACTACATACTACATACTACATACTACTTTTTTTTATTTTGGTTGGCTGGTTTGCAGCTTTCATGGCCCATTCCAGATCTACTTTTATTTGGCAACTCGTACCTGCCTTAAAGTTTGTACAATTTCCCTGGAGGTTTTTGACTTTAGTTACGTTTAGTTTTTCTTTTATTGTTGGATCTTTGGTTTTACTTGTACCCAAGAAATTTATTTATTTGGTAGTTGGAATTTTATCTATTGGACTTATTATTTTTAATTGGAACTATTTTCTTCCTGATGGAGGAAAGATGGGACCATTAACAGACAAGGAGAAGTTTTCCGGAGCCGCTTGGGATCTTCAAAGAACAGCGGGAATTTTTGATTATCTTCCCAAAACCGCAAAGGAAAATCCTAGAGAGGGGCAGAGTGTTTTAGCCGAAGTAATTGTCGGTAAAGGTGAAATAACTAACCCTCAAGAGGGAACCGACTGGGTGAAGTTTTTAACCACTAGTAACCAACCATTGACAGTTAGAATTAATATTTTTGACTTTCCAAATTGGAAAGCTTTTGTGGATGAAAAAGAAGTTGAGACAACAATTCCGGAAACCGAAAGATGGGGAAGAATGTATTTAACTATCCCGGAAGGAACCCACGAAGTTTATCTTAAACTCTATAATACCCCATTAAGAAACGTGAGTAACATAATATCTTTAACTGCTTGGTTGGGGTTATTGGCCTATCTCGTGCTACAATTTAAGCGTGGAAGGCGAAATCGAGCTTGATGTTGTTAAAAAACGAGCTGTTAGGGGAGTTGCTGTTCTAACCGGAAGGACTCTTGTTCTTAACCTTATTTCATTTGTCTCCCAAGGATTTCTTTGGGCCTTCCTTAATCCCAGTCAGTTTGGAGTTTTTTTGATAGTTTCCGCTACAGTTAATTTTCTTTCCTATTTTGCCGATATTGGTTTAGGAGCGGCCTTAATTCAGAAGAAAGAAGCCCCACAAGAAGAAGATTATAGAACCGTATTTACCGTTCAGGAAATTTTAGTTTTTATTATCTTTGTAGTCATTCTTCTTTTGGGGCCGGTACTTGCCAGAACTCATTCATTAAATCATGAAGGTTTAATGCTTTTATATGCTTTAGGCGGATCTTTTTTCCTAGCTTCTCTAAAAAATATTCCTTCAATACAGCTTGAAAGAAAACTTGAATTTGGAAAGTTTATTATTCCTCAGGTTTTAGAAAACATGGTCTATAGCGTAACTGTTGTGTTTTTTGCCTGGAAGGGATTCGGAATAACAAGCTTTACCTACGCAGTTTTAATAAGAGGAGTTGTTGGGCTCGTTGCAATTTATATCCTTAATCCATGGAAACCGGGGATTGCATTTTCTTTAAAATCTTTCACGAATCTTATTCGATTTGGTATCCCATATCAACTTAATAACTTTTTAGCAACTCTAAAAGATGATGGAATGACAATTTTCTTGGGAGGGGTTTTGGGAAGCGCTGGGGTGGGAATTTTAGGAACTGCTCAAAAACTAGCCCAGTATCCCTTAAGGTTTTTTATGGATAATGTGACTAAAGTAACATTTCCGGCTTTCTCAAGAATGCAGGATGATAAAGTGGAACTCGAAAGAAGCCTAACAAGATCAATTTTTTTTATCTGTGCCTTGGTTTTTCCAAGTTTGGTTGGACTTGCAATTGTCTTCCCAGTTTTAATTACAGTTATTCCAAAATATGCAAAATGGTCTCCGGCCTACATTCCCTTGGTTTTTCTTTCGGTAAATTCCTTGTGGGCTGCCGGGTCTACTCAGCTAACCAACTTTCTTACCTCCATTGGGAGGATCAAAACTACATTTAAGCTAATGATTATGTGGACCGCTCTTACCTGGGCTTTGGTTCCGATTCTTTCAATTAAGTTTGGGGTTAATGGAGCAGCTTTTTCCTACTTACTTATTGGATCGAGTTCTGCGGTAGTATTTTATATTGTTAAAAAGTATTTGAATTGGTCTATTTATCATTCGGTTATAGTTCCGCTTCTTTCCTCTTTAGCTATGGGAGCAGTTCTTTTTGTTCTTAAAGGTATTCTTCCTATTAATAGTGTCAAAACTTTGATAATTATGATTTTATCGGGAGGATTAACTTACCTGGGATTTCTTTATTTAGTTCTGGGTAATAACTTAACCAACGATGTTAAAAAAATCTATCTCAGTATTCTTAAAAAGTAATTTAAGTTTAATCGTTTTGCTTATCTTTGGGGTTATATCCTGGTCTTTAACTATGGTTAAAAGCGGAATAATCTATCCATTTGGCATGGGATTTTGGGGAGCAAACGGACATGATGGAATTTGGCATTTGGCTCTCATAAATAACATATTAAAAGGATTTCCAATTGAGATGCCTGTGTTTTCAGGGAATCTATTACAGAATTATCATATTGGTTTTGATTTGTTAGTAGCCCTCTTACACATAGAAACAGGGATTAGTATTAATACCCTGTATTTTCAGATTCTTCCTCCAATATTCTCATTGTTTATTGGTTTATTGGTTTATTGGTTTATTTGGAATTGGCGAAAGTCTAAAAAAGAAGCCGTATGGGCAGTATTTTTTACCTACTTTGGGGGATCTTGGGCTTGGATAATAGGAAAGGGCGAATCTGCCTTTTGGTCTCAAGCTGCAATTTCAACTTTAATTAATCCGCCATTCGCTCTTTCTCTTATTTTTATTCTTTTAGGTCTTATTTTTCTTCTCAAATTTCAGAGAAACCATAAAGCATTGTTCTTAGTTCTTAGTTCAATTTTCTTCGGACTCTTAATTGGAATAAAAGTCTATGCAGGGTTATTGGTTTTAGGCGGACTTTTAGTTTCCGGTTTTTATACATTATTCATTATTCATAATTCATCATTCATAAAGGTATTTTTAGGCACACTTATTGTTTCTTTATTGGTATATCTTCCGTTTAATAAACTTTCGGTTGGTTTGCTGGTCTGGCAGCCGTTTTGGTTTTTGGAAACTATGATGGGAATATCAGATAGATTAGGCTGGATGCGATTTTATTCTGCAATGACTAATTACAGGATGGGAGGAATTTGGATTAAAGCGATTCCTGCTTATTTGGTGGCATTTTTAATATTTTTAGTAGGCAATATGGGAACAAGAATAATTTTTCTTTTTAGGAAAATTAAGAAAATTACGGAAATCGATATTTTTATTTATTCGATTATCACTGCCGGCACAATAATCCCGATGCTGTTTCTTCAAAAGGGAACTCCTTGGAATACAATTCAATTTTTTTATTATTCTTTGTTTTTCTCCGGGATTCTTACCGGTATTATTCTATCGCGTACTACATACTACATACTACTTGCTACAGTTTTATTGACAATTCCAACAACAATAATTACTTTGAAAGATGTTTATATACCTCAAAGACCTCCCGCCATGCTTTCAAAAGAAGAACTAAGCGCTCTGGAGTTTTTAAAAAATCAGCCGGATGGAGTAGTTCTTACCTATCCTTTCGACAAGCTCAGGGCAAACCAAGCGGTGGCAAATCCGCCTAGGCCATTGTATTTATATGAATCAACGGCCTATGTGTCTGCCTTTTCGGGGAAAACTACGTTTTTGGAAGATGAAGTGAATTTAAATATTACAGGTTATGATTGGCCAACCCGCCGGGTTGACATTGAGAACTGGTACAAAGAACCAAATGAGGTAAAAGCAAGGGAATTTTTGAAGAAAAACAATATCAAATACGTCTACTGGGTTAAACCCCAACGCGCTTATCTGGGTGAAGGACAATTGAGATTAACAAGACTGTTTGAGAATAAAGAAGTAGACATTTATAGTACGAATTATTAAATATTCCGAGGTGTTCTATCTAGCCCACTCCCGAGGTGGGCTGAGGTGGGCTGATGGACTGGCTAGGGCTTTGTGGTAAACGGCGTGGTAAAATTGAGTTATGTCAAAAAGTAATAAAACAAAATTGCCAGAACCTGTAAAAATCGGTATGGAGGTGTTTGGAGAAAGTAATTGGTTAGATTATTTTGATCAAGAAAGTGGTCAGCCACATGGGGGGTAAGACAAATAATAAGAGAGATTATTCGAGACCAAAAAATTGAAGGAGGAAAAGGAGTAAAAAGAAGAAAAATAAAAGGCGAAAGAGAGGGCGATTAAATTTATGGGGAAGATATCAGTTGTTATAAATACGCTCAATAATGAGGATGAGATTTGTAAGGCCATTTCGTCTGTAAAGAATCTCGCCGATGAGATAGTTGTTTGCGATATGGAGTCTTCTGACAAGACCTCTGAAATTGCAAAGAAGTTGGGTGCAAAAGTATATTCCCATAAAAAAGAAAAGTATGTTGAGTTGGTTAGAAACTTTCTTGTTTCCAAAACAATTGGAGATTGGGTGTTAGTATTGGATCCTGATGAAGAGATTGGTTCAAGTTTAAGTTCAAGATTAAAAAAAATCACAGAAAAGCCGGAAGCTGACTATTATAGAATTCCCAGAAAAAATATCATCTTTGGAAAATGGATGAAGCATTCCCGTTGGTGGCCGGATTATAAAATCAGATTTTTTAAGAAGGGGTTTGTTTCCTGGAACGAGGTTATCCACTCTGTCCCCATGACCCAAGGGAAAGGAATGGATTTACCCGCGAAAGAAGAATATGCAATTATTCATAATAACTATAGAAGTATATCTTCCTATTTTGAAAAAATGCTCAGGTATACCGATGTACAAAGAGACGGCCTTCTTAAGGGCGGATATGTTTTTTGCTGGAGAGATTTAATTAAGAAACCCGCTAATGAATTTTTAAGCAGGTATTTTGAGGGAGAAGGGTATAAAGACGGTATTCATGGACTAGCCCTTTCCCTACTTCAGTCATTTTCAGAACTGGTTCTATATCTTAGGGTTTGGGAGAAGCAGGGTTTTTCCGAGAAAAATTTAGAGAAGAAAGAATTAAAAGAAGAAATAAATAAAGCCATCTACGATGTAAAATGGTGGCTTAGAAAAAAATTTTCATGGTTAAGGTTTCTTTAATTATCCTCAATTGGAATGCTCGGAAGATGACTCAGGAAGAGCTTGAGAATGTGGCCAAGCTTGATACAAACGGCTTAGATGCAAAATGTGTAGTTGTGGATAATGGCTCAATCGACGATTCTCAAGAAAAGCTTTCTAACTACAAACTTCCCAATATGAATTATAAGTTCATTGAAACTAATGCAAATTTAGGTTATGCGGGAGGGAATAATTTTGGACTTAAATATTCATTTAAAGAAGGATTTGATTACACAGTTCTTCTTAATAATGATGTAATACTACCTAAGGATATATTAATTAAATTGGTTAGTATTGTCGAAAAAGACCAAAAGATCGGACTTTTAGCTCCAAAGATGTACTTTGCCAAAGGCTATGAATTTCACAAAGATAGATATAAAGAAAGTGAATTAGGTAAGGTCTTTTGGTATGCGGGAGGATTTATCGATTGGAATAATGTCTACTCAAAACATAGGGGAGTAGATGAAGTAGATAGGGGGCAATATGATAAAGAAGAAGTTGTTGATGCCGCCAATGGTGCCTGTCTTCTTATCAGGAAAAATGTGATTAGGGATATTGGATTATTGAAAGACAAATATTTTATGTATTGGGAGGATGCGGATTACTGTATAAGGGCAAAAAAAGCCGGGTGGAAGGTTGTTTATACACCCGAGACAGAGTTGTGGCACAAGGTTTCTTCCTCTTCCGCCATAGGGAGTAATTTGAATGATTATTTTTTAACCAGAAATCGATTGGATTTTGGATTAAGATACGCGCCGTTAAAAACAAAACTTGCTCTTATTAAGGAAAGCATGAAGTTATTAATTAGCGGAAGATCTTGGCAGAAAATCGGAGTCAGGGATTATTATTTAGGAAAGTGGGGCAAAGGATCATGGAGGTGAAAATTTCGGCAATTATCTTAGTAGGAGGGAATTATGATAAAACTCTTTTGAAAAAGTGCCTTGATTCACTTTCTTGGGTAGATGAAATAATTAAAGTTGAAACAGATGGTATTTCAGGAAGTTTTTCGGAGTGGAGAAACTATGGAGCCCAAAAAGCAATTAGTGAGTGGCTTTTATATGTGGATAGCGACGAGGAAGTCTCAGAAGAATTGAGAGATGAGATAGAGATAGAAATTAGGAGGGAAAGATTTTGTGCATATGCGATACCGAGGAAAAATTTTATTTTCGGTAAAGAATTCAAACACTCAGGCCAGTTTCCGGATTATCAAAAAAGGTTCTTTTTGAAATCGAAATTTCAAAAGTGGCTTGGTCTTGTTCATGAAGAACCTGTTCATTCAGGTAAACTTGGTCATTTTAAAAATCCTCTGATTCATCATAAAAATTTGACTATATCGGAGATGGTTGAAAAAACGAATAATTGGTCAGAAATGGAGGCCCAACTTTTATTTGACGCAAAGCATCCGAGAATGAATGTTTTTAGATTTTTTTCGGCTGGCTTTCGGGAGTTTTGGTTAAGAATGATTAAACAAATGGCTTTTTTAGACGGTAAAGAAGGGATTATTTATGCGATGTATCAGGTTTATAGCCGTCTTATAACTTACGCAAAATTATGGGAAAAGCAGCAATCTACAATCCATACTTAGATACTTTAGGTGGGGGGGAAAGATACTCTCTCTCATTTGCTAAGGTGCTGACAGATAACGGTTGGGTAGTTGATGTGGAATGGAAAGAAGTTGGAATAAAAGAAAAACTGGAACAAAGGTTGGGATTAGATTTATCTGACGTAAATTTCGTTCCTGATATTAAAAAGGGTTCCGGGTATGATCTTTGTTTTTGGATTTCTGATGGAAGCATTCCTTTACTTCATTCCAGAAAAAACTTTCTTCATTTTCAAGTTCCCTTCCATGATGTTGATGGAAAATCTCTTTTTAATAGAATGAAGCTTATCAGGGTAAATAAAATTATATGTAATTCAAAATTCACCAAAAGTGTTATTGATAAGGAGTATGGAGTTGAAAGTTTAGTCGTTTATCCTCCCGTTGATGTATCAAAAATAAAACCAAAAAGAAAGGAAAATATAATTTTATATGTTGGAAGGTTTTCCAAACTGGTTCAATCAAAAAGACAAGATATTTTAATCGATGCATTTAAGAAATTTTCTAAAAAAGTTTATGATTGGAAACTTGTCTTAGTTGGGGGGAGTGATGTTGGAGGAAGGGAATTTGTTCAAGAACTAAAAGATAAATCTCAAGGGTATGATATAGAAATACCGGAAGGGGTAGATTTTAAAACCTTAACTGATCTTTATGGTAAAGTAAAATTTTTCTGGTCGGCGGCCGGATTTGATATTAATGAAAAAATTCATCCTGAACAAGTTGAACATTTTGGAATAACAACGGTTGAAGCAATGGCAGGAGGGGCAGTTCCTTTGGTTTTTAATGCAGGAGGGGCAAAAGAGATTATTAAAAATGGTAAAGATGGGTTTTTGTGGGGCAAAGTTAGTGAACTAATTAAAAAGACGGGAGAATTAGTTAAAGATGGAGGCTTTTGCAGAGAGGTTTCCAGGAATGCGGTTGAAAAATCCAAATTATTCGGCAATGAAAAATTTAATCAAGAAATATTGGCCCTTCTTTAGTCTTGCTGCTATAATTTGTTTTTTCTTTTGGAAGTTTTTCCTCAAGGGTTTAATTCCGTTTCCTGGAGATTTTGTAGTTGGAATATATTATCCCTGGCTTGATTACAAATGGGGATATGCTGCGGGAGTACCTGTCAAAAACCCAATTACCGCTGATGTTCCTTCTTTTATCTACCCAATGCAGACTTTTGCTTTTGATCTTGTCAAAGAGGGAAATTGGCCTTTATGGAACCCGAGAATTCTGGCAGGAATTCCACTTCTGGCAAACTTTCAATCCGCACCATTATCTCCTACATTTTTTCTTTATTTTCTTTTTGATAAGTTTACTGCCTGGAGTTTTCAAATTATTTTAGCTCACATTTTGGCGGCGGTTTTTACGTATCTTCTTTTACGACAATGGAGAGTGTCGAAGTGGGGAAGTATTTTAGGGGGAGCGATATTTGCATTTTCCGGATATAACCTGATCTGGTCTCAATGGAACGGACACGTTTTAACTGCAGCTTTTATCCCGTTAATTCTTTTACTTGAAGATAAGTGGTTAAGGGAAAAAAGTTATATATCCGGAATTGGCATCGCCATTGTTTTTTGCTTTCAAATATTTTCCGGTTACCCTCAAACTATTATTTATACAGCTCTTGCGGTTGGTCTTTACTGGCTAGTAAGAATTTGGGGAGAAAAAGAGATTGCATTAAAAACAATCTTCTTAATTATTTTTTTTGTTTTGGGTTTAGGACTGGCGGCTCCGCAACTTTTGCCCGGAAAGGAACTCTTTTCTCTTTCTCAGTGGCAGCTGGAACCTTACTCATATGAGTGGGCCTTTTTACCATGGAAAAAGACTATTACGTTTATTGCACCCGATTTTTTCGGCAATCACGCAACTTATAACTATTGGGGACCACAGGATTATACATCCAATACCGGTTTTGTTGGTGTGGTTGCCATCATACTTTCCTTTTTGGCCTTTTTCTTAGTTAAAAAAAGAAAAGAAGTTTTGCTTTTAGTTTTGCTTTTAGTTTTAAGTTTAATAATTTCTTACCCGACGCCGGTTTCCATTTTTCTTTGGAAACATAATCTTTTGGGAATGGGATCGTCATCATCCCATCGGGCATTGGTTCTTTTTAATTTAGCAGTTGCCCTATTGGCCGGATTTGGATACGACTTGGTAAGGTTAAAAATAAAACTAAGATCAAAATTAATTATTATAGCTATACCATTTTTAATTCTTTTGGGGTTTTTCCTATATGCTTTTAGAATTCATTCAATAGTTGGACTTCGTAACTTAGTTTTACCGACAGCGGTTTTGATATCCTCATCTTTTATTTTTTTACTAAAACCTAAGATTAGATTTATACTTATTTTATTGTCCATCACTGAGCTTTTTTATTTTGGTTGGAAATTTACGCCTTTTTCTCCCCGAAGTTTGGTTTTTCCCAAAACTCCTATATTAGAATTTCTTGCCAATCAAGTAAAACCCTTTCGGATTATCGGAAGCAATGTTATTCCTGTTAATTTGGCCATGCCATATGGGCTTGAATCTCTTGAAGGATATGAAACCATGAGACCTGCCTTAGCCTCTCAATTAATTGCTTCAATAAATAGCGGAAACGCTTTTTCTAACCCTGCGGGAAGGTATGGCATTATCGATAATGTTTCGTCTCCAATATTAGATCTAGTTAACACCAAATATTATATTTCTCTTAAAAAAGATTTGGGTATGTTTGACTCAAAACGATTCAAGGTTGTTTTTGAAGATAAGTCAGTAGCGATCTTAGAAAGTTTGACGGCTTTGCCCAGAAATTTTGTAGTGAATAAGTGGGAGATAGAAAAAGATAATAAAAAGATTTTGGAAAAATTACTTGATCCGAAATTTCCATTTAGCGAGAAAATAATTTTAGAAGAAGACCCTGGAGATGTCGAGAAGATGTATTTTATCTCCGATGCCTATTATCCCGGTTGGAAGGCGTATGCCGATGGAAAGGAAGTTAAAATATATCGGGCCAATTACGCTTTTCGGGCAGTTGGGGTTCCTTCTTCCGATACTGAAGTTATTTTTAAATACGAGCCAAAATCTTTCTTTAATGGTTTAATAATTAGTATTTTTTCATCCGTTGTCGCAGCCTTTGGAATGCTATACTTTAGCCTGAAGATACGAAAGTGAAAAGAATATTTTATCCATTATTTAGCAGACGGAATTTGTTTTTCATTGTCTTTTTCCTAATTCTTGTTTTGGGGCTTGCTATCAGGATAGTAAATATAAGACAGAACGATTTTGTTTTCGGCTATGATGAGGTGGAGGACTTAATTCATGTTAAAAGAATAGCAGTAAATCACGATTTTGTTGTTATAGGCAAGACAATCTACAACAATCTTAATCTACGCCACGGTGTTTTATCTTATTACTTTATGATTCCCGGATATTTACTCTTTGACCAAAATCCTCAAGGAGTAGCTTTTTGGAATGCGTTTGTTGGCCTTATTACCATCTTGGTTATCTATATTCTTGGAAGGTCGGTTTTTAAAGATACTAAATTGTCTTTAATTGCTGCGGTTTTCTATGCTTTTTCCTATCTTGCTGTTGAATATTCCGGTTGGGTTTCCCACCCTACATTTGCCCCTCTTTTTAATTTGCTTTTTTTCCTTGGACTTTGGAAAATGTTCGAAGGCAAGAAATATGGACTCTTATTAAGTCTTTTCTTTTTAGGCCTTTCCATTCAATCCGACTTTATTTTTATTTACCTTATTCCTATTTTTATTATATTTTTGACTATTTACAGACCGAAATTATCAGGATTTAAAACGATTATTGTTTCTCTTTTGGCTTTTACCCTTTCACTATCAACAATTATATACACGGAGATTAAATTTAATTTTTCCGGAGTAAAGACAATTTTGAATTTTTCTGGCAGCTTTGACGAAGGAAGAATTTCTTTTTTTGAGAGAATCGAACTTTTTTTGGGCAAGTTTTTACAGACCGTATCCTACGGCATTACCTCGGAAAATAAAGGAATAGGAATTTTGTTTGGAATTTTGATAGTTTCAATCGTTTTACTATGTTTCTTAAAGTCTAAGAGAAATGATAAATATAAAATATTCTTTTTACTTCTCTATCTTTTTTCTCCTGCAATTACCCTCTTATTGGGCTTTCACGACAAGCCCTGGGCTTTTATAGGCATATTGCCGGCGATTTCTCTGGCAATAGCTTTTGTGATCGCAAAATTAAAAAATAACGCTTTGATTATACCAATTGTATTATTTATTCTTTTATTAAATATTCGTGGAATTTTAACTAAAAAAATTACCAGCAGTCTTTTTCCCTCTCTGCCTGAATCCTCGTATCTTTCCTCGCAGCTCGGGGTTGTAGATTATACATACGAATCATCTAATGGAATTGATTTTTCTATTGATGCGGTAACATACCCTTTATATGTAAATACATATTGGTCCTATCATTATCCGTGGTATGGTTTTAAAAAATACGGTTATCTGCCCACCTGGTCCGGAAGTAACCAGCTGTATCCGTATGACTCCTTAAAGGAGGCAAGTGGTAAAGAAGAGTTTCTTTATTTAATTATTGATAATACTCCCGACATACCTTCATGGGCCAAATCAGAGGCAATAAGAACATCAAATGCAAAAAGCCGTGTTTTGGAAGAAAAAGAAATTGATGGTTTTATAGTTCAAAAAAGAAAATTATTTTTGAAATGATATACTTTAGCCTAAGGTAGAAAATAATGAAAAAAACAACTATATTTTTAGTTTTCTTTGTTTTTATTTTGGCCTACTTCTTAAGAGTTTTATTTTTATCTAAAAACTCCTTAACTTTCGGTTATGATCAGGCAAGGGATGCATATATTTCCCAGCAAATATTAAAAGGGGATATTAAAATTCAGGGTCCCCCCGCCTCAACTCCGGGACTTTATCACGGAGTTTTGTACTACTACGTTTTAGCTCCGGGGTATCTCTTGGGCCATGGAAGCCCGATAGTTGCAGCTTATTGGATGGCTTTTTTGAGTTCACTCACGGTTTTTGTAGTTTTTTACTTAGGCTACTCATTTACCAAAAAGGTGGGAGTGGGTATTTTGGCAGCATTTCTTTTTGCAATTTCTTTCGAGAGTACCCAGTATGCTACCTGGCTCTCAAATCCGACCTTAGGAATTATGACAGTGCCTATAATGTATTTGGGATTGTGGCTATGGATTTCGAAGACCCCGCGAAGCCCTGCCCTGCCGGCAGGCGGGCTTGGCGGAGTGGGGTGGGGCCCTGTTTTGGCAGCTATCGGTTTAGGCCTATCAATCCAATCCGAAATATTTTTAGCTTATCATTTAATCCCGATTGCAATTTGGTTATTCATATCTAGGAAGACTGTGATCAAGAAACAACTGTTAGTTTTTATTTTTTCGTTATTAGTTTCGTTAAGTACCATGATTCTTGCAGAATTTAAGTTTGGATTTAGAAGCTGGGGAGGATTAGGTGCTCTTGCAATGGGTGAAAGCGGGAATTTAGCATATGCAAAATCGATTGGAGATTATTTAATACTTTATCTTAATCAGATAGGAAGAATTTTTGCATTTAACTCATATCCCGGAAATATCGGTTGGGGAGGAATTTTTATAATTGTCCTTGCTGTTTATTCATTAGTTAAGAAGAACAAAGTTGGAAGTTTCCTAGCTACATGGCTTTTTGCTCATATTTGGGTTGTGACAGTTGGTGGAACAAGTACACCATTTTTAATGGCTGGAATAGGACCCGCGGTTGGGTTAATAATTGCATATTATTTGTACAAATGCCCCAAACCTCTAACAATATTTATCTTAGCAATTATTATTTTTGGCAATATTTCCATGATCTTAAAAGAAAATCCAAAAGGCTCAACTCTTTTTTCGATTCAGAAAGACATGCTTCTTTCAAAACAAATTGCTGCAATTGATTACACATACGGTGAAGCTAAGGGAGAACCGTTTAGCGTCAACTCATTGACTTCACCTTTATACATAAATATTGTTTGGACTTATTTATACAAATGGTATGGACTTTCAAGATATGGTTATCTTCCTTCCTGGCATGGGAGGGATCAGGTTGGACAACTCGATAGTTTGGTAAAGATAAATAAACCGGATAGTATTTCATTTTTAATTATTGAGCCGATGGATGGAATTCCGCCGCAGTATCTTGAATTAGCAGTAGGAGAAGAAGACTCAAAAACAAAACTTTTTAAGGAACAATCTTTTGGAACGATTCGAGTGCAGGAAAGGGTAAATAAGTAATTATGATATAAGAAGTTTTTTACAATTTGAGGATTCCTTCTTTTTGCAATCTTCTTAAAAGGACTTCTCCGGATACTTGAAAAACTTGAAGTAAATCTTGTGCGATCGGGGAAAATACTTCCGGCATTTCGTTTGTTGGGATTCTACCAAGCTTTCCTTTAATTTCACCAAATAATTGTCTTGTTGGTACTAATACTTGGCTGGCAAAACTGTAAGCTTGATATTCGATCCAACCGTATTCTTCATCGGTCAGTTTGTCAGATAAAGTATTTAGTTTCTCTATAGAATTAATATTTAATTTCTTAAATATATCTCCGTGCAATATTAAATGACCAACTTCATGAGCAATAGTAAATCTGGTTCGATTTTCGTATTTTAGGTAAATATCTAGATCAAGAAAAATAGCGGCTAAGTCAGAAGTTAAAAAACCATCAATATCATAATTTTCTTTTAACTTTGCAGTCGGAACAATTTTTATTTTAAGTTTCTGCTCTGCAATTTCTTCTATTGGTACCGGCAGTGAAATCTTAGGATGATACCCATCTAGAAATTTATCAGCGATTTGACCAATTGTTTTATATGAAAGTCGGGGTATAGAAAGGCTCATGCATTATTTATCAGTTTTATTAGTTCTTGTAGTTTTTTCTTTGACAGCTTTTTTCCTCTGGCTGTTCTAAAAAGAAGTGGAAGATATTTCGAAGATTTTTTATCTTCTAAAATGTCTTGCGGTATTTCCCCTTTTGCAAGATAAGCTTGATCAAAGAAATTGACCCAGTCGGTTGATTCTTCTCGTATATTCAGGGCTTGCGCAAGAGAAGATAGCTTATCTCTGTCTTTGGGGGGATTGAGGTTTCCCGTTTCAAGTCTGCTGATATAAGCGGGATCAAGCCCGAATCTTTCACAAAATGTTCTTAGCGTAAGTCCTGAATTTACCCTTTTTTGTCTAAAAAACTCACCGAAGTTCATATTTGAAAATGTTTGAGGATTTATCATATGTTGTAATATTATTACAACATATCATGTATGTCAATGGTTAAATTAGTTTTTGGGTGGTAAAATGCGGGAATGAAAGTAGGAATAAAAGGGGCAAGGAAACTTCACGCAGACACTCCCCCCGATTGGTATTTTGAATCCATAAAAGTGGATTTTTTTCAGAGAATTTGGCATAGAACCAGATTCTCTAACGTTTCCTCTGTTATTGAACCGACAGGGGGAAAGGTTTTAGACATAGGTTGTGCCGATGGGACATTCTCAAAAGTCATATTAGATAAGTCGAGGGCAGATAAATTAATCGGAATTGATGTTTTAGGTACTTCGGTTGATTGGGCCAACAAACACTGGAGAAATTCTAAGATGAGATTTTTAGTTGGGGATGCACATAATCTTAAATTTTCCAAAGATAATTTTGATGCGGTTTTTGCAATGGAAGTTTTGGAACATGTCGCTGACCCAAAGCTTGTCTTAAAAGAGGTTAGGATGGTTCTTAAAAATGGCGGGTATGGAGTTTTTCTTGTTCCTTCTGACAGTTTTCTTTTTAAGATTATTTGGTTTTTTTGGCTTCATTTCTATCCTCGGGGTTGGGTTTGGGAGCACACACACATTCAAACCTATCGAGAAAACTATTTAACAAAAATTTGCAAGCAGGTAGGCTTTAAGGTTGAGGTAGATAAAAAATTCAATTTAGGCATGCTACACTTAGTAAAGGTAAGGAAAATATAAATGAAAGCTTCGATCATAATACCGAATTTTAATGGAGAAGCGCTTCTGGCAAAGAACCTTCCTTATGTTATCAAGGCTTTAGATAATAAAGAAAACAATATTTCGGAAATAATTGTAGTTGATGACGGATCATGGGATGGAAGCATTAAACTTCTTAAAGAAAATTTTCCTCAAGTTAAGGTTATAAAACATAAAATAAATAGAGGTTTTTCAGCGGCGGTTAATACCGGAGTAAGAGGATCAAGCGGGGATTTATTGGTTTTACTTAATTCGGATGTTGTGCCAAGCGAAGATTTTTTAGTAAGTACTCTGCCTCATTTTAAAAATCCTAAAGTATTTGCAGTTTCTCTTCATGAAAAAGAATATGGTTGGGCAAGGGGTGGATTTAAGGACGGTTATATTCAGATACTTCCCGGTGAAGAAAGTGATAGTTTTCATGAAAGCTTCTATGTTAGCGGCGGAAGCGGTGTATTTAGAAGAACTATTTGGGTGGAACTTGGAGGAATGGATGAAGAGCTTCTTTCTCCGTTTTACTGGGAGGATATTGATCTTTGCTACAGAGCTGCAAAAAGAGGTTATATTCTAGGTTGGGAGCCGGAAAGCTGCATAGTTCATAACCACGAATCAACAATAAGTAAGCTATCTAAAAAATACGTATCAAGAATAAAAGAGAGAAATCAACTTCTTTGTCTCTGGAAAAACCTAACCAGCCCGAACCTTGTTCGAAAACATATAATTGGAATATTCACCAGATTTGCCAAACACCCGGGATATATTAGAGTGGTTTTAATAGCATTGGGTAGACTGGGAATTGCTTTAAAGAAAAAGAAGAAAGAGGTTAAAGAATCAAAAGTATCTGATGAGGCGATATTTGCCAGGTTTTCTTAAATATAATGACTGATTTATCAATAATAATAGTTAATTTTAAAACTCCGCTGATTACAAAAGCTTGTGTGGCTTCTATTAAAAAATATCCACCCGAGGTTACTTATGAAATTATTGTAATTGATAATAGTATGGATAATATTGGATTCGCGGCAGGCAATAACAAAGGAATTAAGATGGCCAACGGAAAGTATATTTTGCTTTTAAATTCAGACACGCAGGTAAAAGAAGGCGCAATTAATAAACTATTGGAATTTGCCAAAAAGCATCAAGATGCGGGAGCAGTTGTTCCTAAGCTTCTAAATATCGACGGAAGTATCCAAGCATCTGTTTATAGGTTTCCAACAGTATGTAGAGCAATCCGTCAGTATTGGTTTGGAGAAAAAGGATTACTGGGAAAATATGTGCCAGAGACGGAAATTGTTGAAGAAGCGGTTATGGCGGCATTTTTGATTACTCCTGTATGTTTAAAGAAAGTGGGATTATTAAATGAGAAATATTTTATGTATTTTGAAGATTTTGATTATGCCAGAAGAATTAAAAAGGCAGATTTAAAAATTTATTATCTTTCAGATTCTAAAGTAGTTCACCATCACGGCGCGAGTGGTAGAAATTTAGCTGAAAGTCGTGATCAATGGAGAAGACTAATTCCTTCAAGCAAGATCTATCATGGACTTGCCGGGCATTATATTATTAATGGTGTTATCTGGTTAGGTCAAAAATGGCAAAAGTTTTTTCAAAAACAAAATTAGTTTTAATTGTAATTATCTTGATTGCAAGTTTCTTGCGCCTATGGAAATTATCTTCCAATCCGCCTTCTTTATTCGGTGATGAACTGGATCTTGGCTATCAGGCCTATTCAATATTAAAAACAGGAAGGGACTATTACGGCAATTTTATGCCGATTCATTTCCATTCTTTAGCCGAATGGAGAACTCCGCTTTATATTTATTCTGCAGTTCCGACAGTTGCTATTTTTGGAATATCACCATTGGGAGTAAGGCTTCCTGCGGCAATATTTGGAATACTGGGCGTTTGGGTAATGTATTTTTTGGTTAAAGAATTAACCATTAACCATCGATCATTAGCCATTATTGCAAGCTTCTTGCTTGCAATCTCCCCTTGGCATATTCAGTACTCGAGAGCGGGGTTTGAAGTTACTTTAATGCTTCTTTTGTTACTTTTGGGTTTGTATTTTTTCTTCAAATCCTTCCATAATTCAAAATTCATAATTCATAGTTCAATTTGTTTTGCTTTAACCCCATGGGTTTATTCAACAGCCAAGCTTTTTACGCCCCTTCTTTTGCTGTTTCTCTTACTTGTTTGGTGGAAAGAAATTGTCAAGATTCCTAAAAAATATTTAATTTTTGCTATTGTTGCTTTAGTCATTGTTGGCGGTCCTATTGTTTGTAGCACTTTATTTGGAGGCGGGGCACAGAGATTCGATTATATAGGAATATTTACCGATCCGACAATGGAAAGTGAAGTGGGAACCGCAAGACTTAATGATGCAAGAGCAAGAGGAGAAATGGGAGCCGGTCTTAATCCAACTTTAATAGATAGGGTAATTCACAATAAATTTACATTTGTGGGCAATAATTTACTTAGAAATTATTTGCAGCCATTTTCCTTTGATTTTCTTTTTAATAACGGCGATCCAAATCCAAGGCATTCGATTCATGAAATGGGAGAACTATATAAGGTAGAGGCAATTGCTTTAATTTTAGGTCTAATACTATTTTTCTCAAGTAAAAATCAGGATAGAAAAGTTAAAGCCTTGATCGCCTTCTGGGTTTTGGGGGGTATTATCCCCGCCTCTTTAACCCGTGATGGTGGGAATCATGCGACACGCTTGATTCTTATTCTTCCACCGCTCATATTTTTAATATCTTTCGGTTGGGTAGAAACATATAGATTAATCTCTAAAAGATATAAATATATTTTCTTAGGATTAGTTTCATTTTTGTATGTTCTTTGTATTTTCTTTTACCTTCACAATTACTGGGTTCATAATCCAACCTATTCAGAACGATGGTGGCACTATGGATTTAAGGAAGGAATTACATATATTAAGGAAAATCAGAAAGATTACGACAAAGTTGTTATTTCAATGGCGGGGGAGCCATCTTGGATCTTTTTTGCTGGTTTTTACGAATACGATCCTTCTTCGTGGCAAAAGAACTTTCCTATCGGAAACGATGTGGAAGTTTTCGGTATTGGAAAAGTTTCCCATATTGATAAATTCTATTTTGGTTCTCCTTCGGGAGGCGTCTATAATTGGGGAAGGGCGGTTGACAGCAAAACTCTTTACCTTGCCACCGCCAAAGAGGTTAATGTTAATTTAATACAAGAGCCTGAGAGAACTCCTGGGAACCTAACTCTTCTAAAAGCAATACCATATCCTTCAGGAGAGCCTGTATTTTATCTTTTTACCGGCAAAAAATGATTAGCTTATTAATCTCTCTTTTTGCGAATCTTTGGATTTATAAAATATTTGCCGTAAATTTCCTTTTAGGAACATTGGTTCTTTTAGCAGCAATATTACTTGTTAAAAATAACAAATTCTTTTTATTGTTGTTTATCCCGGTTTTATTTTTCCAAATCCAAACAACAAATAGGCCTTCACTAACCGCTATTTCGAATGATGACAGAAGAGTGATTGATATGAGACTTAGGGCATATCCGCCCAAGTTTTTAAGACTTGGATATTGGCTCGAGGAAAGAAAAGAATCGATTATTTTTAGCAGAGTTGTTACAAATTTATTTGAAAATATTGATCCCAATCTCTATTTTTTTGCCAATAGCCCGAGGCAAAGGGTAGGAATTAAGGAATTTGAGAAATTTCCATATGTCCTCTTGCCATTTTTCTTCTTAGGTGTATATAGTTTTTTTTCTAAGAAAGATAAACTATTTTGGTTGATGTCTTTTTTGGTCCCTATAACTATTCTTTCGATAATCGGCAGTAAAAATAGTTTGGGACCTTTTTCTCTTTTTCCGTTTTTCGTAGTTTCAATTAACGAAGGCTTTAGAAAATTACAAACAAAATACTTAAAAATATTTATTTTTGTTTTAGTTTTGGTTCTGATTCAAATTATCTTGTATGAAATTAGGTAAATTTAAAGAAATAGTACTTTTAGCTTTAGTTATTTTATTAAGTATTTTTTTGAGATTCTACAAGTTGGGGAGCATTCCTAACGGTTTATATGTAGACGAAGCATTAACCGGCTATAATGCTTTTTCAATACTTCTGACAGGCAAAGATGAATATGGGAAGTTTTTGCCATTGGCTTTTAGGTTCTTCGGCTCTTATTCACCGCCTTTTTATGTATATTTAACGGTGGTTGCAGTTAAGATATTTGGTTTAAGTATTTTTTCAACCAGATTTTCTTCTGCAGCCTTTGGTGTAATTGGCGTTATCCTGGTTTATTTTTTTCTTAAATATTCGGACCTTTTCAAATTTAAGTATTTGCCTTTAATCGGAGCCTTTCTTTTTTCCATATCTCCATGGGCCATATTCTTTTCAAGAGCCGGGTACGAAATAAATTTTGGATTTATTGTTCTTTCTTTGGGTATACTTTTTCTTTGGTTGGGTTTAAGAAAGATAAAGTTAATCCCCTTAGCATATATTTTTCTTTCCCTCTCATCATATGGGTCGCATCTTAATAGATATCTTATTCCAATTCTTGCTGCCTTAAGTTTGGTTTATTTTAAAAAAGAATTGTTTTCTAAAGCTGCTAAAAGATTTACTACTCTTGGATTAATATTTGCTTTTCTTATTCAAATCCCGAACCTATATTTATTTTTAACGCCTGCTTTTAATACAAAAGGCGATCTTTTTTATCAGGATTTACTAACTACTCAATTATCTAAGATTCATGGTCTTCTGCCTCAGTTTTTATCATATCCGCTTTCATTAATAAGGGAGTTTTCAGCAAGGTATTTAACCTACTTTTCTCCCCGCTCACTATTTTTGTTGGAAGATCCGGATATTCAAAGATCGGCTCCGGGACTTTCCCCGTTTTATTTCTGGATGGTTGTTCCGTTTCTTGCGGGTTTGTATAATATTTTCAAAGAAAGAAAAATATTATTTTCAAGATTTATTATTTTTTTATTATTGGTTTTTCCGGTACCTTTAGCATTGACTTCTGAGCCATTTTCTTCACAAAGAGGACTTCATATGCTACTTCCTTTAGTGATTGTAATAACCATTGGAATGGGGGCCTTATTTAAGAAATATGGAAAAATAGCCTTCTTATTTTTCATTATATTATCGTTAATTTCATTTATTTTCTTATGGCGTTCTTATTTTGTGCTGCTTCCCTTTGAAAGAGCTAAGGTTTGGGGATATGGTTTTGATAAATTGACTCAGGAAATTGTTAATAATCCTAAAATTACCTACGTTATTGATCAGGAAAGAATAAAACCTTTCTATATAGAATTTGCGTTTTTTTCTAAATTATCTCCGGAAAAACTACAAAATTCAGTTGGTGGAAAAATTAAAGAAAATTACTATACAAATATTGTTTTCAATAGCAGTTACAAATTTCAAAATATCGAAACAAGAGGTGTTGAATGGGAGAAAGATATTTATAAGGAACAGATTTTAGTCGGGGATGAACTTACAATTTCTGAATCACAAGCAATGGAACATTTTTTAACCAAGGTTTTTGAGATTAGGGATCCGGTCAACGAAATCGTATTTGTTGGTTACAAAACAGATCCAACCACAAAGTGTTTAAGGACTAATTTTGAAAGTATATACTGTAGGAAGATATGAAGCGAGTTTTGTTATTCGGGATCTTACTAATTGCCTTTTTGTTAAGAGTTTTATACTTGGATAAGTTTCCGGTTGGTTTTCATGCTGATGAAGCATCTAACGGGTATGATGCCTACTCGATTTTAAAAACAGGCCGTGATCAATGGGGGAATTTTATGCCTTTGGTTTTGAAGTCTTTTGGAGATTATAAATCTCCACTTTATGCCTATTTAACCATTCCTTCGGTTGCGATCTTCGGTCTAAATAAATTTGCTGTACGTTTGCCCAATGTGATTTTGGGAACAGCGGCGGTTTTAGCTTTATGGCTTCTTGTGGGAGAAATCTTAAAAAAGAAAAATATTGCTTTGGTTGCGGCTTTCCTACTGGCGGTTTCACCCTGGCATATTATGATGAGCCGGGGTGCTTTTGAAGCTAATTTAATAACTTTTTTTCTCCCCTTAGGGGTCTACCTTTATTTAACAAAAAGGGAAACTTTAGCCTCAATTGTTTTGGGACTTAATCTTTTTTCTTATCACTCCTCTAAGTTAATCACTCCAATCGTTTTTTTGGGTCTATTGTTTTTAACAAAGAGAAAGAAACTATTTCCAATGATTGTCTTCTCCGCGTTCTTTTTATTGATGCTTTATACATTTAAATTAGGAGGGGGAACAAGAGTTTTGGAAAGAAGTATTTTCCGGGGAGCTTTGGAAGAAGGCGCAAAAGTAAAAATTGAGTTGATTCAAAAAGGGATGAATCCGATTCTTGCAAGGATTTTACATAACAAATATCAAGTTACTGTCAAACGTTTTTTGGCAAACTATAATCAATATTTTTCGGCAAAATTTCTTTTTGTTGATGGTGCGGCGGAGGCGACTTACGGTATGATTCCGGGAGTTGGAGTAATTTATATTTTTGAAGGCATATTACTTTTAGGCAATATCTTTTTGATTTTCAGTAAAAAATGGCGCTTTTTGGTTTTGATGCTCATGTTTTGGCTATTAATTTCTCCACTGCCTGCAGCGCTGGCAACAGGGGTCGGTTATTCCGGAAATCGGGGTGAAGGCATGATTCCGGTATTTCAAATTCTGGAGGCTTTGGGTTTATTAGGTTTTAGTCTTTGCATAAGGAAAATGAACAAGAAATTCGTAGCGGTTATAGCGGGAGCCTTTTTGATTTTTTCCATTTTGGAAATTGGAAATTTTATTAAAATATATTTTGGAGAGCCGTTAAAGATTTCTCAACAAGGGATGTTGTATGGCAATCTGGAAACGGCAAGTTGGTTATCAAAGGAGTCTAATGGTGCAAGCGTAATTGTCAGTCGGAGTTTTTCTGAGCCGCAGATATTTGTAGCATTTGCCAATAAATGGGATTCGGGAGATTTTCAAAAGGAGACGAAGAATTGGAAACTTGAAACATGGGTAGATCAAATACCAAGTTATGGTTTGGGAAATTACACATTTAAGTCAATTGATTGGAAGGTTGATGGAGTAAAAAAAGAAACCTTTCTTGTAAGCCACCCAGAAGAATTTCCTAAAAACTTAATACCCGATAAAGTTTTTTATTATTTAGATGAGACACCTTCAATTTATGTTAAAACAAATTAAATATTTACTACTGATAGTTTTTCTCGCGGCCATTTTAAGGCTCATGAACCTTTCTTCTAATCCGCCGGCTTTAAATTGGGATGAAGTCTCTCATGGCTACAATGCCTATTCGGTTTTAAAAACAGGGAGTGATGAATGGGGGAAGTTGCTGCCGACAATATTTCAAGCCTATGGGGACTATAAGTTGCCGGTTTATATTTATTTAACTACACTTAGTCAGCTTTTATTGGGTTTAACTTCTATAGCAGTTCGCCTGCCCTCCGCCTTGGCTGGAATAACTACAGTTATTTTTACCTATTTACTGGTTAAAAAGCTATTTAATAAAGAAAAGTTGGCTTTATTGTCTGCATTCTTAGTAGCTATTGAACCATGGAGTTTATTTTTGTCTCGAGGCGCATTTGAAGCCAATTTATCTTTGGCTTTAATTATTGCAGGAGTATATCTTTTTACTACAAAAAACAAATTACTCTCCTTTCTTTTATTGGGTTTAAGTCTTTGGACTTATAATTCTGCCCGTGTTTTTGTACCTCTGCTTTTAGCGTCCCTGATTGCTATTTATAGGATAAATAGCAAGAAGATTATTCTTCCTATTTTACTTTTTATGGTTTTTTTCCTGCCAATGGTATACCAGTTATTCCATACGGTAGGCGTGGCACGTTACGGAAAGGTTGCAATATTGGATGAAGGGGGAATAAATAAAATTTTAGACATTAGATCTAAAATGAATCTTCCGACTCCCATGCCAAGACTAATTTCTAATAAAATAACTTATTTTTCTGCATTTTTTGTAAAAAATTATTTTTCTCATTTTTCACCCAAGTTTTTGTTTTTTAAAGGGGGAACAAATTATCAATTTAATATTCCAAACAGAGGTTTAATTTATTTGATTAATCTGCCATTTTTTGTTTTGGGTTTAATTTATTTGATTAGGAACTATAAAGAAAAAAATTGCCAGTTAATTTTGTTTTGGCTAATTCTCTCGCCGATTGCATCAAGTTTAACAAGGGAGGCACCACACACCCTAAGGTCAATTGTGATGTTGCCTATGCCAATGATAATTACAGCCTTAGGATTTAGTTTGATTAAAGAGAAAAAGTGGATAACCGCAGGTTATATGTTTGTTCTAACTCTATTTTTAGGGAGTTATTTAGATGTTTATTTTAATAATTACAGAGTTAATTATTCCTGGAGTTGGCAATACGGATATAGGGAAGTTGTAAGTTATATAAAAGAAAATTATGAAAAGTACGACAAAATAGTCATCACTAAAAAATATGGCGAGCCGCACGAATTTTTACTCTTCTATCTTAAATACGACCCGATTAAGTATAAAAATGACCTAAACTTAATTAGATTTGGTCAATCGGATTGGTATTGGGTCGATAGATTTGATAAATTTTACTTTGTGAATGATTGGGAAGTTCCAAAGACCGGCAATGATTTTGTTCTAGAAAGTGGAAGCACTGTTCACTGTTCACCTGCCTCGCCGAGTCAAGGCGGGCCGTCCACTGATCACTGTTTATTAATCACCAGTCCTGA
>ERZ1292625.1398-Hain-H41-01um-R1-1398-length-28977-cov-24_pt1 | contig 28977 bp, 26 predicted proteins | sample MGYA00564400_ERZ1292625 | MGnify/ENA primary metagenome ERZ1292625 (study PRJEB36523, sample SAMEA6512639) | groundwater metagenome | collected 2019-01-08 | study: AquaDiva: Metagenomics assemblies of 32 groundwater samples | reverse complement strand
TGCGCCTGTGAGGTTTGCGCGTGTGCCACCCTTATTCGCTTCCGCGACACATTCATTCACGGCTTCCTTATATGTCGTTTTTGTAGATTGAAAGATGATATCTCCCGCCCATCGGTTTTTGATAGAAAGACCGACTACTTTTTCTTCTTTCTTTTTCTGCTCGGCTTCCGCGATGTACTGCTTGATTGTTTCAAGATTTTCGAGAACCTGTGTTTTTGTGATTTTCATAAATGTTTTTTGTTTAACTTTCCCCCACGCCCTTAACGAGAAACGCGGAGGGGAAAGACCGTTAAGTAATCCTGTATCTGCACAGGCGGGAGGGTGCTGAATCACATCTTTTACGTTAGTGGTACTTTATCAGCGTTCCACAATTTCGATGTACCCTCCCGTCTAAGCAGATAACTCTTTTTAGACTCCTCTACTCTCCGCCCGCCTCCAGCTGTCGATTAGACAACCAACAAATTCGCGAGCGGGCGGAGAACAGAAGAGTCTAATAAGTCTCTCGTGCGGAAGTGTTTTGCAACTTCCTAGATTTCAGACTTTCGTGATAACGAGCCGGAGCAAGTTATCCGATGTCTTCGTATCTGTAGGTACTGTATCAGACGCGTGCAAATAATGCAAGTATCATGTTGATAACTATGTGGGGATAGTCGCTTGCAACGCTCGCAAAATGTGATATCATATAATTATGACAAAAGAAAAAAAGGATGTGAACATTCGGATTGGCGGTGCGGCGTATAAAAGATTGAAGGTTACAGCAGCAAAGTACGGAATAACATTGAAGTCTCTATTAGAAGAATACTCAAAGATTCGCCCTACTTGGGAACCTAAGTAATTCTATGACACAAACATCAAATGGCGAACAGCGTACGAAATACAAAGTACCCCTATATCGTGGATTTGAGAAAGTCGAGTTAGTCGAAGTAGAGGGTCGGGAAGTATCAGTATCTCCGTTTCTATCGGCAATAATCCATCGTCAGCCAGAATCTAATATGCCGATAAAAGAAAGGTACTGGGTAGTCGCGGAAATGACGACGGGACATTCTATCGCTACTGGTAGAACACAAAAACTTGCAATCGAAAAAGCCACTTCTGTCCTAAAGACACGAACACGCGAAGAAATAGAGAAAGCAATTAACAAAGGAAAACCTAAAGAAGATATGAACACATCAAATGGCGAACATGGTGTAGGAGAGGAGATGAAAGAAACAGTTTGGAGTAAGTCAACACGAGAGGAAATAATTGGGATACTATGGTTTATACTCGCGGCACTTTTATTCCCTTCGCACTGGTCGATGATACCTTTCTTCTTTGGCACTACCTCGACAATAGCCTCGATATATTTTGCGATAAAGAAACATGGAAACTGAAAACACTCTCTCCTCCTTCGCCTCTCTCCTCTCTCAAAGGAAACCTGCGCAACTAAAGTCCAAAGTACAATACCGCGCCGCAGTAGGAGAGCTAGCAGAGCTAATCGGGATCAAAGAAGACGACAAACGCTCTCTAGGTAAAATGCTCTCAAGGATAAAAGGTAAAGACATCTACGCAGTCATCTCTGAAGTAAAAGACCTAGTGAGGACGGGGAAGAAGAAGACGGGACTTCATGCTTTCAACAACATTACCTTCGTTCCTAAGTCTGCCACCCTTAACAGTTAAGAACCACTCTATGAAAGAAACAACACAACCTGCATGCGATGGACATAATTGGGAGGTCGCACGAATAATGCCGGCACCAAATTATTCAACGAATCAAGTATATCCAATGGCTGAAAATGCCTATATCATCTGTACTTTTTGCGGAATCGTGAGAATAACTCCTGTGTGTAATTTATAACCCCTCCCTCACCACAGGGAATACAGACTAAGAGCAGTGAAATACTTTCGGCGAGGGATAGCCATTACAGCAATCTCGGGTTGCTCTGTACAAAGCAGTGTCCGTTTACCCCTCCGACAACATTCCACTTCCCCTATTTTACCACACCCTAGGTACTAGGATAGGCGGGAGGGGGTAGAAATAAGGAGAACGGGAGAGGGGAGGTTAGAGGTTCGGTAGAAACTTCGGTAGTCCGTATTCTTGGCGCAATACTTCTATGAAGGCGACTGTCTGCAACGTCATCTCGCTCTGCACACCGTAAACCTTGTGGTATATCTCGTGGTGCGTACTGCACAACGGAACAATGTCGGACGTGCTTTCGCGCCCCAGATTCTTATAACTCATATGGTGCATATGTAGACGGTATGATGATTCACACGCCGCGCACTTTTTCCCATATAATTTGTAGTATTCGTTGCACTTTCTACGCCACTCCTTTGATTTTATGTACTCTCTATAATCAAGTTTCTTCGGTTCGCGCAGTATTAGTTGTATTTACTTTTTCTTATTGAATCGCTCTAGTTTCGCCCGCCATTTCTTCTCTTTCTTGGACAGTCTTTTCTTATGCTTGTTTTGCTTATAAAGTCTCAATCTCTCTTTTCTAGAAATCTTCGGAGTTGGATTGTAGGTTGTCTGTATCTTTTTACTGCGTATTAAAAAAGGCGATGCGGATTTAAGCCACACGTCCATACTTACTTCCTTACGTTTAGTTTTCATATGTCTATCCCCGATAATGGTGAAGACTCTTAGCAGGGGTGGCTAAGATGATACACAACACGTTCTCCTAAAATATATTGGCGTGTCGTTCGCTTTTCTCTACTCACTCTCCATTCAGGCATTTCTGCTCATAGCACTTTGATTGGCGAGATTGCGTAATCTAGGGACATAAAAGCGACTTCGTATGTAATGTCCGTAGCAGTGTCTATCCCCGCGTAAAGGAGCCAGACCTTTCCCCGATTCAACTTGCGTCCACCGAAGGCTCTAGGGATTCGCAGTACCCACTCGGCAGTATGAAAGCACAAAACCGCCGTGAAGCGGTTAGACGATAGATACTTTCAGCTCGGCGCGAGTGGATTGGAAGTTATGAGACACCCAAGAAACTGCGCCTCGTGCCGATGTGAAAATATCTGTTTTTCTTAGGTATCTCATGTTTGTATCATACAACATTCCCAATCACAACAACACCTAGCCTGTGGATAAACTACTGCATAGTGGGGATAACACTCCACAACAATAATCAATCTGCTAGTATTAAGAAATGAAGAAGCCGAAAGCTAAACCTAAAACGTGGCTTTGCAGAACTTGTAACAAAATGAAGAGTGGCTCAAGATACGCAAACACTTCAAAGGGCTGGCATGAGTGCGACAAATGTACAACTTATCTAAAGAGATGAAACAAAAGAGTCTCACTTCATTAAAGAAGAAACTGTGGGAAATTACTAAGCAAATTGTTCGTAAACTCTATGGAGATACCTGCTATTGCTGCGGAGCTAGGGGGCTCGTTGGATCAAACTGGCACACCGCCCATTTCGTTCCGAGTAGTATCTGTGGCGCAGGACTACGGTATGACTACGAATACAATCTCCGTCCAAGCTGCTATCGATGCAACATTCACCTTTCAGGAAATTGGATAGCCTTCAGAGAGCATTTGATAAAAGACTTTGGCGTAAAAAAAGTAGAGGAAATCATACGGAGGAAAAACGATATAACAAAAGCAGACAGATATTTCTATATTCAGAAAATCGAGAAATACACAGAGGTGCTAGAGGGCTTGAAATAGTTATCAACATCTATTGATTTCAATAGTGGATAGGTGTATTATTCAACCATGGATAATACAGAATATCTTAAGAAAAGAGCCGCCAGGTATGAGAGAGTCGTCCTATTGAGAGAATCTGGTATGAAGTGGAAAGATATTGCAAAAGATTTAGGTGTTTCAGTTGCGCGTGTTCAGGTTATGTATATATATAGTGATAATTATATGCCAAATTCTATGAGAGAATTTGTGAGAGATTATTATGAAAATAAATGTGTCTTTTGTAGTACTCGACATATTAGCGGTGCTCCGTTGCATGTCCACCACAAGAAAGGTAAAGAACATGAATTAAAAAATCTTTTACTTGTTTGTCACATATGTCATTCATTTCTACATAAACTCAAACATCATGATAACGAGGCGTATGATTTCTTTATAGATAAAGGGAGTAAATAGATCATTCTCCACTTATCCACTGTGGCGTGGTTGCTATTTTTATCCTAATCGGTTAGGATAATTCATGTAGAGAGCTAACCACTCTACCACCACCTATGAACCCTAAAACTAAGATATTCTATATGGGACGACGCCTTAACGGTCAATTCAACTCTTTCAAGTCAGCAGTCAAGCGTATAGCACGTCGTACAGCTCAATTAACGGGCGCTGGTGCCCTGTTCTATGCAATATTCATGTTGGGTGCGTTCACGTGGAGTACGAGCACCACAGAGGCGTATACGGTTAATGTGATGCCACAAAAGGTAGCAGAGCTGAAGGCTGATGTTGTAGCTCGACTTCTTGCTTGCGAATCAGCTGGTCACACAGAAGATGACGGAATAATAATCTTTGATTCGAACGCAAAGGCGTCAGTGGGCCAACTTCAATGGCAAGTTAGCTCGGTGCAGTACTACTACAAAAAGCTCTACGGTAAGAACATCACTAGAAAAGAAGCGGTCTTGATTGCTCTCGATACTCAAAAGGCATCGCAACTTGCATCAGATGTCATCTTCCGCGAAGGTGGCAATCCTGAGAAAGACTGGTATAATTGTTCTAAGAAACTCGGTCTCGCTGCGGAGGTGAAAGTACTCAATAAGCTTGACTAACCATGAAAAACCCTGCCGCAGTAGAATTAGGTCGCAAAGGAGGTCAATCAAAATCTGAAAAGAAAGCCGCCGCGTCTAGATTGAATGGAAAGAAGGGAGGGAGGAAACCGAAGAAGTAACTGTGGGTAGTCGCTTGTGTTTCCTGCTAAGATGCTTAATAATATACCATATAATTCTCTAAACTATGTCCAAATCAACATTAACAATTTCCTCTGATAAAAAGGTTCTTGATTATATTAAAGAGGGAGTAAAAGCAATTTCAGTACCAGTGTCGAGAACACTTGGCCCAGAAGCGAAAACGACACTGATGTATCGGACGTATAATCGCGGGCCAAGAAATGTGGACGATGGATTTTATACTGCCGAAATTATCCTACCAAAAAACCCCTTTGTCCGGCTTGTCGCTGAATTTTACAAAGAGGGAATAGCAAAAACCAATCGTAAGGTAGGAGATGGAACAAGTGGTACAAACTCTATAGGTGACTCACTTTTCGATAATATCTATGCAAAACTCCAAGCAAAATCAAGTGGGTACTCTTCAGGGAAAACAGAAACAAAGGGAGTAATGCAGTTGAAAAAGGATATTTTAGAGGAAGCGAAGAAAATTAAGGAACAAATAACAGCGTCGGCAAAACCAGTAAAAACACTTGCAGAACTTGAAAAGATTTCCGCCGTCTCTCTCGGAGAAGACAACGATACGTCAAAAATGGTCGCAAAAATGGCGTTTGAGGTTGGTGTAGATGGGTTTATTGATGTCGTAGAGGGGTATAAGAATGAGATAGAAAGTGAATTGATAGAGGGTATGCGCTTTCCTGCGAAGATCTGCGGAAAGGCATTCGTAAACAAGCCAGAGCGATACGAGATGGTCATAGAAGATTGCCCGGTATTTGTTACAAATCACAAGATGGATAACGATATGCTCGCCCGTTTTGTTGTATCAAAGTTTGAATCCACGAAAGCGATACTCTTCGCTCCCGACTTTTCCGATGCTGTTCTAGTGAATATGGTGCTCGCCAGGCAAAATGGGACATTTCTTTGGCCAGTGAAAGTACCATCACTTCGTACAGAACAAATGGAAGACCTCGCTATATACTGTGGCGCAAAACTCGTAGATAAAAACAAGGGGGATAAGCTTGAACATGCTAATAAAGGACATCTTGGGTATTTAGAGAAACTAACTGTAAAGGACACGGAGACAAAAGAAGATGCGGTCGCGATCGGTGGGAAGGGGACGGAGAAATATACTGACACTGAAACTGAAGTCGTTGCGGGCAAAAAGAAGCAGAAAAGCTTTGAGACATCGGCTATTCAACAGCGTATAAAAGTCCTCAAAGGACAACTAGAGGAAACAAAAGAACCGCAATTCCAAATGTTGATGAAGCGTCGCATTGCTTCTATGGCTTCTGCTGGCGGTGTTATCCGTGTAGGAAGTCCTACCGATGCTGAATCACTCCCACTGAAATTGAAAATAGAAGATGATGTATTTGCTTGTCGAGCCGCGCTCAAATCAGGTTATGTGAAAGGTGGCGGGCTTTGCCTCAAAGAAATAGCTGACAAACTCCCCGAGGGACATATTCTCAAAGACGCACTCCAAGCCCCGTACAACCAAATCCAAAAGAATGCAGGAGGCACACTTGACATAGGAAAAGATATTATTGACCCCACCGATGCGGTATACTATGCAGTAGAGCATGCGACTTCGGTAGTGGCCTCACTCATCACTGTAGGCAATCTCATTGTAGAAGAACCAGAGAACGAAGCGGGCGAAGGTGAAAAGGAAATCGCCAAAGCGATCAAAGAATACACGATGCTCATAAAGAGAGAGAAAGGTTTGATGAGTGAGAACGAGAAACTTGCAGAATCAGATGCAAACGGCGGAATGACGATGGAGGAAATTACCAGTTTGGATAACGGATAAAATTATGAATGGACGAGCGGCAAAGGACATGGCGATGAAAATGGCGGGAGGCGCAAAGTACGTCTTGAATAAGACAGCAGATATGGTGAAATCAATGGTAAAGAACCGTATGGAGGCACAAAAGAACTTCCAAAATAGGAAGGACGACTCAAACTATAACCGAAGCGCAAGCTATTGGGCTAAAAACAAGAACTAGCAGATAGTATGTTCTATGGCGACAATCAGACAGAAACTAGCCCTTCACAAAGCCATAAAAAATGGTGGAAACATTAGTAAAGCAATGGTGGAGGTAGGATATAGCGAAAACACAGCACACACCCCACAAAAACTAACAGGAAGCAAAGGGTTCCTTGAATTATGCGAGGATATAGGATTGACAGACGATTTCCTAGCAAAAGCATTGTTTGATGATATAAAGGCGAAGAAGCAGAATAGAAAGCCAGAACTCGAATTGGCTTTCAGAGTGAAAGGAAGATTAGCGGATCCAAATGAAATACCAAAAGGAAATACTTACAACATCTTCATCGCAGAACAGCGAGACAGAATTGCTCGAAGAGTTCTCGCTCGTAGCACAGGAAGCGAAGGAACACCTGGTGGACTTCTTGATAGCGACAAATCCGAAGTATGAACCCAATTGGCATCATGAAGTCATTGGTAAAGAGCTGGAGCACATTGAAAGATACGGAGACAGAGATTATAAAGTCCTGCTTGTCTTTGTCCCACCAAGACACGGTAAGTCAGAGGAATGTTCCATAGGATTCCCTGCATGGTTTCTTGGTAGGAAACCCGACAAGGAAATAATCACTGTTTCTTATTCGGCAGATCTCGCACAGGATTTTGGTAGTAAAACGAGAAGCATTGTAAACGGCGAAGCGTATCCACATATATTTTCAGGGATAACTCTCAAAGAAGACGAACAGGCAAAAGCAAAGTGGAGAACAAATAAAGAAGGCTCGTATACATCAGTAGGTATTGGTGGTGCGATAACTGGACGCGGGGCTGATGTTCTGCTTTTCGACGATCCTATAAAGAACCGAGAAGAAGCCGAGTCAGAGGTAGTCAGAAATAAGATATGGGATTTCTTTACCTCCACAGCGTTCACTCGTTTAGAGCCGGGTGGTGTTATTGTCGTCATTCTTACTCGTTGGCATACAGACGATTTAGCAGGAAGGATACTTGCAAATCCAGAGCTTTCAAAAAGATGCAAAATCATTCATTTTCCAGCGATAGCGACTCATAAAGAAAAATATCGCGAAGAAGGAGAAGCGTTGTGGCCGGAACGGTTTGACCTAAAGGCACTTGAAGAGATAAAGAACACAATCGGGCCGTATGATTGGAATGCTTTGTATCAAGGCTCTCCTGTTTCGACAGCAGATCAAGAGTTCAAGACACCTTGGTATAAGTACACAACAGAAGCGGAACTTGAAGTAAAATCAACCTCGAATTACTTGACAGTTGATACTGCGATGTCAAAGGCTAGTCAAGCAGATTATTGTGGTTTTTGTGATAACTCAGTAGATAGCGAGAACTTTTGGAATATAAAGACTTGGAGGGCGAGACTGAGCCCTGACGAACTTGTTGATGCGTTATTCGCTCTCCACGAGAGGCGTAAATATACTTCTATCGGGGTAGAACGAACGGCATATCTTGATGGACTAAAACCATTCCTTGACTCTGAACAAAGGAAACGTGGACGATTTTTACCTATTGTGGAATTGAAACACAATCAAACAGCAAAAGAGATTCGTATTCGTGGGCTTATTCCACGCTATGCTTCCGGTTCTATTAGACACCTCAAAGGAGAGTGCGAAGCACTTGAAGAAGAACAGCGGCAGTTTCCTAATGGGCTGCACGATGATGTCCTTGATGCGACGGCATATCAATTACAGATTGCAGATGGTTCACACGCTAAGGGCGTGTTTATCCACAGACCGACAAATGCGGGCTTTACAAGGAATAGAGGATAGTGGTGTGTTATAATTTGACAATGAACGAAACTATTTATAAAGACGCACCAACTTCTTCGTATCTTCCGAGTAGAGAAGTCATAGCGTTTACTAACGAGGTGGGGAAAGATTATTCCTACGGAAACGAGGTATTGACAAAGAGCTGGAATGAGCTGAATGAATCATCAGTGATAGATGATATGAATCGAGGGCGCAAGATGTTCAATGCGTTCGTAGATGAATCGTATGACAATCCTAACGATGCGTGGAAATGGCGCGGTACTCGCTCTAACGCTCGGAACAAGGGTATTGCAATGCACGCCAATCTCACGGCTGGTTATATGCTCCCAAGTTTTCTAGCACAAAACGACGATGATGAGATAGATCGAGGCGTATCTGAGTTTATGACTGACCTTGTAGAGTGGATGGCGCAGGATGAGAACTCAAACTACAAAGAGAACTTCCTTGCTCTGGTGTTCGCAATGGAATCAGATCCTGTTGTTTATCTCGGCGCAGAATATCAAAAGGTAATGCAGGAGATAAAGATAAAGGGCGAATCAGGTAAATACACGAAAAAAGAGATATTGGACGAAGTGCTCTCTGGCTTCAAAGCTCCTATCTATACTGCAGACCAAGTGCTCATCTCCAACCCATTCGAGAGAAACATACAGAAGCATCGGTTCAATATCACTCGAAAGTGGGTTGAGTATCAGGAAGAAGAAGCGAAATATGGGAAGCACGAGAACTGGAGTTGTGTTGGTGCTGGGAAGAAGACCGTCTACAACGAAGATGACGGACTATTTTATGATATCAAGGATGAAGATCACCCTTCGCTCGTGGAAGAAGTAACATACAAGAATCGCAGGAATGACACGGAGGTATGTTTCGTCGGAGGTATTTACATGGGCGAAGCGAAAGTAGACGACAACCCTATTAAGCATAGGGATAACTTTGGTGCACCGAGATACAACCTACAGCAGTTCGGCTTCTATCCTATCGGTTCCCATTTCTTCTTCTACAAATCAATGATGAATGCGATGCGCTGGGATAACGCTCTCTACGATGCTTCTACAGAAATCATAGCGAATAGAGCAATGCTTGACGCAGAGATGCCTATCGCCGTGTCTGGTTCAGATAAGATTGACGGAGATATTATTTATCCGAACGCTGTCGTGGCGTTCCAAGATAAGGATACAAAGATTTCTCCTTTGATGCCGCCGTCAAACCTGAACCCACTTATTGCTTCGCTTAATATGACCGGAGAGTCGATGTCTGATGCTTCAGTATCAGAGACTATTAGCGGTAATCTTCCTCCAGCTTCTCAGAAAGCGTTTATCGTCGCACAGGCGCAGGCGAACTCAAAGAAGATTATCGGCGGGGTAGCAAAGGGATTGGCGGCTTCGGTATCTCGCTATGGACTTTTGATGGGAGACATTGCGATAAACAATCTCTCTATTCCGCAGATAGATGACATCGTAGGCGATACAACGAGACTAAAGTATAAGAAGTTTATGCTTCAGAATAAGGAAATCGGAGGACAGAGAATGTCAAAGAAACTCTCGTTTAATGAAGACCTTATTGGTGCAGAGATGACTGATGAGGAGATAAAGAACAAGAATCTCGACCTCTATAAACAAAGTGAAGATAGCAAGACAGCTCTTATGGTCGCAAACCCAGAGATGTTCGCCAAGATGAAATACTTTGCTCGTGCTGACTACAAAGAAGTATTTGCACAGTCAGACGAAACAATGCAAGCACTCCTCATGGCCCTTGAAGCGCAGTTCCGTCAGAATCCGTATGTTGACCAAGAAGCTTTGGTGCGCGAGACATTCCACAGTTTCTTCCACAGCAAAGCGGATAAATTCATTCAGAAGCAACAGCCGCCGCAATTACCACAACCACAAGGGGGAACAGGCTTTGCTTCACAGATAGCCCAAAAAAAATTATCCCCAGCCATCGGAGCGGCAAGTGCTATGGCTTAATCGTGGTATAATAATCACATAATCATAACAATATATATGCAAGACTTTGAAATTATAAATGGGTTCAAGCTAGAAAATCCTGACAAATTGGAGCGTGTTATCCATGGGGATATGGGTCGTGGTGGAGTATTGGAGGGGGGTATAGGCGAAGACGCAGAGCCGGGACTCGTCCTTGCTCACTACGACAAGCTCGCAGGGTACATCACGAAAGACGGTGTGAAAATCAAGACGGGTTCGTTCTGGGACTTCAAGGGGAAAGCACCGAGAAAGGAGCCGGAGATTATGTATATCTTCAATATCGGTGGGGACAACGTAGAGGTGGATGACCCGAGCAATCTTGCATCGGCTATCTCTACTGTTGAGAAAGTCCGTGCCGAGAAGGAAGAGAAAGTAAAGACTAAGAAGGCAAAGAGCAAGTTCAAGGGATAGTTCTTTATGCGAGAGTATCTACAGAAATATCTGATTCGCTTCATCGCCAGAAATGTATTCCACACACTGACGAAAGAAGACTTCCTGCTTATCAAAGGTGATAAGTGGGAATGGAAAGGAAAGGAAATGAGCGGAGAGACTATAGGAACGCTCAAAGCCCAAGCCAAGACCTTTTCAGAATCAACACTATGGAAGGTACTCAAATCAGAAATGCAATGGATTGCCGCTAAGACACTCTTGGAGAAGGGAACGAATGCTTCTGACTTGCGTATTGCACAGGTTACGGGCTATCTCACGCAAGTAATTGACGACAAGATTCGCGAGATGTCTAAATGATAGAATATTGGTATGAAAAAGGCACGACAAATGACGAGTGAGCATAAAAAGAAAATAGCGGAAGTGACAATATAGAAAACATTCAACCGTTGTGTCGTTCGTGCAATAGCAAAAAGGGAGTGTTGTGCACAGAGTACGCGGCTATTGACAGGGATGAATATGATAAACTAAAGGAAATGAGCGAAAGTCCGTAAGGACGAAGAGGGTCGCTCAGTAGGGGGATTGAATCGCATCCATTGGATCGTCAATCCTCTCACCGAGAGACTCTCGAACGCTAGGTCTACTCGGACGGTAAACGAGATGCGAAAGCTTACAAACTAAATGACCACGGGGAAAGTCCCGATGTCCCAAAATGACTGAAGAAGAAAAGGCCGAAATTGCTAAAGCCGAAGCAGAAGCGAAAGCAGAAGCCGAAAAAGCAAATGCCGCACTCACACCAGAACAACTGGAAGAAAAAGAGAAGGCTGAAAAATTGAACCTTGAATCCGTAGATTACGAAGCTCTTGCGAGAGCGGAAAAGGAGCGCAGGGAGGCGGCTGAACGTTTGCTCGCTGAAGACCGATATAATGCCTCACGGCTGAAACGGGAGACAGAAGAGGAACGCGGGGCAAGGGAAGCACTTGAAGCAGATGATGATAAACCAATTACTGCAAAAGAACTTCCAGCTATTCTCGCTCGTGAACGCCAAGCCGCTCAAAAGGATTTACAAGAGGGTCGTGCTTTGGACATTGCACGGGCTAACACAGCTTCAGAAGCGGAGGCACAAGCCGCCGTACTCTTTTGGAAGAATCGTGTTGTGCCTACCGGCAACATAGAAGAGGACATCAAGTTCGCGATAGGCGGTCTTAATTCAAAGAAGATTGTCGCCAAGAACGCAGAACTCGCTCGTGCTCTTCGAGCCAAAGATACTATCATCGGAAGTCCCGCAAGTGAACACCGAGACGGTCTACCGAACGAAGCACCAAAGCTTGCTGACAATTCGCCACTGAAAGGATACGAATGGAAGGGTGGAAGCATCTATTCCAAGAAACTCGCTAGTGGAAAGACATTGTTCAGAAATGCTAAACCTGCTCCTGGTCAGCCGAGAACTTGGGTAGAGTAGCGTAATTTACATAAAGACTTACTAGAAAGGGAGAAATCCCGAAGGTACTTCGTTGTACCGGACTAATAATAATGTTATGGCAAAGGGAGATATGAAAGTAATAGGTATGTGCAATCGTCAGCCATTTCGTGTCGCGGCTTCCGCAACTCGTGGCTACGTTGGCGAACCTATGATAAACACTGTTACTTACTCATCTGGCGTAGCGTCAGCAAATACTATTGTTGTTGCAGTCGATGATGACGTAACGGTCGTTACTGAGCAGTTTGTAGGTATTCTTGGGAAAGATATGGAAGTCAATTCAGCAGGTACTGTGACAGCTCACAGGACTGTCGTTGATATGCCGTTCCCTCAGCTTACGCGCATTGAAGCGGCAGCTAAGACAGCATCAACTTGTGATACCGAAACAGAGGCAATCGGTCTCTTGTTTGATATCTACATGATTGACCTCACATCGAGTACCTATACATGGGATGCGGCAGGTGCGGATACGGCAGGGTTCCAAGTCGCTTGGTACAATGTTGCTCGCGCAGCTCTCCAATGTACGGTTGATACTCGCGGCGTAAGTCGTAAGGACATCACCTAGTTAGAAATTAAAAGTTAAGATTGTAAATTATGAGCTATACAGGCGGACATACAGCTAACCTTTCTGCTGATGATACCCAGACAGCTATTGATGAAGTGATGTACGAAGAGTTTACGCGTACTGCGGTTCCCGGCTACTTGTCGGCGCAGGACGGGTTCTACTTCAAGACAGACTCCATCGATTCAATGGCTTTCATCTACGATGAGGACTCCAATGTTGGGGAATTCAACGAGACGGGTGAACAGGAGGAAATCGTTAGCACTTCAACTCGTATTGGTAACACCAAGACGAAGCGTGTCACGAAGTACACGAAACAAGTCCCTATCTCTTGGGAGGCGTTCAAAACTTCGCAGAAGGGAAAGCGTGAGGCGATTGGTCGCCAGATTGGTGATCGCGCTCGCGTGACCCAGGACCATCTCTCTATTATCAACACCTACGGCGACTTCGTTGCAGGTTCGGTCAATACCACGCCAGACGGCGATGCGGTGGCTTCGGACTCGCACACGACTCTCAACGGTGTGACGGTAGACAATCTTGAGACTGGTACGCTCAACGCGGATAATCTCTGGACAGTTGTGCAGTCGCTTGCGAATCAGAAGGGGCAGGACGGTGATGCAGGGTCTCATCAGTTTGAGGCCATGGTTGTTCCGTTCATTCTCTACAAGACCGCACGCGAGACGCTCGGCTCTCCGTTGGTTCCGTTCTCCGGTGAGAACCAAATCAACATCTTCGAGACTGACTACGGACAGGTTCGTCTGTCGGCTTCGATCTTCCTCGGCTCTACTTACAATACAGCCTCGAACACGAATACGACTTACACCGTTCTCGGTCGGAATCATGAGGTGCGCCGAAAGGTTCTCTCAGGACTTGAGACCTCAATGCTCGAACCGAAGTACACTGACAATGACACCTATGTTATGCGTGCGAAGTTTGCGGAAGCACACTTCCCGGGCACATGGACGGCAATCGTCAGTTCTTCAGGTACAGTTTAGTAATCACTAACAACTAACGCTATGAACAACAAATTCTTAGTTGGAGCGTTGGTGATACTAATGCTCCTCGTGATTGGGCTGTATTTCAAGGGTTCTAATGTATTCGGTGCTTCGGGTACTCGTTTCCCAAATGGTTTGAGTGCAGACTCAACTTCTCCTGTTGCAGGACAGGTTCGTGGTACGACACTTACCGTTACTGGCGATACCACACTTGGTGGTGGTTCAGGTGCACTTGTCATCACAACAACTGACGCTGCGACTTCAACAGTTCAAGTAGGATGTATCCAAACTACAGCAACTTCTACTGCTAGCCCTATTAAGCTTCTTGTAAATCAGTCAGCAACGACTACAACGCTTAACAGTGCAACAGTTCGAGGTGTTGTTCTTTGGGCGTTCGGTACTTGCCCGTAGTAACCCGTCTTTGTCCATCAACTCTTGGTGGGCAAGACACGGGTCGCCACCCGATAACAATAAAATTATGATTATGAATCTAAAATACACAGCAGTCATCACACTCATTCTTGCGATTGTGATGATGTTTTCGGTTTCTTTCGTGCAAGCAAATCCTTCGTTTTTTATCAGACAGAATAATGGGGTATCAACAACGGCTACTAGCACGATGCTTGGGTATTTGACTCCAGGTACTGCTACGACGACTATTTATTTCGATAGTCAAGCAAATGGAAATCCTTATGGTGCTGAAAGTGCTATTCTGGCTCTTCAATTGACAGGTTCAACAACTCCTGTTGCTGGAAGCACTGTAGCGACCACGACTTATAAAATTGGTATAGAATACGCGCAGGCAGGAGAGAACTGTATTACGTCCCCAACATCCTGTGATTGGTATTCTGATTCATCATTTGCGACTACGACTACTCTTGGTTGGCAGACAGAAAAAGGAGTATTAGTCGCATCGACAACCCCGACAAAGATATTCGTGGATATCCCTACACCGACACGGTATACCCGGACCATAATCTCTATTCCAGCGGGTAGCACGAATGGTGCAGTATGGGCTGAGTTCGTCGCGAAGAAGGAAAATAAATAAAATGCCCGAGCAGACGCAACAACTCTCGTATCCGCTAGATGTTAATTCCGCAGGAATAATAGACAAGCAGATACTTAGTACCAAATGGTCGCGGACTAAATTCGCGAATGTTGGTAGAATTGTTACGCTGAAAATAATTGACGATGCGACAACGCTTACGACAGGGGATGGGAAACTAATCTTCAACGTACCTCTTGAATTAGATAATACTCTTATCGTTGCGGCAGAGGCGTTTGTCTCAACGGTGTCTTCTTCTGGCGCTGTCACAGTCCAAGTGCGAAACGTAACCGATTCGGTAGATGTACTTTCCACGGCAATCACCATAGACCAAAGCGAATTTGATAGTTATACGGCGGCGACACCATGTGTTATTAACTTTGCAAATGCACAACTCGCAAAGAGCGATAGAATCGCGATTGATGTCGATGGTGCTGGTACAGGTGTAAAAGGATTATCAGTGTATCTGAGTGTTCAATCATGATTGCTTTTGACTCTTTCGCAGAAAGTGATGCAAGTGGAAACACTGGAGGTACACTTCTGTTCTCATTCAATAATGTCGGAGGTACTTTCCTCCTGTGTGCTTGTTGTGACGACAATAGTGTTGATCCTGGGATTCTTGGATTTTATGGCGGTGATCAACTCACTGAATTATTTAATGGACTTTTAGGTGCGGCTCATTTATGGGTCGGATATTTAGTTAATCCCAAGACGGGGGCAAATAATTTATCGTTAAATAAAACAGGAACGATGGCGGCATTTCGAACGGGAGTCATTACTTTTACTGGTGTGGACGCAAACAATCCATTAGGAGGAAATAACAACGCAAGCGAATCAAGTAATACGAACAATTTTTTGGGTACAACCGTAACTGTACAAGGAACTTCAGGATTGATTGTTGATGCGTTTATGGGAAGTCGCGTTACAGCAGGGAACGCGAAGACACCTCAAACGGAAAAAATGAACAACACAGGATTATGGGGGGGGGCAGTTGACCATCTTGCCGGGATGTCTATCGAAGCTCATACAGGTTCTAACATCACGATGACATGGGAGAACTTCACCGGGCAGAGTGGTGCGACTAAAAAGATAATATATGCGACTGAATTACTTCCAAGTACATTCACACCGAAAATACAAATTATATGATAGACAAACTACGACAACATAGATGGCGAGCGGGATTCCCTGGAAACTACACAGGAGAAATCCTCTATGGAAGGAATATCGATATCTCCACTTCTCCAGGGAGGGTTATCCTTGCGGACAAAATGCTGAAATCGGTAGATACGGCAGACACAAATATGTCCAACCTAGAGGTAGCGACTAAGTTTCTCCGCTCTAATGCGGATGCAACTGATAGACACTGGGCAGTATGTGGGAACGGAGTTACTGGTGGGCGTATGTTCAAAACTACTGATGGTGCGACACCGATTTTTACTTGGGCGGAAGAAACGCAAGGCACTGGTGACACACCGCCAACTACAGTTTTGGATATAATGGCATTTGAAACATTAAATGGGGAACAGCAAATGCTCGCTGTCTTGCCAACAGATGCTGCTTTACTAAATAGTCCTGCGACTGCCAATAAATGGGATATAAATTGGGGAACGACTGTTGCGGCCCCTGCAATAGTTCTTACAACTGCTACGTTACATCCGATCGCAAGACTTCAAAGACTTACAGCGATAGGGAATGGGAATGTATTACAGACAATTGATAAAAATAGTGTTGTTGTCAATTCTCGAATAACAATTCCTTATGGATACTCAATAAGAAATATCTACACCTCATCAGACCGTTTTTGGATAGGGTGTACAAATCTCATCGGAACGAATGCGAAGATAATTGAATGGGATGGATTTTCACTCACCTATAACAATGAATACGATATTATCGGCGACATTCCAGTTTCTGGTTTCATTGTCGGAAATGTTCCCTATTTCATAACTAACTATGGATATATTTATAAATATACTGGCGGTTCTTTTGTTGTAGACCAGCAATTTCCGCTTGCTGAGGAAACCCTGCCGACTCTTGATGTGAGTACTTATGGGTGTACGGTAAATAGCACTAAGGTGTCTATATTGGCTAATGCAACTGATGAAGATGTCCTATCTTCCAGAAAGTTTCGTGCAGGGATATGGGAGTACAATACGGTCTCTAAGGATCTCTATCACAAGCACGGAATCGGGGCTACCGATACAGGTTCTACCACGACTCTTCCCGATTTTGGACAATCAAAGATACATACCGTAGGTGGAATTACTTTTGCTTTCACCACCAACTCAAACATTCTTTTCTGCGGGGCAAAGATTTATACGACATACATAGATAATGCCGGTACTGGCGGTTCGACTTCTCTATTTGGATTGTTCCGACAGGTACAAAACAAGGCTCGGTATCAAAGCACAGGTATCAACAGAGGATATCTTGTCACTAGTATCCTCTCTATTTCTGGCGTAGAAGCATTTATAGAAGGATTATGGGTAAAGTTCAAGCGGTTTATTGACTCAGGGAATAGGGTAGTCGTAAAAGCACGAGTACAAGACCCCAAATTGCTTGTTACGGCAAGTCTAACAGGATCAGAATCACGAATGAATGTGCAGGCCGCAGGTACTTGGACGAGTACCACTACGTTTACCGCAGTCGTACCGACAGGTGTTGTTGTAGGAGATGAGGTCGAAGTCCTAAATGGAAATGGAGCGACTTGTCTTTTCCATATCTCAACTCTTTCTGCGACACCTGACAGTTCCGCGACAATCACAGTAACCGTAGACGAGGCACTCCCAACTCTGAATACAGCGGGAAGTCGGGGCGCACTGTTCCGGTTTGATAATTGGATAAAAGTGGGAACGATTAGTTCAACGACAGTCGGGAATCAGAAACTTCCTATGCCTGAAAAGATGCACGGGGAGTTCCTGCAACTGAAAGTAGAGCTTCGAGGGCATGAAGTAGAGATTGACGAAATAATACCTGTGGATAGAACGAAGACTAGTTCTGATATGTTATAATCACACAATATGAGCAACTATACACAAGCTGAGTTCCAATCAATAGTCCACGGGATGCTCCATTCCAAGTTCGCGCAAGTTTCCTCTCCTACCGTTGTAATGAATCGTGCTGTACGATACACGCTCGGCGATATGGATATGCGCTCAATGAAAACAGCGGCGCAACTCTCTCCGAATATGTTTGCGAATGTCTATGACTATGCGTGTCCGTCTGACCTCAAAGGAAATAAGATTATAGATCTGAAGAAGCAAGTCAGCCGCTCTTTCTTGGAACGTTGGTTACTCGTAGATGAGACCGACTTTGACCGAACAAAATCAATATCCCAGCATCGTATCGCAATTCGGGACGATAGTTTCTCACGACTCTTGCGGATAGATGGGGTAGAGGGAAGTAGCAGTAAGGTTTTGAATACTTGCGAATCGCTGACTACAAATGGCGCGTGGTCGGCGGCAGGAGATGCTTCTAATCTCACACTCGACAATGATAACTATATAACTGGTGGTGGCGCATTGAACTTTGATATGGCGACCGGTGCAACGACTGGCTACATTGAAAACTCAACGATGAATCAGATTGACCTCTCTGATTACCAAGATAAGGGTTCTATCTTCGTGTGGGTTTTCATTCCTGATTACTCCGATGCGCAGGCAGATACGGTAACAAACTTTATTCTTCGTATAGGAAACGACACCTCAAATTATGTGAGCGTTACGGTAACGACTAACAACGAGGGACTGACATTTTATGACGGGTGGAATCTTCTCCGCTTTGACCTCAATGGGGCTGTAGCGAGCGCGGGAACAGTTGCGTGGAGTACGGTAGATTATCTTCGTCTCACGGTTACGAAATCCGCTTCACTCGCCGCCGATACTGATTGGCGTGTTGATGACTTCGTTGCACGGATAGGGACTATCTACGATGTCATCTATTACTCAAAGTATGGGTGGACGACTACCGCAGGAGTCTACATAGAAGAAAGCACAACTACCACTGACTTGCTTATCGCCGATACGGACGAGATAGAAATCCTCGCGTTCAAGGCGGCAGAATACGCCGCACAAGAACTGAAAGAAAAAGACGAGATTGCTTATTTCAAAGGAGAGTACGAACAGGCGAAGCGTAAATATCTTTCAAATACTCCAAGCGAAGCATTGAAGATAACAAGACGCTACGGCTCTCTTCCTAACCTAAACCGATTCTGATATGCCTCAATACGATATAAATAAAGTAGATACTTCGTCTTTCACACCAGAACAACTCGGTGCTTTCAATAGTGCAAAAGCACTTATTCCTCCTATTGCATCAACGACGCCAGCACCAACAAAACCAGTAACGCTTCTTTCATCTGCGACAGGCGCAGATATTGTTGGTAAAAATAAAGAGACACTTAGCAACATTGAGCAGTCGATCACCATTCCCCAAGGAGCAACACTCTCTGGGCTTGCAAATAAATACGGGACAAGTGTGCAAGATATAATGAAGAATAACCCAAATATAAAAGACCCCGATGTCATTCAGGCGGGTGCTTCCCTCCGCTTACCTCTCACTGTATCCGGCTCCCCTGCTACATCAAAGATGGCGGCTGACATAAATACCGCAACACAGAATGGGATGACTCCTGATGAAAGGACAGGGCTTCGGAATCTTCAATCGTCACAGGACGCGGTTACTACCGCCGCCGCAAAAGCCCGCGCCGCCCTCGATGCAAAGGACTATACTTCAATGGACTACTGGACGAACAAGGCAACTGCTGACCGACAGCAATACGAAAAGCAACTCTCCGACTACTATGAACAAACGAAGACACTCCGACAGAGGGTGACAGAGAATCTCACTCCATCTGAGAAAGAACAGCAACTCCAACAGCAGGTAGTAGATATTCGTGGTCAAGCGGAAGCGTTCAAACTTCGAACTGAAGAAGATAAGTTTAGGGAGTATGAAGGACAGACGCTCGGCTTCGCGGGTGGGCGAGCATCTGAAATTGACCTACGAGCATCATTCAAAAATCAGGAGTTTGCTCTAAAAGAAAAGAATCTCCTTCTCTCTCTCGGACTAGAGCAAAGCGCAAGAGAAATGGAGGGGAAATCCATAGAACAGCAACTCGGCTACCTCGCAGACGACTTGGAACTCCAACAAAAAGTGCAGGAGAAGATCACTGCTTCCGAAGAAAAAGTATTTGAACGCGCCGACACTCTACAAAAGGAACAGAAAGACACTCTTATAAAACTCCTTGACGGAATGCAGGGTGTAGACCCAAGCACACTCCCGCCGGAGACTAGGAAGCAGTTGGAAGATATGGCGGCACGAGCAGGACTTCCTTTTGACCTTGTGGAGACGGCACTCAAAACACAACACGACAAGCAGGTGTTTGATGAAGCGATGAAACGGGCGGCAGAAAAGAGATTGTCTGACACCAGTAATAAAACTGAATCTCTTAGCGTGCTTGATATTGCGAGATATAATGAACTCTATCCCGATGCTGGCGTAACGGCAGGTGATACCGAGGCACAAGCGAATGCAAAAGTACAAGCAAGCAATTCACCAGAAGCAAAGACGAGAAATCTCGTAGTGGCAGCGCAGACCGCAGGTAATTCTTATGAGACAGTTGTAGCGGAAATCAATAAGGACACAACTATAAAAGACAAGGCGGCCGCTCTTGCTATCGCAAAAGAGGTTTACGCGGTGGAGGAAACAGCAGTATCTCCGATTGAAACAGAAATCGCACGATTAAAAGCAAGCGGTATTCTCACCAATGCAGACATACGCTCCACACTCTTAAAGAAGTACGGACAGCAGGCGGTAAATGATTCTAGTATCGGCTCATTTGTGGATAAAATAGGCAGTTTCTTGTTCGGTAAATAAATATGTCGTTAGCTTCCCTTTCACAAAAAGGAACAACCGGCGGAGGACTTGCCGCTCTATCTGGGGTTCCTAAAAAAAAGAAACTTGACATCGGAACTCTTGAAGGACTTACCGCAAAAGCAGAAGAAGTCGGACTAGGTGCTGAGGCGGCGGCGATAACCGATACCACTCCTAAACTTTCTTTTCTTCAGCGACTAGGAAAAGGGCTTGGTGCGTTTAATCCTGCTGAAGCAATTTTAACCGGACAAGAGAAAGGAGTTGCCGAGGGACTTATAGAATACCCAAAAAGAATTGTGCAAGGTATCGGCGCGGCTGTTACTGGTACTGATTATGGCGGGGCACAAAGAGGATTCAAAGATGTCGCAGAGAAAGCGGGAATAGAAAACAACATAGCCAAGTTTGGTATTGGTTTCGTAGGTGATGTGTTGCTTGATCCAACAACCTACTTCGGAGGCGCAATGATTCGTGGGCTAACAACTGGGGTAAAAGCAACGACTGGAATCGCGCTCAAAGGAGTTGCTAAGGTTGCCCCTGAAGTATCCACAGGGCTGACGATGGTTGGTGCTGGATTAAGTGATGCTGTAGGGCGAGCTTTCCAGTACGGATATAAGGCAAGTAAGGGCGCAACACAGGATGTCCTTACTTTTCTATCAAAAGAATCACGGGCGAAACTAGGTCTTGCTTCTTCTAACCTTGACCGATTAGGCACGGGAGTTTTGACCGCGTCTCAAAGAGAAGAACTTGCTCTTAAACTTATCGCGGGGAAGCGGGCTGAGTTTACTGCGAGAGAAGGGGGGAAAGTGGCAATACCCGCTAATGAGGATATGCTCAACAAAATTGCTGAACGTTCAACCGCGCTTAACGAAGCGATGCGTTCTGCTCAAATAGGGCGTGATGCGGCAAAGTCATCTGACCCAATAGTACAGGCGGCTATTGAACGCCAGATCATTCGCTCCAAAAAGATTGGGGCGACCGTAACAGAAAATCCCTATGAAGTTTATTTCCCATTTCTCAAGAACGACAAGGTGCAGAAATTTGTAAACGAAACAAAAGGTATTCAAGTAGGGAGTGAGGGATACCGCAAACAATTCAAAAACCTTCTCACTAACGAGAATATGGAACTTGACCCAGCAAAAGCGTTCTTCACCAGAGAATCGCAAATCGTAACCGATAGAATGACACGGAGTTTCCTGGGTGGATTCGTAGGGAAGTATGGTAAGCAGTTAGACGCTTTTGCGAACTCGGACGAAGCAGCGAAGGCGGGATACCAACTCATAAAAGAAAAAGGAATCTTCGGAAAGGAACTCGGCTATGTCGGGGAGTTTGACGCCAAACTTATCAGGGATTCTATCTCACCAGAGTTTCAGACAGTGAATATGCTCGCAAAAGCCACGGGGTTTGATGCTATTACTTCGCTTTTCAAGCGTTCAGTTACCGGGCTCTTCGCTCCTTTCCATGTTCGCAACTTCGTATCGGGACAGGTACAGAACTTCGAAGTGCTTGGTATCGGCGCATTGAATCCCCGTAACATTGCTATCGGACAGAAGATTGCTTATCTAATGGGCAAGAGTAAAAAACTACCAGACGACTTGATAGAACTCGGAGGAAAGACACAAAAGTTTAGTGCTGTGATGAAGCCGTTTCAAGACAGGTTTTCAGGGGACACTTTCTATAACGCCGACTTTGAAACAGCTCTTAAAAGTGGGACGGAATTGAAAAGCGTTGCAGGAACTTTCTCAAAACAACGCGCGGTGGAAACGCTTAAAACCGCAGGACTTGGGCAAGAGGCGATACCATTCAAAGTCGGACGAGCTATCGGACAGTACATAGAACATCAGCAAAAAGCGACTGCGTATGTTACGGCTCTCGGTCAAGGAAAGGGAATTAAAGAAGCCCTGCAACTCGCCGAGAACGCTGGGTTTGATTACCGCGCACTCACGAAGTTTGAAAGTCAGATAATGAGACGCATAATTCCGTTCTATTCGTTTACTCGTAAAAACCTAGAACTTCAACTAAAGACACTCGGAGAAAATCCACAGAGAATAAATCAAGTATTGGCGTTCTTCGGTAACATTGCGGCGGCAGGTGGACTCACCGACGAGGAACGCGCCGCGCTACCAGATTATCTGAAAGACCAGCTCGTAATCAGTTTCGGAAAGAATAAGCTCGGACAGCCGATTGTGGCGGGTGGATTCGGTACACCTATAGAACAGCCCGGACAGGCATATCTTGGTAAGGGTTTTGCGGATTCTATTAGGCGTATCGCAACCTCAATGAATCCTCTCATTAAATTTTCAATGGAAAAAGCATTTGGAAAAGACTTCTTCCAAGACCGACCGCTTAAAGAAGTTATAGAAGCACAGCAGTATCAAATCCTTCCACAATTCCTAAAGGACTTTATTGGATTCAAGCAATACGACAAACCTGTATTCAAAATGGTAAATGGCAAATGGGTAGATACTGGAAAGACACAAACTAAATATACTGCCGAACCAGAGAAACTGCACATTCTACGGAACTTGCCCACAACTAGATTGTTCGGCTATCTCTATGAGATCTATAGACCAGAAGAAGAAACTGTCACTGGTGCAAGACCGCTCAACCTGTTCACTGGAGTAAAACCTAAGCCTATTGATACACAGACAGTTGAGTATTTCCGAGAAAAAGAAAAGAGAGACGAGCTTGAAGCCCTACTTATGAGGACAGGTGTGCTTAAAGAGTTTACGAAACTATATGAACCGAAGAAATAACCTAGCAACTGCTCCACGCTCCGCCACTCATAAACTCACAAGGTTTATCGGTCGCAGGATTCTCGTGACTCCGCACATCAGTCTTATTAGAACCACTCCACAAGAGCATTCCGCCTATCCAAATAGATATAAAAATTACCATAGTAATCTACCGTAACTCTACCAATACCGCTACATACCTATCCTCATTCTGATTATCAGGGTGTGTTTCAATACGCATAGACCTCTCAACTCCGCGAGGGATAGTAAAATCTACAGGGAGTTCGACAGTAAGCGCAGATGCTTCGGTAAGTCCAATGTCGGCATCATTTACTAATTGACCCTGTCCAACTATCTCCTTCTTTCCATCAACGAAACTTGCAGAGTTCCAATAACCGCTTTGTGAGACGAGTGATTCACCGAAATAAAGCTCAACGGAAACCTTGCTCGGTTTTGTCGTATGAGCATACGTTTTCCACACTTTCACTATTGCGGTTGAGTAGGTGATACCAGCATCTGTAGCGTTCTTGGATTGGTATTCCGACCCGCCTGGTTGACTTACTTTGGTCGTGATTTCTGCAACAGTAGTAGTAGCAACATCAGGAAGTGATGGGCTAATTGCTTTTGCTGGTTCCGCTGGTATTTGGATTATAGGTTTAGGCATAGGTTCGGGGATTATGGTTGGAATTATAACAGGCGGTTCTATTATTGGTTGTGTAATCCCCAGAACAGGGTCTACAGTAAAAGCAAGGAGCATACCCACAAACGCATTTGCTGGTACTCCGGGAGCTTGCTGGACTACGTTGATAAGGCTCTCGGCTTGCGGAACAGTGATGTTCGAAAATGCCGTAATAAGCGGTACAAACGCACTGGCTGGGGTGGTCGTAGAGGACTGCACTACAGCGATAAGGCTGTTCGCTTGGTCTTGATTTAATGCGGCAAACGAAACAGAAGGAATGAGTAAACTAAAGATGATTGCAACAGTAGTTTTCATAAAAGTCATCCTAGCATACTTGTCCACAGTTTGCAATTGCCTTAGTTGAATAGCGCGAATGTGGTATAATAATCCAGTAATGTCTATTCAAGAACGACTGCGAAACAAATCTCTCCAAGAAGATGGAGTGGTAAGTCCTTTTGTGAAAATGCGGACAATGATGGCGCAGATGTTAAAAGATATATTTGATTCATTTCGTCTTGAAGTGAAAGCAGAAATACAAAAAGAAGTTAGAGAGGCGAAAAGGAATCTCACTGCCAACATATTAAATGCAGTAGATATTGCCAAAGTAAAAGGAGAACTCACACCTAAAAAGGGGGTTGATTATGTTGATGGGAAAAATGGTATAGATGTAGATGAAAAAATTATTGTTAAAAAAGTATTGAGGCAAATCGCAAAACCGAGGGATGGAAAGGACGCGGATGTAGATTTGATTATTGGTGAAGTAATCAGGCGTATTCCCGCTTCTAAAATAATGCCTCTCGATACGCCAAAACAAATCGTAGAAAAAGTAAACGATAATAAGGGCGTGTTGATAGAATCTATTGAGAATCTACCGGAGGAGTTGGAAGCGATAAAGAGACGTATCGTAAAAGAATCTGCAAAAGGCGGTGGAAGTGGCGGAATGGGGAAACCTATGCACGAACAATTCTCTGGTAATGGTGTAATAACTTCGTTCACTCTTTCTTATAACGTAGCCGCGAATGGAACAGCAGTATTCGGTTGTCGGTATCAAGGGCAGACACTCTATCTCGGCGATCAATTCACTATCTCTGGTAAAACTTTGGCGATGGTTGGGTTCATTCCCGATGATGGAACAAAAATTGAAATAACGTATTTGCGTACGTAGACAAAATAAATCACATACTATGAAAAATAATAAACTATATCTGCTCGCTAGTTTTATAGTCGGAGTTTCAATATCGCTTGGTTCTATCGCTAATGCCGCACTTCTACCCCAGACAGTCCCACAGGGTGGTACAGGTTGGGGTGACATTCAAGCAAACACTCTCCTCACAGGCAACGGCACAGGCAGACTAGCCACGACGACGATAGGTTCTGGGCTAACACTTTCTGGTGGCGTACTCACAGCTACAGGCACCGGCTCCCCTGGCGGCTCCTCTGGTCAAGTCCAATACAACGGCTCCGGTTCCTTCGCTGGAGTGGCCACCACCACTCTCTCCGCAGGTACTAACGTAACCTTCACCGGCACACCAGGTTACCTCATCGGCGGGACGAACCTCACTATCAACGCTACGGGCGGCTCTGGCGTCTGGCCTTACACTACAACCGACACCAACTATGGCGTAGCCGTGCAGTCCACGACAACTCCTGAATGGTTCAAGAACGGCATGATGGCTTCCTCAACGTCGTATTTCAGTAACATCTTTGTTGACTCAACGTCCGCAACCTCAACTATTAAAAAACTTCGGGTAGACAATCTAAACAACATCCTCACCGTACCCTACGATTTTGCTTCTGCGGGATGCGCGGCGTCCTCTACAGCGACAACCTTCCAGGGCTGTGTTCGTGCGCTCTACGAGTCGGCGAGCACCACCTCAGCTGGTGTGCAGATTCTAGTAACGCATAACATTACCGCGTCTCAATGGACTGACGGAATTGATTTTGACATCAACGGATTAGCCGCGTCCATGAAATGCACCCCAGGGGTGAAGCTTGTCTATGGCGGCACTGGGACATCTCGAGCGGTTACATTTAACTTCGGCAACCCAACAGGACACTGGGTGAGCGACAACAGCGGCTGTATTTACATGGGTAACACGACTCTTATTGCTGCTGCTCAAAACAACACGAAGATGACCACGGGTATCTACTTCGGTGGTGACCAGGGAGGCGTGGGTATCAACTTCCACGACAACAGCGTGAACGGATTCGGAAAGAATCTTGAGATTGCCTCAAATGCGTATATGCTCAATATACAAAACAACTCTATCTCGGGAGGCAACGGTACGACTACGTCATGGGGTTCGCTCGTGCATATCAACACCGCCAGCAACTCCGGCGAACGAAACAACTTCATCGGTAACAACTTCACCGACCCGGGAAACTCCGTAGAAGATAAAGCAATTTATATCGCTGACACTGGGACAGCGAGCAACTTCTTCTCTCACAATTCCTTTGGCGATGCACAGATTTACATCGAAGCATCAAACGGGCAGACAACAATTAACAATAACCACTTCGAGAACGCCGCTTTCGGAACGTATGGGGAGTATATCCCTGTCTATGCCGTCTCTGCCGCATCAAACTCCGTGGTCTTTAATTACAACGAGATTGCTGACGACGGAAGCGGAGCCACCAACTTCGACACCATCATCAAGCACGGTGTGAATCTCACGGCAATAGGAAACCACATTAACAACTACGGTGGTGGAACCATAACGTATTTCGCAGACCACAGCCTAAACAATGGCTCCTCATCTGAGTTGGTATGTGCCACCTCTATCCAGGGGGGAGGACTCACCAACATCGTTCGTAACCAGGCGTACTCGGCAGCCGCAGGCCCATCGTGTTGGCAGACATATGCAAACAGTTACCCATTAGGATGGCTTCAAAATTCTAATAACGTAGCAAACCTCCGCAACGGAAACCAAAATGTGGCGACTGTCAGCGAAACAGGCAACTGGGTTTTCGGTGGAGCGAACGGAGATGTCTCTGTCACCAACGACCTCACCGTGGGTCTGACTTCCCGCTTTACCGGACTCTCTACCTTCGGTGCTGGGTTTCTTTCAAACGCATCCTCGACAATAAATAGCGGCTTGTTCTCTATGAATGGCGGAGCTACCACCACTGCGCTTACTGTCACAGGCAATTCTTGGCTACCCGCACTTGGCACAGCGGCCGGAACATTCCTTGCAGTCGATTCTAATGGGAAGATAATTGCCACCACAACACCGTCGAGTGGTTCTGGCACCTTCCCCTTCACACCCGTCTCCTACGGCAACTCCACCTCTACTACACTTGGATTCCTTAATGGGTTTTTGAGTACGGCTTCTTCGACATTCAATTCAAACACCTATTTCCCTTCTGGTATTTGGAATTCTTCAGGCAACGTCGGCATCGGCACCACCTCTCCATGGGGCCTCCTCTCAGTCAATCCGAACGCACTTGGCAGTGGTGTTCCATCATTCGTCATCGGTTCTTCCACCGCCACGAACTTCATCGTGACGAATGGGGGAAATGTGGGTATTGGCACAGCGGCTCCGACATACAAATTCCAAGTGGTTGGGCCAGGAACAAGTCAATTGAATGCCATGTTCGAAAATGATGGAGACCAGGCTATTTTGAATTTTAATGCCTGGGGAAGCCAAGCATGGCACTCAGGAAGCTTCGCAGCTTCAAGAGGGAGAGGGACAAAATCCTCGCCTAGCTATCCATTGGATGGGGACAATCTTTTTTCTATGAACATGGGTGGATGGCGAGGTACGGAGATGGCAACGGACAATGGGGTAAGAATAGCTTTTCAAGCAGACGGAACATGGACATCGGCGAGTACTCCAGGCATGGTTACGTTTTCAGTCAATGATGGTACGACTGCCTGGAACGGCGGTTCGCAATCTATGGTGTTCAGAAGTACTGGCAATCTCGGTATCGGAGAAGCATCTCCGGGTTCCAAGCTCTCTGTAAGCGGCGGAGCTACGATAGGTGCAAGCTACAGCACGACTGCGGCGCCAACCAATGGGCTCTTGGTACAGGGAAACGTCGGTATTGGTACGACGACACCTCTCGCAAAATTGGATATCGCAGGAACCCTCGGTTCACAATCTGACCTGTTTAACATCTCTTCAACTACAGCTACAAATGTTGTATCTAGTCTATTTAGAATTGGCGCAAGCGGCAACGTCGGCATCGGTACGACGAGCCCAGCAACTTTACTTGAAATAGGAGGTTCTACAGCCAATGTTACTTTGGGCGGGTATAAGAGCTGTACTGGATTTACTAGCAATGCGAACGGCTTGGTCGCCTGCACTGCTTCGGATCAGCGTCTCAAGCAGGATGTAGTCTCGCTCGACGGCTCGAGTGGACTCTCCGCCATCAATGCACTCAATCCAGTTTCCTTCTATTGGAAGCCCGAAACCGAGCGCAGCACACAGCAGCAGTATGGACTCATCGCTCAACAGGTGCAGAGCGTATTCCCGAGTCTCGTCGTTACTTCGAGTCCTACGGTACTTACTCCAGATGGAACATTGTCAGTGAACTACGAAGGTCTTATTTCGCCGATGATTCGGGCAATACAGGAGCTCGACGCTCGAACGAATTTTATACAGAACGCAGCGGCTTCCACGACACTTACA
>ERZ1292625.1397-Hain-H41-01um-R1-1397-length-28982-cov-7_pt1 | contig 28982 bp, 34 predicted proteins | sample MGYA00564400_ERZ1292625 | MGnify/ENA primary metagenome ERZ1292625 (study PRJEB36523, sample SAMEA6512639) | groundwater metagenome | collected 2019-01-08 | study: AquaDiva: Metagenomics assemblies of 32 groundwater samples | reverse complement strand
GTTCCGCACGATATCAACGGATTTCACCCCTACACCGTGCGTTCCACAGACCTCTAACACCCTCAAGTCTCATAGTTTTCCCGGCAACTCCGAAGTTAAGCCTCGGTCTTTAACCGGAAACACATGAAACCCCCTACGCACCCTTTACGCCCAATAAATCCGGATAACGCTTGGAGCCTTCGTATTACCGCGGCTGCTGGCACGAAGTTTGCAGCTCCTTATTCCTACCCTAATCAATAACTTTTTGAGGTAGAAAAGCAGTTTACGATCCGAAGACCTTCATCCTGCACGCGGCGTCGCTCGATCAGGCTTTCGCCCATTGTCGAATGTTCTTGACTGCTGCCACCCGTAGGTGTACGAGCCGTGTCTCAGTCTCGTCGTTGGGGATCGGCCTCTCAGCCCCCCTACCCGTCGTAGCCTTGGTGAGCTCTTACCTCACCAACAAGCTGATGGGACCTAGGCCGCTCTCAAAGCGTCTTGCGACTTTAGAATTGCTTCCACATCGGGAATTAGCGAACCTTTCGGATCGTTATGCCCGACTTTGAGGTACGTACCAGGGCGTTACTAACTCGTTCGCCACTATTCAATACAAAGCGCATTGAACCGTTTGACTTGCATGCCTTATCCACACCGCCAGCGTTCATCCTGGACCAGGATCAAATCCTCTAAAAAGAAGTTCCGTATGAAAAACCCTCGATCGAGTTTCTCGTACAAAACTTCCGAATAAACAGGATAACTAAAAAAATTTTCCACATTATTGCGTAAGATTATGAACTTTTCAATAAAACATTCGGTTGGGCATCCTTTTCCTTCAGCAAGATGTAATTATAAGGAGGAGTGTAAAAATGTCAACCAAGCAATAAGGATCGAGAGCGGGGCTTGCTAATCGTCTATTTCTGTGTAAAATAATACTCGTTATGAAAAAAGATCTTCATCCGCAATATTTCCCGAAATCCAAAGTGACCTGCGTTTGCGGAAATTCTTTCACCGTGGGTTCGACCGTCCCCGAGATATCCGTCGAAATCTGCTCGAAATGCCATCCTTTCTACACTGGCCGCGAACAGCTGATTGATACCGCTGGTCGCGTCGAGAAATTCCGGGCCCGCCGGGAAAAAGCTCAAGCCAAACCGAAAACAATCAAAAAAGCCAGGATTGTGAAAAATAAAAAGTAACCCATGGAACTGCAAACAAAAGCGAGAATCATATTCGGCAAAAAGACGGAAAAATTACGCAAAGCCGGAATCATCCCCGCCGAAGTTTTCGGCCGCGGCATAAAGAACGAGCATGTGAGCGTTTCCGCTAAAGAATTTTCCAAAATTTTCAAGGAAGCCGGTGAAAACACTGTCATTAATCTTGTGGACGAGAAGGGCGCGAAAACGCCGGCCATAATAAGCGATGTTTCTTTTGACCATTTAAAAAACGAAATGCTCTCCGTCGATTTCCATCATATCCGGCTCGATGAAAAAATTCAGGCAAAAGTGCCGATTGAATTCGTAGGCGAAGCTCCTGCCGTGAAAAAAGGCTTGGTTATCATCAAAGTCATGAACGAGATAGAAGTGGAGGCTTTACCGAACGAAATTCCCCACCGCTTCGAAGTGGATATCTCGGCTCTCGAAAATCCCGGCCAGGATATTTCCGTAAAGGATTTGAAACCGGTCGCAGGAGTGAAAATTCTCGCCAGTTCCGATGCGACTATCATAACGGTGGCCGAATCCAGGAAAGAGGAAGTAGTTACTCCCCCGCCCGCTCCGGCGGCGGAAGCGGCCCCGGCCGAAGCGCCGGAAACGAAGGAAAAAGCGTAACTCTAAAGTTACGCTTTCGTTTTACCAAGCAGCGGAAATGCTATGATAGATATTATGAAGCGAATTTTCCTCGGATTGGCGATTATCACCGCCTTTTTTTGGCTGGCAAGCCCGGCTGTTGGCAAGGCCCAAACAGAATCCATAAGTACCAGCACCCAAACCGAATCTGCCAGCGCTCCCGTCTCCCAATCCCAATCGGAGAGAAGCGCGCTTGAACAGCAGCTCGCCGACTTGGAAAAAGAAATTGAGACTAACCAGCAAAAAATCGACGAATACCAGAAACAGGGCAAAACCCTGACCGGCGAGATAGGTTCTTTAAACGCCAAAGTCAACAAAATCAATCTTCAAATCAAAGCGATCAATCTCCAGCTTTCCAATCTCGGCAGCCGGATAACCGATACCCAAAAAAATATAAACCGAACCGAAAACCAAATAGATAATCATAAGAATGCCATCGGGAAATCTTTAAGAATCATCTACGAATCCGACCGGGAAACCTTGGTGGGAATATTGCTCGCCAACGACAACTTCTCGGATTTTTTCGGCAATCTTAACGATATCACGCTCGTTCAAACTAATTTAAGGTCATCATTGGAAGAAATAACCAACCTCCGCCAGAATCTTCTGCAACAGAAAGAAGAGCTTTCTTCGGAAAAAACCGACGCGGAAAATCTGAAAGCAATCCAGGAGGCCCAACAAAGGAATGCGAAGGCCGTCCAAAGCCAGAAAAATACCCTTCTAAAAGAAACTAAAGGCAAAGAGTCGGTGTACCAAAAAATCGTTGCGGAGAAAAAAGCGACGGCGGCCGAAATTCGGACCCGCATCTTCGAACTTTTAGGCGGCGGCGAATTGACCTTCCAAAAGGCCTACGATTATGCCAAGCTCGCCGAAGGAGCAACGGGCGTCCGATCCGCCTTGGTTCTCGCTATTCTGGATCGGGAATCTAAGTTGGGAAAAAATGTCGGCCGGTGTTCCTATAAAAAAGCAATGCATCCGACGCGCGACATTCCCTATTTCACGACTCTGCTCGCGGCCCTCGGCATCGATTCGGATTCCCAATCAGCCTATGTATCCTGCGCTAACAGCCACGGTGCCTACGGCGGCGCGATGGGGCCGGCTCAATTCATTCCTTCCACTTGGAAGCTTTATACCAATTCAGTTTCGAAAGTCACGGGCAACAATCCCGCGAACCCTTGGAACAATTCCGACGCCTTCGCGGCCACCGCGCTCTACATGAAAGACTTGCTTGCCTCCCAAAGTTGTAAGGATTATGCCAATGCGAACAAGAATGTCGCGTCCTATCAAACACTTTCGGAAAGGTGCGCGGCGGCAAAATATTACTCCGGCGGCCGCTGGTATATCTACCGCTTCTGGTACGGCCAGCCGGTTGTAGATAAGGCCAACGATTTCCAGGAGGATATCGATACCCTGAACGGTAAATAATTTTATAATTTTTATCAGGATTCCTTCTGAAAGGCTTTTACTACGGGTTCGAAATCCCCCTCCAGAATTTTCTCTATGTTGTGCCACTTCTTGCCGATGCGGTGGTCGGTAATGCGATCGTCGGGAAAATTATACGTTCTGATTTTTTCAGAGCGGTCGCACGAACCGATTTGATTGTTCCGAAGTTCCGATATCGAGCCCACGGATTGTTTTTGCGCCTCATCATAGAGTATCGAGCGAAGCATTTCTATCGCCTTCTCCCGATTCGCATGCTGGGAACGTTCCGCCCGGCACGATACGACGATACCCGTAGGCTTATGCAAAACCCGAACTGCGGTTTCCACCTTATTGACGTTCTGCCCGCCGGGGCCGCCTGCCCGAGAAAAGGTGAATTCCAAATCACCGTCTTTCATATCAACTGCTTTAGCCTCTACCACGGGCAATACCGCAACCGAAGCGGTTGAGGTGTGAATTCTGCCCTGTCGTTCCGTGTCCGGCACGCGCTGGACGCGATGCACGCCGGACTCGTGTTTCAGCGCGTCATAAACGCCCAAGCCGGAAACCTCGGCCACAAGAGTCTTATAACCCTTTGCGCCGGATTCCGATGCATCGAGGGTAGAAAAAACCCAACTCTTTTTCAAGGCATATTTTTGGTACATCCGCGCGAGATCGCCGGCAAAGAGCGAGGCTTCGTCGCCCCCCGTTCCGGCCCGAATCTCTAAGATTATCTTATTTATATTCTGCGATCCCATTTAGAACAATTAAACAGTATTATAAAAATAACCGCAACTAATTTCTTGTTTTTTATCTATCACAAATAGAAGCCTAGGCTTCTATTTGTGATAATAATCGGAATTTATAAAATTTATTGGAATTTATTAAATAACCTTAATTTTCTCTCCACAATCTCTTCTATTTTCGAAATCGCGTCCGGGGTGAGTTTGTAGGGCGCCACTTCGTTCGGTTTTTCCAGCAAATCTTTTTCCAATCCCTGCCGCCAAGCGGCGCGCAGTTCCGTCGAGATATGGACCATGGAAATTCCGGCATCAATCGCGGCAAGGATGTCTCCATCGGTGTTGCCGGAAGCGCCGTGAAGCACGAGCGGAATGCCGACCGATTTTTTGATTGCCCTAATTCTTTCTATATCAAGCGCCGGATCGGGTGTATTCGCATACATCCCATGAATATTCCCGACCGCGGGTGCGAGCAAATCCACGCCGGTTTCTTTCACGAACCTTGCGGCCTCTTCCGGCTTTGTGAAATCTTCCGGCTTGATTGCCGCTCCCTCCGGAATACCCTCCCTGATCTCCGAAGCGCTTCCGATATAGCCCAGTTCGCCTTCGAGGAGAATTTCTTTTTTCCAGAATCTGAAACCCCGTTTTACCAAATCTGCCGCCAGCTTCGTCTGCCTGATGTTTTCTTCAAACGAAAGTTTTTCCCCGTCAAAAAGCACTTCGTCAAAATCCAAATCCGCCGCGACTGCGGCATTTTCCAAAGAATGGGTGTGATCGGCATTCAAGAAAAGCCAGAAACCTTCTCCGTCGGCTGACGGATTACCATGTTCTTTGTTGTAGCTATCAATCAAATCCCGAACATGGTGAATACCGATAAAATCGCGCTCGCCCTCGGAAACGCCGATTACGACCGGCACCTTCAGCCTCATTGCCGCGTGCGCAATTCCCTTCAGCTGTTCCAAATTGGAAATATTAAAATGCCCGAGAGCAATCTTATTTTTCTCGGCTTCCTTTATGGCTTTTTTCAAACTTCTCATTAACTTAATTATAACTTATATCTCAAAATAACCCTGCAATAGATATTCTTTCGCGAACTTCTCCAGTTCTTCGAAGCTGAAGTATTCCGAAAAGACGCGGTTCCAGAGCGCCTCCTCGTGATGATAGAGATACTTCACCATTTCCTTTTCTTTAACGAGGCTCATCACCGTATCCACCAGATTAAAGCTCACGAGCGTATCATTCCCCACCTCATCCTTAAAATAATCGCCGACCCAATCCAATCCCGCCCAAAAACTCAAATCCACGCTCTTGCCATCCAAGGCCTCGCCGAGTTTCAGCACATCGTGTCCCGCCTTCGTCCAATGAATCGCTTCGGGATTCACATGCGGTGCGAAAAGCCGCCAATCGTTTTCATCGTCCTTGGCCAAATAGCGCTGAATCACGAGCCAGAGGGTTTTCTCACCCTCCGGAAATCGGCGGTCAGGCACATCTCCCCGCAGAAGCGAAATAATATTTTCCGAGAATGTTTCCGGAAACTCCGCGTTTTTTTTGAAAAGTTCCGAATAGAAGGGTATTTCGTGGAGATAGTGAAAAATAAGGCTGATCATTCTTAAAAGTTCGCCCGAAATTCCCAAGGCAACCGGAATGACAAAGACTACGCCCATTTCTTTCAGGTGGCTGATATTATGCTTCTTTTTCACGACGAAGGCCGAGGCCGCCTTGCCCCATTTTTCGGAAAGTGCCTGAACCACAATCTCCCGCTCTTCGAAATCAGCCGACGTGAGGCTTTCATATTGCTTGAAAAAAATGCCGTTCAGCCACTCGCTTCCTTCCACAAAACGGAGAGCGCTGTATATTTCAAAAAGGTCTTCCTTCTCCAACATTTCATCCACCGTTCCATAACCGAGATATTCCATCACTTTCTTCGGTGGCTCATTTTTCAGAAACTCGATTGCTTTCCCCCTTCGAAGAAAAAAGCCATGGTTTGTGCCCGCCACTTTCTTCATTATCTCCAGTATCCGCGTGCAATCGCCTTGGATGCAGAAAGACGGCCGGCCAAGCGCTTCAAATATAAGATGGTCATCGGCTTCAATTTTCGAGATGAGCGCGTCATAAACCTCCTTCGCTTGGGCATCTTTGGCCACGCCCAACTTCAAAAGCCGGTCGTTTATCAAAGACTCGTTCTCCGCCACAATCTTTTCCATTATGCCATCCTTGCCCGTCAGGACGGAAAGATGGCGCTCTATTTTGGCCAAAAATCCCTTGTCGGCCCGCAAAATCTTCGCGATCTTCTCGGAAGCGACTGTCATACTTTTTCCGTTCTTATTTTCAAATTATTCCACCGTGGCTTCCAAAAATCGGATATTTTGAGCGTCCCCTCGGTTGCCCCGACATGTTCCACGACCGAGGTGGCATTCGCGCTTGCGAGCCGGATGGCGTATTTTACGTCCCCGCCGGATTTAATCAGCCCGGCCGTAAAGCCCGAACCGAAAGCATCTCCCGCGCCCGTGCGGTCAACTAGTTTATTTTCCCTGAAAGCCGGCGCCCGATAGATAAGTTTGCCATCCGAAACCGTCACGCCCTTCGCTCCGTTCGTGACCGCGACAATACCGGGCATAAGCGCGTCCAGTTTTTTGAAAACTTGGCGTTCTTTGGAAAAAGGCAGGCCGGTCAAAATTGCCGCTTCTTCCTCGTTCAAAATAAGAAAAGAGATGTCTTTGAGATTTTTGAGAATTTCTTTCGGATAATGTTTCAAATGGTATCCGCTCGGATTGAAAGCCACTGAAATTTTGTTTTTCCGCGCGAAGGCGATCAGTTTCCCTAAAAATCTCGTCGATTCGCCCGAGAGCGACAAGTACCACCACTTGGCCTTGAGCCGCTTCAGATAAAAATCACTGATATTGAAAAGGCCGGAAGCGCCGTGATAGCCCAGTATCGTCCGTTCGCCGTCTTTCAAAAGCAGGACGGAATAGCCCGTCGGAAGCTCGTCTGTCTTAGTAATCAGATTGGTGTCCACGCCTTCCCCGTTCAGACGCCGGCGGATTTCCCGGCCACCCGGGTCGTCTCCCGTTTTTCCGGCGCAGGCCGTATCGAATCCGAGCCGGCTGAAAGCCACCGCGGCATTGGCCGAATTTCCGCCGATAGTGAAATAGATGCTATCCACTTCCAGCTTTTCGCCGAGCGGCAAAACAATGGCTTTCTTCGACGGTGTTTTTTTCCAAGGAATAGTTTGAAATTTCGGCGCTTCGAAAAAAGCATCCCGCTTCACCGAACCAATGGTAATAACATCAAACATCTATCAAATTATATAACAATTACCCCATGGAGTCCTGTTTTTTTACCTGAGGTGTACGAACTAAGGTAATTTAAAATTTGACTTTACGAGGTTAAACCTCGTAAGATTATAAATAATATGAAACAACCAATTTTTGCCGACAATCAAATCTATCATGTTTATAATAGGGGGGTTGAAAAACGTAATATATTTTTAGATGACCAAGATAGATTTAGATTTATTCACGATCTTTTCGAATTTAACGACGAAACTCCGGCGGCAAATATATATTATAAGTTTAATAAACTCGTTGGATTTCAATCTTACGAGGTTAAACCTCGTAAGATTGAAAGAGAACCCAGAAAAACACTCATAAACATTTTAGCTTTTTGTTTAATGCCAAATCATTTTCATTTACTTTTGCAACAGAGAAAAGAAAATGGAATTGTTAAATTTATGCAAAAGTTGGGCACTGGTTATACCATGAGCTTCAATCAAAAATATGAAAGAAGCGGTTCTCTATTTCAAGGAACTTATAAGGCGATTTTAGTTGAAAAAGACTCTCATTTTATTCATCTCCCCTATTATATTCATCTTAATTCTTTAGATATCAAATTTCCTGAATGGCGAGAAAGAGAAATTAAAAATTATAAAGAAGCGATGGATTTTTTGGAAAATTACCACTGGTCAAGTTTTCCGGATTATATCGGCAAAAAGAATTTTCCTTCAGTAACCCAAAGAAAAATCCTTTTGGAATTTTTCGGCGGTCCTGAACAATACAAAAAAGATACCATTAAATGGCTCAAAGAAATGAATTTAGAGGGAATTAAAGATTTAATTTTAGAATAACGAGATTTGGTCTTCTTACGAGGTTAAACCTCATAAGTTCTCTTCAGGACTTTTTCCACCGCTTTTTTTATGTCTTTCACACCCATTCCGTATTTCTCTATGAGTTCTTCGGGACTGCCCGATTCGCCGAAAGTGTCTTTTAATCCGATAAATTCCATCGGTACCGGCCGGTGTTTTGCGAGCAGTTCCGCCACCGCGCCGCCCAATCCGCCGTGAATTTGATGTTCCTCCACTGTCACGACTGCGGGATATTTTTCAACTAATTCTAAAATGGTTTTTTCATCCAGCGGCTTTACGGATGGGCTGTTTAAAACCACCGTGCCGATTTTCTCCTTTTCCAGTTCTTTGGCCGCGAGAAGCGCGTTATAAACCAGCGCTCCGCAGGCGATGATTACCGCTTGCGGTTTTTTCGACATCCAAAACGCTTGCGCCTTGCCGGGCGTAAACGGCGTTTCTTCCGTCGTAATCACGGGCGATTTCTCGCGGGCGAAACGCAAGTAGACCGGGCCCCAGATCTTCGCGGCCGCGACTGTCGCTTTTCTCGCTTCGAGCGCATCGCACGGCACGAAGACCTTCATATTCGGTATCACTCGCATGATTGCGATATCCTCCGTTGCCTGGTGCGTCGCGCCGTCCGGCCCCACGGAAATGCCCGCGTGATGCCCCGCAATCTTCACGTTGGAATCGTTATAGGCGATGGTGGTGCGGATCTGCTCGTAATTCCGGCCCGGAGAAAAAGTGGCGTAAGAGGCGATGAAGGGAATTTTTCCGGAAACCCCGAGACCCGCCGCGATCGTCGCCATATTCTGCTCGGCCACTCCGATTTCGAAAAACCGCTCCGGGAATTTTTTCGAAAACGCTTCGCTCCGGGTGGATTCCATGAGATCCGCGCAAAGCGCGACCACGTTTTTATCCGAATCGCCGGCCAACACTATTCCGTCACCATAGCCGTCTCGGATTGGTTTTTGTTCCACATCAGCATCAAATAACTTGGGATTTAGATGTAATTGTGGATTTAACATATTATTCATGTTCCGATTTTATCCTCCGACCCAATGTCCGCAATTCGTGAAGTGCCTTCTTCGCTTCCTCTTTATTCGGTGATTTCCCATGCCACAAATAATCGTGCTCCATAAAACTCACGCCTTTTCCCGGGATCGTATGTGCGATTATCACGGTCGGCTTTTCGTAGATGGCTTCGGCCTCCGAAACCGCGTCCGTCAAATCCTGCATATTGTGTCCGTCAACCTCCAGCACATGCCAATTAAAAGCTTCGTACTTCGCCCTCAATGATTCCAGAGGCATCACATTCTCCGTAAAGCCGTCTATCTGGATATTATTCCGGTCCACGACAGCCGTGAGACTATTCATTCTGTTCTTTCCCGCGAACATTACGGCCTCCCAATGATTCCCCTCCTGGTGTTCGCCATCCGACGTTAAACAATAAACTCTGTATTTTTTATTGTTGAGTTTCGCCGCGAGCGCCATGCCGATAGCCTGCGAAAGTCCCGAACCCAAAGGGCCAGAGGTCATTTCAATCCCCGGCAAGGCCCGGCGGTGCGGATGGCCCTGGAGGCGCGTATTCAGTTTCCGAAGCGTCATTAATTCCTCCAAGTGAAAATAGCCGGCGTAAGCTAGCGTAACATATAAAACGGGGCAGATATGGCCATTCGAGAGCACCAGCCGGTCCCGCTCCGTCCACATGGGCTTTTTCGGATCGTGGTTTAAAATATGGAAATAAAAGGCGGTAAAAATATCCGCCATCCCCAATGGCCCGGCCGAATGCCCCGAGCCCGCCTCAAGGAGCGTTTCCACCACCTTCTCGCGGATCCTGTTCGCCAGTTCTTCCAAATATTCAAGCCGTCCCTCATGGATGGGTTTCATCCTCCTAATTATAACTTATTCGCTTAAACCCGAAGGAGTTCTTGATAGGCTTTTTCCGGCGAAGTATTTTTCCAGATATAGGATACAGCCACGATCGCGTCGGCGCCAGCGTCCTTCACTTGTTCCGCGGTATCGGGATTCATCCCGCCGTCGATTATGATTTTGACATTCGGCCAAAGGCTTTTTATATATTTTATCTTGCCAACAGTACTCCGAGCGAATTCTCCGCCCGAAAATCCCAATGGAACCGCCACCAACTGGACCGAGAAGTTAAGGCTCAAATTTTCCGATTTCACGATTTCTTCGATGTTAGTGTTCGGGCCGATGCCGATAATCGTCTCCGCTCCGTAAAAATCTTTGGCAATTTTCTGAACAAGACTTAGGCTTTTTACGCCGCTCTCGAAATGCACTGCCAGCTTCTTCGCTCCGGCCTTGAGCCAGTTTTCAAAAACCGACTCCGGATGCTCCACCATTAGGTGAATTTCCGCCGAGATTTCCGGATTCTTTTTCGTGAGTTCGGCCAATTCCGCCGGATTATTCCAGGTCCTGGCCGGCGCGAAAACGCCATCCGTCACATCGATTTGAACGGCACGGACACCGAGCGTGGCCGCCGCATCCCAGTGTTTCCTGACACATTCGAAATCCGGGCAGTTTATGCCGACGATTACCTCCATCCCGTTAGAGACAAGATGTGCTTTTTAAGCACATCTGTTTATTATGCGAGTTGTCTGATTTTTCGAGTTGTCTGTAATTGTTTATTTTCATATATTCACCTTGAACGTCTCTAACGGGATCCATTATCATCTCCAATTTATATTTGTCTTCAATATAGTATTACCGGATTCATCATCCGAAACGGGCGAAATCAATTTTTCTTCCAGTCGGGAGATTTCTTCCAATCTACGTTGATGTCTTTCTTCTCCCGAAAATGGCGTTTCGAGCCAGGTTAAAACTATTTTTTTTGCCATTTCCTCATCGGCATAATTCGCGCCTAAAGAAAGAATATTGGTATCATCCTCCTTCCGGCCGTCGAAAGCCTGGTCGGGCGACGAAGCGAAGGCCGCCCGGATATGCAGGAATTTGTTCGCCACCACGCTCATTCCCGCTCCCGAACCGCAAATCAGTATCCCCCGCGCCGTTTCAAACTCCTGGCTCACCTGCTTCGCGACTTTAATCGCGAATAAGGGATAGTCGTTATTTTCATTATATTTTTCGTCGCCCATATCCACCGCGGAATAACCGCGCATTTTCAAAAAATCCTTGATTTTTTCTTTTAGGGCGAATCCTTTATGGTCCGCCCCGACGTAGATGACCATATTAAATCGGAGTTTTTCCGGAGCTGATTCTCAATCAATTAGAAATGGTGAACTGACCGCTATCTCCCCAATTGTTCGGGTAAGGCAGGTAAAATACCCTCACGGAATAATTAGAACCGTCAGCTAAGGAGGTGGGAACCCGCCAACTGTAGTTTCCGCTATTCGGAGTATCACCCGCGATAAAATCAAGATAACTCCCATTTCGATAAAGACTAAGCCTGACACTCGGAGCTATGAAGCCGGCGTTAGACCATTGGATATTATAGCTACCGCCCCTTGACCAAGTCGAAGTCGCACCGCTTGCCGGAGAACTGACGGAAAAAACCGGCGTGGAAGTTGGAGCAGGCGGGGTTGAGGTTGATGTCGGAGGGGTTGAGGTTGATGTCGGAGGGGTAGATGTGGATGTGGATATAAGTGTAGGTGTGGAAATCGGGGTTGAAATTGGTACTGGTATTGGAATCGGCGTAGGAAGTGGATTAGAATTAGGAACAGAAATAGGGGTTGAAGTGGGAACAAAATTAATAGTGGTAGGAACAGGTAATATCGGAATGGCAGTCAGCGGCTGGATAGCGCACGGACCGGATTGGTCAAGCGTTTGAATGGTCGCGTCATCCACGACACCGCTGATATCCAATCCATTTTCTCCCTGGAAACTTTTGAGGGCGGCCTGGGTGATCGTGCCGAAGAAACCGGTCGGAGAGATTTGCATATATCCCCTGCTTTTTAAGATTCCCTGTAATTTTGAAACGGCGCTACCGCGGGAGCTTCGCCGTAATCCATTCAAATCGGAAACGGAACAGGAAAAGGCAATAGCCGGAGAAGTACTTGAAACCGTAATCTGGGTTGAAACCGGAACTAGTGTCGGCAAAGTTGTCGCACTTCCTGAAATGGATTGGCTCCGTATAGCGATTAGCTGGGTTTGCAGAGTCTGGAGTTGAGCTAAGAGCGCCTGTATCTGCGCCGAGACATCGGTTGTCTGCGCCCGACCTTGAGCCGGCAAAAGGAATGAGCCGGCGAGAAATATCACTGCGACTAAAATGAATAATTTTTTCATATGTCTTTATAATACCACCCCCCTCAAAAAAACAATAGCCTTGCGAACGATGTTCTGACCGCTAAACCCCGAAATTCGCCCTGAACCAGTCTAGAAGCGTTTTAACGTCTGCCGCTCGGTTATCGGAGCCTAGAACGCCGATGAAAATAGTTCTAGACGAGCCTGGCTACTTCTAAAACGTGCTTCACGAGCGTCGAGGCGTAGCCTGCTTCGTTGTCGTACCACGAAAGCACTTTCACGAGATCGCCATCCACCACTTTGGTGAAAGATAAATCTGCAATCGCGCCGTAAAGCTCGCCCACGATATCGGACGAAACGAGTTGATCTTCCGTCGTCTTGAAAATCCCTTTCCACTTGGACGAGGCCGCCGCTTTCCTCAAAATATCGTTTACTTCCTCCGCCGAAGTTTTTCTTTTGGAAACAAACGTGATGTCGGCGATGGAACCGCAGGCGACGGGCACGCGCATCGCCATCCCGTCGAACTTCCCTTCCAATTCCTTGATTGCCCGCGTAACCGCGATGGCCGCGCCGGTCGTTGAAGGTATGATATTCTGCCCCGCCGTCCGGCCGCGCCGGAAATCCCCGCCTTTCACGGGGCCATCCACGATTGATTGCGTCGCTGTGTATCCGTGCACCGTATTCAAAACGGCTTTCTTTATTCCCGGCTCCTCGGACAATATCTGAATTAAGGGCGAAGCGGCGTTCGTCGTGCAGGAACCGTTTGAAGTGATCGGGCAGGTTTTCATTTCGCTGTCGTTTACGCCCACGAGCACCGTCCGGCCGAGTGTTCCGTCCTCGTCTTTCGCGGGCGCGGTCAATACCACCCGCTTCGCGCCGGCAGTCAAATGCGCCTTGGCTTTTTTGTACGATTCGAAAATACCCGTCGCTTCCACCACAATGTCAATTTTCAATTTCTTCCATGGCAATTTGGCCGGATCTTTTTCCTGGAGAAAGATTATTTTCTTCCCGCCAATTTTGAGATTTGATTTTTGAAATTTGATCTCTCTATCATACCGGCCGTAGACCGTGTCGTATTTCAAAAGATAAGCCAAGTTTTCAACGTCGCCTAAGTCGTTTATCGCAACGATATCCAATTTTCTTTCATTCAAGGCCTGCCTCAAAAAAAGTCTGCCGATTCTCCCGAATCCGTTTATAGCGATTTTAGTCATTGGTTTACCAGGCAGTGAAAATGCGATTGCAAGCCACCCCTGAATCGGCGATTTTCTTTGTTTTTAATGACCTTTTGCTTGTTTTCATTTTTTAATTAATATCATATTTTACGATCGCATTTCTACTGCCTGGTTTCATTATAAAGCATCAGTAAGCCGGTTGCGACTGTTTTTCTATGAGCGGTTTCGCCATAACGCTATCCCCGACTTGCGCCCTCAAGAGCTTTGCCCGGCCGACATGGAGCTCTAAAACCCTGTCCACCTCGCCCGGCGGCACATAGCTTTTCAGTTCGCTGTCGGGCGCGTTCAAATCGGCTGGCGGTTGCGCATTCTCCGTAAAGCCGATAATTTTGCCTTCCGATATCCAGACAATATCTATCGGAAATTTCATCCCTTTCATCCAGAAACCGTAAGTTCCCGGCTTTTCAAAAACGAAATACATCCCCTCGTTCAATCCGATGCTGTCCCGCCCGCTCAAACCCCTGCTCCTTTCCGCTTCGGTATTCGCGAGCTCCGCCACGATATATTGTTCGCCTATCTTGATATTCACCTTATTCGTCACCGCCTCAATTCGATTCAGATAATAAAGAGTGGTAACCGTCGCCCCGGCCGTGAAACCGACGATGAAAATGACAAGACCTAAAATTCCTTTTGTATTCGAAGAAACCATTATTTCCTATACCAGGTAGTAGAAACTCGATTTAATTTTTCGACTGTTTTTTTGTATCAGGTTTAAACATAAATTATTACTTAAAATTTTTATAATATGGATGTAACGGGACATGGCTACAATCGAGTTTTCACTACCTGGTATATAATAACCCGAAAAGTGCGATGCCGAAAGCGACGCTGACGTTCAGCGATTCCTTTCTTCCTTTCATCGGTATCTCCAATATTTTATCGGCGTTTTTGAGGATATTTTTAGGCAAACCGTTAACCTCATTCCCCACAATGACGGCAATTTTGATCTTTGATTTTTGATTTTTAAATTTGTAATATGGAATGGAATTTTTCGACTGTTCAACAGCCAGGATTTTATAGCCTTCTTTTTTCAATTTTTCCAAAAATTTTGAAATAGCCCTGGGCGAACGAACCGCTTCCCATGGCATTGTTTTTTCGGCGCCGAGCGCCACTTTCGCGATTTGCGGACGGGCTTTGCCGAAGCAGTCGAACGGCGCGGGCGTGATGCCGCAAAGATAAATTTTCGAGACCCCGGCCGCGTCCGCCGTCCTGAATATCGAGCCGACATTGTGCAAACTCCGAACATTATGGATGATAGCGACAATTTCCCTCATATCTTTATTCTAACAGAAAAATAAAAACACCTGTCAGCATACTGACTGACAGGTATTCCATCTTAAAACGCGAAAGCCGAAGGGGTGGAGGCACGAGGCCTAATATCTTTTTTGCTGTCTATCTTTATAATAACAACCGGATTTATTGTTTCTGAACCGCAATCCGGACAGGCGATAAATGTCTCCGAATTTTCTTCCATTGATCCGGAAGATAGATGGGCAAATATATCCATTGACCCTCTCTTATCGCAGAATCCACACTCATATTCCATATATTTCCCTTTCCTTATTGTAAATAAAAAGTTACTTAAAACTTAACTGTTCGCAATATAGCATATCCGACCGGAAAAGTCAAAAATGCCTTATTGTAGGAAGAAACTCGCGTCTTTCCCCATATCTCCCGACCAATAGCCGTCCGAGTAGCTGTCGCCCGCCGAGCCAAAAATGTAATTCGTGTTCGAAATCCCCGGCCCATTCATAGGCACGAGCCAATAATAAGAATTGGAATTGAGATATATCGGGCTTATAAAACTGAATTCCAAACTGCGGGCCGACGGATGGTCTTCCATCGGCCATTGGTAATTGACGTCGGTGGTCGTGGCAATCAGATTCCCCATTGAACCGTTGTTATCGGAATATATTCCGATGAAGGTATCGGTAACGCTGTAGGGGCCGGCGCCTTTACCGACAGTCATTCCGATTTTACCGGCATTCGAACCTATTTGAATAAATATCCTTTGACCCGCGCCGTTCGATGTGCCAACTATCTGGCTCGCGTCATTCTGATGGGGAAAGGGATTATAATTAGTCGGAAAATTCCAATTTTTTGCGACTGGCTGGGAAATATTTCCGAAATCATCGACGGCCCGCACGCCGATTTTATAGCCATGCGGGAAATTGACCGGAACGCTTGCCGAGAGATTTCTTCCTGTCGACTGCCATCCGGCCGGAGAAAATTCGGTTGAACTCGAATAATTGAATTCGTAGAAAATATTATTGTCGAGCGAATCAGGGTCGGTTGCCTTCGGCCAAGCCAAATTCAAAGCCGAATGAAGACTATCGAACTGGAGAGTAACATCCGCCGGAGCGAGCGGCGGCAAAGATGGCGGCGGAGCGGATTGAAAATGGTATTGGCGCTTGTCCGCCGCCGCCAGCCGGAAATTGGCATAACCGCCGATGGTCGAAGAATAATCATAGAAAGCCGCCGTAACGTAGGCACTCGGTCCGAAATCCGTTACTCCGCTCGGCACGGCAATCGGAACAATAAAATGAAAATCTTCCAAACCGGACATTCCCTGCGGATTCAAACCTCCGCCTAAAGACGAACAGTGGTCGCCTTCCGGGAGAAGTATGAATTTATTGGAAGTCACATAACCATCGCCGGAACAGCGCAGATAACTCAAAATCGCCAGATTTGAATTATCCGCCGGCGAAAATTTATTGTTTTCAATCAAATTAGCGTCTTTCGGAGCGGCGGAATTCACATACAGAAGTACTAATTTCCAATTTCCGTATGAACCCGGAATGAACGGATAATTTCCGTAATAAGCGTCTACGACATTTCCTCCCCCGCTTCGGGAATCGCGATAGAAATATAAATTCGAAAAGAAACTCGGGACGTCCGCCGAGAGATTCGCCGGCGGCGAACCCAAGCCGTCCCGGTCGAAAGCCCGCAAGAAAAAAGCATAATTCCGGCCGATTTCGTCTATGCTCCGCGAAAGACCGATAGCGGCGCTCGTCGTGGCAAAAATTTCCGAAGTGGAAGCATTTCTGATTTCATAACGGACGGAAAGCGCGTCGCCCATGGAATCAAGCGCCTCGTTCCATTTGAAGACTAATTTCATCGTGGAGGAGGAATAAGTCAGGCTCGCGCCGGTCAAATTCGGAGCCATTCTCGGTTCAGGCAAACTGCCGGAATTCTGGGGCTTGGGATTGGAACGGGTTTCAAAATCACCGGACTGGCTTCCACTACATGAATTTCCGGCAAATTCGCCCTCGCCGCTTCCGGCCGATATACAATTTCCTGTCGGTTTTGCCTTCCTTTCCAAGCTCTGACCCGCCTGGGAAATGGATGTATTCGTATAGGCCAAACCGCCCACGCCCGCTCCAATATTGTCAAAAAGATAAGCGGTGATGGCCACGCCTTCGCTCGCTCCCGAAACGTTCGGCAAGGACGCAGTTCTTAGAATATCCGCGGCAGTCCCGCTATAATTTACGGCATTATAATCATTCAACCCCACCAGTAAATATCCTTTTGCCGGAATCACCATTCTGTCTGCCGTATGTTCCGACTCGCCGAACAACGCCAGAGAATTGGTGGATGTCGAATCGCTCCGGAAATATTTGAGCGACCAGCCTGACAGATTGAGCGATTGATTCCCGTCGTTATACAATTCCACAAATTCTTTGCCGACATCCCCTCCGTCGCCCGTCGCGTGAAACAAGAGCTCGCTTACGAAAATTGTGTTGGAAAATGTCGAGGTGCCGACGGAATTGAGCGCGCTCGAAGTCGCGTTCGTATTCGTACTGGTGCTATTATTCCCGCCATTGCTCGAATTGGTGCTGGTAGCCGTACTCGTGGTATTGGTAGTTTGATTGTAATAGTAGTAATAAGTAACCGGAGGATAATAAACAATCGGGGGTAGTGTCGGCTGTTGAACGACAGGCGCTTGAACAGGCGGCGCTTGAACAGGCGGCAATTTCGGCATACTCGTCGCAGGTGGTGTCTTTAAAGACACCACCTCGGGAATAGTTTTTCTAGCCAAAGCCTTACTTTTCAAATTGGCGGTTTTGCTGATGAGGCTGTCGATTCGTTCGTTTAGCGCGTCCATTTCGCTGTTTCCCTCGCTCGTTTCAATAATTTCTTCGTCCGCTTCAACGGTTCCTTCGTCCGCTTCAACGGTTCCTTCGTCCGCTTCAACGGTTCCTTCATCCGTTTCAATATCTCCTTTTTCCGGCGACAAAATACTTTTTTCTCCGATATCCTCCGAATTAACTTCGTCCGACTGGGTGCTATTGTCAAAGATAGCACCCGAAATAGTGTCGGTTATATCGGAATTACCGGCATTGTCCGCAGATTGGAATATTCCCCTGATTGCCTCGCCGATGGAAGCAAGAAAAGATTTTTGATTTTGTTTTTTGAAATTCGGGTCATTCTTCGCCATCTCGGCTTCTTTGAAGAATAAATATACTATCCCGGCCCCGTATTGGACGGATTTGGTGGAAAGTCGGGACCAATATTGAGACATTATAGTTGGTCTATTCAAAAGTTCATCATTATTAAAAGAAAAAACTCCATTAGCTCTGACTACTGGATAATCGCCGAATTCATTATCAATTTTTATTCCATAACTTTTACCGTCACTTTCAATTCTAAAATAATCTGCTTGTGGTAAAAAATAACCACTATTGATAGTGTTTTTGCTATAAAAGTTATTATTGGAATACTTCGCCAATCCGTCAAAATACGAATTCAAATCGCTTAATTGAATCGGGGACTTCCCGTTCAATCTCCCCGGCAAACCGGAATCCTTATTATTCAGCTTGAATTTGTCCGTCCAATTCTCGTAGGGACTGTCGCCCGGATGAGGGTCGTTCCGCGTATGGTCCGGCACGCTCGCATCCTCTATCAAATGGAGGATATGCCCTAGCGCGAAAAAGGCTTTTTCTTTTTCCCCGTTTACGTAATATTCCAATGCCTTGTGCCAAGTGAAATTCGTTTCGGATGATATTCCGCTTATTTTTCCGGTTTGAGCGGCGGATAAAATAGAAGCGATAGTCGCGGGAACTTTATACTTCACGCTATTCTGATTCGTCTGATTATTCGCCCAATCCTTCGATTTTTCCCAACTTCCGAGAAGCGAGTCGTGAAAACCGACATTGTTTACCGGGTCATAGAAGTGATTCATCGGCCGGATATTGTCGTCCTCTTTCCGTGACCCGTCTATCATATAATTTCGGAAACCTTCGGGTATTTGATTGCCGAGAAAATTCTTATTATAAAAATTCACAATCTCATCCGTCAGATAGGCGTGCGTGCCGATATTGTAGGCAAAAGACTCTCTTGGGAAAGAGATAAATAAAAAAGATAAAACAAGCGAAAATAAGATAAGTCTTTCCATCGCTTTGATTAAACTAACTGCCTACATACTCTCTATTTTCCAGACGCCGGAATATTTGTTTATACGTAAATCTATATCTGTAACAAAAATTCCCTTTTTATCATATGATGAAAAAACAAAATAATCTGAACTTATAGCCGAATTGGGATCGGGTTTAGCAGAAACCGAAATATTGATTATTTCCCTTAAATCACCTTCATTATCAAATTTTATTAGAGACTTCTCCCATATTCTCCTCGTCAAATAATCCGGACTTTGCGTATTCGTATCCAGCATAAAATACTTACTCGCGAGCTCAATATCCCCCTTCTTCAGAGCATCCACAAACATCGCGAGGGTTTCTTCCGGGGTTTTGCCGCCATAGGTATCCGCTCGCATAGCGGCCTCGAATGCCTCCATTCCAGAAGTATATTTCTGCAAATTCTGCTCGAAAAGCTTATTTTGCTTGGCCTGCGGGGAAAAGTAATTTTCCCAGGTAAAGCGCGCGCCAATAGATAGAATTAGAACAACGAACCCCGCGCCGATGATAAAGAATTTATTTTTCATGAATTAAAAAACAAAAACGGAAAACAGAGCTTGCGCCCTTTGTTTTCCGTCTCAAATCAATTTAATTTTAACTGTTATCTCTCCTATATCAACCGACTTATGCACACCCCCGAATATGGGAATAGTTAAAAATCTTTCCTGGCGGCGAAAGCAAACTGGTCGAAATATCGAATCAGGTCGGGAAACGAGCTTTTATAGAGCTTTCCGCCGTAAACGGCATCGCAGAATACCTCCCGTGCCCGCCCAATCTCCCGGCGGCGGCCAATCCAGCGCGGATCGCCTAACGTAAGGTCGAAGAGATCCAAGGCCCGTTCTACCGCTCCCCAGAACAGCTTCTCATCTTTCCCTTCCTGGCGCGAAGTTCTCAAAACCTCGCTTCCGATATTACCGAGCTGTTCGGCCAATGAGAACCGATACCATCCACCCGCCGCCAATTCTTTGTGAATAGGTGGCATATCAATCCTCTATCAATTTTTTTACTATATTCAGTATGTTTTTCCTTGTTTCTGGATTTTCCACATCCCGCGAGCGATTGCCGAGATTCGGTTTCAAATTAACCATTGAATCAAATTCAATCCATTCGTTCTCCGGCTTATTCGGATAAATATTGATACCCCAAGTGTCTTTCCGCTGGGAGCTTTCTTCTTCCGAAAGCAGGACTTCTTCATCCGTGTGAAGCTCTCCGCCGACTGCCATAATCTCCTGATTAACATCGACTACTGCTTTAACCAAATCGCCGAATTCCGCATTAGCCATTAAAATCACCTCGGATTTCTTTATCGGTTTTTTTACTATTTTAATTTCCATTTTTCTATAATACCACATTACTGGCTTTGGGAATTTTGGGGCGTGGGCGAGGAAGCGAGAATGAAATTCGCGCCTGTCCAGCCCGTTCGCGCGAGGCTCTGCCCCTTCGGAATGTCGTCCCAGTATATTTCCTCCATCTTGTTCCCATCGGAATCATAAAGCGCGACCGCATTTTTCTTATATGCCAGGGTGTTCGACGAAGTCCAGGCGATATCGAGCGCGGCGCTCCCCGCGTAGCCCGAGGCATTGCCGAGAAGCAAATACCGGCCCGGCTGGATGACTTTTCCCGAAAATAGCTTAGCGGAGACGAGCGAGCCTTCGCTCCCGGAAGAAGTTTTCTTTTTCAGAGTCCAGCCGGTCAAATCCACCGCATTTCCGCCGGCATTATACAATTCCACGAATTCGTAGTTGGCGCCGGAATCCGCGCCCGCCATTATTTCGCTCACTAATATCCGCCCGGTTTTTGAAACTGTGGTTGCGGATTGGATTTGAGGCTGGGTGCTATCTTTGAAGATAGCACCCGAATTGGAGGTGTTTGACGGAGAAATTTGAGATTGCGAAGACTGGGAAGACGTGTCGGGGTCGAGAATCGAGATGATTTCCGAAATGCGCGTTTCGAGCAGACTTAGTTTATTGTTCAAAACTTTCAAATCTTCGCTCGAGGTTTTTGAAACAATGTTCGCGGTATACACCTTCACGCCTACGGGTGTGCTTGTGATATTTTTCTTCGGCTGGGTGGTGTCTTTAAAGACACCACCCGAATTCTCGTTCCCAAACTGGGAGGTATACTTAACTACACCACCCGGTTCTCCGGACTGATCTAAAGGGATTTTATTCAGGGGGATTTCGCCGACATACACTCCGGCGGAGGGAGAAAAAGCGCGAGTCGCGAGAGAGGTTAGGTTTTTCGGCCCGACCGCGAAAACAAATATCGCCAGAACGGTAAGAGTGATAAATAAAGCCTTCACGAAAATATTATAACACTTACCTGCCCATGATTTTAGATATTTTCGATTTCAAATCCGGAAGATCTTTTCCGATTATTTCCCAAACCAATTCCGTATCGACGTCGAAATACTCGTGAGTGAGAAAATCTCTCGTACCGGCTATCTTTTTCCACGGAACATCAAGATGTTTTTCCTTAAAATCAACCGGCAGATTTTTGACGGCTTCGCCGATAATTTCCAATCTCCTAAGGACGGCGTCTTGGATTTTTAACGATGACTCGAATTGTTCCTTCGATATACCGGAAGCATATTCTTCTATTCGGACGATACTTTCCAGAATATGTTCAAGTAATACTTCCGGCTTCTTGGTCATAATACCGAAACTAGGTCTTTTTGGATAAAGGGCCTTATTCTCGGAGATAGGGAACCCGGGGTCGCTAAATCCACCTTAATCCCCAGAATTTCCTCCAATTGCAATTTTAATGCGACCAAATCAAGCAAACTTTTGCCTTTGGGCAGTTCCACCAGCAAATCTATGTCGCTTGCCGGACCCGACTCTCCCCTTGCAACCGAACCGAAAATGGAGGCTCGGATGACTCCGGCGGCCCTCAAGGTCGGTAAAATTTTCAATTTTATGGAATCAATTTTCATACGGAAATATTATACCATAAAAACGACAATCGCCAGAGCGGCGACGGAAAGAAATATGCCTTTCACGGTTTTAATTATACCACGCTGAAACGGATGAGTTCTTTTTTTATAACGGCGTCGGATACTTCGAATCCTTTCATATAAACTATATTCTCGGTGTAGTCGATGTCTTTAAAATAGGCCAGTTGGACGCGGAATATTTTTTCATTGAATTCGTTGCCGAAGATTTTTTTCGCTTTCCACGCAATCGGCGAAATGTCGCCGTATTTCTTGGCGATATAATACAAATCGACATAATCCTTCCATTTGGCGCGGCGCCCCAACGCGTATGCTTTCATTGCTGCCAATGTCAAAAGATCGGGTATTCTTACTGTGTCATCAAACAATTTTTTGAATTCAATCGGATATGGGTAATGAAAAAAGGTTATCTTGACGCTCCGCGCAATGAAGGTGAATTCCCCGGTTCTTTGCACGAGGATTTTTTCGATCTTCTCACGACGCGCGATGCGCGATTTCAAGATTAAAGTATTAAATAACGAATGTGAGAATAAATCAAAATCTATCGATCTTCTATGGCCGAGGTGAAGCGCTATAGCCGTTCCACCCACCAAACCGAATTGTTTCGAAAACCTCCTAATCGTAGATAAGAGCATTTCCTGCTCCAAGGTTAAAATTTCTTTATGCATGCGCGTGAAAATAATGCTTGAAATAGTGCACAATTTCCGGGTAATAGTTCACTCTCTTTCTGCGGGGATGGGTTTGTTTTCTGAAAATCCGAGTTGTTTTCTTGATACCCAAGATGGAAATTAGTTTTTTCACATCGTCAAAATCGCCGTAATTCAGGACACTTTCCACTACCGCCTCTTCGGAAAGCTTATCGAGATCGCGGACATACCAAAATAGATATGGGCGCTTTTTAACAAATTCATCTATTTTCATATAAGACTATTATACCACAAAAAACGACAATCGCCAGAGCGGCGACGAAAAGAAATATACCCTTCATCGGAGTAGCTTATGAAAGATTATTCAATATTTTACCAATCTTCAATTTTAAATCTGGAAAGTCTTTTTGAGTAATTTCCCAAACTGTGTCCAAATCAATAGAAAAGTATTCATGAATAACATAATCGCTATTCGGAAGTCCGACTTCCGAAGAAATATTATTTGTAAATATCGTGCGTTCCGGCCTCTAAAAATAAAACGGTTCCTTCTCTAAGAAAGATAAATTTAATCCTGTAAGACTTTGCAATAGAAAAGGCCCACACTTCTCTTTCTTTACCGTGAAGTTTATGGGTATCAAGACGCGAATCAAACGGATCCTTTCTAAAAATCTTTTCTTTTTCCTTGGCGGCTTCCTTGACGCGGGTAGGCAGTTTTTTGTAGTGGCGCTCGAATCTCGAACTCGTTCGAACTTCGCGGATGACCATACATCAATCCAAATTAGCTAAAGAACGAATCTTTATGGTTTTGCCTGATTTATATTCTTTTATTCCCTCCTCCGCAAGTTTATCTAACTTCTCCGCCTCTTTGCCAGTTAGATAATACGTGGGCGCTGATTTGGCGATAAGTTTCTCATACTCTCTCACGGGAAGAATGACTATGCCTGATTGCTTTTCTATTTTTGCCTTCTGAATAGTAATAGTATTCATATTGATACTATATCACACTCAAAAATCCCTACAAGGCCGAGTCTTCGGGCTATAGGCAGAAGTTAAAAAAGCACCGCTCCTATCTTTAGGAGCGATGAATTAAAAAGTTTTTTGAAGAGAAATACGACCGCTACAGTTAACTGTAGCACCGATGAGGTTGGAGGCTTACAAAGAGCGCAACTGTACTGTTTTTTCTTATATCTTTTTCTCATACTGCATCTTTAATTTGCGCTTAAATTCATCAAGGGTTAAAAAATTATCCCGATTTTTATTCTTAATTTCCGGAAAAACTTCTTCGACTTTTCAGGATAAGAAATTTGTCCTTTAAAAGCTATTTGAATTTCTTATAAATTTTGTCGTGGTGGTCAAAGTCGATGAAACGCAATTCGCCCTGATGAAATTCGTATACTAAAACAAAAGAACCGATGTGTAGGCGCCGACGATTTCTCAAGGTATAGCGAAGAGGCTTGCCGATGCTGGGCTCGCGGAGAATCTTATTTATCTGATCTTGAATTCTTTCGAATAAGGCTGCGTTCTTTTTATACCGGCGAAGCGCGTTCTCAAATTCATGTGAATATACAATTTTAAAGATATCGCGATGTAGCCTATCTGCCATATCAAATGGCTCTCAACCACCTCTTCATCTCTTTCGGAGAATTAAAAGAGCGGCCATTTCCTTTATCTAGCTCGCGACTAATTCTCTCCCACCTCTTTAATATCGCCGGCCGGATCAATACTTCATCAGATTGGAGAAGGCCCTTTTTAATGAATAATATTTCTTTTTCAAGCAATAGCTGGCGTTGGACAATATTTTGATACTCTCTTTTCGGTATAGTAATGGTATTCATATTTGCTATAATATCACACCCAAAAATCAGAAGTCAAAACCCCGAAAATGTTTTTATGGCCTTTTACCAAATTAATAAGCCATGGCTGGATAACTTGGTAAAATAGTTAGCTTATGAAGTCGGACTTCGTAAGATTCAATGACACAGATTGTACAATGTTACTGTAGCCAAACAAGTACCGATAGTACAAGTGCTACCACTAAACCAGCCAGTCGGATAACCAGAATCTGGAGGTCTTGCTTCTACAATGTTGAGGATAAATTTTATAAATTTTGATAAATAAAAATCATTTTTAACTAATTTTAGGGGTGTATCTATCCTTGCTATTGCACATAGGTTTGAAGCGGTAGATATATCACCACAAGTATCAAAAGTTGAACTAAAACTATAATTAATACATAAGTTATCTGGAGGTTGTTGTTGTGAAGATATTTGCGCATATACTGTAGGGCCGGTAGCGGAAGTGGTTTTCCAGCCGCCTTCTATGCTACCGTTGCTACAGTTATAATCAAAACTCCCATCGCCGCGGTTGGTATAGTAATAATTCGTCTGGCCGGGATAAGCTAGTTCAGCATTGGTCGTGGCAGGATCGGCATCGTAGCAGTCCGTACTTGTCGTCACGGGAACCTGATAGTGGGACCCTGTCCCCTGCCCATTCACAGCATTCATACGAACATAACCAGTCCAAGAAGCTGTACTAGACGTATAAATTTGAGTTCCAGAAGCATAGCCATCACCATCACCATCCCGGAAAAATGGATAAGCCTGAAGTATTTTTGCATCACCAGTAATAGAATTAGTTGGAGTGCCTAATTTACCAGTTCCTATAGTTATTTTAGTCCCAGGAGCAAAAGCAATGGTAGCTGGGCCAGTAAAAGACACTGTAAAACCATTAATAGTCGAATTCCCATCAAAAGCTTCTACTCCGGTGCCAACAGAACAATTACCAGTAAGAGCGCCGGCGCTATTATAGTTACAAACTGGGTCGGACCAAGCCAAAGTCATAGAATCCAAGCGACCCTTGGAATCTTCTACCACAAACCTAGTGTGGTAAGTTCTAGTATGAGTATCCTCCACCACCCACTCTCCCCTATAACGGTATTGAACCACACCATCCACAGCTTGAATTTTTTCTATCAAATTACCAACTAAGTTTTTATTTTCTACAACTAAATCGTTAATAACTAAAAATCCATTTTTATCTACAGAATAAGCCGATGGTTTTTCTTCTAATGTAGAAACTGGAGCCGAAGACTCCATTTTTAATTCCACCATCTTTACTGTGTTATCCGTCTCTATCTCCGCCCAAACTCGCTTTAATTCTACATCACTATTTATTGCCACCAACATCTTCTGGGTGTCTCCCACCTTAACATCTAGGGGATCAATAAAACCGGTAACAAATTTTGGAAATTTATCGGCACCGCTGACGGAGAAGGAATATTCTCCTTTGGGGATAGACCACTCCTGACCTTGAGCATTTATATAAGATACCAAGCCCAAATCAGCCACAGGAGAACTGACCGTGGAACGATATTTTATAAACGTCCAAATTCCACCCAAGCCAACTATAACTACCAAGAATCCAACTAAAACCAGGTTTTTATTATTTTTATTCATTAGTTTAAGTATATCAAATTAACCCATATTTAGGTCTATTTTTATATATTGATTCTTTTAATATGGTATGGTATAATACTATTAGAAACTAAATAACTAAATATAAACTACAGAAAGGAGGGTTGGGTTATGAAAAACTCAATCATAATGTTGATAGTAGTGGTAAGTGTGGGTTTTGCCGGTTATCCTCAATTAGTTTTTCAGAAACAGACGACCCTTGGCGGGAGTAATGATATAGCCAAGGGATTTGGAATAAATAGTTCAAATTTTCTTATTTGGGGGTGGCAAGATATAAATGTTCCGAACAAGCTTCGCACCTCAGTCAAAAGTTTGGACACAGATTTTTTAGAAAAATGGTTAGTACTAGACTCTGAAGCAACCCAGGGCTTATCTGGAGCGTTTCCATTAAATAATAAGTCAACTGTTCTTTATAGCAAAGACTTATATTCTTCCAAGGGTCGCTTACTGTTTTTGGACTCCAATGGAAAATTGCTGAAAAAAATTGAATATAATCAAGGGTTAGCGCTGGGTAAGGTGGACGGTCTAGCTTTCTGTATTTCCGATAAGGCCGAGGCCTATAACGAAAATGGAGAGTTGGTTTTCTCTTGGCCGATGGACTACAACGGCTCAACCAATGTTTCCATTCGCTCGTTAGGGGAATTTATTTGGATATCCTCTTTTGGCGCCAAAGTTTTTGTGGAAAAACGCAAAAAACTTACCGGTGAATTAATTTGGAAATACGAAACCGAAGGAGTGAAGTCATTTGGAGATTTAGATGAAGATGGTAATTTTTATATGGGATTTTCCAAATACCAAATGGATTCTCTTTGGATTCTCCAATACCAGGTGGTAAAGGTAAACTCGGAGGGGTTAGAGATTTGGCGAAAGGCCTGGCACGCTAGAAACACGCCACTAGGCAAAACTCAAACATTCTGCCAAGGACTAACTCTGAATAAAGAGAAGAACCTAGTTGTCTTAGCTGGGCAAATTCAAAAAGGGGAAAACCGAATGAATGGAGAAAGGTCCGCCTACATAGCTGGACTCGCCATGAGTACTGGAGAAATTCAATGGGATAAAACCTGGGATTACTCTGGGACTTGGGTTTCCAGCGCAGACGGAGTCTTGTTCTGGGGAAATGATCTCTTTGTGCTATCTCATAGCTACTCTAGTTCCACTGGAGCAATTCCAAATGTAATTTACTTGGAAAAGTACAAGGTGGATAAAGTTCTCTCGGTTGGAGATCCTAAACCAACACTCCCCTCCGAATTCCGTTTGGAGCAGAACTATCCGAATCCGTTCAATCCTAGGACGATGATCCGGTTTGAGATGCCGAAACAAAGCTTAGTAAGACTGGCGGTTTACGATATTCTTGGCCGGGAGGTGAAACTTCTGGTTCAGGAAATCAAATCAGCCGGCGTTTACGAAACCGATTTCGATGCCTCGGAATTGCCGAGCGGAACATACTTCTATCGCCTCCAAGTCTATGGAAGTTCAACTTCCATATTTACGGAGACGAAGAAGATGATTCTGATGAAGTAGTAATAAAACATGGGTGGTGTACTTAAGTACACCACCCATTATTTTTTGAAAATTCGGATTTATTTTAGAAGCTTGTCCAAGTTCATGCCTTCCACCTCGTCCCCTGTTCGGAGATTGCCGTCTTTCTTCGATGCGTCAAAGCGTGGGGCGGTCAAACGATATGAGATTTCGAGATTTCGAGATTTCGATGAATCGAGATTTTGAGATTTTGAGATTTCGAGATTAGACGGTTCGGCGTGAATAATTATTTTGCCGTCTTTCTTTTCATACCATGCATTGCCGTTAAAATTATGAGCTAGTAAAACGGTTATACCGTTTATCACGTTCTCCACTGAGGTTCTATAAACCTTTCCATCGTTTGAGAGATAGTCGCGGGCATCAATATTGATAGTTTGAGCAAACATCCACAAATCACTGCCCTCTTCGGCATTTTTCAAATCCAAAATCGCTTTGCCATTTTTAAGATTAACAGTTCCTGCAGTTTCTTCTTTTAATCCCGTCATACCGGCCATATAGGTAGCATATTTTTTGCCCTCTATGGTATATGGCGGGTCTACTTCATTCGCATTTACCTTGTTCACGGTAAGATTGTTCTGAATAGTGACATTTCCAGTATCAAAAATGGTCATTAAATCAGTGCCGGGATAGGTCGCGGTATCCGCGCCGAAATGGATGGCCTGACTTGATTCATTATTATCGGAATCGATGTTGAAATAAAGCTGGTCGTCGGTGTTCACCATTGCATTAATCGTGCTAGGCGTGCCGAGCTTCAATACCACCGAGCCGTTCGAGGTGCCACCGATAATCGCGGCTCCGGCAACACTAAGGGCAGTAGCAGGGGTAGTGGTACCGATGCCGACGTTGCCAGTGCCTTCAAGAGTCATTACCTGCTTTGTTCCGACCGTTCCAACAGCATCAGTGCCATAATTCCACAAGTAAAAATCAATATCATTCCCTGCTGCCGCAGTCGAATTGTGGCGTGTCTTAATTGCGTGAGCATAACTTATGCCGCCTCTGTCATATCCAAAAACAATTTGATTATTACCAAAATAAGATGAGTTGTTGCCAGCTTCCAAAAGTAAAGCCGTGTTAGTTCCACTAGTCCCACCGGTTTGATAAACATCCAACTTCGCCCCCGGACTCGTCGTCCCGATGCCGACGTTGCCTGTTCCTGTTTGTAATTGAATGACTCTTGTTCCTGTTCCATTGTCAACAAATAATTGTAAATCTCCGGATTCTTGATTTCCAATAGAAGAAACTAATCCGCTTTGTTGAATTATCATTCCATCGCTGGCAATAGAACCAGTGGTGGAGTTTATCAATTGAAAAGTCGGACTTGATGCCGCATATAAAGACAACAATCTTCCCGGACTCGTCGTCCCGATGCCGACGTTGCCTTGATTATTAATTGTCATTCTAATATTCGTATTA
>ERZ1292625.1396-Hain-H41-01um-R1-1396-length-28994-cov-11_pt1 | contig 28994 bp, 23 predicted proteins | sample MGYA00564400_ERZ1292625 | MGnify/ENA primary metagenome ERZ1292625 (study PRJEB36523, sample SAMEA6512639) | groundwater metagenome | collected 2019-01-08 | study: AquaDiva: Metagenomics assemblies of 32 groundwater samples | reverse complement strand
CTTTTATCCGTTGAGCTTCCGCCGTCCTATATCGTACGGTCGGATCACTAACTTCTGCTTTCGCAACTGCTCGACTTGTAGGTCTTGCAGTAAAGCTCCCTTTTGCGTTTGCACGTCCAGCCTGATTTCCATCCAGGCTAAGGGAACCTTTGTAAACGCCTCCGTTACTCTTTAGGAGGCAACCGCCCCAGTTAAACTACCCACCAGCTACTGTCTCTGTATCCGGATTCACGGACACGGATTAGAATCAAAATGATGCAAGGGTGGTATCTCATTGGCGCCCCGAAGGGCTCCCACCTATTCTGAACAAGCAACACCTTGACCCAATAGCAAGTTGTAGTAAAGCTTCACGGGGTCTTTTCGTCCAGCTGCGGGTAAGTCGCATCTTCACGACAATTGCAATTTCACCGAGTACCTCGCTGAGACAGTCATTCTGTCGTTATGCCATTCGTGCGGGTCGGAACTCACCCGACAAGGAATTTCGCTACCTTAGGACGGTTATAGTTACCGCCGGCGTTCATCAGCGCTTCGGATCAAAGCTGCCTCCTCTTGCGAGGGATGACCTCTCACCTTAACGTTCTGACACTGGCCAGGCATCAGCCCCTATACTTCACCTTACGGTTTTGCAGAGACCTGTGTTTTTGGTAAACAGTCGCAAAATGTCTTTCGCTGCGGCCCACTTGCGTGGGCAGGCCTTATCCCTAAGTTACGGCCACTGTATTGCAGAGTTCCTAAGCGAGGTTTCTCTCGTACACCTTGGCATATTTCATGCCCAACCACCTGTGTCGGTTTGCAGTACGGATACAATGCACATCAAACATGTTATTGGCTTTTCTTGGCACCCTCTTATCCCCCGTCGGTTCCGGCCGAAGCCTTTCCCTTCATCTTGCGAAACGGGCAAACCAATACCCGCGGGCAACGCAAGGATGCGTCACAATAACACTAGAGCATCATAGTGCAGGAATATTAACCTGCTGTCCATCGGCTACGCCTTTCGGCCTTGTCTTAGGACCGACTAACCCTGGGACGATTTTCGTGGCCCAGGAAACCTTGGTCTTACGGTGGGCGGGGTTTTCACCCGCCTTTGTGCTACTCATGCATGCATTCTCTCTTCCAAGCGCTCCACCGGCCCTCACGGGTCCGACTTCACTGCTGCTTGGAATGCTCCCCTACCGATAATACGATAGAACGCACTATCCCATGTCTTCGGTGTGTAGTTTAGCCCCGGTACATTTTCGGCGCGAGGAAACTCGACCAGTGAGCTGTTACGCTATCTTTAAAGGATGGCTGCTTCTAAGCCAACCTCCTGGTTGTTTCAGTCTCGACACCACCTTTTACACTTAACTACAACTTTGGGACCTTAGACTATGATCAAGGGCTGTTTCCCTTTTGACAATGGAGCTTAGCCCCCACTGTCTAACTCGTAGACTTTTGACCTCTGGTATTCGGAGTTTGGTTAGAGACGGTAGACTTGCGCCCCCGTCCCGATTCAGTGCTCTACCCCCAGAGATACATCTACGGCCAGGCCAATACCTGTTTCGGGGAGAACCAGCTATCGGGTAGTTCGATTGGAATTTCTCCTCTAGTCACAGCTCATCTCCAAGTGTTGAACGGCTCGTGAGTTCGGGCTTCCAGATTGCTTTCGCAGATCCTTCACCCTGGCCATGACTAGCTCACCACCCTTCGGGTCCTGTACACGCGACTAACGGGCTATTCACCCTCGCTTTCACTACGGCTCCGCTCCAGAAGAGCTTAACCTAATGCCACGTGCAGCAGACTCGCATGCTCATTCTTCAATAGGAACGCCATCACCCAGAACGAATCTTGGGCCCTGACTCCTGGTAAGTATGTGGTTTCAGAAACTATTTCATCCCCCTTCCGGGGTGCTTTTCACCTTTCCCTCACGGTACTTGTTCACTATCGGTCAGAAAACATATTTAGCCTTGGGACATAGTCGTCCCGGATTCCTACGAGATTTCGCGTGTCTCGTAGTACTTGAGTGACGCTCACTCATGAGTTCAATATATTTCGCTTACGGGACTATCACCCGCTTTGGTCAGGTTTTCCAACCTATTCGGCTATATATCAAAAGTCTCATGATTCTGCATTACAGGTGCAGATTGTGAACAACTCGCAACCCCGTCACAGGCAACGGCCTGTCCTTTCCCTAGCTCGCAGTTCCCTTGCGGGTCCCTTGAACTAAGTTCACGCTGTGCGGTTTAGGCTTCTCCGCGTTCGCTCGCCACTACTAGCGGAATCGAAACTGAATGGTAAGGTCCGGAAACGGAACAAGTCCATTCCCAGATTTACCAGTCAGTGTGTGTTTCTTTATATTCCTTCGGGTACTAAGATGTTTCAGTTCCCCGAGTATCCTCCTCTTGCCCTATGTGTTCAGGCAAGGGTGACATGTGCTTTCGCTCATGCCGGGTTTCCCCATTCGGAAATCTACGGATCAAAGCTTGCTTGGGAGCTCCCCGTAGCTTATCGCACCCTGCAACGTCCTTCTTCGATGTTTTCTGCCAAGGCATCCACCTACATACTCTTATATACGATCTACTAAAGCATTCAACGTGCTTTAGCATTATTCATTACCTCTTGTACTCTTATCTATCGTAAACGTGCGTACACGTTTACGTGCTTTTGTCGTTTATAGATGCGTGCGATTCTTCAATTTTCAAAGTTCGAACCCGTCTCTGAGGATCAAAAAACCCGCTTTCGCGGGACGTCATACAGACTAGGTCTGTGCTGGCGTTCCCTGCGTATTAAGCACTCGTGTTGTAAGACGCGGTAAGCGTAGTACGGTGAGTTAGGGTTTCGCCAGAGGTCCTGAGGCCTTGTGAGCCTGTGCTCCAAGTGGAGCGGCGGACATGGGATTCATTCAGAGTCTGGCGGTATTCTATAGAACCACCGACCCCTTGTCAAGGGGCTTATTCCTTAGGAAATCCACAGGGTTGTGGACAGATTGACGTCTCCTGTGGACAAGCGTACGCTACGGACAGAAACCCATCGACCAAAAGTGAGGTGAAGCATGATCCGAATGGTACTCGGTCTGGCAAGTGTCGGCGTCTTCAGCTCGCTCGTGGTAGTGAGCAATAACCCGATGAGCTTGCGCAGCCTGCTCGTCGTCTTCCCCACCACATCTCAGGCAGCCCTCGTAGTGTGTGTACGAGCTTCAGGGCAACTGGGACTTCGATGGAGCGCGCCACTGTACGTCAACGGCAGGGCGTGTGATCCAAGCGCGTCATTTACCCCTCTGGCCACGCCAGAGCCGCTTATCTGTGCAGACATCATGCCAGAACAGCTGGGCTGCGCAGGGTCCCCCGGGACCGTGCGCTTGGATGGCGCAGTGCTTCCTATGCCAATGCAAGGGCAACCACTGCTCGTGTTCGCCCGTGATACGCACGGCGCACTCAGCACAACCGTCGTAACTCCCGACGACGCGTCCACGTGGACGTTCGCCGCACCGTAACGCAGCGCCACACACGCAGCAGTTACCTGAATACCGAAGGCCGTTTGGAATCCTCTATCTCCCAGGATTTCCAAACGGCCTTTACTTTTTTTGGTTGTACCTCGCGAGTTGGTGCTAATCAATGAAGAAGAGTGGCACTTGCAACTGCTTGATCTCCTCCAACCGGAAGTCGAGAATCTTGCGACCAACGAAAATTGCACTTACGCTCTCATGCTCTGCAGCAAGCGCAGCGATGTTCTGCTGCAGGAATCCTGTACGAGACACGTAGTGGAATTCAATCTCTGGTTCACCTTTTTCCGCCTGTGCTGCATTGATTTTCTTGAATGCCGATTCGGTTTCGGCTCGCATCGCAGCTTCGCGCTGTGTGGTGTACTGATCTTCCAGGCAATGCAGGAGCATCACGTGATCAATATTGTGTCGCAACGCCCAAGCTACTACGCGTGGCAACCGATCCACGTACGAATGCCCACGTGAACCCAACACAACCATTGGTTTCTCGATGTTGTGAAGCTGAATTGCCGCAGCATCTGCCATTGGAACAGCAACCTTGAGCCAACGTGCCACCAATGGCGTGAGTGCAGGCTGAATTACGAGCGTGAGGAGAATCACCCACATACCAATAGGTACGAGGTTATCGAGACCTGTAATACCACTGCTCACAATCGTCACCAACAAGACCGCTGGGATCGCACCAGTCTCACGAACAAATGAAATGAACCAAAGTTCCCGAATAGAGAATCGATCTTTGCCAAAAAACGAGAATGGCCCGAGCGTCAGGAACACGGTAAGTGGGCGAATAATTCCCATGAAGACAAGGCCCGCAAGAATACCGACAACTGCAGTGTCCAGCAAGCTCTGTACGTCGACCAATGCACCCAACAAAATGAAGATCGTCGGCTTCAGGAACCCTTCAATCATATGATTGAAGAATCGCTCTGTTGTATGCAAATGCTTTGTAATGACGTAGAGCAATCCAGCGATGAACGCTGCCAAATAGCCAGATCCGCCGAGCGCCACAGCGATGGTGAAGATGATGACAGGAACACCAACGAAGAATGCTGCATCTGCCTCGTACTCCTGTGCGTGATACGACTTGAACCGCGTGAGTCCCACGAGGAGTCCATATCCCATCACACCGAAGAGTACGCCGAATGCGATTTGCTCCAAGAGAATCCAGCCTGTTGCTGCTGTGAAGAGTGTGCCGTACCCACTATTAATAGAGGTGAACGCACCTGCAGCACCGATCACGCCAAGGAAAACCAACGTGAGCAATGTACCTGTCACATCAGTCACCGCGGACTCCGAAATAATAATATCCTTGGTCTCACGATTCTTGAATCGCAGCTGCTTGAGCACCGGAATAATCGCAGCAGGATCCGTGGACGCAAGCACAGCACCAAGCAAAACTGCCACGGTTACTGGTACAGAAATCCCCACCCAAAGTCCGATTTCAAACAACGACCATGAGAAGAGGAACGCGGTGAGAAAAAGTCCGAAGAATGAGAGGGAGAGAATCTTTACCAGCAATTTGCGGAAGCTGGCAAAGGGTGTTTCGAGTCCACCACTAAAGAGAATAAGTGTTGCGCCAAATCCCACAATCGCAGCAAGCGTCCCATGCTCGTGCGTGATCGGCGTGAGCAACTCTCGCCCTGCTATACCAAAGAAAATAGCAGCAACAAACGATGGCAGTGGCGTGCCCTCAGAGAAATGAAACGCCGCAAAGCTAAGCACACACACAACAGCAATACTCAAAAAAGTCATGAGCAGATGCGCATCACTGCTGTGATGGATCCAATCGAAGAGCGAAGGAGCAAAATGCGACACGATGGCGGTGACGACAACGCCAACAACAATCGCCAACAACTGACGAAGTATCCGATGCATAGAAAAAATAATATGTGCGTATCCTACCGCAGGACTTTGTAGCTGACAAGTGGATACTTGACAGTTTGAGTGCAGCGAGTACATTCAGGTAGACTAGTGACGTACGCACTGGCTGCGTACTGAGGAGGACGTCATGTCTGGAGAACCACCACGGTTGCAGGGTATCCCTCACGCGTACCTGATCGTCACAGCGAAGCTCACGCGAGCTCGGGTGCTCGCCGAACTCAGGACCGCGTACACCCCAGAGCGGCTCAAACAGCTCGTGATTCGCCTGGTGAAGGAGCTCAACATCGAACAGCGCGAAATCATCGTCAGGTTCGTGCACGAACAACGAGGTGACAGATCCTTCCTCCCCTGGCTTTGTTACAAACAAGGAACCAAGTACTGGTTCCAATGTCTCGCCGAGCGCCATCGTCGACGCAAGGGTACCAAGCCCAACACAAAGCTCGACAAAAAGCTGCACGCCCACCGCGTGAGCGCCGCTGTTTTCCTCCACGTGATTCACGCGCAGCTCGAAGGCAACGAGCTGTCCAACCAAGTCGCTGTGTGACAGCAGCACATCGCCCCACCCGCCTACTTTTAACGAAGTGGGCGGCTCTTTTTTGAGTCAAATTGGGATAGAACAAATAAAACCCACAAACAGAAAACCCACGATGCGCGCAGAGGATTCTCTGCACCCATCGTGGGTTGGTCGATCAGATCAGGGTAAGACCCCTCTCGATCGATTCGTATCGCGCACTCGTCTTTCGACCGCCCTGGTTGATGACCCAGATCACCTGCCCCACCTCCATGACGATGAGAGCATCGTGCCAGCCGATGTTCCCAACGACGCCATGCTTCTCGAAGAAGCGTCGAGGGCCAGTTCCAGTCGCGAGGATCTGACTGAAGCTGTCGAAACGCGGACGCGCATGGAGATCGAAGGACCAACATCCTTGCCCCTCACCACCGCTCGCGCTTTGACTTCTCACCACCACGAGAACCTTCGTGTCCTCTTGGGGATGACTGGGCTTCGCGAGTGCCCAGCCCGACTGCACCTGCACCGGGTGAGCCTCAAACACATCGCCGCTGCGACGTACGTCTGCTGCCGGGTTCTTTCGGAACAAGGGGACACCTGTACCACAGGGTCCCGCACCGAGAAATAGACCATCGCTACCTCGGACGGTCGCACCGCGTACGACATAGCCCAAATCACCATCCAACGTGAAGACTTTCATGACTCCCTCCTGTGGGAGAGTCCAACAGCGGTTGCACGCTGGGACTGTTTTATGTGAGCGAACACCGAACTTTTGCAACAAAGTACTATACACCATTTTTGCCACTTTGTCAAGATGTTTACAAGAAAAATGGCCTATTACAGGCCATTTTTCTCAATGGTGCCGCGGGTGGGACTCGAACCCACACAGGTTTAACCCTACCAGCTCCTAAGGCTGGCGTGTCTACCAATTTCACCACCGCGGCAATGCGTGTATTCAATCATGTTGTGCAGCGCTCGGCAACTATCCACATCTCCTGCTCTTGACACACGAGTTATTCCAACCGTACGGTGTTCGACTACTTGCACGCGCCCGTTCCAACGTGCACGGCGCAGTAGCTTCTAATCACCACCGTATGACGACGCACCGTCGGTTCCTTGGAGCCATTGTTCTGTGTATTCTCTTTCTCCTCCTTCTCATGACGTGGATGGCAACTCGGGCAGCCTCAGCTGCAACGAGTGTTCTTGTCATTACCGAAGTTGCCGCTGAACCAGCTGACGGACTCGAATGGGTCCGAGTAACACATGTCGGAACCGAACCTACCGACATCACACTGTGGAAGTTCCTCGAGGACGGAACACGCCACAGCATCAAAGTTGTCGGCGACACGAGTCCATCGATTTCACCGGGCGATAGCGTGATCATTGCTGATGATGCAACCAAACTCGCAGCACTACTCGCGACCACCACACCGATTGTAGACAGTGCATGGGGCACATTGCGCGAAGACGGCGAAGAAATCGGGCTTGTAAGTCCCGATGGAGAAATCGTCCAGCAATTCACCTATCAATCCAGCGGACCTGTAACACCAGTAGAGTTACCACCGACTCCTACAGACGAACCACCACCAGTACCCACAGACACAACCACGCCATGGGTCGTACGCATCAACGAAATCGCCCCAAGTCCCGATGATGGCGAAGAATGGGTCGAACTCTTCCTCGTCTCAGGCGAATACGCAGATCTGACTGGGCATACACTCGCTGATGCGCACAGTACGATTGCGCAACTCTCGCTCACACTCACCTCTTCCTCACCATATGGCGTTGTTACACTCACGCGATCCGCGCTCAATAACTCCGGAGACGCAGTGACACTACTCACACCGGACAAAGTCGAACTCGCGACAACACGTTACGAAGATGTACCAGGCGCAGGTGTATGGGCGTTCGATGAACAAGCGGCGACATATCACCCCTCGATTACTCCGACACCTGGCGCACCCAACAGCATCACTCAGGCAGCGCCACCTGCGTCCAAATCCGAAAGTACAAGCACTGCGAGAGCAGAGTCGCCAGCAGCTTCTCCAACCGTAGATGAACTTCGTTTGCAATTGAGTGAACTCCTCCCAGACCCGAAGGGGGCTGACGATGAAGACGAGTTCATTGAGGTGTGGAATCCAACGTCATCAACGATCGATCTCTTCCAGTGGCGACTGCGTGACAATCGCAATCGCAGTTATCACTTCACAGGGACAACACTAGAACCAAATGCACGCATTGCGATTCCCCGCTCGCGCTCTGCCATCGCGCTTGCCAACACGAGTGGTTCTGTTGCACTCATACACCCTAGTGATCATGTGATTGATACGACGTCGTACACGCGAACGATCGCTGGCGCGAGTTGGGCACGTGACAGCAATGGATTCTGGCGATACACCTCATCCTCTACACCAGGACGTGAGAATGTCATTCGCGTTCCACATGATCCACCAACAGCACGCATCGACACAACCAAGAAGGTCGTCGCACACACGACATTCTATCTCGATGCGTTTGCGTCGATCTCAGACGACGGCCTTCCGTTGCAGTATTCGTGGATGCTCAGTGATGGCGTCACATCGACTGCACCCATGCTCCAGCACGCATTCGCAATACCAGGAATCTACCGTATACAACTCCTTGTCACCGACAGTGATGGACTCTCCGACCGCATAGCAACAGACATCACTGTCACTGCACCTGTAAGTACCGCCACAGCAGTGCTCAGCGCGGAGAACTCCAGCACCGCAGCACCTGCGAACAAGGCAGCTCCCAAAAAGCCCGCAAAGAAAAAACCAGCCACCAAGAAAACCACCACTAAAAAACCGTCGGCAAAAAAGCCGGCTCCTAAAACCACCACCGTAACCGGCACAGTCACTGCAGCTGCCGGACGATTTGGAACCACTATGGCATTCATCGACACCCACCCATTCCTCGTAACACTTCGCACCAAACCAACAACGCAGTTCGCATCGCTCATGATCGGTGATCGCGTATCTCTCACTGGAACGATCTCCACACAAGACGATATTCAGCGACTCATCATCAAATCCGACGCACACATTCGCAAACTCCCAGCTGCAGACTTGCTCACGCCAACATCATCAACCATGACACCCATCCGCGACATCACGATCAAACGCTACGGACAGCTCATCCAAGCACAAGGCACCATCACTGAATTCACCAAGCGCTCAACCTATCTCGATGACAAAACAGGCGAAATCCTTATTGATATGGGAGGCCTTGGAACACTCTCCAGCGACGTTGGCGCAGGCGCCGTTGTTCGCATCACCGGTATTGTTCGCAGCTCCACAGGACAACCAGTACTGGCAACACGAACTCCACAAGATCTCGAACTCATCACCGCCGCTCCACCCAAGACCGCAGTTGCAGGTCCACCGTCATCCTGGACTCGCTGGCTCCCTCCATCACTCCTCGCACTCTTGATCGCCTTCCTCTACCGCATCTACCGTCGCAAACCTGATGTTCCTGCAGCAGCAATGTCATACGTACCAACACCACTCACTGCAGACGAAGTTGCTGAGTTAATTTCATTCCATCGTGAGATGCGTTCGAGATAATGACGAGCATCAAGCCGAACGAAATGCTATACTGAACAAAAATCAGTATGGCATTTTCGATTGTACTCACACGACGCATCCCAGACGCAGGACTACAGCTCCTTACCAAACAACGCGGATTCAAAATCTGGATGTGGGACAAGCCCACACCTATTCCTCGCCGTGTTCTCCTACAACGAGCACAAGGCGCACACGCGATCATCTCACTTCTCACAGACAAAGTAGACGAGGAGGTGTTGCGAGCAGCAGGACCGCAACTACGCATTGTTGCCAACTACGCAGTTGGATACGACAACATCGACGTCGATAGTTGCAACCACAATCACGTCATTGTTACCAACACTCCCAACGTACTCAACACCGCCGTTGCAGAACACACGATCGCGCTCATGATGTCGATCGGTCGTCGCATTGTGGAATCTGATGCATTCACTCGAGCAAAGAAATTCAAGACTTGGCAGCCAGACCTACTCCTTGGCACAGAATTCAGTGGCAAAACATTCGGACTCGTAGGCGCAGGGCGCATCGGCAGCATGGTAGCCCGCATCGCGCACCACGGACTAGGAATGCAGATTCTGTATCACAATCCACACGTCAACGAAGAGTTGGAAAAAGAATACGCAGCAAAGCGCGTCACAAAGACACAACTCCTCACCAAAGCAGATGTTGTTTCGCTGCATGTTCCTCTCACACCAGAGACACGCCATCTCATTGGCGCAGCAGAACTAGCAAAAATGAAAAAGACAGCGATTCTGATCAACACCGCACGCGGACCAGTCGTAGACGAACACGCACTCATCAGTGCACTCTCCCGCGGCGTCATCGCTGGAGCTGCACTTGATGTCTTTGAATGCGAACCGGCCATTGCATGTTCCATTCTCGACACATACGCCGTACGCAAACTCAAGAACATTATTCTGACTCCACACACCGCGTCTGCAACATTCGAAGCTCGCAATGCTATGGCAGTCACCGCAGCAAAAAATGTAATCGCCGTACTTGGCGGCAAGGCACCCATCACTCCTGTGGATAACGGTCGTCGCTGAATTTGACAGTATTCCTGCGGCTGACGTACAGTTAGATTTGTACGATATGAACTTGACACTCAACACACAATCGACGTGCTCAGCGAAGCGAGACCTCATGGTCATTCGCCAGATTTGTGTTGTGGATTCCATGTCTCTCCTTCTCCAGGAATCCCGTAGCCACGTTCGTGCATAGTCTCCAGAGACATTCCGCACTCACGAACCGCTACGGGGACCAACCGCAGCGGTTTTTTGTAGAGACACGTCATGCCCCCTGTCCCAGAATGGTCTGGAACAGGGGCCCACGATCGGGTCGGTACGAGAACCTTCACAACGCCGTGAACCAAGGAGACGTCCAATGTTGGACACCGCAGACAGCACTTCGCCGAATCATCCACTCTTCGACGCGGGATTCGTGCATCGTCGCCTCAGTCGCCATGGTGATGCATCGCGCAGCACACATCGACCCGCAGTGAGCGTGGCTCGTTCCGAACGTGACATCAACGCATTCGCAACCCGCCGCGACGCGTACAGCAAGCGTGATCTCCCCCGCAATCTCGACTGTGCTCCCAAAGGTGGTCGACTGCTGTGCACACTCGAGGAGAAGTTCGCGAATCGCGGATTCACCTGGGCTCCCGTCATCCGCCTCGACGATGGTGGTGTGGTGAAGTTCGACCACGATGCGCAGGGCTACGCCACGCTCACCAACGAGCAAGCAACGGTACTCGCTGGACAACGTGGAGCACGCGTCACTGTCACACTCGATGAGCAGCGACACATCGCGACTCTCCACGAGATCACGATCGACAAGAATGACCGTGCACAGATCGTACGAGAACTCCACCAGTACAAGGGTGCCGTCGCGATCGACATCGCGTGCACCAACAAGCCGACGTTCAACGGCGAGGATGTGACGTTCGAAGACCTCTACCTCCAGAAGGCGAGCATCTTCGATCCGCACATTCCCTCCGCGGACTGACCGCACGGCCGGTGGCTATAACGCCACCACAACAACCGCAGGACCGTAGAGATGGCGACGAATCAGTCGCCGTCTCTACGCCCCAGCACCATTTTTCAAATCTTGCCCGAACAAAATTGAACTAAAATTTCCGTGAGCTGCTGCAGACTCTGTGCATCCACCCACTCATGATCGCTGTGCTGTCCACCAGATTTTGGACGCGTACAGATCACAGGAATATTGTGACGCGAAAAAAATCTCCCATCATCAGCTCCTTCGCTACGCACGAACTGCGCTGGCACACCTGTAACTGACTCCACCACTGACGCATAGCGTACGAGATACGGATTGTCTGATGCTGTATGACTCACAATACCCGTCTCGAGTACATCCAGTGTACACCCATACACAGCAACAACACGCTCCAGCTCCTCAAGAATTCCTTTTGTATTTGTTGTTTCGATCAATCGAATGTCGAGGAGACATGATGCGCTGTCAGGTACTTGATTGCTCGCGCACCCTCCTTCGATTCGTCCGACATTACATGTGTTTTCCCATTTGTTTTCTTGTAGCCGCGCTGGGAACAACGTGAGTACTTCTTGTGTGCATCGCATCAATTTCTCAATCGCATTCACACCCAACCACGGACGTGCGCCATGAGCAGAAGTACCATGCGCAGTAATACGAAGAGTCCACGACGCTTTGTTGCTCGTGACAATTGTCTGCACATCATTGCCCCCATCAGGAACAATCACGACATTCGCGCGATATCCGATTTCATCAACGAGATACCGCACACCACAGACTCCATCTACTTCCTCATCGCTCGTGAGCATCATTGCAACTGACGCAGATGGATTCATTCGTAGCACTTCGCGCATCGCGTTGATCATCGCAATGATCGGACCCTTCATGTCGCACACACCGCGACCAACGAGACGCTCCCCTTCCTCACGCAGAACAAACATCGCGTCATCCCCTGGCACCACATCTACATGCCCAACGAATATCATGTCGTAGAACAACGCGTCTGTGCGCGCGATTACCACCGACGGTTTGCCACCACATGAATACCATCGCGTCACCATGGGTGTATCTTGAAATTGGTCGACACAAAATCCAAGCGCACGCTCCAGCGAAGTTGGAGAATCTGCAACAGAACGAACCGCAACCAATGTACGAAGAACGTCGGAAGAAAATTGCATACACAGATGTTAGCATCCACTATCATACCTTGATCGTCTCCACAGATTCTAGTAGGGTTTATATAGGTGCATCAACCATGAACACGTGGAGGAAACGATGAAGGAAATGCCCATTTCACCTGCAATCCGCTCCATGGTGGAGCAGACTGCTCGCTCGCTCTATCGATCGTTCTGGATGACAGGTGTAAGTCTAGACGACCTCACCCAAGAAGGATTCATCGGGTATCTAACGTCAGTCCACAAGGCTGGCCCCTGCCCGGATCACCTGCCACAGCTGTACCTAACTCGCGTGCGCGGAGCGATGCTCGATTACATCCGAGCAACCATCCCTTTCATCTGTCGCCTCTACTACTGGCGACGCAAAGTCCGCAGGATCACCGCAGCACTTCGTGAAGAAAACGGCGCAACGCCCAACCTTGAGGAGGTTGCACAGCGTGCAGGTGTGTACCTTGCAGACCTAAAGATGCATTTGACACTTGCGCATAGGGCAAGCACTCTCGTGCTCGAAATGATGCCAGCACGAACACCTGAGGAGACTGCGGAACAGATCATCCAGCACCTCATCAGACGCACGAAGCTGAGTGAGTCGGAATTGAGAATCCTCGAGCTTCTCGCTGACGACAAGAGACGCATCGACATCAGCCGAGAATTCGGCGTGTCAGAAGGACGCATCTCGCAACGAGTGAAGTTGATCGTTGCAAAGCTCCGCCGCACCGCCGCTCGGGACAACACCCCGCACTACACCAACCATGCGTAACCACCCAACGCTGCGTCGATCCACACGATCGACGCTTCTATCTAGAACACCACTCGTTGGTTTTTTGAGTAGAAGCCGTCCATCCCGCTAACAAAAAACTGACTCACAAGGAGTCAGTTTTTTGTTAGCAACAATGCATTGTCGGGGAGACAGGACTTGAACCTGCGGCCTCCTGGTCCCAAACCAGGCGCTCTAGCCAACTGAGCTACACCCCGAACTATTCAATTTTCTCTCTGTGCCGGGAGCCAGGATTGAACTGGCGACGCAAGGCTCTTCAGGCCTTCGCTCTACCACTGAGCTATCCCGGCGTAAAAGAACACGTGCCCCCAGCCTACCAAGAACCTGTACCCCCTGTCAACGTAACCAACAACTCAGCAGGAGTATCCACAATGACCACACGCTCCCCGCGGGCCAAGGCCTCCCGATCCTGGTATCCCCACGTCACGCCCACACTACGCACTGACGCGCGCTGTGCCTCATGAATATCACCGTAGGTATCTGTAACCATCACACATGATTGTGCAGACACATCATGAGCCTTGAGCGCTTCCGTAATCTTCACATATTTACTCTCATGCACATCAGTCCCTAGAATCTCTGTGATACACTCTGCAATCCCGAACTTCTGTGCTGCTTCTTGCACCAAATGATTCAGACTCGAAGTCACCACCACAATCCTGTGCTCCTGTGCCAGCTTCCGCACGACTTCCACCATCCCCGGGAATGCCTGCGCCTGCCGAATCAACGGTGTATACACGTCCCAAAAACTCACATCCGTTCGACACGCTTCCCCATGCTGAGAAGCCACTGCACGAAATTGATTGATGTTCCCATCGAAGCGTTGTCGGTATTCTTCTTCAGACAAATGCGGACACAACGCGCGGTTCGCCGCATACGCTGCTGCAAACGAATCACTAATGACGCCATCGAAATCAAAAAAGATCACACGCTGTTGCATATTACGCTGCGTGTTTTCGTTCCTCGAACCATGCAACCGTGCGCTTCAGCCCCTCTGCAACATCCACCTGCGGATCATACCCAAGCATTTCACGTGCACGAGAAATATCCGCGAATGTATGACGAGCATCCCCGATACGCGGCGGACGCTGTTCGAGATGCAATGTTTTGCCCGTGAGCAATTCTACTTGCGCGCGAAGCTGATTCACACTCGTCTGACTCCCATACGCAATATTCATCATCATTCCATCGAAGCGCCGAGTCGCTTGCATTGCGAGCAGATTCGCCTGCACTACATTATCAATGTAACAAAAGTCACGAGACTGCTCACCATCGCCCTCAACAAAACCAACCTTGTTGTTCGGGAAGTACAACGACTCCAGCCATGCTGCAACAACAGTAGAATACGGCGAGTCTCCGTACTGACCAGGACCGAACACTGTGAAATAGCGCAGACACACTGTGTCCATGCCGTAGAGCTCACTAAAAATTTTGCAGTTCAACTCCCCCATGTACTTCTGCGCCGCATACGGAGACTTCGGATTGCTCGGATTCTCGTCTTCGCGCGTAGGGAGCTTGTCTGCGCCACCATACACTGACGACGAAGACGAATACACGAAGCACTTCACACCATGATTCTTCGCCGCCTCGAGCATTGCAACAGTACCAACCACATTCGCCTCAGTCGTGCGACGTGGGAACTCCACAGAAAACGACACACGAGGCAACGCTGCAAAATGAAAAACATACTCTGGCTTGTGCGTAACGAAAATACGCTCGACCAACTCAGCATCCAGCATCGATCCCTCGTAAAAAATAATCGACGGGTCCACCTCGTTCCGATGCCCTGTCGAGAGATCATCAATACCGACCACTGTGATCTCAGGGAATTGCGCGCGACATTGTCGTACGAAGTTGCTACCAATGAAGCCAGCGCAGCCAGTAACAAGTACTGTTGTTTTCATATACGTTTCTTACATCAAACCCACTGTACAGCATCTACCGCAAATAGCGAACCCCCGCCACTATTGGCAACAACCCAAGTCTAAAAGTAGCTCTCTACAAACCGATCAAACACATACGGGCAAATCCCCACGTATTCCTGTGAAGCATGCAAATCAGTTGCACCAAGCACCGAACACTCGCCCGAGCCATAGTGATCCAAATTGCCGTTTCTCCCGAACTGATGCATCAGTTCATGCACTGCAATTCCCGCACTAAACCCATACACATTTCTTCCATAGAACGACGTCAGCATCTCTTCGTCATTGCATTGATAGTATTCATTCTGCAAGATGCACTGCACGCCCGAACGATTCCGACATTGCCCCGGAAGCGCCACACTACTGACGTGTTTCCCTGTGCTGTCATACCCACACATTCCGAACTGGTGTTTCCAAGCACTCACACTCACAACAATCTGATTCCTTTGATCATCTTTATTCTTGAATCGACTCGCAAATCCCGGTTCCCTACTCTCATACGAAGCACTATACCCTCCAGACCGCATCGAAATCGAATCTGCTTTCAAAAAAATGACAAACTCAGGATCAGGCATATTCTTGTACGCCTCATACACCCAGTTTTCTCCAAATACTCCGTACGACAACCGCTGCACACCCAACAATTGAATCTCCGTGTCTGTCCTCGCTACCAAAATATTATTAACTAATCGCACGAATTCCTGCAGCTCACTCGCACTCGGGTCGTAGGAATCAGTATCAACAACAATACCAGTTGCGATAGATCTCCCCGTACTACTCTTCCTATACCCAGCTGCCTCGGGCACGAACTCGCCCAGTAACGACGGGGTTGAGCTCACCACTTCGGGCACAACAACCTGCCGCGCCTCCTGCCCCGTAGCAAAAAGAAATGATTGAAATAAAAAAGCGACAAGACTACCCAAAAAAATAATTCCCGTCATACGCGCATTATTTTGTCTCCTTCATACATTTGTCAAAAATCGCTGTGCTACAGAAGTGAGGTGCCCAGGGCCGGACTCGAACCGGCACTCTCGGTTTAGTGAGAAGGGGATTTTAAGTCCCCCGTGTCTACCATTTCACCACCCGGGCGTGGAGCTATGATAACGCGCGACCCTGTGGAAATCAATGTTTGGAAGTATTGACAGCTCGAAGTGGCGTGCGGTATAGTGGTCGCGCACTCACATATTGGGCCAGTAGCTCATCTGGTAGAGCGCCGCCTTTGCACGGCGGAGGTGCAGGGTTCGAGCCCCTGCTGGTCCACAAAACAATACTCTCTAGACTTTTGGTCTAGAGAGTATTGTTTTGTGGCTCAACGCACCCAACAGCATATCCACACCCCATCTTACAAATCCGTTGACGAGACTTTTTGCCCTGTGGTATGGTCCTTGTCAGTCAGGGCCGCGATGCGTGTATGCTCCGAGCAAACGATCGAGGTCCTGTCTCGACAAAACCTGGCAAGCCAACAGCCCATTTGCAGGGGTATAACGCACCCCAACCCATGACCTAGGAGCGCTTCGCGCCCCGAAGTCAGAGCCCCGACATCCATCACGGACGTCGGGGTTTTACTTTTTTACTTCTCCCAAAGATATTCATCACATCCTTGCTCCTTGTTGATCCACCGAGCAAGAGTGAAGAGCGTGTCGCTGAGCCGATTGAGATACGGCACCAACTGCTCGCCAACAGGCCCAACACGGCGCAGCGCAATCACTTCGCGCTCCGCACGACGCGCAACCGTTCGTGCGTGATGCAACTGAGCTGCAATAAGTGAGATGCCTGGCAAAATAAATTGTTTGAGCTCTGGAAGTCCCTCGGAGAACGCATCGATTGTCTTCTCGAGGAACGCCACGTGCTCCACCGTCACCTGCGGAATACTCGCGCGCGACGGCTCATGCACTGTCGCCAAATCTGCACCCACAGTGAAAAGCTCGTTCTGCATACGACGAATAACGTAATCCAACTTGGATACTGCCTCGAGCTGCTCCTTCGCCGTTACCTCACGAATGTGCGCACGCACAATTCCAAGTACGCTATTGAGTTCATCAATAGAACCAATCGCCATCATGCGCTGGTCATCTTTGCTCACGCGTCCCGAACCATAGAGTCCAGTTTCGCCATTGTCGCCCGTGCGGGTGTAGATCTTTGTCATAGAGATCGAGGGTAATCAATTTGTGCCAGAGTGTCAAACACCCACCTTTCGGTGGGTGTTGCATATTTCACTTGGAATTCGCTCTTAACTACACCCCATGCTCGCCCCACAATTGAGACAGCGGTAGCACGATCCATTGCGCACCGTGATGTGACCACACGTGTCACACAGTGGCGCGTCGCCCATCATCTCTGTGAGAAGTGAGTCGAGCGCATTTGGCGCGCCATGTGGCGCCTGCGCTGCAGCTGGTGCTGCTGTTGCTGGTTCACCATGTGAGGCTACAGCATCCTCAGTCACCACCTTCGCCAATTCCACTGTTGCAGATGTTGTCATTGTCTGCGCGCTCACTGCTGATTCTGCAGCAGCTGGCGTGAACAACTTCTCCTGTCCCTGCGCCACTGGCACAAATCCCTTTGCCTCTTCGCGCTCTTCAATCAATTCCTTGATCGCTTCTGCGCGATTCTTCTGCGTCCCCTTCGGTGGAACCTGCACGAGATCAGTGCGGCCGAGATATTCCATTGCAAGCACACGGAACACGTAATCAATCACCGATGTACACATCTTCACATTCGGATGCGACGTAAATCCAGATGGCTCGAATCGTGTGTACGTGAACTTCTCCACGAACTTCTCGAGCGGTACACCATACTGTAATCCGTAAGACACTGCCACGGCAAAGCAGTTGAGCAATGATCGGAATGCCGCACCTTCGCGGAACATGTCGATGAACACTTCACCGAGTGTGCCATCAGCGTACTCACCGGTTCGAATATACACCTGCTGATTGCCAACTGCTGCTTCGATCGTGATTCCACTGCGCTTCACTGGCAACTTGCGGCGCTGCTGGATAATACCGTCTGCAGTTGTTGGAGCCAACGACTGCGCAGCTGATGCAAACGTCTCCATCGCAGCAGCAATCTCTGCAATCGGCGTCATCGGCTCAACTACTGGTTCAGAGATCGTTGCCACTGGTGCTGCAGCTGCTTCTGCTGCTACGGTTGCTGCTTTTTCATCCGCTGCTGCTGCGACCTTCTTTGCTTCCTTTGCATCATCTGCTCCTTGCTTTGCGTCATCACGCGACTCCTTGTCTGATTTCGTCGAGAGTGGCTGCGAGAGTTTGCACCCATCACGATAGAGCGCATTTGCCTTGAGACCGAGCTTCCAAGAGAGCATGTATGCCTCCTTGATATCCTCGATCGTCGCATCATTAGGCATGTTGATCGTCTTCGAGATCGCACCCGAGAGGAATGGCTGCACTGCTGCCATCATACGGATATGACCGTTGTGATGGATGTAGCGAATACCCTTCTTGCCACACTTGTTCGCACAGTCGAACACTGGGTAGTGCTCCTTGCGAAGATGTGGCGCGCCTTCGATCGTCATCGTACCGCACACGAATTCATTCGCTGCTGCGAGCTCTTCCTTCGTGAATCCGAGCTCACGCAACATGTTGAAGTTGAAATCGTTGTACTGCGCTTCGGTGAATCCCAGACGCTTGAGCGTCTCCTCGCCGAGCGTCCACACATTGAACGCGAACTGAATCTCGAACACACCTGGCAATTGCTTCTCCACTTTCGCAATATCTTCATCAGTGAATCCTTTTGCCTTGAGTACTTGGTGATTCATACCCGGCGCACCAGCAAGTGTTCCAGATCCCTTCATGTAGCGAATGATCTCATCTACCTGCACTGGGTTGTACCCGAGATTCTGAAGTGCAGGGACAAGCGACTCATTCACAATCTTGAAGTAGCCTCCGCCTGCGAGCTTCTTGAACTTCACAAGTGCGAAGTCTGGCTCAACACCTGTAGTTGCGCAGTCCATCAACAAGCCGATGGTTCCGGTAGGAGCGAGCAACGTCGTCTGCGCATTGCGATATCCGTGCTTCTCACCCATTTCCACAGCGCGGTCCCATGACTCACGTGCAGCGTGCAACAAATACCCAGGGCAATATGATGGATTGATACCTACTGGCATGATCGAGAGCTTCTCATACTCATGTGCAGGCACATTGTATGCAGCACGGCGATGATTGCGCATGACACGAAGCATGTCCTCGCGGTTCTTCTGGTACCCAGAGAATGCGCCGAGCGACGCTGCCATTTCAGCAGAGGTCGCGTAGGACTCACCTGTCATGAGTGCCGTAATCGCACCTGCCACTGCGCGTGCTTCTTCGGAGTCGTACGGAATGCCAGCGACCATGAGCACACCTGCGCCGAGGTTCGCGTATCCAAGTCCGAGCGTGCGGAACTGGAAGCTCATGTCTGCAATCTCATAGCTCGGATACTGCGCCATGAGCACCGAAATCTCGAGAATCGTGGTCCACATGCGCGAGGTGTAGCGGAATCCATCTACATCAAAGATCTTGGTTGCTGGATCGAAGTAGTGTGCGAGGTTGATGCTGCAGAGATTGCACGCAGTGTTGTCGAGGAACATGTACTCACTACATGGATTGCTTGCATTGATGCGACCATCCTGTGGACACGTGTGCCATTCATTGATTGTAGTGTCGTACTGCGTACCAGGATCTGCACATGCCCATGCAGCAAATGCAATCTGCTCCCAGAGATCACGCGCCTTGAGCGTCTTGCTCACGCGATTATCTGTACGCCAGCGCAAATGCCAATCGCTATCCTTCTCTACTGCTTCGAGATACTCGTTGGTGAGACGTACGGAGTTGTTGGAGTTCTGTCCTGCAACTGTCTGATATGCTTCTCCTTCGTAGTCCGAAGAGTAGCCAGCAGCAATAAGTGCTGCTACCTTGCGCTCTTCCTTCACCTTCCAATTAATAAACACTTCAATATCTGGGTGATCCACATTGAGACACACCATCTTCGCTGCGCGACGCGTCGTACCACCAGATTTGATTGCTCCAGCTGCACGATCACCAATCTTGAGCCAGCTCATGAGACCCGATGACTTGCCGCCACCAGAGAGCTTCTCTCCTGCTCCGCGCAATCCAGAGAAGTTGGTACCAGTACCCGAGCCGTACTTGAAGAGACGCGCCTCGCGTACCCAGAGATCCATGATGCCACCTGGATTCACGAGATCATCTTCCACAGACTGGATGAAGCATGCGTGTGGCTGTGGATGCGTATATGAATCTTCGCTCAACTTCACTTCACCGGTGATTGGATCTGGGTAGTAGTGGCCTTGTGCTGGACCATTCACGCCGTACGCCCAGTTGAGACCTGTGTTGAACCACTGAGGCGAGTTAGGTGCCACCATCTGCTTGAGCAGTGAGTACACTGTCTCGTCGTAGAACACCTGCGCATCAGCAGGGCTCGCAAAGTACCCATAGCGCTCACCCCAATGACGCCAGCATCCCGCAAGACGATGTACCACCTGCTTCGCAGTCCGTTCGGATCCAAGCATGGCAGATCCATCAGGGTTGCGCTTCACTGATCCATCGTCATTGTATTGAGGAACACCCGCCTTGCGGAAATACTTTTGCGCAAGAATATCTGTTGCCACCTGTGACCACTGTTCTGGTACCTCAACATCATGCATCTCGAAGACGACGGATCCGTCAGAATCACGGATCACGCTCGAACGCTTCGCATACGTGAATTGTGTATATGGGTCAACGCCATCGCGAGTGTATCGACGTGGGAATCGCATGCCATTTGGGGCATACTTGGGCGAGACCAACGGTTGTGCGACTGGCAATTGTGTCACAGTGAATGGTTGCATACAGAGATATGTACGGTACATGAGTAAAGTCCCAAAACACCAGATATTGTGGTCAGCGGCCTATTCCGATCACAATATGTTGTGTCTTGTAAGGTGCCTCACCAGTATACGCACAACCGCCATTGGGATCAAGTAATTGGCAGCACACACAAATGCACGCAAACCAGACTTTTTTTGTGTCGTAGTTCTGACACACGCTCTTTTATCCACACGCAGCGTGTTTGCTGGACGCTCACTACCCCCTCGGCTACAATGACCCCATGGAGTCCACAGCCACTGACAATCGATTCATCGCCCCAGATGAACGACCCGAGGAAAAGCCGCTCGAATCAACCCTGCGCCCGCAACGGTTGCATGAATTTGTAGGCCAAGAACCTACGAAGGAGCATCTTCGTATTGCGATCGAAGCGGCAACCCAGCGCAGCGAACCACTCGAGCACATCCTGATTTACGGAAATCCGGGACTGGGCAAGACAACACTTGCACACATCATAGCCAACGAGCTCAATTCGCATATCAAGATCACATCAGGACCTGCGATCGAGCGCACCGGAGACCTCGCTGCGATTCTTTCCAACCTCCAAGACCGAGACATCCTCTTCATCGACGAAATCCATCGCATGAACCGCACCATCGAAGAGATGCTCTACCCAGCGATGGAAGACTACGCACTCGATATCATGCTCGGCAAAGGCCCAGGTGCTCGCGCTGTGCGCATGCCGCTGTCGAAATTCACTATTATCGGCGCGACGACGAAGATGAGTATGCTCTCCTCCCCGCTTCGCGACCGATTCGGGATGATTTTCCAACTCGAATTCTACAGTGACCAAGAACTCGCGCAGATTATTACGCGTAGTGCCAATCAATTAGGCGTCGAACTCCATGCCGAAGCCGCAGGTGTCATCGCAACACGCTGCCGCCGCACTCCGCGTATCGCCAATCGCCTCCTCAAGCGTCTACGTGATTTCGCGCAAGTGAAAGGGAGTGGTATTATTACGAAGGATCTCGCAGAAATGGCACTCGTCATGCTCGAGATCGATCCACTAGGCCTCGACCGTATCGATCGTCTCATTCTCGAGATGATCATCAAGAAATTCAACGGCGGACCTGTAGGACTTGCAACCATTGCTGCAGTCTCAGCCGAGGAAGAAGAAACTGTCGAGGATGTATACGAACCGTATCTCCTCCAGCTGGGCATGATTGATCGCACCCCGCGTGGCCGCATTGCTACGCGTTCAGCATACGAACATTTAGGCCTATTACACATGGCCCCGCCACCAGCGGCTAATTCTCTATTCTCATGATCCCGCTCATCTACTTTGTATACGTCTATTTCGCACTCGTTGCGCTGCTTGCGCTCTTCTTCCTCTTCACCACACGTTTGCTCATCGCAACTGGGACGTTCACTGTGGTCTCAACAACGGTGACAGGACTTGTTATCGCAGGCGCAGTTGCTGTTGCAGTGAGCACACTCGCAGCAGCGACAGGAGTCGACTGGTCTGGCGCAGTGTCGTTCCTTGGATTCCTCTCATTCTAACTTGGTATGCATCTCAACGAACTGATCCACGCAACGTCTGATGAGCAGATCATCTACACCTTGCGCCGCCACCCAATCACCTTTGTTCCAACCATTCTCCTGTTCACATTCCTTGCAACTGCAGTACCTTGGATGGTTCGATTGCTTGTTACCAGTGCGAGCCCTGACCTCTTCCTCGACAATGGCATGCACGGACTCGCAATCCTTGGTACGAGTTTCTATTATTTGTCACTCCTTGTCCTCTTCTTCGGACGATTCGTGGATTACTACCTCGATATGTGGGTCGTGACCAATCGCCGCCTCATCGACATCGACCAAATCGGCCTCTTCGGTCGCTCAGTCTCTGAAGTAGAACTCTACAAGGTCCAGGACATCCGTTCTGATCAGCGCGGATTCTTCGCCACGATCTTCAACTTCGGCAACATCAGTGTGGAGACCTCTGGAGCCGAGTTGCGATTCATGGTGCACCAAGTCGCCAATCCAAATGGTCTACGCCGCGAAGTTCTCGAACTCATTCGCGAAGACGCCGAGAGACAAGAAAAACTCTAGTGCGCACGTAATAACAAACCCCAGCCTAAGTGCTGGGGTTTGTTTGTACTTATTGATATCGAGTCTGCACACTCGTGCCTCTGTAGTAGTACTGGAGAAGCTGTTGGTATGTGAGTCCTTCGCGATCTGCGCGCAGCATTGCGTCTGTTGCGCTCATACCTACTCCGTGTCCCCACATTGTCTTACCTTTGTCATACTCAGCTTTGACTGAGACGAGCCACGGCTTTGCTTTGCCGCCCCACACCTCTGTCCAATCTCGCGTGCGTCCATCTGAGCGAGAATAGTACGGCGTAACAACAGCCTGATCATTGTATGTCACGAGTTGTCCACGCGTCGCATTCACTGCAGCGGTTACCTTCTTGAAATACTGCTCGCGCGCATATCCTTTGTACACTTGATCGTACGTCGCATCGACGTCGTAGTTGCGATCCTTGTGCTTGGTGCCTGCGTCCATTGCGGTGTACGCATAGGTGCGTACAGCAATCATCAGCGCCTTTTGGAATTCTACTGGAACGTTCTCACTGGTCTCTGCCACACCTGCAACATATTGCTCGATCGGTAATTCATTGATGAACCAGGTCATTTTGTTGGCCACGCTGTAGCGCAACTCAAATGTGTCGCGGAATGTGTTGTGATTGAGCGTCTTGTTCCACGTCACACCATCCTTGCGATCTACAAGTTCGAAATAACTACCCGGTGTTATCGGTTCCAGACGCAAGAACGTCTGCGACTCGAATGCAACTCCTGGCGCTGCAATCGCATACACCCCCGTGCTCGATGTATACGAAAGAGTAGCGATCGTGTTGGCTGGCAATGTACCAAGTACGGCACCAGAACCATCCACAATGTTGTAATCCATCACGCTGCGAACTCGCAGTGGCGCCTCAACCTTGGACACGCCAACACGAATACGCGGCTCTGATGGCAGCTGTACCTGCCCGCCAAATCCCACAGCATCTGACACAATCGGCGCATCAGTAGTCACCGTTACTGGAATCTCGATGAGCCCGCCATCAACTGGCGAATCTCCGACCGTGTACTGAAATTGTGCGGTGTAATGTCCTGCTCGCGCTGGTGCACGAAATGTAAAATCAATGAGATCGAGTTGCCCAGGAGCAATAGTTCCCTCCACAGACACACGTGCTCGAATCCCATCAACCCACGAAGAATGCGCAAATGCCGAGACCGGTGTTGAAGTCGAGTTCTCTGCAAAATGCGTAACAACAGATTGAATCGTACGTGTCTGCCATGTTGTCTTGCCAATGTTCTTGAATCCCACGCGGAATACGAGATCCTGTCCACCAACCACTCCCTCCATTGGAGCAGATTGAATGAGACGACGCGCGACATGTGATTCAGTTGCAACTACTGGAGTTGGTGTTGTAGTCGTTCCCTTGGACGTTGTCCCGACTGTCGGCTTCTCTACAACAAACGTAATTTTGACGAGACTATTCTTGATCCATGCAGTGTCTTCGGCAGCGAGTTGAAATACTTCAGTATATGTACCAACTTTTGTTGGCGCAGTTACTGGAATCTTGAACGTGACGGTGCCGGACTTCTTCACACTTGCGACAGGGAGTCGGGTGACCTGGTCTGGAGCGATCCATGCTGCGGTTGCGAATACGCTGTTGCGATACTTGGGCTCGTACGTGTACATCGAGACGTACGACTTGCTGTCCTTGGACCAGGTTGTTGCGCCAGTATTCTGATAGGTGACAGACACTACTGTCTTCTCCCCTGGCGCGAGCTTGATCGGGGCTGTGGGCGCAGCAGTTATTTTTGCTTGGTAGCTCGGTGTTGTTGCGGCATGAGATACCGCTGGAGCAGATACACCGAAGACCACAGCCATTGCCATCGCGAAGGTGATCATTTTTCGTAAAAACGCCGACGGCGCGGTTGTGGTCTGGTGCTCCATATACCTACTAATACTACTGCGCTTGGAGAATTATTTCAACCCTCCGTCTTTATACTTTTTTGCAGCTTGCGCAGCGGTGAGCGCTGCTTTGCGCTTGATTGTAGCTAGGAGTGACGAATGTTCGCTCCCTTTCTCTGTTTTCTCTTCGGCTTCTGGCGGCGGCGTGTCATCACGCGCATCTGCCGCTGCCTGTTTTGCCCGTTCGGCTTCGAGCACTTGTTCGAATGGTGGTTGCTTGCCTCGCTTCTCTGGGTTTTCAATGGACATAGATATATTCTATCTTTCACTTCTCGAGATAAAACTCTCGAGAATTTTCAGTGCCTGCGCAATGTTGGTAATGCGATCGAGCTCTTCAACAGGTTTGCTCGGGTTGCGCTCACTTACTGCTCGAATTTCGTCTTTGAGACGATTGAGCACTTTTTGCTCTTCGGCTCGATAATCGCCTGCATTGAACGTCTCTGCGAGCCAGCGGGTTATCTTGCCGCGCGGAGCATCGATACCTCCTTGCTCCATGAACTTGCGCGCTTGATTCATCGCATCGATCTGACCAACCGTCACGGTGATATGCTGTCGACGATCCATGGAGGGCGGTACTGCTGCTCTCGCTTGTGCTCTCACATTTGCGGCTTCGCGTGCGGCCGCGTCAGATGCCCTGTCCCGAGCCGCCTGGCGCTGGTCCATCTCGGCGAGCACCTCAGGTGGCATCTCCATCATGACACGACGCTCATCTGGCACGACGTCGCGCGGTGCGGCGTCGATGTCTGTCACCTTGATCTGTGGTTCGCTTTCGCCGGGTCTGCGCATACTTGTAAAAAATAAAATCGATCCTGCGCCAAAGTGGCGCGAGATCGAATCATGTATCTACTCTAGCACATTTTTGGACAAAAGTCAATCGGATTCATATACTGCGTGCATACGAATATGTCAGACGTTGCCGCAATTGCAAAAAACTCAATGATTCAGGTTGCTGGAAAGGTCTTGTCGACGGTGTTGGGGCTCATTGTCATCTTCCTGTTGGGTCGCGCGTTCACTCCTGCAGAGTTCGGACAGTACACAACCGTGACCACGTACTTGCAGTTCTTCGGTATCCTCGTCGACTTCGGTCTGGTACTCACGACGGTGCAGATGATTAGCAAGCGCGATGTCGATGAGAACAAGATTATTGCGAACTTGTTCACCTTGCGACTGGTGTCTGCAGTGATATTCTTGGGCATTGCGCCTCTTGTTGCGCTCAACCTGCACTACGCGCCGGAGGTGAAGCTGGGTATTGCTATAACATCGTTGTCATTCTTGTGTGTAGCACTCAACCAGATATTGACGGGGTTATTCCAAAAGCATCTTTCGGTTATTTGGGTGGCGATTTCGGAGAATGCGGGACGTGTGGCGCTCCTTATTGGTACGATCGTTGCTATTACACTCGGTCGTGGACTCATCGCGGTGCTCATTGCTGTAGTCCTTGGGTCGTTGGTGCAGTTCCTCGTGTTACTCGCAGCGTCGCGCAAGTATGTGCGCGTGCATTTCGCATGGGACATGGCGGTCTGGCGTGAAATTATCGAGCGAAGTTGGCCTATTGGCGTGTCAATTGCGTTCAACTTGATCTACTTGCGTGCAGACACGCTCATTGTGGAGGCGTATTTCGATGATGCGACTGTCGGATACTATGGCGGTGCGTATCGTGTGATTGATATTCTCCTCATGGTCCCGGTCATGACGATGGGTGTGGTGTTGCCAGCACTCACCGCAGCATGGGATTCGCGCAATACACAACGATTCACCATGTTGATGCAAAAAACATTTGATGTCTTTGTATCCTTCATCGTGCCTATTGCTGTGGGTGGATGGTTCACTGCAACTGCGGTGATGACACTGATCATGGGAGATGCGTACGCACCTGCTGGGCCGTTGCTTGCAGTGTTGTTGGTTGGTCTTGCTGGAGCATTTGTGAGTACGTTGTTCGGTCATGCGGTTGTGGCGATTGATCGTCAGCGCAAGGTGTTGTGGATTTATGCGGCGGTGGCTGCGGTGACATTATTGGTCTATTTGGTGGCGATCCCACGATATGGGTCTATTGGCGGCGCGTGGGGCACGGTGTTGTCCGAGTGGTTAGCAGCTGGATTATTGGCAGTGCATGTGACGCGTGCGACGGGGTTGCAATTGAGCCTGCGAGGTCTCATGAAGGTTGTATTTGCGAGTGTGGTGATGGCAACAGTGTTGTGGTTCTTGCCAGCTTCATGGCCATTCTTGATCGTATTAGGTACTGGCATTGTGGTGTATAGCGGCGTGTTGTGGGTTGTTCGCGGATTCCCCGTATGATGGGGCGTATTTTGCAATGGATGTTGGTGATGATTGCGCTGTTGTTGCCGATGTATTTGGTTCGATTCAGTGTGGGGCCGTTGCCGATGACGGTGTTGGAAGTGTTGATCCTGGCGACGGTGGTTGTGTGGATTGGTTCGCGGCCAGACTTTGGGCGATTGCGTGGACACAAGGGATTGTTGATTGCGAGTGGACTATTCCTGATTGCTGGAACGATTGCGATGTTGGTCGCGCCAGAGTTACGCACTGCTGCAGGATTGTGGCGCGCATATATCGTAGAGCCAATGCTCGTGGGACTCATGATTGCGGTGAGCGCAACGCCACGGACCATTGAGCGGTTAGTGACGGCAATTGCTGTGAGCGTGGGTGTGGTGAGCACGTGGGCTGTTGTGCAGTACTTCTGGTTGCCGGATGGCGTGACGATTTGGGGTACAATGATCGGCGAAATTCCAAATTCGTACTGGCGCGCAGAGGCGACAAGACGTGCAACGTCCATATTCCCCTTCCCGAATGCTGTTGCGCTCTTCGTAGCGCCGTGGATTCCGATGTTGGCGTTGCGTGGTTGGTGGTATCGCGGCGTTGCAGTGCTCGCGTGTGTTGCGGTGGTGTTGTCGCAGTCGCTTGGCGCGGTGCTTGGTGTTGGTGCTGCGGTGTTTGTTTGGATGGTTTGGTATCACCGATGGACACGTGTGGTGGCGATTGTCGGTGCTGTCGCACTTGGACTCGTGTTGTGGCTGGTGCCACCGCAGCAACTTGCGACAGAGAATCTCTATGCGCAGAAATCTTGGTCTGGGCGTGTGCGCACATCGATGTGGGCAGAGACAACTGAGCAACTCACACATGCGCCGTCAGTGGCGGTGCTTGGTAATGGATTAGGTGGGTATCAAGAAGCAGTGAAACCGTTTCATCGGCTCAATTGGGCGGAGATTTATTTGTATCCGCATAATATTGTGTTGAACTTCTGGAGTGAGATGGGGGCGCTGGGGGTCATTGCTTTTGCGTTACTCATTGGATGCGTAGTTCGGTTGGCGTATCGCGTGCGAGGACCAATTGCTATAGGGATCATTGGCGCAGCCACCGTGATCGTTGTGCACGGCGTGGTGGATGTGCCGTATTTCAAGAATGATTTGGCAGTGGCGTGGTGGATGCTCGTGGGAATGGCGGTAGTGCTGGCCGCCCCTTCACAAAAGTCGCGGAAGTCGGTACAGTAGGCGCGAAGCAAAACTGGAGAGGTGTCAGAGTGGTCGATCGTGCCGCTCTCGAAAAGCGGTGTCCGTAAGGACCGAGGGTTCGAATCCCTCCCTCTCCGCCAAAATTGGAAATCGGAATCAGAAGCCGAAATGGGGTCGGCGCGAAGCGCCGACACTAATGCATTCCCCCCGCCGAATCCAGAATCCAAAAGGATTTTCCACGCTCCGCGTGGCTCAAAAAGTACGGTTCGATCCTTAATTTTAAAGTTCGAACCGACTTTTTTGAACAAATGAGTATTTTCCTCATTTGTTCGGTCG
>ERZ1292625.1395-Hain-H41-01um-R1-1395-length-29037-cov-21_pt1 | contig 29037 bp, 32 predicted proteins | sample MGYA00564400_ERZ1292625 | MGnify/ENA primary metagenome ERZ1292625 (study PRJEB36523, sample SAMEA6512639) | groundwater metagenome | collected 2019-01-08 | study: AquaDiva: Metagenomics assemblies of 32 groundwater samples | reverse complement strand
AAGTTGAGCCACTCGTAGAACCGCCAGAATCTCCTGATGTTGAGCCCCCTGTATAAGAACCGCCTGTGTAGCTACCCCCAGTATAACCGGAACCAGTTGTTGTTCCACTATATGATCCTCCATCAGGAACGTAAGTCCCGCCAGGATATTGAGCATAATAGTCTGCCTCTGAACTCTGAGTAGCTCCTCCTGACCATGTCCCATCAGCCCTATAATTACCATAGTCTCCACCTACATATTGACCATTTTCATTAAATCCTCCTCCACCATGTAAGGTCCACTATATGCTCCATATCCATATTGAGAACCACTAGTCATTCCCCCAGATGGTTGCATTGCCCAATTATTCGAAGGAGCATATCCTCCACCGCAAGCCCCATTTGCACAACCATAACCATAACTTCCAGCACCAGGAGACACATATCCTGGAGTATAACCAGGTGTTCCAGGTGCCCAAGGCTGTCCTGATCCAATATTGGCTCCAAAGTTAGATGGAACAGTTGCAGGGTTTCCACCTGCATCTCTAAATACTCCACTTGAATCATAACCTGCATTTCCAGGAGAATAAGAACCAAAAGAAGAACCGCTACCAGAAGAAGTAGGTCCAGCGTATCCAGCAGATCCCGCATAACCAGAATAAGGATTAGAATATCCATATCCACCAGAAGAAGGAACCTGTGCAGTGTCATATCTATCAGTAGCTGTCCACTGACCATCAGTTCCTCTTTGATAAATCCTACCGCTAGTCACTTCTGTTTGAAATTCCACACCATTTTCATCAGTGCGCACATTTGGTTGATATCTAGACGCATACGATCCCGCGTATCCAGAAGGAGGGGAGTAATCGGGGTTCCCAGCAAGAGCTGCAGCTTCACTTGCAGTTTCAACCTGTATCCAAGTTCCATCTGGTTGTTTAACATGACCAAAGCCACTGCTGTAAGATTGACTAGATCCAGAAGAACCATAATAACCGTAGCCTCGACCATAATCTCCTACTCCTGTGTATGTGCTAGATGAATATCCAAAAGAAGCTCCAGATGCAGGATCATAACCCCTAGCATTGGCGACACCATATTGTTGAATCTGTGCACTAACAGTTTCCGAATTAGCAGAATCAGGAGCTACACCTGGAGGAAGCCAAACTGCAGTTTGCTCTCCAGTATCTGGATTAGTGTAAACATAATTATAGTTTCTATCTCTAGATCCAGAATCGGAATAAATTCCATAACGACTTGCGGAACTTGGTTGTTGAACACCTCCAACATTTGGAGGAGAAACAGCTATGCCTTCAGAATTAGTCCATCCTCTATCAGAAGTTACAGTATAAGTCTGCCCATCATCTCCAACAACAGTTCTGCCAATTTCAGCTACTTGCTCATTACGACGATAATTTTCATAACCATAATAAGTTTGTCCTGCAGATGAAGAAGTATAATATCTCCCATAAGAATCAGCTGTCCAAGTCACAGTTGTCCCATCAGGTAAAGTCTGATCTCTTGTCGGAGGGTTAAAAGGATCATAACCAGGGATTCCAGTTGCAGGAACAAATTCATAATCTCCTCTAGTTCCTAAAGCTGGATTAAAAACAAAACGACCATCTGTTCTATAAGTATAACGATTAACCTCACTACCCTCTAAATTATATTCAGCGCCATAAACTCTGCTTTCTGTAGAAGAATCACTAACCCCACCAACATTTCCAGTTATAGGATCATATATAACTCCAGTTTCTGAAAGCCAGCTTCCTCCAGGAGTTTCTTGCCAACTTGTGCCAGCAAGTTCAGCTGTTTCTACAATATTTCCAGAAGGATCAATGTAAATGTTATCATCATCATCATGAAGATAAATTTGGTTAGGCGCAACGACAAATTCAGTAACAACGGTCTCTTGAGTTTCTTCATCAACAATTTCAGATGTCCAAATACCTTGAGTAGAATCATAAGTCAAAACTTCTCCATGTGAAGTAACAATCTCTCCATTAACTAATTCATCCTCAAGCCCAACAGGAGCAACAGGAACAGGAGGAGTAATTATTGTAGTTTCATCAAGCTCAAAAGAATTAGCTATAGGATTAAAATCAACATCTACTCCTCCAAGAGAATATTCATAAACACCTTCCACGGTATTATAAATGGGATCTTCGTGATGCATAACTCCAGGAGCATATGTATAGCCAGTAGTCTGATCCATATAATTTCCATAAACTGGATTCTCTATATAGCGCGTAGCCTCACCATTATAAATACAATCATAACCATATAACCCATATCTCACTTCAGTTCCACCTACAAATTGAGCAGTAGCAGAAGTATCTCCATAAGAAATTTCTTGAGTCGTTCCGTCAGGATTAGTAATAGTATAACCAGTAGGATAATAATCATACTCATAATTACCTTCTTCTGTACCTGTAGTGTAGGTGTAAGTTTCAGAACCATGTTCTATACGAAGAGGATCATAATCGGCAGGATAATTATTTTGATATCCTGTTTTAGTCAAAGGAGATTGCCATGAATAACCGGTAGTCCCATATTGATAAGTTGTCCCTTGAGGTCCTGTATAAGAAAAACCTTCTGCAAAACCTCCCCCATATTCATAATCTACTTGCGAAGATTCATCAGAATTTTCTAAAGAAACATATCCAACAGGATAATAATTTCCCCCCTTAGCATAAAATTCTTCTTCAGCCTTAAGAGCTGCAACTTTTTCACGAGCTTCATCCTCAGCCATACCTTCATACTTGTATTTTTCAACAGTAGCCTCATAAACCAAATCTATAGAAGCTTCTAGCATTACCATGTCAGCTGCTTGGGTATAAGTTCTATCAAGCTCTGCACGATATTCTGGATACTGTTCTGCAAGTCTGTCGCGAACCCCTTCAGACTCATAAGCTGTAACAACCTCTAAGTTTTCAGATTCTATATTAGCAGTTATCTCTTCAAAGTCATTGTCAAGAGGATTTATGTTATCAAGCGCACTCTCGCCGTCTAGAAGATATTCTTCCAAAGAATTAATCAAATCATTAGTAGTCTGATAATTTTCAAAAGCCTCTGCATAATTTTCATCAGCCAAGTCATTACGAGCTTCTTGCTGTTGTATCCTAGCATTCATGTAGAGTGGAGCTACATCCTTAAAGTCCAGTTCATCAGAATCAGTAATTTCCTGCTTCAACTGTTCTAGAGTAAATCTATTACGAGCAATATCTTCAGAGTCTACTGCATTCTGATAATGTAATTTTGTAAATCCTATAGCTTCATCTTCAGCCCGCATAGGGTATTGAATATCCCATCTCTTGATCTCTTCACCAGAATCATCTACGATCCCATCAATTATTTTATCTTTTTCAGAATCAATAATCCTAGCAAGTTTTTCAGGACCAGACATTGCATTTATAATTCCATCAGCTTCCTCTTGAGTAAGCTCTCCAGTCTCAACCAACCCTAAAATACGCTTTCTGGATATTTCTGCATCGGATATAATCTGCTGATATGCTCTTTCTCTTTCCCTAAGTTCCCACCATTCACTTCCGCGGTCAATATAAAATCCAGGATCTATAATTTCACGACTATAATCTTCATAGCTTATCTCAACTTCCCCCATATAATTTTGCATAACTTCTCCAGCGCGTTGCATCTCTTGACTAAATTCATTAGCGATAGCTTCAACAGCTTCATAATCTCCTGCATCAAGAGCGCTCTCTAATTCAGTAACTTTTTCTGCACTAATCTCTGCAGAAAGTTGTGCTTTTGCATCATCACTTGAAAGCAAATAGCGCATTCCTCTAAACATCCCCTCAACAAATCCTAACTGTTCAACTTGCCCAACAGATTCAGCAGAACGACACTCTGAATTAACAAAATCATAGTATTGACCATCTCCACAATAATAATTTCCAGTAGATTCTCCATTTACGACAGATTCAGAATCAACACTAGCATCCTGTGCATAAACACTAACAGCAAAATAACTAAAGAAGATTAATGATATTAAAAAAATAGAACTTACCCTCGAGAAAATTAATTTATTCCCCATCACCTATTAATATAGAAATAATTTCCAACTATTTAAATCTTATTTCCACTTGACTTCAACTTGGTCTGTCCTTTCCCTAGCATTAATTTCCACTTCGCCAGGTTTCTTCTTTATTCCAGATTTATACAATATTTCTCCAGTATATGCAATCATTCCACCATTATCAACAAGAAACTCACGAGCAGGACAAAACATTTTAGCACCTCTAGATTCACACATTATCCTGCACATTTCTTGCAAGCGAGAATTACATGCAACACCTCCTCCTAAAACTAATTCTTTTTTTCCAGTATGAGCTAGAGCGCGTTCAGAAGCTTCAACAAGCATTGCAAAGGCTGTTTCCTGCATAGAAAAAGCTAAATCCTCAACACTTGTTCCTTTCTCATAAAGCTGTTTCATTTTAGTCTGCATTCCTGAAAAAGAAACATCCATTCCCTTAATAGAATAAGGCAATTCATCAATGTATTTTCCGTTTTTTGCTTTCCCTTCAAGTAAAGGACCAGCGGGAAAAGGAATTCCAACATGTCTCCCAAAGGTGTCTATAAAATTCCCGATCCCTAAATCAAGAGTCTCTCCAAAGACACGATACTTTCCAGAAGAATATGCAATAATTTGAGTATTTGCCCCCGAAGCATAAAGTAAAACAGGATCATTAGCTCCAACACTCTGACCTATCTCAAGATGAGCGATGCAATGATTTACAGGAACAATAGGAACACCCAATTTCAAAGCCTTTTCTTTGGCAAAATTAAGCCCAGCATACAAACAAGGAGCAAGTCCAGGAGCATTTGAAACAGCAATAGCTTCTATATCTTTATCAGAACATCCAGCTTTAGAAAGCGCATCTTCCCAAATTCCTTGAGCAACTAACTTATGATGCTCAGCACTTTTATTGGGAATTATCCCCCCAGAAAAAGGTTTGTACATATCCTTGACATTTGCAAGAACCTTACCATTAGAAACAACTCCAACTCCAAATGTGTGAGCTGTAGTTTCAATTCCAACTATCATGCAAATAAGAATAAAAATAGGTTAAAAACCTATCCAAAAGAATAATAAAACAATAAAACTAGAGACTAAAAGAAATTACTTCTTTTTCTTTTTTCTCCCGCCACGAGACATTTTAGCCTCACAAACGTTGCCGTGTGCATCTACGTAGTACAAGTGACCATGTTGACGCTTTATAGCATTCTTCAAAATTATTTTTCCCATTATACCTCCTTCATAAAGCAAAGGTTCAACTTATATTTAAATGTTTGTATTTATCGTCGGTAAAACGAACTTAGCGAATAATTCACCGTCGGTAATATTTTTTTAACTCTGCAGTATTAACAAACTTACTTATTAGACTAAAATTAGCTTTGTTTATTGGAATTTCAACAATTCTGTAGAATCTTTTCTTCTGAGATATAGAAAATACAAATGGTCTTACAACTTTATAATCAATAACTTTATTTTTATTATCAAGCCATAATGTAAGAAAAGGAAAGAAAACAAAAATAGATGTTAATGTTCCTTGCCAACTAACTTCTTTATTAAATTCAAATAAAAGATTATCTGTGTTTCTTGTTCTAAAAGTCAATCCTAAACCTTTTCTAAAAAAACCTGTCTTTTTTAAATCAACTAATATTTTTCTGCCTCTAAAGGAAATAGAATATAACATTCTAAAGTCAAATATCTTTCATTTCTGACTTTATCTTTGTAACTTTGCTAAGCTTATCAGAAACTTTATCAGACCTGCCTTGTAATTCCTTCTTATGTTCTTGAAGTCTTGCTTCCTTCTCAGCAAGATTTGCAAGCACTTTCTGTAAAGCAAGTTCATTCTGCCTATTATCTGAAATACTACTAGATGTCTTCTCTATAGATTTCTTCAAAGAATCCCTTTCTCTCATGAGAGATTTTATCTCAGTCTGAAGGTCTTTAACAGCACCAGAAAGAGCTGACTTTTGTTTTTTTATCATATTCCTCTCGATAGAATAAATCAAATCTGTTTATAAACGTTTCTTTAATCTATCAGATAGTTTATTTATTTCATTTATAGCAGCATCATAAGAATCCTTGGATATATATCTTGAAGAATACGCTCTGTCTAAAACACTTTTCTGCGCTTCAATTTTACGTAATCCTTTGGCAGCATCACTAAATTGAGTCTTCTTTACATATTGAAGTTCAGCTTTCCAGTTTTTAGCTTGACCATTGTATTTGTTGTACCATAAATAACTAATGATGGCTATAGAAGATATCAAAAATATGAATATTCCAAAATATAGCCTAGGAGTCCTACTACCAACAGGAGGACTGAAAAGAAGGCTACTTGATAATGAGACTTGAGACAAATCAACTCCAAATGAATCTTCTTTCTGTGCAGAAACAACCATTATAACTTCTTCGTATTCAGTTAATCCTAAATTGAAGAAGTGTTCAAAAGAGGCTTGTCTTGAAACAGATACAGTCTCAGATGTAGAAATTATAAGATCTCCATCAAGCGAATACACTGAAAATGTCAATGCAACTCCATTTGAACCAGGGTTGTTATAATTAAGCTTATACACATTGACTAAAGGTGAAAGCACAGTTTCTCCAGAAATTATTGAAATATCTGAGTTTGCATCAAAATCAATAGAAACATCATACTCTATTTCAGAACTTCTAGATTCAAGCCCTATTACAATAGGTATCTCCTGGACAATTTCAGATCCTCTTGAAATAATTAAATTATCAAAATAAATTCCTCTAGCAATTTCATCATTCCCAACAATTAAATTAAATGATCCAAATTCTTCACTTCCTAAATTAATAACTCTAGAATCAAGTCTTAGGGCAGGAGATGTTTCTTCTAGTTGGGCAGTATAAGTTCCTGCAGTGCCTGAGTTAAAGAAGCTTATTGGAAAGACAGCACTTCCCCTTGCAGTTATTATCTCAACTGTATGAGGGATTTCTAAAGCACTAACAAAAAATAAACATAGAACAAAAACAATAACCAACTCTTTCATGTTAATGTTTCCTCACTTTAACTTTAAATTGTTTGCTTGAATGTCTGAAGAATAATATTGCAAGAACACATATTATAATAGCAATAACTAAAGCACCAATTGCAAACCATGTCTGAGGAGTTATTAATGAGTCAGATATTTTGAAGTGCGCTGTAGATGTAGCAAATCCTCCAATGTATATCAACTCAACACCTAAAACATAATCTCCAGGTTCTAATCCCGAAGTAGAGAATCTCTTGCTGTAACTTTTGGCCCCCTGAACATAAAATGTTTCAGATTCAGTATATCTTACATTTCCATCAAAGTCTTTTATAATATAATTCATAGTAACATCAACTCCTGTTTCTCCTCCAATTTCTAAAAGCTCTATTAATGCAGGGAGTCTCTGTCCTTCTCTAAGCACCCTATATAAATCTGGAACTGTGACTGTTGCGTCAAATAATACCCCTTCACTTACAACATTAAGCAGAACCAGAACTTCTCTGGTAATTCCTTGGTAAGATAATAAAATTTTTCCAGCATAAATTCCAGGTTCAGGAGCATTTACTGTAAATCTTAATGGCACTCTTTGCCCAGGGTTCAAAGAGATATAATTTGTATTGAAAACAATGTAATTTTCTATTCCTGTAACCCTTACTGAGATATTCAATATTTCAGATCCAATATTCTCAAGAATTATCTCGCTTGTTTCACTTTCTCCCGAGACTATCTTTAAATTAAAGTTAGTCTCGCTTACTGTGAAGTCAGGCGTTGCTGAATAAGCTCCTCCCCCAGAACCTCCTCCTGAAGAAGTTCCAGTAGTGGAAACAGAGCATACACCACAATCTTCTTCACAAATAGAACAAGTTTCAGCCCCGTTGCAAAGATCATCTCCACATGTAGCACCAGATGTTTCTACAAAAACCCCTACACTTGCATCTGAAGAAGAATGTCCCGCAAGCTTTGAATTGTAATCATAAGTGTAAACCCATAAAGAAAACAACAAACTCATTAAAGAAAGAACACCAGCTACAGCTAAAAGCAAAAATAAAGACCTCTTTATCTGAATCATATAAAATTAATGAAATCCAGCATTAAATAGTTTATCAAAAGATACAATCAAGCTCGTAGTAGTCGGATCATTATATTGCCTGTATAATTGCCAAGATTTTCAATAGAATCTGCATAAACGGTAAAATAAAATTTAGAAGTCTGATAAGGTTCAATTATAGTAGGTTCAAAATATAATATCTTCTCTATAGAACCATCTACCTCAGGGTCAACTTTTATTGGAAAAGGATATGAATTATTAACTATTAAGGATCTGGTTGATGTCCCTCCAGGAACAATACTGCCAAATGTTATAGCGCTTGTATTTACATCAAATCCAGCAACATCATAGGTCACAAAAGCCGTAGTATCATAAGAAAATTCAGATAAAGGAGTTATGTAATAAAAATAAATAGAAACAGACATTACAAAAACAACTAAAGAAATAAACAAAGAAAGTATTACCAAGCTCCTCATCTTCTCTTCTTAAAAAAGAATCTTTTTAAAATAATGTATAATACTATAAAGAACAATATTGCAAGCAATGCAGATACTGAATATATTATAATGCTATAATTGTCGCCTACATAAAGTCTTCCTATGGCAAGGGTTGATTGACCATGATAACTAGCATTAAAATATAAATCATAATACCCATCAAGACCTTTAGTATCTATATAACTCCCTATAGTTTTTTCTTCCCAAGGCATTATATCAATTGAAGGTGTTCTAAAAATAGTGCTGTAAACTCCATTAGTAAGATTAACATCGACATAAGCTCCATATATTGGAGAATTCCATCTGCTCCCTAAAGTAATATAAAATCTCTGTATTCCATCACCACGAATAGAATTTGTATAATTAGTAATATTAACAAACAAAGAACCTACTCTAAATGATCTATTTACTTCTCTTATTGTATCCCTATATGATACTTTTCCAGTTGCTATATAATTTCCAGGTTCAATTCCTGAAGAATCTGAATACTTCCTAAAATATCTGTCTCCTGAAACTGGTATTGTTACAGGGGTAAAGTCAACTCTCTTAACCGATTGTCCTGTGCTTGAAATAAACTCAACATATACGCTACTTAATTCAAGAGGATTATCTCCTCTATTAATTAAGTAAAGTTCAACAGGAATCTGATCATTTGCATTCACATCAGGTATATTTAATGATAAATCTCCGTAATATCCAGGATAAGGAACAAAAGTCTTTATTATTGACCCAACTTCAACAAGAGTATTAATGAAAGAAGTTTCAGAAGGTTTTTCTTTAACGCTTACAGAGACTGTATGTTCTCCAGGAATATCGATCTTTTCTGGAAAGTTTATTGTAAGAACGAATGATCCAGCTCCTGTGACAGTAGTAGCGCTTACAGAAGAGTATTGAGCTAAATACCCTCCTCTTACATTAACATCATATTCAACTCCTTCGACAGCATCTAAAACGTAAAATGTTATATTGGTCTGTTTTCCAGACTCAAAATTAATATTCTTTATTGCAGGAGATATTCCTAATGAAGAGACATAAGAAATGCAGAATACAAATGCTAGTACTAAAACAAACCCTTTTATTGACATATATAAAAAAACAAACAGTCTTTTAAATACTTTTCAGATTTAAGCCGCAAAAGCCACTGCAGTAATAGTATCTCCAAGTGCTCCTGTGAGGGAGTCTGAAGGGATTGTTAAGTTAAAGTCTATACGAATAACATCTCTATCATCCAAAAACTGGAAGTAATTACAGAACAAAGCAGTCGTAGTGTTAACAACATAAAAGAAGTTAGTCTGTAAGGCATCTGTTCCACCTGTTGCATTTCTGCATGATCCTGTCTCAAAACTAGTAATATTCCATCTGTATCCCGGACTAGTTCCCCCTATCATTGATGCAGCAGTCTTAGTACCGCTCAAGTTTAAAGTAACGTTAACGTTTCCAAGATTTTCTATTCTAAGCCCCCCAGCATTCTGAAGAGTCCAGTTGCCGTTAGTAACATTACTTGTAGCAAAAGTATTAAGCCCTGCAGATGGCTGCCCATCATTAACCCTTCCACTTCCCCAGTTTATTCTTGATGTAGTAAAGTTAATGGTAACAGCAGATTCAACAGTAAGGTTAGCCTCTCCTATACTAGTAGCATATCCAGATATTGTACCAAACAAAGTCTTGGCAGAAAGATAAAAGACTCCAACTGAAAATAAAAATATTACAAATACAAAAACAGCAAACACTACAACAATCCCGGAATAACTGTTATCCGCCATTGCCATTCTGAACCTCCTGAACATTACCCTCTACAACAAGACCTAAGTTTCCAGAATTGGAAGAAGGTACTACCAATTCATTATTATTAGAAGATTTCATATTATAAATCATCAAATTAAAAACAACAGAAACTGCCGAAAGAACTAAAGTAATTACAAGAAGAACTACCACCACCCTTTTAAAATCAGCCATTATAGATATAAAACAAATGCCCTATATTTAAACATTTCCCGTTTTTTTGTCAATTTCATTTTTTGTTTGCTTTCTTTCTAAGAACCAAAAACCAAGTTAAGTTAAGAATAACAAGAACAATAACAGATATTACTAAAACAGCAGTTAAAGAGTTACCACTACTTGAGTTTGATGATTTTATGACATAACCTATCCCTATAACAGTTATATCGTTTTGTGAAACATCTAATGTCAGCTCTTTTTGTATAGAGTTCTGTCCGAAGTTTATAAATGCCTTAGCATCGTAATTTCCTGTTCCAACGCCCTCTGTGTCCCAAAAAGCAACCATTAATTTGCTTGAAAATGCGTCTATTCTGTAATTGGCAGACTTAAATTCGGCCATTATCTCCCCTTCTTCATTGAAGACCTGCATATTTATATAAGCATCATCTACTGGACTGTTAAGACTATTCTCAAGCAAAAACTCAAATTTTGCTATTTCCCCGAGGCTGAAGTCATTTACTTCAACACTTTTAATCTCTAAAGTATCTTTTCCTACTGAAAATTCACTTTCTAAATTAAGTATAGATTCATCATATAAAATAGTTGCATATGCTCTATATCTTCCAGAAGGAGCAGAAGAAGCATCCCATTCAACAGCAAGTTCCTTCCTTTCACCGCTTAAAACTTCAATTTCCTGCGTAGAAATAGAAACAACTTTTTCATTTAAAGGAGTATAAATATCAATAACCGCTCTTGCTCTTGCAATATTAAGTTTGCCTTTACTTACAAAAGGCATAATAAATGCAATTTTACCCTCTTTAGTTGTACTTACACTCAAAGCAGACTCAGCATATTTACCAGGATAAGGAACATCAACTAAAACTTTAGTAATAATTCCAACGATAGATCCTACAAATGTAGTCCCTGTTGAAGTATCTGGAACCTCAGTTATAACTATATCAACATAATGAGGGCCTGGAGATAATCCAGACGGTATTCTTACAGAGTATTTTATTGTAACACTCTTTGTTTCAGGCATTAAAGTAACATAATATTGTGAAAGAGCAACACCCTGACTAAGCTCACCCTCTGGAAGAATAACAAGATTTACTCTTTTATTCTCTGAATTTATTATATCAAAAGATGAAGTATATTCAGTTCCAGGAGAATAATCAACAACCTTCTGAGCAGGAGTTATCCCAAAAGCAGTTGCTATGTTAACAGATGCAAAGAATAAAAATAAAACAAATAATAACTTATTCATTCTCACCACTATAAGCAATAGAAGAATTTATCTTTGATCCAGTATCATATGTATCTATTTGCAAGTCAGTTTCGCCTACATTAAAGACGCCGATAGTATTTTCATCTATTATTCTAATTTGTAGATCAGCATTAATTTCTAAATCTATTACTCTTATTTCACTTCTTATATCATAAAAGAATTTTATAAAATATTTCCCAGTATCAAGGGTTATTATTTGGTCAATAAACATAGTTTCTGGAGATTCAAACCTAGAATTATCATCAACTAAAATATATTCGACCATAGGTAATGTAAATAATAGAGTTCCACCATCTTTCAAAGGAGCTATAACCATAGGTTGATTATAATCGAGCAATAAAAATGCAGATATTAAAATTCCGAGTATTAGAATAGAATCTATTGTCAAAAGTATTCTATTCATTTTAGTATGCGTCTCCTGTTCCTAATGATATTCCAAATATTATAGTTGAGTTTCTAAATCCTGGTCCTTCTGTAGGAGGCACAGTCACATTAATATCTATTTCAGCGCTATCAGTTACATCAGTATAATTAAGATTAACTATAAATCCATCAAGAGCTATTGCCGATAAAGGTATATTGATATAAGCAGTTATAGATCCACTCCAGTCAAATGAGCCGTTCTCTGAAATGCCATTGCTTGATACATTGTCTACTTTAGCTTGATAATATGCCGAAGAACCAGAAACGCTCCTCCATAGAGAAGATGCTTTAATGCTTATATCATTCAAAACATTGCCTTCATTAATCATAATTATAGGTTTAGGAGAGTTATCAGTTGTATCATTATTCTTCAAATAATCAAGATTACCAAAATCAATAGAGCTTATGTTCATTCTAATATCCAAGTATGCCTGAACACTAATATTGAAAGGTCCAGAATAAGGCCCGTATCCAGAACTATCTGAGGTAGCAACACTCCACCTATAATAATCTCCATTATCTATTAAGCAACGAAAACGATGAGCATTATTAAGTCCGAAAGAATAAGACCCAAGAGTCTCGGGTTCATAAATATCAGTACCATCAAAATGTGGATCTGTACAAGTAGAAGCAGCAACAAGAGATATATTTATTCTATCCTGGACTATAACATCCCCATCATCATCACTAGCAACCCATGTAAAGTTCTGATTTGTTCTATTAAGAGTAATAGATCCATTTGAAGGAGTCAGCAAAGTAACATTTGGAAGACTATTAAGAATAGTCAAATTGCTGGAGTTAACATAAAAGCTATTAGTACCATCATGAATAGTCAAGGCGGCAGACCAGTTCTGGCCTTTTGTAGTATTTCCATCATCAAGTGTGGCAATAAATGCAGTCCCATTAGAATAGCTTGAATTATAAGCCTGAGTAAGATGAAGAATACTATTATTATACCATCTTACTGTAACATTCATTGTGTTGTTATCCAAATCAAGCAATGTTGTTCGAACATTCAAATCCTCCAAAGTTCTATTAAGTCCAAGAGTAGAGTTCAGAACAAGAGCAGTTCCATTGTAAGGGGCAGAACCAGCCTGAATAACTGTAACATTATAATTCATCAAACTTTGTGAATAGTTTTGAGTCTGAGCGTAAGAAACAGTAATATTATAAATTCCAATTCCACTAAATAAAGTCAAATTACTTACTTCGGTAGATCTTTGATTAATAAGAGTCTCATTGTTATATAATTGAAGATCTCCGCCAGAATCTCCCAAAATTAAAGTTCCATTCAATAAAATACTCTGTCCAGTAAAAAGAGTAATATTTGATTGGACTCCATTCAAAGTTAAATTCAATTGGCTGGTGTTTCTAGCAATCACATAGTTTCTTATTCCAGAGACATTATATGTAGACCCAGGTCCATAAGACCACCAGTAATAAGAATATGTTCCTGCGGCAAGATTAGTAATTGTTGAATTAAACATAGTTGCAGATAAATTTGAGACACTTCTATTAGTACCATTAAACTCAAGACCCGCAGTACCATTTGAGTCAGTTATAGTTATATTAAACCTATAAACTGCTCCATTAACATAAGCAGAATTATTTGGAGTGGTTTCATTAAATGGTCCAAAAGTTGGTATAAATGGACAATTACCATCCCATAAGGTACCATTAAGCCAATAGGTCTTTGTTATAGACTTATCTGAAGAATTCGTATATGTTATTGCCCATGTTTCATTGCATAAAGACATCCCGGTAGCAGGATTTCTACCTACAGCATAATATAAAGCAGGAGCAGTATTAGCAAAGGATTCAACAATAAAATTAGGAATTAATTTAGTTCCAGAACCATTGTAAGCAACAGCAACAATATCTCCAGCAGATTGATTAAAATAAGCAACTACAAAATTGTCTGAATTTGTAGTTTTATTAAATACCGTTGCAATAGATAATCTCGAAGATGTTCCTACAGCAGTATCCACATCCGTAGCTGCCAAAATAGAATTTCCCTCTAAGTCATTTATTGCGATAGTAATATCTTGATCAGCCTGATCATACCAAGCCAATACATATTTATCATTATCAATTGTAGCACTAGCAACTTGCGCACCAGTTCCAACAGCACTATCTATAGCAGTATCAGTAACAACTTCTGTTCCCGCATAATCTACTAAGTGATATATTGCATCATCATCCCCTCCAGCATCATAATCTATAGCGACAACAGTAGTAGCATTCACAGCATCACAATCAGCCCTATCTTGTAATCCTCCTTCAGGAGTTACCGCACTATTAATATCTGTTTCACTTCCAACAAGAGTGCCAGTCTCTGCATCAAATCTTATCATATCTAAATCTCCTTCAGTCGAGTCAACATAACAATAAGCTACTAGTGTTGTATTAAAAGCAGTCAATGCAATCTCATGTAAAGCAGTACCTATAGAACCATCTGTAGTTGCGGGACTAAAATAATAAGTTCCATCAGTTTTAAAACCAGCTCTCCATTCAGCAGAAGTATTAGTCCAGCCAATTACAAAAAAAGTAGAGTTGATGCTAGCTACAGCAACTCTTGTTACGTTATTAGTCCTGTTATAACCATCACCACTTCCAGTAGCAATAGTTACTGGTTGTAAGATAGTTGTACCATCAGTATTCATTATTTGAAACTGAACAGTATTACCAGTTCTATTTAGATAAGTCATTACGTAACTTTCAGAAGTTAATGGAGCTAAACCAACATCTCCAAGAAAACCATTCAATGCAGTAGACGGATCTATAATATGATCAAATTCAACATCTCCTCCAAGAACAAGTAAATCAAAAGTATCTTGACTTCTATTTTCAAGAGCACCTAGATAGATCTTATTATACTCATGTTCAGTTAAGTTATAAAATTGTGCAATTGATTCATTTGAGTTTTTCTCAAAAACATCTATAACAACATTGGAGATATTTGTCCCATTAGCAGCACGTGGATAAACAGTTATATCATTTAGAGAAGTTAGATTTCTTTCGAAAATAATGCGCACATAATGTCCATCAAGAATAGATTCACTCCAAATACCATCAAATTCTCTAGTCTCATTATAAATATTCGAAATGAAAGTTCTATTTTCATCCAGATGTTCTGCCTCAATTATTACAATAATATTAAATGTTTGGTTGCTTAAATGCGGGGCAATCCATTCAACATAATCATAATATCCATCAAAGTTAGTATCTTTTATTGAATAAACATCCAATTGGGTCAAATTCTCAACCCAATCAATCATAATAGAAGATGTATCTGTTACTCTTAGATTATCAGAGAGATTTGTATAAACAAGAACGTTTTCATAGTGAACATCTTCTGGACTCGATACTGTAACTATCTTGAAATTATTGTCAACTACATTTTCAATAGCTACAGGAGCGCCAGTATAATATTCAACTTCAACCGCAACGTCTTCCTCAAGAAATTCAACAGATATTTCCTGAGTCTCTGTTTCTTCTTCTACAACTCTTCCAGTTAATTTAAACAACTTGAATATCTTATCAAAAAAAGATTCTTTTTCCAATTCAAAATCTGCAGTAACTTCTCCAGTTATACTTACAAAAACATCAGGCTCTGTAAATTCTGAAGTTTCAGCTTCTTTAATGTCTTCATCAGTTATTTTACTGATTATTACATTCTCAGCACTAGCAGGAATCTCAAGAGTCAAATTCAACAATTCATTTGAATCCAAAGAAACAGTCTTTACCCACTTTACAGGTCTACCTATAACTGCACCATATTGAACAGTGCTTACATTGACAGTATAATTAGATTCAGTAACATTAGCTACAGTTTCATTTACAAAAGTCTCATTAAATGAAGTCTCATTAGAAATAGTTTGATTAAACCCAGTGGCATTTCCAATATGTGTTTCATTAACTAAAGTCTCATTTGTAAATAAAGTCTCTGGCTCAGAAGACTCTGTCTCAAACTTAGGAGATTCAGGAATGCCAGAAACACTTATGTGATCTGAAGCTTCAACTATCAAAACCTCATTGTAAACTAATTTTATATCAATGTCAGCTTCATTATCTGCAATCAATTCAAAAGAGCTAATATCAATATTAAGAGATAAAGATTTATCTCCAATATAATCAGGACCAAATCCTTCTTTTTCAGTAGAATAATCTGTAGTTATAGTAACTTTATTATTGCTGGAATCAAAACTAACTATAGAGTCATCTAACTGAACATCTTTATCATAAACACTTTCAGATACAAGAGAAGCACTATCTCCTTCATTCAAATCATAAGAAAAATCGTTATCTTTTGAAACTCTTCCAGATATAACTCTAGAGTCCGAAATAACCTCGCCAGTTATACTAGAAGATTCTGATTCTGATTCTGTTTCAGACTCTGACTCTATTTCAGGTTCAGACTCAGGTTCAATTTGAGCCCCTTCATTAGACTCTTGAACAGATTCTTCAACATTCTCTTCTAATGAAAATTCAAAATCTAAAACAGGATACTCAACAACCTTCCCAAGAATCCCATAACCAAAGCCCTCTCCTGAAATGCTAGCATCTTCAACATAAAATTCTCCATCTAATTTATCATTTGATACTAAATCAGACAGAACAAGCTCTTTTGACAAATTACCATAACTAACAACAACTATAGAATCAGCAGGAACAAGCTCTCCTTCCAAAAGAATCAATTCTAGATTACCAGTAATCTGCTCTCCAAATTTATAATTTGTATCGATATTAAGAGAAGCATTTCCAGTAATATTAGAAGATATAAAATAAACAGAAGCAATTAACAATAAGAGAAAGAGAGTAGCAATAAAATTCAAAGTATAATTTTTTTTAGGAAGTGATGCTCCAAGATAAGTTGTCACAACATGTCCATCAACCCTCTTAGTTTCGTAATAATATGGACCGAAACGTTTTCCACCCTTATAAGTATATTTCTTATGTACCACTTTTTAGTTCTCTTACACCCTTTTACACAATAAAAACAGTAAACATTGTTTATAAGCATTTCCAACTGAAAAACAATAGTTCTCTTACACCCTTTTACACAATAAAAACAGTAAACATTGTTTATAAGCATTTCCAACTGAAAAACAATAGTTCTCTTACATCAAAAATCATGGAGAATTATGATTTTTGGATGCTCGAAGTGTCAGCATGACGCTTACGACATAAAAAATAACTTATTTTTTCTAGTTATTTCAAGATTTCTATGAAGTTTATTTATATTCTCTTCACAAACAAAATCATGCTGACGAAAACCACCGCCAAAAGTCTTTGGAATATGTAATAGTTCATGGATTATTACCTTATCTTGATCATTTATACTCAATTTGTCAAATTTTTCAAGAAATTCAATAGTGTAAAAAGCGTTGGTTTTCATTCCCTTCTGCATAACTTTTCCGATTGTATGGCAACGGGCAATAGTTCTTTTTGTACTGGATCCAAAGCTCCTCAAACATTCAACTCTTTCAATATTAATATGCTCCATCTGAAGAGATTTAACTATTTCAACCAGTCTCTCTTTCAAATCAGGAGCATAATCATATTTCATTTACAATCACATTTCATCTCTACCTCAATCCATTTTTAAGATTTATGGTAATTTTATTTCAATTATCTTCTTTCTACTCTTTGGACTTTTTATTAAAATGTTTTTATATGAAACTCCAAACTCTTTAGCAATCATTTTAATAACTGAATTATTGGCCTTACCATCAATAGCCCTTTCCTTAGTACAAATAACATAAGTACCATCCTCTAATTTTTCAATATTATTCTTAATAGAGTTTGGCTTAACCTTAACATCAATTATCATCTTGTTAATATTTCTAAACCGTCAAGATGTTTTATAATATAATCTTTTCCAACAGCCCGCTTCGTTTTCAAATTCATAGCCTTTACAAATTTATTTCCAATATCAGTATGCAATCTGTAAGCAAAATCTAGAGCTGTAGAACCAGGAGGCATTAAAAAACAATCAGGTAAAACATTCCCTTTGCTATCTTCCATTTTAGCACCAGCAGGAAAAACAGCAACATACTTCAAAATGTCAAACACGATAGAATTCAAAACAGTTTGTACTCCAGTTGATCCAAACTCATACATTATTTTTCTAATCATTTCAAGAGCATTCTTTTGTGCATCACTAAGTTTACCTATAATCTCAAAATCTTTCTCTCCTGGAATATATTTTATTATTCCAGCCTTATCAGCCTGACGCAAACTAAGCTCGCCATCCGCAAAACAAGCAACAATAGGATAACTAAAACTCTTCTTTATTTTATTATAATTTTCTATACCATTAGGTCTATCAACTTTGTTTGCAGCAATAATCATAGGCTTTGTATATATACGCAATGAACGAGCAAAATGAAAAAGAACATCATCTGTCCAAGCGGAAGGTTTAGCAATATCTAATCTTTCTTTAATAACTACATGATTAATATCATCTTCAGTTACTTTCAAACCAGAAAATTGTTTAGCAACAGTCTTAGCAAAATTTCCTTTTTGAGTTTCCATTGATTTCATAACCGTTGTCCAGACCTTTTTTAGTATTCCCAAATACCACAAGTCAAGTTCTCGCTCTATCATCAAGATATCCTTGCTAGGATCATAATTCTCTGTTTGTTTCCCCACTTCATCTGTTTCTCCAGACATATCAACTACATGAATGAAAGCATCTACTCCTGCTAAGTCATCAAGAAATTGATTTCCCAATCCCTTGCCTTCAGAAGCCCCTTCCACAAGACCAGCAACATCAAATAAATCTAATGGAACAAACCTATGCCCTTCGCGAACATAACCTTGACGCGGATTAGAAATTTTTCCAAAGTCAGCGGCCAAGTCATGAATCTTTACATAAGCCATTCCATGATTTGGCTTTATTGTAGTAAAGGGATAGGAAGCAATAGCTACATCTTGTAAAGTAGCAGACTTAAAAAAAGTTGATTTCCCGCATGATGGCTTACCCACTAAACCAACTATCATTCAAGCTCCATATAACCAAAAGAAAAACACCATTTTTAAGGTATTCTACTTCAAACAAAATTGAACTCTAAGACAGGTTTATAAGCAAATTAGCACTATTAAAAATATGAAAAACAAAGCTCTAATAGCATCAATATTAATGCTTCCAATACTAATTAGCATAGCATCTGCATGTACATGTATTAATTTAGAAAACACTGAACAAAGACTAGAAAATGCACAATATGTATTCCTCGGAGAAGTAATAGATATAGACTTATCAAGCATTTATGCCGATCAAGAAATGCAAGAAGCCACAGTAAGAATAATGCAATACTGGAAGCCAACGGCTTTCCCAGAAGCAGTATCACTAAAATTATATGCAACAAAAGATACAGGAGCTAACTGCGGATACAACTTTGAAGAAAATAAAGAATATCTTATCTATGCATATATGGACCAAGAAACTGGCAAATTAACAACAAACTCGTGCATGGGTAATCTAGAACTAAGCATGACTCAAAGCGAAATAGAAGAACTTAACAAACTAACAAATTCTACAACAGTCCCAAATAGAGCAGAACCAATCCAAGAAAACATATTCACAAAATTCTTTGACTGGTTAAAAAGCCTATTTTCATAGAACCGAAACATTAAAAAGAACTATTTCTGGTCCTCTATTAGGAGCCCATAGCTCAGCCCGGTTAGAGCACTGCTCTTATAAGAGCACTCTTCAATAGAAGTGTGTGTTTAAGCTAAACAGCTAAGAACAGCAGGGGTCCCAGGTTCAAATCCTGGTGGGCTCATTAAATGAACTGAAAGTTCATTAATCATTCCATGATTTTAATCAGTGTTTCAGGTTCAAATACTTTGATTCGAACAGAAAGAGAATCGAAGTTACCGATGATATCAATCAGCGAGTACCTGGTGGGCTCATCTAGATTTTAGAATTTATTAAACAGATTTATATCCATACTTTTGTAAATTATCTCGAATTATCTTAGGTATTGGACCAGGAGGTTGTACTTTAACAAAGGCAGTCTTTTGATATTTTAATGGATCTACATCAGAGCTGTTGTCTCTCGATTCTGCACATATTAGTGTAACAGAACAAGCCACCTTACCATCTAAATAAGTATAACAATTTCCATCTTCTCCTCTTATCGTTGCAACTTGTGAGGGAATAGCTGTGTTTTCACTCAACCATCTCTCTAGCTTATTGCCCTTATCTTTATCTTTTTTAGGTTCTGGTACAAAATCTATAGTTCCTGGACAACCAGGTTCATCATTTGCGCGGGCACTTCCAGGAATAACAGCACGCTCAAATAATGACGTTTTAAATTCATATTGAAGAACTTTTGGCATTTAAGACAATCAAGCTTTTATTTTATAAAGATTTGTATAATCGATTTCATTTCTTGCAAACAACTAAAGCATATTCATTGCTTTCATCAACAATTATTTTAGGATTAGAAAAATACATTTTACAGAATTTTTCAAACTCGTCAGAATAATATTTGTAAAGTGCAGCAACTACAAATTCATCACCACTCTTGAAATCAACTTTCTTTCCATCAATACTTTTAGTAAAATCATTCTTCAGTTTATAGACAAATTCTACACGAGAATTCCCAAATCTAACATCAAACTCAAAATCTTTTTCATCAAAACCAAGACCGAACATTAAATGCTTAAGCCAATCATGAAAAGCAGGAGTCTTATATTTATGAATATCTACAAGTCTATCCCCCACTCGAATACCATTGCCAATAATTAAAACATCCTCTTTAGATAAGTCCCTTTCAAGCTCAAATAAATATTCATTAATATCAAAACAAGCTATTACTCCACCAAGTAAAACGACAACATTTTTCAGATAATTATCAGATTTTAATTTCTTAGCAATTGGTCTTAATGCTCGCCCATCACCTGAAGAAAGAAATGGCTTGCATTCTTTTAAATTAGAAAATCCAGCTTTGCTAACATTAGAAACAGCAAGATCAAGCAAATATTGAGAAGAATTTAAAGGGCAATATCTAATATTTACATTGCCGGAAGTAATAGAATTAAATTCCTTGATAAATTCAACAACTTTAAGGCCATCTCCGCAGTAAATGTCTATCAAATTAAAGTCCTTATTTCCAATATTTTCTGCAATGAGCCTTGCCTGTTTCTTAATCATTCCAATCTCCATATCAAAAAACTGCTTGCTGTAAATAGGATTTTTAGAGAATTTTAAAAAACCCTTTGCTAGATCATCAGTTAAACCAAGATATTGTAATTCAGTCAATTCCCAAGATTTACTTCCATTAGATTTAGAAAAGCCATTTTTAAGAAAACCCTGCAATAAAACATCGTGCAACCACAGGTTTGCTTTAGACCTTGTAACAGTCATAAAACCTATGAGGATGCATCCTTTTTATGTTTTGCTATAGATATTTCACTGTGCATTGATGAACAGCAAAAACGTTTAAAAGGCATATTAATCAATTAAGCTTATGCCCTAATAGTCTAGTGGTCAAGGACGCGGCCCTTTCGCGGCCGAAACCCGGGTTCGAATCCCGGTTGGGGCATAAAGCAGGAGCAGAGCGATCCCTAAACCCCTCTGCTTCTTGCTTTAGTTTTTCACAATAATTATTGGTCTTATTCTCAAGTCCTCTTTTGATCTGAAAAAGTTTCCATTTATACCAAACCAGACTCTCTCAAAAATTTTCAAAGACATTTTAGTCTTTTTACCATATTCAGGATCAATAAAATAAATATTCTTATTATCAACTCCGATAACAACAGAATAGTGTCCATCATATTCTGAAAACCAATTAATAATAACAGGAATCTTTTTGTTAATAACTAATTTATGTATTTCCTTAAAACTAGATTTCTCTTTATAACTTACCTTAAATCCAAAAAATTTAATTGCCTTAATCATTTGTAAATAAGAGGTTCCTTCTTCATTAGTTGTTTCAGCAACTTTAGCAATTTCTTTCCCATTAAAATGTTTCCCATAATAATCAAAGACCATTTGCAAGGTAGCAGGCCCACAATGAGATGTTATTTGTTTTACAGGCCTTATCTTTAACATTTTAACCTATCCACCTTAAAGCCTTCTTTCTGTAAATAAATCCTAAAACAAGACCAAAAAACATTCCAGATAAATGAGCAAGATTAGCAGTGTTACTTCCTGTAGAATAAAAGAAACCAATCAAGTCTCCAGCAACCCATAATATTCCGGCAACAAAAAGAGGCATTGGAAATCCAAAAGCAAAAATAAACATCAAAGGTCTTATTACAACTAATGATCCAATGACTCCGAAGATCGCACCAGAAGCACCTAAAGAAGAATCATAAAAGTTAACACTAACAATATTAGCAAGTATACCAGTCACAAAGAAAACAATTAAGAACTTTCTAGATCCAATCATTTTTTCAAGCATACTCCCAAATAAAGCAAGTGCAAAAATATTGTAAAGTAAATGGGCTAATCCTCCATGTAAGAATATAGCAGTAACAAACCTCCAAATCTGCATAGGATAATTAGAATCCAACAGGAAAAGCTCAGTAAAACCATTAATCAAAAGTTGAATTAAGAATATAACAAACATAATTCCACACAATTTCAAAGCATAAAAGCGAAAGCGTTTTCTTCTATCCATTTATAAGAAACTAAAAACAACAATAAAAACCTATCTAGTAAAAACCCAACAAAGCAGTTACATCATAACTTATAGGTAGTAACAGACAATAAGGTTTAAATATCATCTTTTTCAACAAAAATTATGGATATAAGAACATTTGGCGAGCAAAAATCAACAAATCTAGGATTCAGCTTAAATCATCAAGATAGAGTAAGAGACCTCTTAGAAAGTCTAGGTTTTAAGAGTAAAGGCGGTCCGGTATTTTTAGACGCACCAATAAATATATATTATTCAAGAGATCGTAAAGCATTAATAGAAGTAATTGCAAGAGCTATACGGGATCCTCCTATAGTTGGTTTCTATTACAAAGTAATTGGGCCAACAGGAGTAGCAGATAATGCCATAGAATCTATAAGATCTCTAAGTAAAAGAGATGGATATGAAGAAATAGGAGCTTTAGCAGATAGTTTTAAACTAAGATAATCAAATACTCAATCTTTATAAACTCTCAAAAATAATCATAATCATGAATACACAAACATCGAGGTTTATTCATAGTCGCTAAAGAAAGCAATTCTAGTTTTAACTCCAATACAAAATATTCACAAAATACATATTCTTTATATAGTAAGTATAAGGAAAAACTAAATATATGGCGGATGTTGTGTAATGGTAGCATACCGGCTTGTGGCGCCGTTGGAGTGGGTCCGATTCCCACCTTCCGCTTTTCAGTTCTCCGTAGCGAGTCTCCGAGCATGTTGAGGAGATTCGAGCAAGAGAGGACTGAAATAAAGTCAAGGAATAAAATAATATGAAAATTTCAGAGAGTTTAGTCAATTACTTTCTTGGGGAAGATATAAGAAAAGATATTAAGTTTGAAGAAGCGGAACTTACTTTATCAGGATCAATTAGAGAAGATGAAAAAGCAAAAAAATCAAGAAATGAAATATTATTCTACAGTTCAACATTGCCAAATCTACTAAATTCTTCATTAATAGCTTTAGCAACATTATATCCTATGTTCCTTGCAGGAATACCAGTGGTAGAATTAGGAAGAAGCATTTCTAGAGATACAGCAGATATATGCTTTGCCAAAATAAGATCTTCTAGAATACAATTAGAAACAAAAGCAAAGGATTATATTAATGCAAATGGAGTCTATACAGAATGATATACCAACCAGAAAACGTCAAAGGATTCGAAGACTACTTACCTAATGAATCTCAAAAACGTGAAAAGATAAAAGAAATAGCTAAAAAATATTTCAAACTATACGGATTCTTACCAGTTGAAACACCAACAATTGAATTTGACGAGCTAATGCGTTCTGATGTAGGAGAAGAAGACGAAGCAGTTCGTGACAGATTCAGATTAAGAGATAGAGCAAACAGGAATCTAGGTTTAAGATATGAGTTTACTTTCCAATTAGCAAGAATATTCAAACAAAATCCAAATATAAAATTACCATTCAGAAGATATCAAATAGGTTCAGTATTCAGAGATGAAAACATCAAAGTAGGAAGAACTCGTGAATTTACCCAATGCGACATAGATATCGTAGGAGATCCAACAATAAAAGCAGAAGCTGAATGCCTTGCTGTAGCAGATGATATTCTTAAAGAATTAAAAATAGAAAATGTTGAAATTCAAATTAATAACAGAAAGCTGGTGGATGAAATAATAAAATCAGTCCAAATACAAGAAAAACAAGCAGTACTAAGAGAAATAGATAAAATTGAGAAAATAGGAGAAGATCAAGTTAAAATGAATCTTAAAAAATTCGCAGATTCTAATCAAATCTTAAGCCTATTCAAATTAATGGAAAAAGATGTCTCATTCTTCAAAGATAATATGTTTGAAGGTTCTCAAGAATTAGTAGACTTAATCCAAAAATGCAAAGAGTTAGGCGTAAAAGTAATATTTAACCCAAAATTAATGCGTGGCTTTAATTATTACACTGGGTGTGTGTTTGAAATATTAGTTGGAAAAACAGCTCTTCTAGGGGGAGGCCGCTACGATAAACTTGTAGGTAAATATATCCCAAATAAAGAAATACCTGCTGTAGGTCTTTCATTTAGTGTTGAAGCTGTAATGGGTCTATGTCAGAAAGAAATAAATCAATTACAAATAGAAAATACAAAAGCAATTGTGATCTCTATAGAAAAGGACAAAGAATCTATTAAACTTGCACAAAATCTAAGAAAGAACAATATAAGCTGTATAATAAACTCAAATGGTCCTGGAAAAGCACTAGAATATGCAAATTCATATCAAATTCAATATGCTATATTTGTAGGCAAGGACGAAATAAAAAGCAAAAAATTCAAGTTAAAAGACATGCAATCAGGAGAAGAATCGTTATTATCTGAAAAGAGTTTAATTTCTAAAATTCTAAGAATTTAATTTTTTAGATTGTCTGATTTAATCACAAAACCTATTAAATCTTAAATTTCTCTGATAAAGTCTTTTTAATCTGATCAAATTTCTTTGAATCCTTAAATAAAATCAAGTTACAATAACTTGCAGTAAAAATAATATAAATATCTTCATTGTTTTCAAAAAATTTAAATTCCAAGTCATTAAACTCCTTAAAACTCTTTAAATGAAGATCGCTTGACCCACACCAATTTTCCAAGTCGGGGGTTTCTAAGCCACTAATATTTTCATTTATAGATTTTAAAGAATCATGTAAGGCTTTAATAACTTCGTCGCTCGACTTAATCTTCATCCAAAAAGATCTTTTGGTATCAAAAAGGCTAGTAACATTAATCTTCATTAAATAAAACATAATCTATATTTTATAAATCTACCTTAACTATCCTCTATTTTAGCTTCAACTTCTTGTTCCTCTTCTAACATTTCCATTTCTCTCTTCAAACGCTCAATCAAATCCTTATTTTTCTCTTCATAAATCTCTTTCAATAAAATCCATATCTCTTCAAAATGTCCTTCTTGTTCCAGCCAAACTTTCTGCTGATTATCTAAATGCAAAAGAGAAACAAATGTAAGCAATCTTTCCTCAGGGTCTAAAGGAGATAATTCAGAAAAAGCAACCCTTTCATCATTCTTAGAAAAAATATCCTTAAGTTTTGAATAAATCCCCTTTATTTTATCTTGTAAATTAAACAACTTTTTAGGGATAGGTAAGTAAGCATTCAGCTCATGTTGTTTTAATATCAATGCTTTTCTCTCACGTCTAGATTCAGTATTCATAGCTTTAGACAAAGCCAAAATAAGCTCCTGCAAACTAACTTTTTTGTGTCTAGGTAATGGGGTCCTAGGAATCAAATCAGGAATATCTTCATCTAGAGTAATTCTCTCTTGGGTGTAAGTCTTCTCTTCCTTCTTACCATATAATATATCATCAAGAGACTGCAAGTCTCTGCTAAGCAATATTTCAGACTTTAATCTAAGAAGAAGTGAAGCGGCAAGCAAAACCTTAGAAGAAATAAAGAAGTTAGCTTCTTCAAGAATCCTAACTTTCTCAATATATTTGTTAGCAAGAACGCTCAAATTGATATCCCAAGGGTCAAGCTGCTCCGAGTTAATCAAATCATAAATAATTGTTTGCCAAGATAGTCTTTCATCAAAAAGAAGATCATGTATCTGTTCTTGGCCAATTCTCTCTTTTAATTCCTTGATTTCTTTAACATTTCCTATAATCTCATCAGCTTCCTCTTCCATAACAAAAACAACAAATAGCACATTAAATAGTTTATAGTTCTGGTTTAGAATATACGTTCTAAAGCGAAACCACTAGAAACTGTTGTAACTATATAATAAGAACATAATCGAAACCTTTAAATACTAGTATAAGTTCGTATTAATATCATCACCTCTTTTTCCCAGGAGGGGACATCATAGCCATCTTCTTGAAGGCAATGGTCTCTCCTCTATGGGTTTATTAAATAGCTAATAGAACTGGGGGTTTGATGAGCTAATTCATAAAAAATTGTACTGTTTTAATCAAACCTTCCTTTAAAGTATAAATTACTATAGCTTCTCCTGAAAGCTCTTCGTTTGAATCCTTTTTTACCCTAGACCAAAACTCTTTTTCAGCTACATGAGGTAAAACAACTATTCTTTCAGTTACCTTAGCTTTAACATCATTAAATTCTGAAAATAGCTTTGAATATAGCTCCTTAAACTCTTTCATTCCTTTTACTTTTACAGCGCCATCAGAATTTAATACAACAACATCTTTATGGTAACATGAACAAAAACCATCAAGATTGGCAGAATTGTAATATCTCAATTGTTTTAGGGTTATTTCATCCATAAACTTCCTAAAGGAATTTATTTATTAAATCTGTGGGTCATCATACAATTCCAATCCTTCCTCTATGGGTTTATTTAATCTGTAATTTTAAAGTAATAATATATAGAAAGTTTTATATATATTCAATTTGACAGAATTTTATGAAAGGAATTCATCAAAGATTTGAGAATTTAAGGACTAAAGCACTAAGGGAAAGTTTATGGACTTACACATTCGAAGATCAAACAACTACCCTTTTAGAAGGAGATATGATAGAGCAAGAAAAAAAAGTAAGAAAAATAAGATTTATAGGAAAATATGAGGATGATAGAGGAAGAGTTCGTTCAGTCCTTGAAGTTACAACACCCGAACAATATGAAAGATGTAATCCATTATCTAGAGAACAAGCAGCTGTAGAAATTTTAAGATTAATAGAACCTCAAAGTACCCTAAGGTCTAAATTTTCATTCCAAGCATTTGTAGAAGCCTATCAAAGAGCTTATAATAATTAAACCCACACTTCTATTTGATAAAACCATTCACCCACCCATAGGTTTATTTTAACCATTATTTCTTGATATCAATAACATTAAAACCAAATTTCTGATAAATATTATCTGAACTAATTATCTTATTATCTTTAGCAAAAGCCATTAATAAAAAGGCAAGAAAAACGTACCCAAATTGGATATGATGTTACTTCTTACCAAACTCAGTATACTTACATTTTCCGCAATGCAATCTATTCAATCCGCCACCTAAGAAAATTCCAGGTCCACATCTTGGACAAAACTTACCTTCTCTTTTTACTGAATCTCCAGTAACTTTGTACAACTTATACTTCTGACTAGTAGGTTTGTTTATGTGTTTCTTTTTACCACCAGATGCTTTGTCAGCCATACTATGCAACCACCTTCTTTACTTTAGGTTTTGGTTCTATTTCAGCTAATTTTTCAGCAGAATCATAAACACTAGCTTCAATAACAAATTCTGAGCTCCCAAAACTTCCCTTTACAGATTTTATTGCAACACAATCAGCAGTCTTCTTAAAATGTTTAGCAACATCTTCCTTTACAACATTATATCCTGGATTTGAAGGATAAGAATTTCTAACAATGACATCATGCCTGTGAAGCAAAGTGTTGTATAAATTTAAAGCGAATTTCATCTTAATCTAACTGCAAAAACTCCTTTTCCTTTAATACCTATATTCTTAGCAATCTCAGAATTCTCAGGATCAATAACAGTTATCTTACCTTTAAAACTATCAGCACTATCAGTACTTTGACAATTAGGGCAACTTGAACCTTCATAAACCATTCTGCAATTTTTACACGCTTTTTCTTTTGCCATATTTATTCTTTCTTCTCCTTCTTACCTTTCTTACCAGACTTTTCAACGTTTTCAGCTTTCTTAGCTGCAGCAACAGCTCTCTTCTTAATTTCTTCAAGCCATTCAACTTTTCCAAGACCAGGCTGTCTCATTGTTAATCCAATTTTAGGTTCTCCACCCTTATATGAAATTGCTACAATTCTAGCCAAACATGAGTCCCCAACATTTAGAGAACGCTTAGTCATCTTTCCAGATAAGTTTCCTGTCTTGCTTAAAGAAACAAAATCTTCCATTGTTTGAGAAATGTGAATCATTCCTTGAGTAGGACCTATCTGCATAAATGCTCCAAAGTTTGTAATCTCCTTTATTAGTCCGGGAACAAGTTCATGTAACTCAGGTCTCCAAACCAAAACTGTAAACAAAGACTTGTAATAAGCAGCCCCGTCTCCAGGAATAATTATTCCCTCTCCAACATTCCTAACACCAATAACAGAAATAACAAATCCAAGTTCCTTGTGCATTGTTTTAACATAAGATTCTTCAAGCTGTTCAGCAACAGCATCCTTGGTAGCTAGACCAAAGTGTCTGGGCTCTACACGAACATGGTCCTCAACTTCAGCAACATAAAACATA